>OHBD01000031.1_pt1 | contig 86786 bp, 72 predicted proteins | sample 1577291 | NCBI WGS metagenome assembly OHBD01 (sample SAMEA3879572, study PRJEB24766) | human gut metagenome | biome: human-associated habitat; feature: feces | place: USA | collected 1985/1987
CACCTGCCTTTCAAAATTTGCACCTAAGCTTTTCACTTAGGAACGAGTCGCACCGAAGAAGTAATCGTGAATCAGGAAATTGTGGCGGGCAAACTGCCGGTCAGATACCTTGTAGGCTCCAAAAGGCACGTTGCCGATGGCCAGGTCAAAGAAATCCTTTCGATCCGTCTTCTCAAAGCCAGTGACAGCAATATTGGCCTGCGGATACAGGTATTGCGCGATCCTGCCGGTGATGCTGTCCAGCTCCACACCGTACAGCTGACTGCCCGCCATGGATTCCGGCAGAAGTCCGAAGAAATTGCCGACACCGCAGGAGGGCTCCAGGATGTTGCCGCTCTGAAAGCCCATCTGCTCCACTGCCTGATAAATCGCCCGGATCACGGTGGGTGATGTGTAATGGGCATTCAGGGTGGAAGCGCGGGCCATCTCGTACTCTTCCGGCGTCAGCAGAGCCTTCAGCTCCCAGTACTCGTCAGCCCAGGCCGCGTTTCGCTCATCAAAGGCCTGCGGGATCCCGCCCCACCCAACATACTGGGATAGGACTTCCTGATCCTCAGGGGATGCCAGGCGGTTTTCCTTCTCCAGTGTTTTCAGGGTGCGGATAGCCCGGACATTGTTTTCGTACTTGGTCTTCTGCCCGCCCTCGCCCAGGTGATCGTCCGTGATATGAAAGTTCTGCGCCGGGGCAGGCGCTTCCGTCAGATCGGCTCCGTCAGCCACCGAGCGCTCCAGCTCGGACATAGCGTTGGAAACATCCGCCGGCACGGATGACGCAGACTCTGTTTCAGGCACATCAGCCGCCGTCTCCATCTCTGGTTCCGGTATTCTCCGCTGATCCAGCCGTAAGGGTAGGTTCCGCTCGTCCCGAGGCAGCAGCACTTCCAGCCGTTCTTTGCTCTCAGTGCGGAAAACGGGGATTCCGATGGCGTCATTCCGGAAGGAGACATCAAAAAGGCCTACCCGATCCACCACAAAGGGCTGACCATCTAGGTAGGCCGTATCGCCGGGAACCAGGTCATATTGGTATCGCGGGGCCGGTCGATCCACGGGCGGGGCGTTGCCGGTCAGGTCAAAGACGAGTTCCCGCATGGCAGGAGTTTCATCCGGGGTTGCCTCAGCGGCAGGTGCCGTTTCGGCGTCAGTGTCTTTGTCAGGCTCCTCAGAAGCTGCAGCCTCGTCTGTCAAAGGTTTCTCCTGTGCGGGAGCATCTGCCTCCACTTTCTCCGAATCGTCCTGCCGGTTCTGTTCATGGATGGCCGCTGTGGTTTCCTCCACCAGCTGAATAAAGGGGCTTTGCCGCAGAGCTTCCTCATCCACCAGTTCGCCGTCCACAATGCCGTAGCGATCCAGCTCGGCGCGGATCCTCTCAGGGTGGATTTCATCGTCATCCGTATGTGACGGCATGGGTTTCTCCGCCGCAGTGGGTGACTCGGCGGCGGGATAGGCCATTCTCAGCACGGGTGCCGGAATTTCCTGTCCGGCGCGTGCTTCCTGCAGCGCTGCCCATTGCTGGGCTTCCTCCGCGGACAGATAGGTGCCGTTTTCGATCATGGTGCGGAGATGCCGCTCCACCACAGGCCAGCGCAGGGTTGTCTCCGTATGCTCCGACCAGTCGGTGACCTTGATGCCCTTGCCGTCATAGTCCACAAAACCGCGATTCCCGTCCAGCAGGGTGAAGCTGTGACCGCCGATGCCGTATTCTTCCTTCAGGAAGTCCTGTGCTTCCTTCGGGGATGGATTTCCGGCATACATGGCTGCAATCCGGAGCTTTCCGCCTGCGAAGCCGGAGCCGTAGGTCAGCACATGCGCGATTTCCTCATCAGAAAGAGAAAGAGCAGAGGGCTTTGCTGCCTCTGCTCTGTTGAATATGGGTTCTGGATCAGGCGCTTGTGCGGGTTCCTGCACCACACTGTCAATGGCCGCTATCTGCTCCTCCTCTGTTGGGAAGAGGCTCAGCTGCTCGGACTCCTGTGTCAGGCGTAGACGAGTTCCGTCAGGATCGTCTCCTCCGCCTGGGCCTTCAGGCTGTTCATGAGCCCGACCCACTTGAGCTGATTCTCCGCCTTCAGCTGCTCGGTCATGCCAGCCAGCTTCTTCATCAGGCTCATCATGCTCTCCAGCCGCTCGTGGGCTGTTCTGTCGGTCTCCTGCAGGTGCTCCATCAGGGTTCCGTTCAGGATCAGCCGAGTGTACAGGCCGGGCCGGTTCTGCTCCAGGTGCCACATCCGCATGATCCCATACTTGCCCAGCGGCTGCTGTTCCGCCTCGGTCAGTCCCATCTCCGGCAGCAGGTAGTCCCCGTTCTTCGTGTACATCATCTCGCTCATGGTTCATGCTCCTTTCCATCTGTCGAATGGTTCTTTCAATCTGGCGCAGCACCTGGCCGCTGCCGTCGCTGACGGCTCTGCCCAGCTCTGCCAGTGCATTGAGGGTGTTCCACTTCAGCACCTCCTCAAAATCCTCGCTGAAGAGCTCCGGATCCAGTCCGCAGCGCTGCTGAAGGCTGTAGGAGATGCTGGCGGCAGCGGCACTCCTGAAGGAGTTCCCGATGCTGTCCATATCATATTCGGCAAGCGGGGTATTGTCCACGCTGTCGCAGATATCCTCAAAGTGCTCCTCCCAGTACTGCTGGGCAAGCGTGACCGCCACCTGCTCCAACTGCTCGGCCATCATGTATGCACCCGCTCCATACTGTGCTTCCAGCACGTCATGGACAGTATCCATATGCGGATTCTCCAGTACCCATGCCTCCACATGCCGGGAATTCTGCCGGGCACCGGTATCGGACACATCGAACACATACCGCAGGTACAAGCCGTTTTCACTGGGGGTCAGCAGGGCGATGCCCTTGGCTCCGCGCCGGACATAACGGTGCATGGTGTTGTTCCAGGTGTCAAAGCTGGCGCAGGCGGTGGCGTTTGGTCGCTGTGCGTAGATCAGGAACTGATCGGAAAAGGAATACTTGTACAGCCGGGAAGCTGTGGTGAGAAAGGATGCCCAGTCCAGATAATCCCCGGTGATCTGCCGGGCCGTCTCATCCGCCTTCTGGGCATAGATTTGTGCTTTCGTGGGCATGGGATTCCCTCCTTGCCGTGTTATTCATGGTCTTCCTGGGGACTGGCCATCAGCGCTTCCATGGAGGCCATGGCAATATCGTAGGTTTCATCGTCGATGTCATCAGGGGCATCAGCCTCCGGTTCGGCAAAGACATCCGGGGTGAGGATGTCGGATAGATCGTCGAACTCGCTATCCGTCATGCCCTCCAGCTTTTTTACGGTGCGCTCCGCCAGCGTCTTCAGCTGCTTTTCATCCGGCGTGAGGCAACGCATCATGTGCTGCAGCTCATGGATGGTGCCGGCGCGATTGCCGGGGTCGTAGAGACAGACCAGGTTGATTTCCTCAGTTGTGAAATGGGTCATGCAGTGTTCCTTCTGGTATTTCGTTCGCAATGGGAAATGTCACGCTTTAGACCTGATTTTGCATGAAAACGACCTGCAGGTCGTCCACCGCCATTTTTGAAGGTTTTGACGCCTGAAAACCCTTGCTATGCCTACATTCTCAGATGTCTAAAGCGTGACAGTGGTCACAGTTCCTCCCGGTGTTTTTGCTGACGGCTGGCGTCCTGCTTTCGCTTCACCTTCGCGGCACAGGCGCGGCAGTATTTCTGCCGGTTGTTCGTATAGGTAAAGGGCCTCTGGCATTCTGCACACCGGCGCATCCCATCCGGCAGCGTATCGCTATCTTCGTTTGGCCCGTCCCACATATCCTCCTCCGCCCAGATGGCATACCAGACCAGGTCGTTCAGCTCCCAGTCCGCGGGCAGAACACAGTCCATGAAATAGTCGCAATCGATGGCACCATCATGGACAGAGGGATAATTGGGGTTGATGATATGGCAGCGCTCTTCTGTTTCCAGGCAGATGCCGCCCTGATAGTTCGCGCATTCATCCCTGGCCAGCTGCCGGATGCGCTTCAAAATCTGTTTGTCAGTCATGTTGCCTCGCTTCCTTCTGCCGGGCAGTGGGCCTGCCCGGCAGAGAGGACCATCAGTCCAGATCCGGACGGATGTCCTCCTCGGTCATAAAGATATTGAAGCAGGCAAGCTCCGGAATGGCATTTTCCTCCGCAACGATCTTCGCGCAGCAGAAGTCATCGGTGTCATCATGCTCCAGCGTAGCGAGGGCGTAGACCGGATGATCCAGCGTCTCGCAGCGGTAGGACGCAAAATGGGGATCCAGGATCAGGTGATGCTTCCGATGGACCCAATCGATGAAGCCCAGCAGGAAAAACGCGATGCGGTAGGCTCCTTCGGCGTGGAAACGCTCGATCCAGTGCTCCTCGCAGATCTCGCACACGAATTCCAGGTCGCTGTAGGCAGTCAAGGCCAGCTTTGTGGCATCCACGATCATGTAAAAGGTGAGCATGGAGCTGTCGTCATGGAGCTCCTCCAGAGGCACCTCGCGGTCATGGTGCAGCAGTGCTTCCTCCCAATAGGTGACCACGATTTCGTCCACCGTGGTTTCCAGTACATCGGCAATGGCCAGCAGAGTGCCGGCCTCGCAGTGATCAATCTGTGCCTTCCCATTCAGGATATCCCGCAGGGTGGATTCAGGAACGCCGCTGCGGCGGCTCAGTTCGGCACGGGTCATGTGCTTTTCGTTCATCAGTTCAAGCAAAAGCATTCTTCATCGCTCCATTTCATGTTTTTTGATTTTCGGTTTGACGTGCTGCGGCTTTTCGGCAGCCTGTGCCTTCTCCATTTCCCGCAGCGCGCTTTTGTCATAGGCGTAAAGGTAGAAGTTGTAATCGCCCTTGCGGGGATTGCAGCGCAGGCAGTACAGATGGTTCCGGGATTCACCCTGGAAGCCGAAGCTGTCGTCACTTCTCAGTCCTGTCCCGCACTGTCTGCTCATGGAGGCAAAGCTCTGCAGGAGGCCATCCTTTCCGCGCAGGTCATTCACTGCCTCCTGCAGCTCCTGCTGGAAGGCCGCGTCCTTCAGCTGCGGCTGATGATCAAACCAGCTTGTCCAGAATTCCTAGCCGCTTCTACCGAAATCACCCCGCAGGTGACCAACGCAGGTCTTTTCCTGCATACTGTCCTGAGAGGCGGAATACATCCAGTCCTTCCTGTCCGGCTGCATGGGCGTCCAGACGACCTTCTGCCCTTCGCGCTCGGTTTCAGTAAGTAATGCCTCAAAGGCATACAGGGCTGTGCGTGAGAACTCTCCGTAGTAATCGTCCTGACTGTGGATTTCATCGGCCAGGCCCTGCTGCTCCCGGAAGGAAGAGGTGTCCTGTGCGTCCAGCCAGGCGGTAAGATCATTTCGCAGATCGGAAACCAGCTCCAGCATGCTTTCCCCGTTTTCCCCGCCATAAAGCATTTCCTCGGTGCCCATGTCCGGGTCCTCGGAGCTGAAGGACAGCTTCAGCTCGGCACGATTCCCGCTGCGTGTGTATTCCAGCGTCGTGTCCGCCGGATAGTCGTGGGAGTAAAACCTGTAGGCCCGCTCGTCCGGGCCGTTCGTATCCGGCATGGGGCGGTCCTGCAGGCTGTCCCTCCAGTTTTCATAGTCCGTGATGCTATCGATCATTCGATCATCCCTTTCCGGCACCGTGCAGTGCCCGGATTATCGTTCCATATCGTTTCGCTGCCGGGTCTTCGGTCGCGCCGGCTTTTCCGCTTTCGATTCCAGCGGCTGCGCTGCAGCCTGCTTTGGGCCATTGTTGATGATCCCGTCAATCATCCCATAATCGTCCTCGATCATCATTTCCGCATTCTTCAGCGGATTGTCCGGCGGAAGAAAATCAGGGAGCCTTTCAAAGCGAAAGCTGTCTGTGAACCAGGCGCTCATCTGTCCATTTTGTCTGAGCACCACCACATCGCTGACGCTCATGCTGCGGCCGGAGAACCCTCTCAGATAATCCGGATTGAAGCGCATGTACAGGTCAGCCAGCAGCTGCTGGGTTGAACGGCTGTCCTGGGCCGGCAAGGGTCCTGTATACACCAGCTGGTAGCGATCCTTTTCTACGGCCTGATTGAGATGCTGCAGCATGGACAGCGAGGCGAAGCGCACCGTCCGGTTCTCGCTGCCGCCCTTCAGCTGGTAGAGGCCATAGGCATCGCCGGTCCCCTTCAGGAAAGCGTCTTCATCGGGAAAATTGGCCTCATCCATGGTCGTGTATGCCAACATTCTTTTTCCTCCTGTGAAAGGACGGGCAGCGCTGCGCATAGGCAGTCTGCCCGTCCCGGATTATTCAAACAGCACCATGCCGCTGGTCTTGCTTCCGTCGGAGAGGATCAGGGCGTACCTGTTCTCGCCATTCTCCGCCGCCTGCCGGCAGATGCGCAGACCGTAAAGCTCGACATTCGTGCCCCTCGCCAGGGTCAGCTCAAATTCGCAGTCGTTCCAGTACCGATCCCTGGCGGAATCATATTCGCTGATCGACCAGGTGCCGGACCATTCGATCTTTCTGCCGCTCTCCAGCGTGGAGATCCCGGTCATGCTTCCGTCCTCCCGGAAGGTGATGCGGCTGGCATTGATCGTGCTGCCCACATACAGCTTCCAGCTGCCAACAATGGCCTGACGGGCTTCCGTGAGTGCGTTCACGGTATCGGACAGGCAGGCGGTCGGCACGAAGCCGCGAAAGCGTGTTCCGTTCTCGGCAGCTTCGATGTACGTCCATTCACCCATGGTGCCAAGGCAGGTCACCTTGGTGTTCTCCTTCAGCTTCGCCAGCGCGGTCTGGCTGACCAGCGGATCGTCCGTCGCTTCGACATCGTAGTTGATCACGCCGCTATGCTGCGTGAACTGCAGCTCCGGCACCGTCACACCCTCCGGCAGGGCTTTGCTGGAGATGTAGCCGATTCGATTCCGCTGTCCCTTTTTGATGTCATACTGCACAAGCAGCCAGTCGCCTTCGCAGCCAAAGACCTGGATCCAGCCATTGGTGCTGACGCGGGCTTTGCCCTTGGCACCGCGGATGCTTTTGGTGTCCGGCGCGGAATACACCGCGTAGGTCTTGTTGCCGGTAAAGAAAATGACCTCGGCAGAAAAAGAACCAGCCGGAATGGCTGGCACGTTGGAGGTATCCATGGTGATGACCTGCGATGCGGCCGCAGGTGCGCTGACAGTTGGAGCGGCACCTTCGCCGCTGTCTGCCAGTGCACCGGTGGTCAGAAGACACAGGGCGAGGAAAACGACAAGCATTCTTTTCAACATGATAAAGCGCTCCTTTCAGTCGAAGGTGGGACGGAGAAAAGGCTTTCCGTCCCGGTAGTCCAGATGCAGCGTGGCGTTGTACTTGATGTGTGACTTGGCGGAAACCAGTCCCTTCTTTTTCACAGAACCGTTTTCCACCAGCTCCTTCACGTCGCTGGCTGTCAGCGGCTCCTCGCTGCCCGTGAGAATGCCACCGGTTTTCCAGAGGGCAAAGCTGCAGGTTCTGTTTTCACACATGAAGCCCTTGGGCCGATCGGTCACCGCAGCCCCGCAGAGCGGGCAGGCACAGATCTTCTGCCGCAGCGGTGTAAAGAGTGATTCGGCATTGGCGACGCGGGTGGTGTCGCGTGTCAGCTCCTGCACGAAAGTCTGAATGTCGCGCATGAAATCCTCCGGGCGTTCTTCGCCCCTCTCAATCCGCTTCAGCCGCTGCTCCCATTCGGCGGTCATCTGCGCCGAGCGCAGCTTTTCGGGCAAGACGGCAATCAGCGCCTTGCCCTTGGCTGTCGGCACCAGAATGCGCCTGCGCCGGTCGCCGGTGCGATCCACCAGCTTGGTTTCCAGCAGCTTTTCCAGTATGGAGGCACGGGTGGCAGGCGTGCCGATGCCCTTGTGCTCCGCATCCTCCGGCATGTCCTCTGCCCCCGCCGTTTCCATGGCGTGCAGGATGGTATCCTCGGTGTGATGGGCAGGCGGCTTGGTCTGGCCCTCTGTCAGCTCCGTCTTCGGAAGGGCGAATATCCTGCCCTCGGTCAGGCCCTCTGGGATCGCAGGGAGCGCACTTTCCTCCTCTTCCGGTACGCGAGCGCCCAGACCTTTGCGGAAGGCGTTCCAGATCCGCTTCCAGCCCTCCTTCAGAACCTTGCGGCCCTTCATCCTGAATGTACTGCCTCCGCAGTCCACGGTGACGGTGATTTCGTCATAGACAAACGGTTCATCCATCGCGCACAGGAACCTTGCACAAACCAGATAGAGCAGATCCTTCACGCCAGAAGGTAAGCCGCCGACTGTCGCACTCTGGCCCGGCATGGCATCCGTGGGAATGATGGCATGATGATCCGTCACCTTACCGTCGTTCACCACACGGTCTGTTTTGGCTGTCGTCTCCAGTCCTTCGGTAAAGGGCAGGGTGCCGAGCACGCGGGAACTCAGCTCCGCCATTTTCGGCTCCATGTCATGGGTCAGATACTGGCTGTCTGTGCGCGGGTAGGTCAGCAGCCGCTTTTCATACAGCGACTGGGCATACTCCAGCGTCTGCTGGGCAGTGAAGCCATAGATCCGGTTGGCTTCCCGCTGCAGGCTCGTCAGGTCGTAGAGCAGCGGCGGGTTTTCCCGCTTCTCCTCGTGCTCTATCGTGCGGATCACAGCCTCCGAGCAGCTGCAGGCCGTCTGCAAAGCCCTGGCTGCGTTCAGATCGTCGATTCGCTCCGAATGCGCCGTCATGCTGTCGCCCAGCTCAAGCTTTACGGTGTAGAACGTTGCAGGCTCAAAGGTGTCGATGGCGTTTTCGCGCCCGGCGAGCATACACAGCGTAGGCGTCATGACACGCCCAATGTGCAGTGTCGGCCCATAGAGCAGCGAGTACAGCCGGGTGGCGTTCATCCCGATGAGCCAGTCCGCCTGTGCCCGACACAGGGCTGCCTTGTACAGATTGTCATAGGCCGACATCTCCTTCATGTTGGAGAAGCCTTCCCGGATGGCGCTTTCCTCCATTGAGGAAATCCATAGCCTGCGCACAGGCTTCCGGCAGCCGGCTTTTTCGTAGACAAGACGGAAGATCAGCTCACCCTCGCGCCCAGCATCTGTCGCGCAGACAATGCCGGTCACATGCTCGTCGTTCATAAGACCCTGAAGCACAGCGAACTGTTTTTCTGTTTCCTTGCTCACGCTGTACTGCCATGTCTCCGGGATGATCGGCAGATCCTTGTAGCGCCAGCGGGTATATTCCGGGCTGTAGGCCTCCGGCAGCGCCAGCTCCACCAGGTGGCCGACGCACCAGCTGACCAGCATGCCCCGGCCCTGCATATAGCCATCACTGTTTTCTGTCACGCCCAGCACAGAGGCGATCGCTCTGGCAACGCTTGGTTTTTCTGCAATGATCAATTTCATTTTCTTCTCCTCCATTCAAATGGCCCTGCGAAGATAGCCTCCGCAGGGCTGATATTGTGTTCCGTCCGTGGCTCCGTTAGGCCTGCGGATCGGCGGCGTCCGTCTCATCCTCATCGTCGTCATCGTCCAGGATGAAATCCGTATCGGGCACAGTCTTCCCGCCCTTTCCCTTGTTCCGTAGGAGCACAAAGGCCAGGATGCCACCTGTGGCCAAAATGGCCACAAGTACCAGGATAGCCGTCATCTGCTCCGGCCTACCCTCCTCCTGCACAGGCTCTGGTGCCGTGGTCGGCGCAGGAGTTACATACACCGGGGTGGGTTCCGGCGTCACATAGACGATCTGCGGGGTGGGTGTGGGTACCTCTTCCTTTTCCTCATCGGACATGAGCGCCAGCAGATCCCGCTCATCCACAAGGTTCAGGAAGTAGGTCTCATACATTTCCGCTTCCTCATCAATAGGCTTGTCGTAGTCAATCACCAGATAAAAGGTGTTGCCCGCCTTGGACTGAAGCGTAATGAACTGCTTGTTGGTGGCTGCGGAATACAGAACGTCCAGCGTGTGGGAATTGCCGTCTGCCTGATAAGGCATGCCGGGGCCAATGGTAATATATTCCGTCTTGATGATCGGTTCCGGTGTCGGTGCCGCCGTCGGCTCCACGGTCGGCTCCGGAGTGACATAAATCACCTGCGGCTCGGCGGTAGGCGCGGGATCATCTGAGACGTAGATCAGGGAGCTGCCTACACCGCGAAAGGGCGTAGCCGTGGGCAAAGCAGCAGGAGCCGCGGTCGCCGCAGGTACGGCAGTCGGATCGGTTGCACCTTCGGCTGGATCGGCTGTAGCACCCGACGGTTTCTTTGTCGGTTTGGCTGTTGCCGTAGCTGCTGGCGCGGGCTTGGGATCCACCGGCGGCTCGTAGCAGGGATTGTCCAGGGAGATGGGCTCCGCGAAATTCCCAGCGTAGTCGAAGGCACGGACAGCCAGCTTTTCAAAGCGGTTCATGTTGGCATCCAGATCGATATCCAGCCTTCCGTTCGCCATGGTGGTGAAAAGCATACTGTTGACCTGAATGCCGGCAATACCGGACAGATCGTCACTGGCGGTAATATGCAGCGCTTGATTCTCAATCGACGCGGAAACCGTCGGCGCGGAGAGATCAATGCAGCCGATCTCCGCGTGCTCCTCAAAGGTGTTTCCGTAGGGATCGGTCATGCGCAGCACAAAGGTGCCATTCTCCCGAACCGTGATTTCGGCCTTGTCCTGCTTGAATAGATCCTCGCAGTCAATCCAGCTGCCGTCGTTCATCCGGTACTCGATCTTCTGCCACCCGATGCTCTCCCGGTCCGTAATAGATACCTTCACGACCGCCGTATTGCTGTTGCTCCAGCCGCCTGGAGCCGTCAGAACCATGCGGTAGGGATTAGCCCCGCCGGCAGCCGCGTTCACGGTCTCAGCCTGCACCGGCAGGGCGGCAGCCAGCAGCATGGCGAGAAGCAGGGCCATCGCACGGCGCTTATTCATCATCAACGGCATTCGCCTCCTTTTCGGAAGTCCCCTCTGCGGGCACCGGCGGCTCCGGCACCACATGTCCACCGGGTTTTCCAAACACTTTCTTCATCAGCTCGGCCAGCTGCTCCGGCGTTACGTTGTACATTTCCGCCGTGGCATGGATTGCCGTGCGGTCTGCCTGCTTTACCAGCTCGCCGATCTCATCCACCTCGGCCTGCATGGCTTCCAGCTCCTTCAGCTTCTTATCATAGAGCGCGTGAAGCTTCATCCTGTCCGAGGGGTAGCGTCTCTTTCTGTTGTCAGTCATCTGTTTCACCTCAATCGATAGGCAGGCGGCCAAAGGCATAGATCTTATTGCGCCACTTGTCACTCTTCAGATCCGCAAAGCCTACAGGATCGCCTGCGTGAATCATCATGTTGTTGCCCACATAGATGCCTACATGGGTGATGCCCTTTACCGACGATCCCATCGTCTTCTCAAAGAAGACCAGATCGCCGGGGCGGGCTTCCTCCCTGGGAATATCCTTGCACAGCCCATACAGACCGGTCGCGCCGTAGCGGGGCATCTTGTATACGCCGGAATGATTGAACACCCAGCAGACAAAGCCGGAGCAGTCAAAGCCGGTGTCCGGGTTGCTCTCCCCATAAACGTAGGGGTAGCCGATGTACTTTTCCGCTTCGATCATCAGGGCAAGGAAATCAGGATCTGCCCACAGGAGTTCCTTGGGGATCGTGTACCTGACCAGCTTGCCTTTGCTTTTGACCCCGTGCACCTTCACGTTGGTCTTTCCTTCCGAGGTGATGACCGGCATTTCCTGAAGGGTCGCTTCGTAGTCAAACAGCTCCGGATCATCCAGAATGACGAAGGAATCGCCCCAGTCCTCCGGGCTGATATACGCATCCGCCTCATCGTCCTCGACAATCAGGGCTTCGCCCGAGGCCTGGAACACGGGATAGAAAGCGGAAAACAGGATCATGATCAGGATCAGCGCAAGCACCTGCTTGGGATCCATCAGGTTGTTGGGCTTTTGTGTATGAATCATTTGCATCATGCGCTCCTCTCTCAGTATGGGTATAAGAAGGGAGCCCCACGGCAGGTGAGGCTCCGGATATCAGGGATCAGTTCGGGACCCGCCCGAAGGAATGGAAGTGCTGTCGCCAATAGGAATCGGTCAGGTTGGCATAACCGATGGGGCTTCCGCAGTGGATCATCATGTTGTTGCCGACATAGATGCCGCAGTGGGTGATGCCCTCCACGCCATCGCCCATGGTGCCCTCGAAGAACACAATGTCGCCGGGGCGTACCTGATCGTCCGGGACATTCCGGCAAAGGCTCCGCAGGCCCTTTGCCCCCAGACGGCCGGTGTTGTACACGCCGCTGTTTGTGAAGACATAGCTGACAAAGCCGGAGCAGTCAAAGCTGGTCTCCGGGCTGGAGCCGCCCCAGACATAGGGATAGCCGATGTACTTCTCCGCTTCCTCCATGAGGCGTGCGAAGGTGGGATCGGCGTCCAGCGTTTCCTGCGGGATGTCATAGAGCATGGGATCCCGCAGCGGCGTGGCATACTTGCCGGTGAAGATTCCCTCCATATTGCCGTGGGTCGCCATGTACAGGGCATACATGCCCATGGTGTGATGGCTCATGCTGACCACCGGCAGGTGGGACAGATTCTTATTCTCCAGCTTCACGTTGCAGATGGTGTACGTGTAGGGCACGCTGACTTCCTCGCTGTAGCTTTCCACGCTCGTAGTGCCTGTGTCCGGATCAGTGACAAGCCGGGTTCCCGTCTGGCGCTCGCTGCGGTACCGGGTTTCGGTGGTAACCGTCTCCGTCACGATGTACTGCAGGGCAAAGTACTTTTCGATCACCGGCATTGCCGTGTCAATCGTCCAGTCCTGCCCGTCGTAATAGGCGGAGATGATGGCGATCAGTACATAGGGGGCATGCCAGATTTCCTGTGCATCCACATGGTATTCGTCATAGCCGGGATGATAGCGCTCATAGTGATCCATCTCGTCCTTCAGTTCCTTTTCCTTGGCAAGATAGGCACGCTCCGCGGCGCGGACGTCCTCCTCCTCTGCCGGATAGGTGCCGATGACGAGGGATTCCAGCACCGACTGTGCCAGCGGCGTACATGATTGCAGCATGCTGAAGACCATGAGCAGCATGGTGAGCAGGGCGAGAATGGCCAGTCCCTTGGGGTGGCGTTTGACGGCAGAAGCCGCTTTGACAGCCGCTTCCTCTGTCTTCTCCACCGCCTGCTCAGCTTTTCTCGCCGTCTGCTGCGTGGCTGCCCTGCCTGCGCTGCGTTTGGCGGCAGCGTATTCCCTGCGGATGGCGCGTTTCTGCTGCCATCGGGAATAGGGGTTGCTGGTAAACTTGGGATTCGCCTGGCGCTGCTTTTCTTCCAGCACACGGAGATTGGCGCGGTCCAGTCTGCTTTCCGCACGTTCCGCTTTTCGGTAGTCGTGCAGCTTTTTCGCATGATAGGCGTGCTCGCCCATCTGCAGGGTGGATGCCTTCACATCGTCTGCCTTCAGTACAGCCTCCACAGCCACATTGTCGTCCTCATTGGACTGGACAGCCTGACGGTGAAGCTGGTCGCCGGCCGTGCGGACGGTTTTCTCGACCGTATGGGTCAGTCGGGAGGGCGGCTTTGCCGGCGTCTCCTCCCATTTCAGTCGGTGCTTCTTTTTCTTTGCCGCATGCGAGCCGAAAGCAGGAGAACCGGCTGTCTGAGCGACGGATGACACGGATGCTGGAGAAGCAATGCCTGCGGCTTCTGCCGTTTCCGTGTTGAAGGTTGTATGATCTGCAAACGTGCTTTCGCCTTGAGTTCTCGCTGTGCGGGTATTCGCCTCTGTCGCCCTTGCAGGTATCTGCACCCTTTGCCTTGTATTTCTGACGCCGGGCGATTTGGGATCCGTGCGAATAGCATTGTCAGACGCAAGGCCTTCAGCCTGATCCGTATCGTGCATTTCCGCCGACGTAGAAACAACCATGTTTCCGGGATCAGCATGGGTGGTCTGTTCTGCGGTCTCTGCTTCCTCCGTGGTCAGCTTCAGCCTGTGCCGGACAGGCAGCCTTCGCTTTGCCTTCTCCGCTTTCTTTGCCGCCTTTTCCGCCTTGGCGATGGGCCTTTCCAGGGCGGGATTCTCCAGCTCTTCCTTCGTGAACTGAAGACGAGGAGAAGCGCGACTCCGAGTGTCATCCATCAGGCATCAGCCTCCTGACCATGCTGTTCCTGCCATTCCTGAAACAATGCCTCATCCTGCCTGTCCGCCCTAGAGGCGACGACACACATACACCACATCATGAATGCGTTCAGCAGGGCAATCACCCCAAGGGCAATCCAAATCCAGTTCATACTGTTCCTTCCTTTCCAACCCATCAGGAGGCTGCTTTGACCTCGGTGGGCTTCGTCGTCATAATGCCGTAGAGCTTCGTATCCTTGGGGAATCGATCCTGGAACGGCAGAATCACGTTGCCGTAGAACAAAAGCCCTTCGCCCTCGCCGGACTGCGTCACATAGGACAGCTGATGCGGCGAGATGCCGAGCTTCTTCGCCAAGATTTCCCGGTCGCCGGCGGCCTGGTTCAGCATGTAGATGTAATCGCTGTTTTCAAAGATGTTTTCGATCTCCTGGCTGGCCAGCAGGTCCTTCACATTCTGCGTAATGCCGGTCGGGATGCCGCCCCATTTCCGGAAGCGCTTCCAGATCTCCACGCTGTAGGCTGCGGTCTGCTCCTCCTTTAGGAGCAGGTGAAACTCATCTATGTAGTAACGGGTAGATTTGCCCTCCGCCCGGTTTTCCGTCACGCGGCCCCATACCTGATCCTGCACGATCAGCATCCCCAGCTTTTTCAACTGCTTGCCCAGCTCCTTGATGTCGTAGCAGATCAACTTGTTCTGCACATCCACATTGGTACGGTGATTGAAGACATTCAGGGAACCGGTAACGTAGATTTCCAGCGCCGTCGCCAGCGACTGTGCCTCCTTTTCATCCTGCTGCCGCAGGGCGTTGTACAGATCCTCCAGAATCGGTACATTGTCCGGGCAGGGGTCATTCAGGTAGGGCTGATAGATGATGTGCACCGCACGGTCGATGATGGTTTTCTCGATCGGCTGCAGTCCATCCCGACCGCCGACGATCAGCTCACAAAGGGAGAGAATGAAGTCGGACTTCAGAGAAAGCGGGTTCTCATCGTCGGAGTAGTTCAGGTTGATGTCCATGGGATTGATGTAGGAATCGCTGGTAGGCGAAATCCGGATCACCTGCCCGTGAAACGTGTTGACCAGCGGGTAATACTCGCCTTCAGGGTCGCAGATAATGACGTCATCATCCGTCAAAAGCAGGACATTGGAGATCTCACGCTTGGCGGCAAAGGATTTACCGGAGCCGGGCGTGCCCAGGATCAGGCCGTTGGGGTTTTTCAGCCATTTCCTGTCTACCATGATCAGGTTATTGGACAGGGCGTTCAGGCCGCAGTACAGCGCCTCCCGGCTGGTCTGGAACAGCTCCTGCGTGGTGAAGGGCACAAAAATAGCGGTCGACGAGGTTGTCAGACCGCGCTGAATCTGGATCAGGTTGCGCCCCAGCGGCAGGCAGGACACCATGCCGCTTTCCTGCTGGAAGTCCAACGGAATCAGCTGGCAGTTGTGCTGCTGGGCCAGGCTTTGCGCCTGCTTCACGTTGAGGTCCAGCTGCTTTTTATTGTCTGCTGTGTTCATCACCAGGAAGGTGACGAGGAACATGCGTTCATTCCTGCTCTGCAGATCCTCCAGCAGCTTTTTCGCCTCACCGCCGTAGGTAGCCAGGTCGCTGGGGATGATGTCCATGTCATACCCGGAGCGCACGGCCTTCTTCTGCTCCTCAATCTTCATCTTATCCAGATCGGTGATCTTCCGCTTCACATCCTTGATGGCGGCCACCTGATCAATGGCCTGAATGTGAATGGAGACGATGAGGCTGGACTCCATGGCCAGAAAATCCGCCAGGCACCGGTCATTGAGATCGGCGGCCAGAATGGAGAAGAAGCTGACCTCGCCCTGCTTGCTGCCCATGCCGAAGCTGCTTTTCTCCCGGAAGTCGAAGCTGGACGGGGCGATAAAGTCCTTGGTGGAAAGGCCGGTGGGTGCCAGCCACTTCCAGTCGAACTGGAACGGTGCCTGCGTGTCCATGTGGAACATGCCGTGCATCAGCCGCAGACGGTCCTTGCCGTTCAGTGGCTCGGCGGCAACGCCCAGGCGCTTGAAGTTGTTCAGAAGATCAATCTCGATCCGATCCAGCCTTGGCTTGGCCGTTTTGAGATTGTCCGCTTCAATGCCATAGGTGATGAACTTGGTTTTTGTCAGGCCATTATTGCCCTTGGCCAGCTGGTTTTGCAGCATCTCGGCATACTCGTGCCGGATGTCGTTGAAGCCGTCATCCCGGTCAGGGATTACAATGCTCTGCTCGAAGGATTCCGCGCTGGCGGTCAGGTTCAGGAACGAAAACTGCAGATGAATGCTGGCGTCGAAGTAGTTCAGGAAATCGCACCAGCCCTCGAAGATGGATGTCTTGTCATCATTCTGGGCGAGCTGATAGTTGATATCCTGAAACTGGATGGTCTTGGTGTAATACTTGTCCGTGACGCGGCACACGCCGTCCGGCCACATCCGCTGATACGGGATGGTGTCCTGTGCCGTCCGGGGGCCCTTCCGTTTTCCTTGCTGCTGATTCTGAGCCATGAGCGCCTGCAGCTGCTTCTTTTCAGCCCGTGTCAGCTTGAGCTTTTCGTTTGTCTTACGCTTTGCCATGCAGGATTTTCTTCACCTCCCGTTTGTTCCGCACATTGGTTTCAATGGTGTTGTAGAAGTTGTCGGTCTGGTACACCCGCGTCCTGGGACGCACGAAGCGTGCCTGGACGATATGCATGAGCAGAACCTCCAGAGGCTGCCCGTTGCGCTCGAACATGGCGAAGAGGAAAAGCGGCAGCATGATGACGATCATGAGAGAGGCTGCCAGGCTCACGCCGATGGTATCCTTCGTCAGAAAGAACAGGGGCACACCGACGAGTGCGCCCAGACCGAAGCAGATCACCTGACGCTTGGTCAGGTTGAAAATGAATTTGGATTTGACCTTTGTCAGATCCTTGGGAACCGGCACATAGGCCATGCGTCATCCCTTCCTTTCCGCAGCAGTGGGTTCGGAAGAGAAGACAGGGCCGGCAGCCTGCTGCCTATGACAGCCCTGCTTCCCTGACGCCGAGGCCTGCGCTTGCGCAGTGCCCGCTGCCGTTTGTGCCGCTTTTTGGCGGCGTAGACTGTGTCCTTCATATCGTTTCTCCCGGTATCAGTGCGCGTTGAAGACCGATTTGGCCACACTGCTGGATTTGAACAGCGTGAAGCACAAGAGCACCGTGTACCCGATGCAGGTCCACAGGGCAGCGCTTACATCACTGCCGACAGAGATGTTCTGTACCAGCACAGCATAGATGCCGACGCACACCATGATGAGGAATGCCTGAAAGCCCAGGGCAAACAGAGACCGCAGATAGTTCTGTCCCATCTGACCCCATTCCCGGTTGACCATGGTGGCCATAGGGATGGGCGCGACGGATGTGACCATATAGATTTCGATCATGCGGCCATAGACGATGATGAAGATACAGATGCTCAGCACCCAGGCGATAATCCCCATGAGGGAGGACTGGAACCACAGCCCGAACAGGGGACCGACATCCATCTCCATGAGCGTGGCCTCCATATCGCCAAGGAGCGACGCGACATCCAGCGCGGTTTCGCCGATGATGACTCCTGCGGCCTGGGAAACCACATGCTGCGCCACATCGAACACGCCCATGACGATGTTCCAGGTGTTGGTGACGATAAGCACCGCGGCAAAGGTCTTGATGATCCACTTCACGAAGATGAAGGTATCAAAGTCGTGCATATTGTTGCGGTCGATCAGCAGCTGAATCAGCTCCAGGCACATGACGAAGGTCAGAATGATACCGGCAATGGGCACCACCACGTTTTCCGACAGCGACCGGATCATGTTGAAGATGCTGCCGTTCCACGCCTGCGGTGTTTTGCCCACCGTGGAGGCGACATCCGCGACCCGCGTGTTGATGGAATCAAACAGTCCGGACAGATTGCTCACAATGCCGCTGACCAGCAGGTCCTTCAGCCATTCGGTGATTTTGTCCCAGATGAAGTTCATATGGGCATCCCTCCTTTACAGCCCCTCCCGGGAAAACCCGGGAGAGGCAAAGCGTTCCGTCCGATCAACCGAACAGACCGCTCAGGAGAGGCACAAGGGTGGTGCCGATCAGGGCAACGCCGCCGCCCGCCATGAGCTGCTTGATACCCTGAGACTTCGCGCCGGGGTTATCGTTGCCGTAGCCCTCCAGCAGGTTGATGACGCCCCAGATGCCAAGGCCTGCGCCAATGGCAATCACCAGGGTCTGGAGCACAGTTACAGCAGATGCAAAAAATGCCATAGAATTACCTCCGTATCATAAAAGGCTGCCGTAGCCGGCAGCCAGTTGTTGGGTTGCATCCGTCAGTTCCTCGAGGTATTCCTCATACTCGCCGTTTTCATCCACATCGACCTCCCATATCGCGCATTCCTCCTCCAGCCGGAGCTTCAGCTGGCGGTGTAGATATTTCTCGATGTTGAAAGCGTTTTTCGGATCGGCGTCTGACAGATATTTGTAGTTGGGATGGGCCGTGATGTCGTACTTGTCAGACAGAAAGGGTCTGACACCCCGCAGCTGCAGGATGCATTTGCCGCCGTCCATAACGGCCAGCTCGTCCATAGACATCAGGCTTTTCCCGAGCTTCTGGTAGTTCAGGCTGTGAGAGGTCTCACGCCCGCGGCTTTCGCCGGTGTTATAGGTGTCGATGGTTTCCTTGCCCAGGAGCTCCTCCATCTCCTTGAGCGTCGTCTTTTCCTTTCCGCCGAGGAAGAGCAGCGTATCGCAGTTGCCGACAATGGTGTCCGCATTGTCCTTGTAGATGGCCTTGAGCTGGGACTGCGCCTGAAGAACAATGCAGGCGGAGATCTCACGGGAGCGGATGGTGGCGATGAGCTTTTCAAAATTCGGGATTTGCCCGATATTGGCAAACTCATCGATCAGGCAGCGCACATGCACCGGAAGCCGGCCGCCGTGCTCGTCATCCGCCTTTTCGCAAAGGAGGTTGAACATCTGGCTGTACGCCATGGAAATCAGGAAGTTGAAGCTGCTGTCGGTGTCGGACATGATCAGGAACAGCGCTGTGCGCTTTTCCCCGATGGTGTCCAGGTGCAGCTCGTCATATTCCGTGATCTCCCGCAGCTCCTGAATGTCAAAGGCCGCAAGCCTCGCGCCGCAGCTGACCAGGATGCTTTTGGCCGTCTTGCCGGCGGCCATCTTGTACTTGGCATACTGCCGGACAGCAAAATGCCCTGGCTTTTTCTGCGCCAGGGCGGCAAACTTCAGATCAACCTCGTTCTGATAATCCTCATCGTCCTCCCTGGCATCCATGCTGTTGAGCATGTCGATCAGGGTGGTGAAATTCTGCTGATCCGGCGGAAGTTCATAATGGATGTAGCCGATCAGGGCGATGTACAGCAGTGTCTCCGCCTTCACCCAGAAATCGTCGCCGCCCTTGCCCTCACCCTTGGTGTTGGAGATCAGGACGGTAACTAGCTTCAGGATGTCCTTTTCACTGTGGATGTAGGCGAAGGGGTTGTAGTGCATGGACTTGTGGAAGTTGATGGTGTTGAATACCCGCACCTCGTAGCCCGCAGCGGCCAGCAGCTTGCCACACTCCACAATCAGGGTGCCCTTGGGGTCAGTGACCACGATGGACGTGCCCTTTGTCTTCGTGCACTGCATGATATTGGGCTTGATGAAGAACCGCGTCTTGCCAGAGCCGGATCCGCCGATGACCAGGACATTTTTGTTTCTGGAATTCTTTGGGTCCTTTGTCCGGCTGGCCATGGTCAGGCTTTCGGTTTTCGTGAGGATGATGTTGTTCAATGGGTCAGAATCCATGAATGGCACGATGTCGCTGTGCGTACCCCAGCGCGCTGAACCGTATTCCTCGTTGTGCCGGTACTTCTTGGCATTCCTGCTTTTCTCAAAGACAAGCAGCCGAAGAATAGCGCCAACAGCGATGCCCAGCAGCAGGTCTTGCGGCTGAAGGGATGGCCAGGGTGACTGAAACGCTAGGGAAAGACCATCTGCGAGATGCAGCAGCCTTTCGGAGGCGTCAGCGCCGGCCATGCGCCAGGCTTCGCCCAGCTTGGTGGCCAGAAGCCCAAGCAGGACATACGGCAGATTCAGGATCAACTGCTTTTTCAGCTTTTCCGTTTTCATCTGACCAGCCCCTTATCCCGCACACGGTCCTTCTTCTTGCCAAGCGCCTGCGTGGGATCCAGCACGGTCTCCACAGGCGCACGCTGTTTTGTCGGCCCGAAGTAATGTTTCCAGTAGGTCTCCATCATGTGATCAATGGCACTGCGATCCCGGCCCTTGAAGAACAGGATATATCGGGGCTTGCCGTCTGGGGATACGCCTTTCTTAATGGCGTAGTCCACGCCGTACTTTTTGGCGATCCGGTCAAAGTCCCTGACTTCCTTCCTGTCCATCAGCTCGGTCTTCTCCACGCCCTGATTCTGCTCGATGAGCTCCTTCACCGTCTGCTTGCCCTGGGGCTTTACATCGTGATGCACCTGCGCTTTGGCCTTCGTATACCGAAGCAGCTTCCCAAACGCACGGGCCAGCGTGCGTCCGGTCAGCTTGCTGGAATTGATGATCAGAGTGACCGTTTTGTTTTCGATATCCTCCTGCACGGGGGATCACCTCCATTGTCAGAAATGAAAAGGAGCTGCCAGGGCGGCACCTCCAGTCGGTGAAAAAAATAGAGCCGTTTCATGCCATCAGCCTCACTTTGCGATGTGCGCTTTCCGTCTGCGGATGATTCCTACGGTGCCGCTGACGAGCATCACCGCCAGTCCCAGCCACATGACGCCGGTGACGGCCATGTGCACGCCGGTCTGAATGGTGGTGTAGTTCTTGAGCTGCCGCAGCTTCTCCGGGACGGCATAATACTGATCCAGCTTTACCTTGATGACCTCGCCGGTCACGCTGTACCCTTCCAGCGTTTCAATCTCGCGGATCAGGTAGGTGCCGGGGGTCAGGCCTTCGATATGGACAATGCCGTCCTTGCCGGATGTATAGGTGCTCAGATCCTTGCCGCTTTCATCCTCCAGGCGGAACTTGACGCCCTCCAGGGGATTGCCGGAGCTGTCGGTCTTCAGGAACTCATAATGGTTCGGGATGTTCACGCACAGGATCGGCTCCGACTTTGTCCAGCCGTCACGCACCTGGAAGCGGATATCCTCCATTTTGCAGAAGCCCACCGGGGCGGCATCCTCTCGGATGATCCATTCGCCGTAATCAAAGGCGTGGAAGATGAACGCGCCGTCCTTGTCGCTGACCGCAGTCTCTACCGTTTCGCCGGTCGTGGCATTGATCAGGGAGAAGGAAACACCGGGGATCGGGTTGCCGGAGGTGTCCGTCTTGATCAGCAGGAGCTTCTTTTCCGGATTGATCACGGTAGCGGCAGGTATGTCACTATTGGTATAGTCTTCATTCAGCGTGATATGGATAACATCACGGCTCATGAGATAGCCCTCCGGAGCGGACAGCTCCCGGATCACATAGCTGCCGTATGCAGCGCCGACAAACAGCGCATTGCCTTCGGTATCTGAAACAGCCGTCATCAGCAGCTTGCCGTCTTCACTGTACAGGCCGAACTCCGCACCGGAAACCGGCGTCTGGTTCTGATCCACCTTTCGGATCAGGATCTCCGTCGGGATGTTTTCCAGTACGGCCAGGGGCTCAGCAGGGTTCACAAATGTGCCGTCAATCGTGACAGGCACCTTCGTCAGGTTCTTCAGATACCCAGGCAGGGCCTTCGTTTCCTGAATGGTATAGGTGCCATACGGGATCTTCTCAAAGGTGACCAGGCCCTTCTCATCTGAGACAGCCTCCGCAGCCAGAGTGCCATCTTCCTTGAAGAGACCGAAGGCAACACCAGGAAGCGGATTGTGATCTGCATCCACCTTCAGGATGCTGAAGCGGGTGTAGTCATCGGCCACGGCGGTCTTACCCTCCACAGCGCCGTCGCTGTTCACGGTGAAGTGCAGCTCGGTGACGCAGAGCTCATAGCCCTCCGGGGCCAGGACCTCACGGTAGGTGTAATTACCGGGCACAGCCGCAAAGGATGACAGGTATCCATCCTCGCCGGTATAGTCCTTCAGGACGGTTTCGCCCTTTTCGTTTTTCACCTCGATCAGGGTGTGCGGCAGGTAATCTGAGCCGGTGAGATCGGTCTTGGAGACCCGCACGTCCGCATGGATCAGCCGGTTGACGATGGGTTCCTCCACCCGGATCGCCAGCTCATTGGCTTCCGTCTTCCATTCGTCTGAGACGGTGATCGCATGCCGCTTTGTGCTGAGCTGCCAGCCGTCCGGCCCGGACAGCTCCTTCACATAGTAGCTGCCGTGCGGAAACTCCCCGGAAAAGGTGATGGTTCCCGCTTTGTCAGACACAGCCGTAGCGATCAGGGTATCTTCCGTCAGATCACCCGAGGCGCAGGCAATGGCCTTCAGGTTGTACAGGCCGAACACAAAGCCTTCGCCGGGCACCTGTGTAAGACCGGTGTGCACCATGCCGTTTCCATCGGTATCAGTGGAAAGGACTTCCTTTTCCTTGGTCAGGGTGATCGTCGCCGGCATATAGTCGTTTCGTGCCTTCACCTGCACCGTCACCACCGGGGTCTCATGATCCCGCGACTCCAGCAGCACATCGTAGCGGACATCATCGAAAACATAGCCCTCCGGCGCAGAAAGCTCGGTCACATAGTAATGCCCCATAGGCAGCAGCTGTGACGCTGCCTGCCCATCCGCGCCGGTGGTGATGGTGTCCGCCAGCTCGTCTGACTGATACCAGACGGTGCCGTCCTTGCCGACGATATCCTCCACAGCACGAATCTCAAAGGTCGCGCCTTCCAATGCGCCGTCACTGTACAGGGGCGTATGCACCGGGTATCCGAAGGGATCCTGGTGTTCATTGAAGCCCGTCAGCACCGGCCCCTGCTTCTCGATCCGAATTACACCCTTGACCGGCCTGTTGGGCACGGTGATGTCCTGTACCTGCGCGGATTCCGCAAAGACCATGAGGGGCAGACAGACAAGGAGCAGGAGAAGCGCAGTCAGAACACCTTTCTTTCTCATCAAAATCATTCATTCAACCTCATTTCTATGACGTTGGCAGGAAAAGGGCAGCGGTCATCCCGCTGCCCCCTCGGATCATTCCGCTTCATCCATGGCCTCAGCTTCCGCTACGCCAGACGGGATGTTGACGGTCACGCGCCATCCGTCGTCCAGATAATCATCCGGCACACGGGTTTCCACGATTTCGTACTCGCCCCAGGTCAGCAGCGGCGTCTCCGCCGTACCATCCTTGCCGGACGTGATGACCGCGACGATCTCGCCGTCATTCTCCCCGTTGTGGGAAGGCAATCCGCTGATGCGGGTCACTGTGAAGACCGCTCCGGGCAGTCCCTTTTCGGTTTCACTGTCCGTCTTGAAGATGCGGATCTTGCCCTGAATCGGCATATTGGTCACCGTGCGCGTCACGATCTCATCCATGCCGATGGTGATTTCCTCGCTCCAGAGCTCGGCCACATAACCGGTGGGATTCTCATGCTCCTTCACCAGATACTTTCCGGGGAACAGATCCACGGACTCCGCCTCGCCATTGTCATTGGTTGTCATCCAGGCAACCATGTCGCCGGGCTTTCCATCGCTACCGACGGCATAGATGTCGAACCGCACGCCGGCAATCGGATGCTTATCCAGCGCGTCGATCTTCAGGATCTGAATCCTGCCAGGCGCGGGGATGTTCTCGACGATGTCCAGAACACGAGTGGGATTCACATAGGTGCCGTCCAGCGAGACCTTCCATTCCTTCTGAGAGGGATGATAGCCGTAAGGCGCGCTGATCTCCCGAATGGTGTAAGAGCCAAAGGGAATCTTGCTGAACACCACATCGCCGTCCGCCGTGGAGGTGGCCTCCATGATTTTGCTGCCATTCTCGTCAAACAGGCCAAACACAGCCCCGGGCAGAGGCTCGCCGTTGTCGGTGGTTTTCTTCAGCATGATCTTGTTGACCTCATCCCGGATGACGGTATCGCCGGTCACCTTACCGGACGCATTCACACTGAAGGTTTTCACGGCCACATTGAGCGCATAGCCGTTTGGCGCATAGGTTTCCCGGAAGGTGTAGGTGCCGGGAACCACGGGGATATTGGGAATCTGGCCATTGGCGTCCGTGTACTCGCGATAGATCGTGTCGCCGTTCTCGTCGAAGACCTCGATCAGGGCACCGGGCAGCTTTTCGCTGCCAGAAATATCCGTCTTGGTCAGTGTGACAGGCGTGTAGATGAGATGATTCAGGATGGGATCCTCCATGTAGACGGTGATCACATTCTCGCTGACCGCCTTATTCGTGCTGTTCAGCGTGACAGGATACTTTTCGGTGCTCAGCAGCCAGCCGTCCGGAACGGAGATCTCCTTGATGTAATATTCCCCGTGGGGAAACATGCCGGAGAAGGTCAGTCCACCCTTGCTGTCTGTGATGCCCGAAGCCACCAGTGTGTTGGCAGGCAGCTTCTGGTCATTTCCATAGGTAATGACTGCGCTGTTGTACAGGCCGAAAACAAAGCCTTCGCCGGCAACCACCTCCACGGTCTGGTGAATCATGCCGTTTTCCGTCTCGGTCAGCTTCAGGGCTTCCTTCTGCTTGCGCAGGGTGACACGGACGGGCAGATAGATGTTAGAGGCCGAAACCTTGACCTCCACAACGGCTGTCTTCTTGTCTACAGCCGCAAGCGTGACCGGATAGGGCTCGGTGGAAAACACATAGCCGTCCGGCGCAGAGATTTCCGTCAGCGCATACTTGCCCAGGGGCAGCGTCTTGGACTTCACCTCGCCGCTGGCGCTGCTGGTCAGGGTTTCCACCAGGTCGCCCTTCTTGTAGAAGACGGTGCCCTCTTTACCGACAATGTCCTCGGCAGCACGCAGCTCAAACACCGCGCCGGCCAGATACCCGTCCTGAAAGACCGGCGTCATGACCGTATTGCCCCAGGCGTCGGTCTTATCGGCAAAGCGAACCAGCTGCTTGCCGGTCTTTTCCAGACGCACATCGCCGCGGACGGGTGTGTTGCTCACATTCATGGTGACGGTCACGGTATCCTCGGCCATGGCGGTCGGGAGCGTGAAACAGCTGAGCAGCATCACGACTACCAGCAGGAGATGAAGCATTCTCTTTATGAAATTCATCGATCAGATCCTCCTTGATCACTTGATCCACACGGTGGTGGTGAAGCCGGCATCGATATAGTCGTCTGGCACACCTGTCTCCGTGATCCTGTATTCACCCCAGGGCAGAAGACCGGTTTCCGCCACGCCCTGGCTGTTGGTGGTGAGAGTGGCGACCACCTTACCGATATCGGATGCATTGTCGGATTCAGGACCGGACAGACGGGTGACGGAAAACACAGCGCCGGGCAGCGGCTTGTTTGTCACGGAGTCCGTCTTGACGATGCGGACCTTGCCCTGAATGCGGGTGTTGGTGAAGGTGGCGGTGGAATTTACGCCGGCAACCACGGACACACTCTGCGTCGTAGTCGCAGCCAGCTTGTAGCCCTGGGAAGGTGTTTTTTCCCGCACCGTATAGGTGCCGGGCTGAAGACTGGCGAAGGAGGCAACGCCATTGGTGCCCGTCGTAGCCGTCGCAACCACCGTACCCGCGCTGTTCAGCAGCTCAAAAACGGTACCCTTCAGCAGGATGCCGTCCGAAGACTTTTTCGTGACCTGAATGGTCCCATAGCTCAGCTCAAAGGTGACGCTGGCACTTTTCAGCGGATAGGGCGTGCCATACAGGGGAACCATAATCTTCTGAATCGCCACGCTGGGTACGCCCACCAGGAAATTGGCCTCCTCGTCTGCAGAAGAGATGGATTCCATGGAAATGGCGAACCGGTTACTGGTGGAAGTGACCCGGATGGTATCTCCGCTCTTCACATAGTAATAGCTGCCGTCGGAGCCGCCGCTATTGCCGGTCAGGGTGCCGACGGACTTGGGAATCCGAATCAGATCGGCATCCGTGGTCAGGGTGACGGTTCCGATGTAATTGCTGCCTGAAACGCTCAGGCTTTTGTTGGAAGCCGTGATATTGCCGGTGATGCGGGCATGGGCGATGCCGTTCGTGGCCAGCCAGCGGGCATATTCCAGATAGACCGCAGGTGCGCCTCCGGAGAAGCTGTAGAAGTTGTCCATGTCCCAATAGGAGCGGACATATTGAGCGCCCTCCAGCTGCTTGATAACCTCGCGCATGGCGAACTGACCGGCGACGCGGCTCCAGGTTTCGTTGTTGGCATCGCTGCGGTTCAGCGCCATGAAGGGATACGTATGCCGCAGCACCCAGCCCAGGGCATGCATGGTGCTGGCCTTATAGCGCACCCCCGTGGTGCCGCCATAGCTGGAATTGGTGACGAAGGTGTCCATGTCCACCAGCACATAGGGACCTTTGGCGCTTTGGCTGGAGCCGGAACCCTCGCCGGGACCGGAGAGATTATGCTCCAGACAGAAGACGGTAAAGCCCTCCAGGTAATGCGGGGTGGCATAGATCAGGCCATGCGCGGCGGACTTGGCCAGCTGCGGATAGGCACTGTCTTTGCCTGAACTGCCGTAGAGGTTCTGCTGCCAGGCGTAGAACCCGCCGACAGCGCCGTTGATGTTCTTCAGAGAAAAGCCGTTCATGGGCGTGGCCGCCATGAGTTTCTTCCTGCCGCCGCTGGTACGGGTCATCCGAAGGTATTCCAGCGTATAGGCGAAGTCGGTGACGGTGCAGGAATCGCCGGTGGCAGCTCCCGTTTCATCCGCCATGATCCAGGCGGTACTGTAATCCGTCCATTTCATTCGCCCGTCAGCGAAGTCATCGCCGTACAGGAAACGCACCTGATACCAGACGCCGCCGTTTTCATCAAAATCGGCGGACAGGATCTGGACAACGGCATCCTTCACGAAATGCCCCAGATACTGACCGCTGTAGGTAGTCTGGGCAGCATCTGCATCAATCTCCGCAAAGACGCGGGTATCCGTGGTGACGCCGACATAGGCACCCTCCGCAGGATAGATGCTTTCTTCCACAGGCATAACCACAGGCTCTTCCTCTACCGGCTCGATCACCGGTTCATCCAGCGGTTCGCCTGCTTCATTGGCCTCCGGTTCCTCGGAGACTGTGTCCTGCCCTTCGGTGTCATCCGCATCGGAAGCGTTATCCACAGGGGGTTCCGTTTCCTCGGCAAAGGCGGATTCATCCTCAGGCTCCTGCGGCTGTGCTTCCACAGCGGGCTCTTCTGCAGGAGACGCAGGATAGCTGCCGTTCACGGTAAACAGGGTCATCTTTCCGATGTCTGTCATACCGGAGCCTGCGGGCAGGTAATTGATCTCCCCAATGTCCTCATCCAGCAGGTAGTTGTCATTCAGCCCGCTGGCTGCAACATAACCGGATACCACGGTGCCATTTTCGTCCAGAAACCATACCTTCACAGTATCCTGCTCGGTATAGCTGGTGGCCAGGACAAGGAAAATGTCTCGGGTCGTCGTGTAGATCAGGGAGTCCGCTTTCAGGGAAGCGGTGCCGAAGATCTCGGTCTGTCCATACGTCGCCGCATAGATGTGGCCGTGATCCTCAATCGCTGCCTGCAGCGGTGTGCGGTGATCTGTCGGCTCCAGCTCGGAAGCCGTTTCAGCTTCAGGAGCCTCGGCGGGCATCTCGGCATCTGACTCTGTAGGGGTACTTGGATCGGTTGTCGCAGGGGAGACCTCTGCAGGGGCTTCCGCTGCGGGTTCCATCGTCTCAGGCGATAGCGCCGTTTCTGACGCATCTGTCACGGCAGCCTCAGTTGATTCCGATTCGTGGCCCTCGTCAGGAGCCTGCGCAGGTTCGGCAGGTGCTTCGGTCTGCACCTGCTCCGCTTCATACTCTTCGGTCGTTTCGTCCAAAGGCGCATCCGCCGTCTCTTCCTGCGGAGTGCTGTCCGTCTGAGGAGACGGCGTTTCCTCCGTCACCTCTTCTGCGCCGGCGGCTTCGGTCTCCGCAGCTGGAGCGGCTTCCTCCGCTTCCGGGATCACCTCCACCGTGACGGTATCCGTGATCTCGCCCTCCGCCAGCACGCCCATTGGCATACAGGTGAGCAGCATGAAGACAGACAGAAGGAATGCCGTTAGCCTTCTGGACATGGTTTTCATTCGCATGTATTCATCTCCTATTCTTGTTGTACAGCCATGACAATCAGCCTGCCGCTGGCTCCGCCATAGCTGCGGTCGCAGGTGATCAGGGTCAGGATGTGATCCTCCGCTGTCACCTGAACGCCGGTTGCATAGAATGACTTTTCCTTCGCCCTGTTCACAAAGCGCAGGAAGGCTTTGTCAGATGCAAAGGAGGCCGTAGAGGCATCCCAGTCGCTGACATGGATGTTCAGCACGGCAAAGATCCTGTACGTCCGTGTGCCGTACAGCGTGTCCAGGCGGATCAGGGGATGATCCGCATACCACCCGCTGTCCTTGTAGTTCAGCAGGGTGCTGAACATGGCATCACTCTGGCTCAGATGATGGCCATAGATGGCGATATTCCGGCTGGGCTTCTCATAGTCCGAGCTCGTCAGGGAAAACAGGCATCCCAGCTTGCTTTCCTTGCCAGAAAACAGATGATGCAGGTAATAGGCTGATCGATCCGACCGGACAACCGGGTAGTTGATCTTTGTTCCCGGTATGGTGATCCAGGCTGCAAAGTCCGGATTCTCTGCGACACAGGCCGCCAGATCTATCCCGGCCGGGGCTGAAACCGTCGGCGTCCCGGCTGGCGCAGGTGTTTTTGTGGCCGCGGGCATTGCCGTTATCTGCGGGATCTGAACAGGTGCCGGCTCCTCTGTTGGCTCTTCAGCCTGTACATCCGCAGGGAAAGGTGTCGGCGCTTCAGCTGTGTCCGTTGCCTCTGCGGAAGGCGCTGCTGTAGCTGCATCCGCTTTTTGGTTCGGCGCTTCCGTTTCCTCCGGCGGCAGGTCTGTCAGCCCGGAAGGCTGCGTCAGCTCCTGCGTGCGCAAGACTTCCTCTGGTCTCTCTTCCTCTGGCTCCGGTTCTTCTGTAGGCGCAGGCAATGGGGCCGCCGGATTCGGGGTTTCCGGGGGACGCAGCTGCTGCGCCATAGCGGCATACTCATCTGCATCTGTCCGGTAGCTGATCTGCTCCTGCACCACGGGGAAAAGAAAGATCAGGAGACCCAACAGAAAGGGAATCAGCCAGAATACTGCTTCGCGCTGTGTCTTTTGCTTTTGCATGTGATTCCTCCAATCAAAAAGCGCACATCCTTTTCAGACATGAGCTTCATCTTTGCTGGGTTTGCTGCCGTTTCTTCAGCCAGCTGTCCAGCAGCTTGAGAATGATCTGCTCCATCCGCTTGGCGGTGTACGACTTGGGAAAGTACTTCTTCAGCGTGTCATGGCTCAGCGTAACCGAGTTGTACAGAGGCTTCTTCTCCTCCGAAAGAATGCCTACTACCTTCTCCTCAGTCAGGGTTCCCTCCTTGCTTTCCTGCTTGATCCGTTGCGCCTGGGATAGCGACGGCGTCTGCTGTGTGGTTTCCAGGGCGCTGTGAACCCATTCCTGCTCCTCCGGCTTCAGGAAGGACAGCTCAACCGCAGGCGTAAAGGCCAGCTCACCCTTATCCACCTTGTCCATGAGAGGCCATTCCAGGTTATTCAGGTTGATAAACCGCTGCAAATTTCGCGGGCTGGTGCCCGCATCTTGGGCTACAACCTCCCGTGCCGTGGTGCTTTCCAACTTCTGGCCAACTTGGCCAGAAGTTAAATCGCGCCTTTCACCCTGGTGTTTGATGGCTTCCAGCTTCATCTGATAGGCCTTGGCCCGCTCACTTGGCAGGATGTTCTCTCGCTGAAGATTGCTGTCCACCATGATGATGGTGGCCTCATCATCATCCAGGTCACGGACAATGACCGGAATCTCCTCGATCCCTGCCAGCTCGCAGGCGCGTTTCCTGCGGTGCCCGGAGATAATCTCGTAGCTTCCGTCCTCCAATGGCCGCGCGATGATGGGCACCAGCACGCCGTATTCCTTGACGCTTTCCACGGTCTCCATCATCTTGTCATCGTCCAGCACGCGAAAGGGATGATCCTTGAAGAGAACCAGATCCGTCAGCAGCATGTGCTGAATCTGCTCATGTCCGCCCTGACGGGTTTCCTCGGTGGAGAAGATGTCATCGTAGGAGGTCAGATTTATGTTTCTGCCGCTGCTCTTCAAGCTTCAGCACCTCCTTCGTCAGCCGGTGATAGGCATCCGCCACCTTTCCGCCGGGGTCATGGGCAAAAATGCTTTTGCCCTCCGCGCTGATTTCTGCCGCCCGGACAGACCGTGGGATTTCCGCATCAAACACCTTGATCCGACTGCCATAGGTTTCCCTGAGCAGCGATGCGATCTCCCGGCTATTGTTGGTTCGGCTGTCTGTCATGGTGAGCAGCACGCCGTCAATCTTCAGCCTGTGATTGATGTTCTGCTTCACCCGTGCCACCGTGCCCAGCAGCTGCTCCACGCCTTTGACGGACAGGTATTGTGCCTGTACCGGTATGATGATCCGGTCGGCTGCCGCCAGCGCATTGATGGTCAGCATGCCCAGAGACGGGCTGCAATCCAGCAGGATATGATCGTAATCCTTGCTGTAGCTGGCCAGTACTCGCTTCAGGGTTGTCTCCCGGCTCATGGCATTGACCAGGGAAACCTCCATGCCGGCAAGGGCAATATTGGCAGGCAGAATATCCACGCCTTCATCGTGGTGCAGAATACCTTCGCCGGGGGCTATGGGATCGCTATTCAGCACCTTTATCATCTGATCGGCCAGCGTGACAGGCAGCGCATCCGGCTGCGGATACCCCATGCTGATGGTCAGGCTGCCCTGTGGATCACAGTCCACCAGCAGAACCCGTTTTCCTTCCTGAGCCAGATCAACCCCCAAATTGACGCAGCTCGTTGTCTTGCCGGTACCGTCCTTCTGATTGACGATACCGATGATGCTCGCTCCGCCCATTATCAATCCTCCTTTTATGCGCGTTATTGACACAGCGGGAAATGACCAGGCGCAGCGCCCGTCAGCCGAAGAGCAAAAGAAAAGCACCAGCCGCATTCGGCTGATGCCCTCTCTGTCCATTTCGACAGGATACACTATATCACATGGACCCTATGACTGTTAGGTGGTTTGCTGGTGCCAAATACCGCCATCCGCTGTCTTTGTGGTGTCATCCGGTGACATACCGGTGACATCGTTTCTGTCGATAACCTTCTGCAGTTCAGCGATGGCCTCCTTGCTTCTCCGCAGGAGCTGCCGCTTGGAGACGAACAGCCTTCCGCGCAGCTCGTCCAGAGTTTTTCCTTCGAGATACCGATCCAGAAGAAGACGCTCATGAGCGGGATGCAGCTGATCCAGCAGCTGATAGGCTTCCCGCTTTCTCCGGTAGAGATCTGCCGTCTGCTGATCGATCTCCCGCTGGATGTCGACAATCATGGCCACGGTATCTGCCATGATCCCGACATTCTTCGTGTGCGACACCTGCTCCTTATCCATAGGAGCGGTAATGCTGGTCAGACGCTCTTGGAGCGACTGCACCTGCTCCGTCTTCAGCTGGATTCTGGACTCCTGAATCCGGAAGGATTCGAGATACTTGCGTGCGTCAGTCAAAAGCTTCCACCTCCTGATCCAGACGGGAAAGAATCATTTCCCCGTCGGCGTCTCCGCTCAGGTCGCTGAACCACGATCCCAGAAAGAAACGGCGGATTTCCTGAAGCTTGCCTTCAATCAACGCCCGTTTCTGCGGATCATCGCAGCGGATCAGCCTGTTCCATGCGCGGTAATCCTCAGCTGCCTGCCGGATGATCCCGATGGCCAGCTCCTGCCAGGGACTCAGTGCGCTCCAGTTCACGTGCTCGGCTCGAATGATATGTATAGCTGCTTTCTCCCTTCCTCTGACCCGTATGGCTACCGTCTCTCGTCCATGCTTGTACCCAATGGGTGTTCTTTTCCAGCTCTTTCCGGCGCTTCTGGACCTCCTGCTTCCGGCGTGCTGCCTGCTTTGCCCGCTGCTCTTCCATCTGCTTGGCTTTTGCCTGCCGACGCGCCATGCGCTCCTCATAGGCGATATGTGCCAGGGCGGCACCTGCGGTGGGGTCGGCATATCCTTCACTGTTCCTGTACAAACTCAGCCACCTCCTTCGTCTTTTCCTTTGCTTTGAAATCCAGGTATTCATAGATGCCCAGCAGCAGGCTGCGCATCAGGGGAATTTCCGTCCATCGGTTGTCGACTTCGCACACGTCCTGCGCTGTCTGCGTCCACCAGTCCACGGCATGCGCGTCCTGATTGGCCGGCGGATCTGCGTGAGCGGCAAAGAACTGGTAGGCATCCCTGAAAATGTCCCATTCCTCATTGCTGACTGTGCCGTGCATCCTCTCATCTCCATTCCTGCGGCAGATCCGGGTCATCTACGGGTGTGAAGCCCTGCATGGGCATCTGCTCAATCTTTTCCGTCCATGCGTGCTGGGGCGGGAGGCCTTTCACATCCGACATGGTCCGGCTGCGTCTGTCGAAGTACAGCTTGATGATTTCATCCACGATGCCCAGATCTCGGTTCTTCATGATCTCGATAACGGTGGTCACATCCGGCTCAATCACCAGCTTGGGGTAGACGGTCTTGTAGCGCATCATGAAGTCCGCATTGACCCGGTGCACCATGAGCACGTTGTCCGCTACATTGGTCAGGTCAGCTGTGCCGCTGATATCCCCCTTCCGGGGAAAGGCTTCTGTCTTCCGCGGGTGGCAGATGAAGTGCACATGAACGTTCAGCTCCTTGGCCATGGCGGAAAAGCGCTTGGCAATCCGGGACTGCATGTCATACTTGTCGGTGGTGCCCGTGGGGATATCGAGGGCCATCAGGTTGTCGATGATCACCACGGAAGCACCGTTCTGCTTTACCCAGTCGTAAATCGTGCCGGTCACAACCTCCCAGTCGGTTCCAAAGTCGTTGTCATAGATGGAGAGCTTGCCCTTCAGCAGGGCATCCAGCTTCTCCTCAATGCCCTGTTTCAGGCAGTAGTGGTTTACGTTCAGCGCGTCCTGCATCACGAAATTCGGCCCGGCGGCCTGAAGCAGCACCCATTCCCGCACACGGCTGGCGGTCATTTCTCCGGAGAACATGGCGACCTTGTAGCCCTGCGTTACTGCTGCAAGACCGATCTGGCTGACCAGCGTGGACTTGCCTGAAGCGTTGCCGCCGCTCCATACCGTCATCTCGCCCTTGTTGAAGCCGCCAATCTTGGCATCCAGGCTGTTAAAGCGGGAGCGCATGACGACAATCTTGCTGCGGTCATAATTGGGAATCTCGGCGAAATCCAGCATCCGCGGCTTTCCAGCCGGTGCAGGAGCCGCAGGCTCTCCGGTGACACCCGGCCTGATCCGCTCGGGTACCTTTGTGGGTGTAGCCTGATGCACCGTGTACGGGCTGTTGGCGTAGGCGGCGGGATCCACCTTTTCCCGGAATTCATGCCAGTGATAGCCGGCGCAGCTGTTGTGGAAGCAGTGGAAGCCAAAGCTCCCGTTGCTGTAGGCGAATACGGCTGCGTCCCCATTCTTATGGGAAGGATCAAAGGGACAGGCCGCCAGCGGGTACTTGGTGCCGCTGCTGACCGGGATCTTCTTCAGCACCTCTACCTGGTGATCTGCCAGAAACTGCTCCAGATTGAAGGAACCGCTGCTACGCTGCCGGGGATTGTCTGCAGGCATCGTCATGTGCCGGTTCTCGGCAGCGATGTTTCGCACCAGCGTCATGGAGGTTTCGCGGATTTCCTGCGGTGCGCGGATAATGTAGCTTCGGCGGTGAGGCCGCTCCTGGGTGCTTGCCCCTTTCCTGGCCATCGTGCCGTACAGCTTGGTAATCCGTGCCGGATTGAACACCGTGGTGTCGATCTTGACGGCGTCTGTGCTGAACCACATATCGAGGACAGCAAGGAAATCCGCCAGCACCTGGCGCTCCTCTACGCTGGCGTGGATCTTGAACAAGAGATGGTAGCCATTGCCGCTATCAGCCACGACGGGCTCACTGAAGCCCATGGCCATCAGCTTCTTCATGGCCATGCCTGCCACGCGGCGGGCGGCTTCCTTTTCTTCCTTGGAGGCGCTGATACCGCTGGGGCGGACGGGGTCTGCATCGATCAGGATCCACTGATACCCCGCGATGTCGTTGTCCGATGTGGTGACCTGAGGCCGCTCCACAAGCCGTTCATGCTGACCGCGGGAATAACAGGCCGCCTTGACCCGGTTCATGGTCTGGTAAAAGGTGCGGTTAGGATACCGGGCAAGCTCCTTTTCGATTGCCGGACTGTTGGCCTTGAAATAGCCGCTGATCACGGGCTTGGGGTCGATGCTCCTGATTTCGATGACCTCATCCGGCTCATGCAGCAGGCTCAGCCCGTTCACCGTGACGTCCATAGTTCTTCGTCCTCCTCAGGTTTCATCGGCTCCAGGTAGCTCCGCCAGGCTTCCTTTTGCAGCCATTTCACAATGCCGGGAATGTATCGCCCGTCCTCCCTGCACCAGGCGGCAGAGCTGTTGTCTGCCTCCAGGGCCTTCAGGATGGACTCCGTGGTTGCCCCGTCCGTATAGGCTTTGGCGACAAGGGCTGCCGCCTCTGCTCTGTTGGTGCGGCGGCTGACGGGATACGACACCCAGATCTCCGTAAAGCCCTTTGGTTCCGAGGACGGGATCCGGGATAGTGGAGTACTGCTCTTCTTCTCTATAGGGTTAGGCTCCATGGCGGAGCCAGCCGGCGCGAAACTGGTATCGTTTTGGCGCAAAACTGGCTCCATCGTGAAAGCCTGTGCCCCATAGCTGGCTCCGTTTTGGAAAACCGCTTGCTCCGCCGTGGAGCCAGTGGTTGCTTCGGAACTGGCTCCATGATGGAAAACCTTTGGCTCCATGACGGAGCCAGTTTCGTTGGTCGCGCTATCTTCCTGAAACAGGGACGCAATGTGCAGCAGAAGGCCGCGCTGCGGCATGCGGCGGACCCGAACCAAGCCTGCTTCCTGCAGCCGTTTCAGCTGTCGGTCCAGCTTGTTCCGTGACCAGCACAGCTCTTCCGCCGCGTGACGCTCAGACATGGGCATATCGCCGACTGCAAGCTGGATGCCGCGCCAGACGCAGCGGTTATGGCTGGCTCTGGAAAGGCAATAGAGATACAGCTTCAGCAGCGCATCATCCCGCCACACAGGGCTGCCCATGGCCTGTGCGACCCATTCGGCAACATGCTTCATGCCTTGTCTTCTCCTCTCCGCAGGAGGCTGCCGGAAGGGTGATCCTCCCGGCTGTGCCCCTGCCTGTCGGCTTATGCCAGCCGGATTTTCAGTTGGATATGGGCGTCGATGATCAGCACCGGCCCAGCTGCTTCTGCCTGAAGGCAGCCATGGCCGCCATTTTTTGCGCCTCCGTCCTGGCCAGCACCTTCGAGGAGGCCGCAGCGTTCTTCATGCTCGTTATCTGATGCTTCATCCGGTTCACGTTTCTGGTCATGGCGCTCATCAATGATTTCCTCCGTTTCGTTCATGTCAGTCTTGCGATTGTGTTCTTGCTTGCTGGCGGTCTCTGCAGCCACCTGGCTGTCTGCCGCTTCCGCTGCTTCAAACAGGCTGCGGCACAGGGGGCAGATGTACGGATGATGGCACGGATAGCTGAAAATCTCGACAGCCTCCTGCTCCGTTACAGGAGAAGCCTCACTGCACAGCGCACAGGTGGCGACAAGCGGCCCGGCCTTGTACAGCTCAGAAGCTGCTGTCTGGGAACCCGAGGAAGTGGAGTGAACGAACATCATCTGGAATCCCTCGCTTTCTAACGGCTTTGATTACCCGTCACTGTTCAATGTGAAAATCGAGGCCGTTTGGTAACCAATTTCGGAAATTTTCAGAAAAAAAGTTCTTTGTGGCTACGCAGGTAGGTCAGCAGTGTGTCCATGCGCTTGATGATCATGACGTGAGAGACACCCATGCGCTCCGCAATCTCCCGATAGGTGCATCCATGCTCGAAATAGAGCTGAAGCAGCAGAGCTCCCTGTTTGACCACGACATCCGCCTGCGCATACACCGCCTGCAGCGTCATGCGGTTCAGGGCGGTTTCCTCGGTGTTGGCGGTGGAGAAAAAGCGGACATCACACGCCAGCTCCACCTCGGTGATTCCTTCCAGAATGCCCTGCGTATGCCAGGGACAGGTCAGACAGTCCCCGCGGCAGGCGCTGTAATCTGTCTGGGCACAGCTTTCCTCTGCTTTTGCCTGTGTGCGGATGCGGTTGTTGTCCTTGCGGATCATGCGATACACCTTCTGAGAAACTGCCACTTGCTGTCTGTCTGCGATGAGATACCAATCCTGCCTGTTTTCCTTGCTTTCCATGATGAAAGCCCTCCTTTCGGTCGTGGCCGAATGGAGGGCTCATGGGAATTCGCTGCCAGCACAAAGCTCAACAGCCGATTGAAGAGAACGTCTCCATTCGGCTGCAGCTGCACTTCCGATGCTGGCTGCGTCGTTATTCAGTTCAGGGCTGCTTTGTGCGGAAGAGGCTGTGATCAGCAGTCATCACTCGGCATCCCTGCGGCCGGATTTCCCAACCGCAGGGACAGCATATCACGGCACGAAAAAAAGCCGTCCCAGGATTTGGGACGGCGAAGGTCGTTGGAAATAAAGGGATTTCAGCGTATGACTCCGATGAATGCAAGAGCACGGATGCCGGTTTTCCTGCGTTTTGGGACGTGAAAATACCCGTGAATTGGGACAAACTTTTTTAAATTTCTTCCGAAGGGGCGTGTAGAAGGCATGTATGAAGGCAAAAAAGAAGGACCGCCACAGTGGCGATCCTGATGGTTTCCGGTAGCAGGCTTATTCAAACAACGCTCTGTGCGTCTCGACTACGGTCTCAATATCCTCCATGAACATGCAGTCGATAATGCATTGGTAGCGGTAATACTTCACCATCACCGCACGGGAGAAGCCTGTCATATCCAGAAACAGTGCCGACAAGGGCGGCGGCAGCTCTAGGCCAATGATGATCCTGGTCACATCCTGAATGGAGTAGTCGTAATCATCCTCGTTGCACATCCGGCTGACGGTGGACTTGGAGAGGCCAGAGGAAGCCACAAGCCCGCGCTGGGTTTCCACTCTGTCCTTGATGAGCTTTGTCAGCGCCTTGGAGGGACGCCTCGGCAGTTCATCCAGATATTCCACGTTCTTTTCCATCAGCTCCTCCGGTGACATCCCATCGATATCCAGGGAATGCACGGCCAGATAGGCTTCATTGTATTCCTGATCGGAATGCAGCTCGCCGACCCGATAGCTCCCGTAATTGTGGTAGACCTTTGTGAACTTCAGGCAACATTCATCCACATGATCCAGCACATGGGTAGTCAGCCTGAAACCCTTGCTCGTTTTCAGCAAGTAGACCGGGTCGTTTCGGCAGACATGCCCGTTTGCATACACGAACTGATGGCAGCTGATCAGTTCACGGAAATCCTCATCCCGCTCATAGAGCTCCGTAAACTCGGCACGGCTGACCACAAAGGTTTCGCTGCCCTCCAGGCTGTCCAGATCAAAGGCGAAATCCGGGATGTAGCCGCCGTCCACATAGTTGAGGGCACCCTTGGCTGTCTTATTGCCGGTGTTGATCAGGCGTGTCCGGATGATGGATCTGGGCTTATTCTTGTCCGCAGCAATCCTGCTAATCACCATGCCCATTTTGTGGCCGATATTGCATTTCGCGTCTGCCACGTCTTTCCATTGCTTCCGAACCAGCTCCTCAAACACCGGGCGCGGGAACATGGCGGCAATGCCGGCGAAGCTTGCCTGACGCTCTACCCAGCGGACGTCCTTTTCTGCCGGAGCAGACGCCTCATCCGCCTCTTCGTAGTGGAGAAGCTGCAAATCGGTGGCGTGAAGCTGCTGCAGCTCGTAGAACATGGAGTGCCATTCGTAGTGGGCGCACTCATGATAGATTTCCCGGTCAATATCGCCGGCATGGGTGCGATTGTCATTGATCAGGATGGTCTTTACATCCACCTTCTGCTCAATATACTCTTCGTCATCTGTGCCAGTCCCGTATGCTCCGGACGCGACCACTTTGATGACCCTTTCCTTCAGAAACAGGATGGCCGCATTATGATGATCCCTCCAGATCGAAGCGTGCTTAACGGTCAGTCCCATAGCCTTGGCCAGCTCTTCCGCACCGTTCTCACGATTAACGAGAGCGGCATCTTTCCCCAGATACTTGCGAAGCAGCTCCAAGACCTGAACTTCCATGTCGTCATAGGAAAACACAGGCACGAGAAACTTGGTCATCTTGGGCAGCGGTCTTTCTTCCGGGTTGTAGGTGCTGAAATAAGCAATCTCTGGCTCCAGACGGATCCCATTGTCTAATGTTACCTCAATGGGAAAGTTGATATAGCGGATGACAAAACGCGGAAGCTGCCCGTCCCGGGAAAGGCCAAACTTGATCTTCAGCTTGCAGTCTGCAACCAGGCTTGTGCGATCCCTCCTCCACGGCTCAGCGCGAAGCAGCTTTGTGTTTTCATGGTCAACAATGATCTCGGCCCCGGAGCAGTCCATGTCCAGCCCGTCCACCAGTTTCTGAGCCATGGCACCTTTGACTTCTTCCAACAGTTCATCGATAAAATGGTTGTCTACATATTCCCGGAAGTCCTGTAACACCGGGGCCATCTCTTTCTTCTTTTTCTTCTTATCGCTCATTTCCGGTACCTCCTGCTTACCGGTACATCATGCCAGGCATTTTCACGCTCTCACACTTATCAGTGGCTAGTGTGGTCTTGCGGGCAACCTGGCATGCGCTTTGGATGATATCCTTGCCAAAGCGCATGCGCAGCGCATCAATCGACTTATCCAGCCTGTTTCGCTTTTCATACCATTCGTAATCAACGAACATGTCCAGCTGCTCAGGCATTCCCTCTTCCTGAAGCTTTGACGCTGTGACGGTCACCGCCCGGACAGGCTTCTCCCACCGGTACCTCAGGCAGAACTGCTCAAAGGCCGTCTGTGAGATAATCGCCGCACTCTGCGTCGGATAATGGATGGGAGCCACGTATTCATAGCAGGCAAAGGTGTTGTCCTTCACGAAAAGGTGAACAGACTGTGCTTTACATTCCGTGGTGATCAGCCGATGGCTGACATCCTGCGACAGCTCGTCCAGCGCCAGCCATACGGAATAGTTGTCTTCCAGATCCCTGGTGCAGGTCGCGCCATGACCAATGGACTTTGGCGCGGGGCTGTAGCCAACGGGGGCAACGCCGGAACAGTCGGTGCCGTTGGCAAAGGCCTGAATCATCTGGCCGTTCCTGCCGAGCTTCCGGAAAATCATCTCTGGCGGCGCGGAGGCCAGCTGGCCGATTGTCGTGATGGCCATGCTCCGCAGCTTTTTGGCCGTCTGTGGGCCAACATACAAAAGGTCCGATACCGGCAGACCCCAGCATTTTTCCTTGAAGTCGTTTTTCCCAAGGACCGTCAGGGCGTCCGGTTTCTTCATATCACTTCCCAGCTTCGCCAGGGCCTTGCTGAAGGATGCGCCGATGGAGACGGTCAGGCCAGTCTCGTCCTTCACCGTCTGCCGGATTTCCTCCGCGATCTCCACGGCATCTTCCTCATCATAGGGAAGACTGATCCAGCATTCATCCAGTCCGTAGGGTTCCACGTTGTTGCTGTAGCGTCTGTAGATGCGCTGCAGAAGCTTGGAGTATTTCAGATACTTGTCGTAGTGCGGCTTGACAACACACAGATCGGGGCAAGTCTGGGTTGCCTGCCAGTTGGCCATGCCGGTCTTGACGCCCATGCGCTTGGCGGGATAGTTGGCGGTAAGGACTATGCCATGCCTTTGCGCGGGGTCGCCGCAGACTGCGATGCGCCGGTTTCTCAGGTCGGGGTTCTCGACCATCTCTACGGATGCATAGAAGCAGTTAGCATCGGAGTGGAGGATCATCATGAGGTATCACTTCCTTCCGGTACCACATCGACGATCCATTATATGCACGGATCGGGCACATTTGCAATAGAAAATGACGGCATTGGTGTCTTTTTGCGCCAATGGGATAATTTACGGTTGACTTTTGGGGCAGTATGCCTTATCATGCTGTCATCAATATCCGGGAGGCGAAGCGCATGGGACGCACGAAGAAGGAATCAAAGGACGCAGGCGTTATCTATCTGAACGCCAATGGCAGCTATATAGAAGAAAAAGACTTTTATGCGCAGCGGATCAAAGCTCTCCGCAACGCGGCGGATATGACGCAGGCTGAGCTTGCAGCCAGGCTGGGGCTTTCCAGGACCTCCGTCCTGAACTGGGAGACTGGACGCTCCCGGCCGGATATCAGCAACATCCCTGCCCTGTGCCGTGAGCTTAACATATCTGTTTCTGCGTTCTTCTCCGTCAGAGACGAGAAAGCCCAGTGGAATGAGGAGGAACTCCGGCTGGTGCGGTACTACCGCAGTCTGAGCCCTGCTTTTCAGACATTCCTGCTGAATACAGTAAAGGGGCTGGTAAATGCAGAAGCGGCGGCACGGGAGCCAACCTTCAGGGAGCCGATCCGATTGCTGAGAATGCCGCGAGCGATGGAAGCCGCCGCCGCAGGCACCAGCTTCGAGAGCTATGAAGGACTCTGCGAAGAAAAGTATGTCCATGACACGCCCCAGCTGCGGAGTACTGACATTATTTTCCACATCAACGGTGACAGCATGGAACCGGATTATCCGAATCACTGCACGGTTGCGGTACGCCTGACGCCGGATCTAAGCGAGGGCGACATCGGCATCTTTTCTGTGGAGGGCTCGCTGTATATGAAGGAGCTGGGTGCGGATGGACTGTATTCCCTCAACCCCGCCTATCAGCCGATCCTGGCCAAGGCAACTGGCGAGATCCGCAACATTGGCAAAGTGACTGGCATCGTGGATGAGCAGGATTTTGCAACCAACGAAGAGATCCGTATGTACGAGGCGGAAAACGACGCACGAGACGAGGAATGACCATGAAATACAAGAAGCAGTACATTGATGTGGATGTCGCCATGAACGCGGCAGGACAAATGCAGCCGAAGGTCATTCACTGGCCGGACGGCAGAGCCTATGAGATCTCCAAGGTGAGAGGCGTCACCCCTTCTCCTGCGCTGAAGGCAGGCGGCCAGGGAGACCGTTACACCATCCTGCTGGAAAACCAGGAACGGTATCTGTTCTTCGAGCACCCCACGGATGCCGATGAGGCGGATACCATAGGCCGCTGGTTTGTGGAAGCGCCGGTACCGGCGGCGAGGTAATCGGAAACGGGCCTTATTGAGCAATGGAGACAAAAAAAGCCGGCATGACGCCGGTGGAGAATCCATGCATATTGAGGAGAGACGGACAGATGGCAGGTGAACGAGGTCGGAAAAAGAATCGGCTGCTGTTTATTCTTCAGTACCTGATCAGCAACACGGATGACGAGCACAAGGTGTCGCAGCAGGAGCTGGCAGAGCTGTGCGCCGAATCCGGACATGGAACAGACCGGCACATGATCAGCAACGATATCGACGTGCTGTGTTCCTACGGTTTCGACATCATCCGCAGCAAGGTGGGTATGAAGAATTTCTACAATTACGGCTGCCGGGAGTTCGACACAGCCGAGCTGCGCACGCTTATGGACGCTGTGGAAGCCTCTGCCTTTATCAGCCCCAGGAAGACAGATTGCCTGATTCATAAGATATCCGGCCTGATGAGCCAGCATGATGCGCAGAGGATGCGCGCCTCTGTCTATACCGGCAAGGTGGTCAAAGCAGAGAACAATAACATCTTTCTGATCATCGACGTGATTGACCGGGCAATCAGCACCGGGAAGAAGATCGCCTTCCAGCACTTCACCTATAATGGGAACCGGAGACGGGTTATGCGGAACAATGGCGAAGTCTATACCGTATCGCCCTATCTCACCATCTGGAAGAGCGACCGGTATTATTTGGTGGGCTGGGCAGATAACCGGTCTGAAATGCGCACCTTCCGAATTGACCGCATGGGCCTGCCGGAGATCCAGAAGGAAGATGTCATACCGAGGCCAGCGGATTTTGACCCGCGCTTTTACTACGACACCCTGACCAAGATGTACGGCAACGGCGAAGAGATGGATATCACCCTGGTCTGTGAGGATGCCCTGATGAGCAATATGGTAGACCGTTTCGGAGAGGATTTTGTGTTCCAACAGTATGACATGGGACATTTCAGTGCTAAAGTCCACGTCAACGTCAGCGACACGTTCTGGGGATGGCTGTTTGAATACGCCGGACGAATGCGAGTGGAAGCCCCCAGGGAAGCCAAACAGATGTACCGCGACCGCCTGAACAGGGTGCTGGCAGATTAAGGAGGCAGGATGAGAATGAGCATGAGAAATAATCGAAAACCCTCTGAAGCAGCAGGATGCCGCAGAGAGGAAATTGAGCGGATTCTGCAGGAGGAAGACCAGTATTTTATAAACTGCCATCACCATGCGCCGGTCGGCAGGGAGAGCGAGGATGTAGTCGATAATGCCTATGCGAGAATCCTCCACCTGCACCCTATGCCCTATGTGGCGGTATCCACGATTTACAACGAGATGAGGTGTCAGCATGCCTGATTTGGAGAAGCCGAAGGAAACCTTCCTGGCCCTGTGCCGGGAAAAGATTCACCGGGAAGGACTGGAGGATCTTCTGGCCTGGCTGACAAAGTCGGACTTCTTCACCGCCCCGGCCAGCACCCGCTTTCACGGTGCCTATGACGGCGGCCTGTGCGAGCATTCCCTGGATGTGTACAAGATGGCACTGAAAGGCATTGCGGGCTATGGGCTGGAGCTGTCCGAGGAAAGCGTTGCCGTCTCCACCCTGTTCCACGACTTCTGCAAGGTCAATTTCTACAAAAAGGATGTGTGGAATCAGAAGATCAATGGACAATGGCAGGAAGTGCCCTGCTATACCATCGAGGAAAAATACTGCTTCGGCGGGCATGGCTCCAAGTCCGTCTTCCTGGTGCAGCAGTTTATGAAGCTGAAGACGGATGAAGCTGCCGCCATCAACTGCCACATGGGAGCCACCGCCGGCGGCGATTCCGTCCGTGACATGAGCAATGCCTATCATGCCTTCCCGCTGGCCTGGATCACCCATGTCGCGGATGAAGCGGCCACATACCTCCTGAAACGCTGATGCCGAGTGCATGAAGCCAATTCTGCCGCCTATTGCACACAAGGCACTGAAGACCTGCCGCGGATCAACCCTATACGTCACCTTCGGGTGGCGTTTTTGTATGCCTGGAAGGATGATCCGGAAAGAAAATTTCGGGAAAAGGTTACCAAACGGCCTCGATTTTCACATTGAATAGTGAGAGGACTCTCTCATAGCACGAGTGAAGGAGATCAAGGCAATGACCAATATGAATCAGCTTCAGAACACAGTGAATGCCGAGCGGACTGTTCCCGCGAACAGGAGCTGCTACACCGTGGACGACCTGATGGAGATCCTCGGCGTCGGCAGGAAGGCCATCTATGCCCTGATCCACAAGCGGGCATTCCCTGCGCTGCGGATCGGCAGCATTGGCTACCGCATCCCCAAGGACAGCTTTCTTGCGTGGATATACCAGCAGCAGGTATGACGACAGCCTCTTCCAACGCCGGCGACAGACTAAAACTTTGGCGGAAGGTGTGCTACCCTCTTTGTTAGCAGGCCAGAAGGGAGGCGAAACAATGGCTGCAAACGACGGAACCACCATGACGGTGCAGGCCATGGGCAGGATGCTGGGGCTTAAAAAAACAGAGAGCTATTACCTGCTCCACAAGCATTGCTTTGAAACCGTGACGATTAATCGCCAGCTTCGCGTTGTCAGAAACAGCTTTGAGGAGTGGTATGCCCTGCAGGACAGATACCGCAAGGTTGACGGGCCGGAGCCCGGAACGGCGCTGCGGGAGCAGTTTTATTCCATCTTCGACATTGCTGACATGCTGGGGATACACGTATCCAGTGCCCGTGAAATGATTCAGCGGCAGGGGCTTCCAACCATGATGGTGGCGCGGAAGCTCCGTGTCCCCAAGGCGGTTTTCGATCACTGGTATGTCTCGCAGAACTGGTACCGGATGACAGAAGACAGAGAGCGGGACAGACCGGCGGAAGAGATTTCCATTACGGTGCCAGAGATGGGACGAATGCTGGGGCTTGACCGCAGACAGGCATGGCATCTGTACTATCACGAAAAAGAAAATCTGGAGCTGATCCGGGTTTCCGGAAAGCCGCGCATCACCAGAGAAAGCTTTGATGCCTGGTATGCCGAGCAGGACTGGTTCCAGCTTGTGCCCGTGCAGCCGAAGGAGCCGGGAACGCAGGAATGCTGCGGTAACGAAATCGATGATATCCAGCCGGAAGAAAGAACATTCATCTCCATCCATGAGACCGCTGAATGCCTGGGAATGAGCGAAAAGCGGATTTACCGGCTGATTGAATGTGGAACCCTTGACGGAAAGAAGATCGGAAAGATCTGGATGGTACGCCGGTCGGATGTTGAGAATTACGAGGAGGAAAAAGTCTAATGGCAAGCATTATTACCCGGAAAGACCGCTTCTGCGTGGTGTATTCCTACGTGGATGCACAGGGAAAGAGGCATCAGAAGTGGGAAACCTTTCTGACCATGGCTGACGCGCAGAAGCGCAAGACCGAGATCGAATATAACAAGATGACCGGCAGCTTCACGATCCCCAACTGCAGCACCATGTCGGAGCTGTTGGATGAATACGTGGAGCTGTACGGCAAGACGAAGTGGTCGCTCTCCATGTATACCAATAACACCGGGCTGATCCGGAACTACATCAAGCCGATCATCGGGAAGTCTCGCCTCAACGAACTGACGGCCCGCTCGCTGGAGCAGTATTACAAGGTGCTGTTGAAGACGCCCGCGGTACAGCAGGCCAACAAGAGGAAGAACAGCAAGGACGAATCCTATGTGACCGCAGCGACGGTCCATAAGGTGCACAACCTGCTGCGCAGTGCGCTGACGCAGGCTGTGAAGTGGGACCTGATCGAAAAGAATCCTGCCCAGTATGCCACGGTACCCAAGCACGAGGCGAAGGAACGTGAAATCTGGGATGCGCAGACACTGTTCCACGCCATTGCGTGCTGTGAGGATCCCCGGCTGAAGCTTGCTCTGAACCTCGCCTTTGCCTGTTCCCTGCGTGTCGGTGAGCTTCTGGCGCTGACCTGGGACTGTGTGGACATCTCTGAGGAGAGCATCCGGGAGGGCAAGGCGTCGATCTTTGTCAACAAGGAGCTCCAGCGGGTCAAGAAGGACACGGTGAATACCCTGAATGGTAAGGATATCATCGTCACCTTCCCGGAGCAGGGGCTTCGGAACACTACGGTGCTGGTGCTGAAGAAGCCGAAAACCCTGACGAGCACCCGCAAGGTTTTCCTCCCCAAGAGCGTGGCGGAAATGCTGGTCGCCTGGAAGATGGAGCAGGATGCTAACATTGCGGCGCTGGGCAGCGACTATATGAACTTCAATCTGGTCGTTGCAACGCCCATGGGTATGCCCACCGAGTCGTCCATCATTCGCAAGGCCATGAAGAACCTGATCGAGGAATATGATCTCCCGCCCGCCGTCTTCCACAGTGTCCGCCATACCAGCATCACCTACAAGCTGAAGCTGAGCGGCGGTGACATCAAGGCGGTGCAGGGTGACTCCGGTCATGCGCAGGCGCAGATGGTAACGGATCAGTACTCCCATATTCTGGACGAAAACCGGAAGACGAATGCGGAGCTGATCGAGAAGGCCTTCTATGAAGGGCATGGTTCGGAGCCGGAGAACGGGGCCAGCGCAAAGAAGAAGCCCACGATGAAGGTGGGAGAATCTGACGGTTTGGATGCGGACCAGCTTGCCAAACTTCTCGGTGATCCCAATGTGGTGAACATGCTGAAGGTGCTGTCGAAGACGATTGGGACGTAAAGCAAAAAGCAACAGAGTGTGGTTCACGCCGCGCTCTGTTGCTTTTGATATCTGAATCCTGGTGGGTATGTTTCTCGATGGCAAATAGCTGCGATTCGGATTCGGTTACTTGCTTCGGTTTTCCTTAGGTCCTTTTAATGCTTTCTTTCTATGCTTGTTATAATCATCCACTGCTTCCTGGGGACCGGCAAGCGTCATCTTTCCAGCATATTGGAAAAGCCATCCATAGAAGGTCGGGCCAATGGAAGCTCTGACGATAGCCTTAAACTCCTGATCAGACACAGGAATACACTCAAAATCTCTCCCAAAGCGGTCTATCACTTTCCCGATGAGACTGTTATCACAGATAAGCGTGATTTCGTGTTCTGGGCCAGAATACATTTTGTAGGTAAGGCTGTAATAATAACCGATATCAAAATCAACAGGAGCAGGTATAATAGGGGTTTCCAGCACAGTAACCCCCTGAATGTGGTCAACCCGTGGAGTTAGGATGGTATCACATTCTTCTTCATGAGCAACGAGATAATAACGGTCATTGCTCCAAATGAGAGCGTAAGGTGAGACGGTGTAGATATGTCCGTTTCTGTGCAGAACAGGTTCTTTCTCGGGGACGGAATAGTCAATCATCTGGTATTGTATTTTTTGTCTGGCCACGATAGCGCGGTACAGATCATCTGCAACATACATGTTTCTGCCTACTGCTTTTTTGATGGATAAAAGGCTATCCGCATCGTATAACAGACCGTCACGAGAGTATAAGCTTGTCAAAGACGCCAAACGCTCAATGATGTGTTTGCTCCGTTCCAAATTGATAAAACGGGAAGCAGCAACCGCATCAATCAAGATTTTAAGTTCTACCGTATCAAAGTCTCGCTCGATGACCTTGTAGCGAGTCGGTACACCTTGACGGTGAGTTTTTTGAATATCATGTCCAGAAGAAATCAGCGCATCCACATCGCTTTCAATTGTTCGGCGATCTGGAGCCTCGCTGTCTCTGCTTTCCAGCATCTGTATAATGTCTTTTGAAGAGATGTCATGATCTGCATCCGTGTGGTCATACAGATATTCCAAAATCTGCAACAAACGGCTCTGACTATCCAACAATAGCTCCCCTTTCTAACACAAAGGAACACGGGCGTGAACAGTTTACACTATTCTTCATGTATGATTATAACCTTCTTGGAAATTGGCGCAATAAACTTCGGCATTATTTTGCACATGCTTTGGTTTGGCGGTTGCAGTTTCATCGCTTTTGTGGTAGTATTAAAGGTGTACGTGTAATTTGGGTGAAGTGTGCCCATTTGCATCGTAGACGGGTTATTTTGGGGCTATTTGAGGTGATTGATCGTGCCAGCTCGTATTCCATGGAGTCAACACGAAGTCGCCTTGCTGTTTGATGCATACTTAAGGGCTGCGAAAGGCGCTGATTTACAACAGACAGCTGCGCAGCTTTCTGTTACCTTGCGCGGAATGGCGGAGCGAGCGGGGGTAGATATTGACGAAACTTATCGCAATGTCAATGGCATCAAAATGCAGTTGGCCAATGTTCAATACCTTTTTACGGGTGGAGTCAAGGGTCTGTCTGGCGCATCTGGAATGATCCGTCAAATGTATGAGCAATATCAGGCCGATCCGTCCAAATACCAATCGATTTTGAAGGAGGCGATTCTGATGACATGGACCCCGTCCACGTCTGTTCAGGACGCCTTCTTTGCATATGCGCAAGGGAAAATTGGCCTGCCAACGAGAATGCTGTCGGAATACCTGCAGAAAGCTGCAGACTATTGCCACTTGAAGCAGCCACTCCTGGGTATAACAGATGTCCAGGAAGTCCGCAGAATCCAGCAAAAGGTCGCAGAAGGCAAACTGCTCCGTTTCCGATACGGTAAGGACGCACAGACAATCCGCAACGTGACGCAGCTCTACTATAACTTTGTCAAGAGCTACCGCGAAACGAAAGCGCAGCCTGCCACACAGCTTGGGAGCACACCATCTGTCACCAAGGAAGAGCCCCCACAACTCACTGCTGAGGCCGTTGATGTGCCTCCTGCGCTGGAAGTTGGCGAGGTTATGCAGGATGCAGACGAACCTGCTGATTTGAATGAAGAAATCTCCGAAACTGACCCTGTCGAGGAAGCTGTCTCGGATAATGCAGCGGTTTCTTCCGATGAGCTGTGGGTGGATTTCTCCGTTGACAACTCATACCTATTCACAAAGCCCAACTATTACATCTATAAAGGCAACCGTTATGATGTGAAGTCCTGGAACTGCCTGTATGTGGAAGTTTGCGGTCTTTTGTTCGCTGACTACCACGATGCTTTCATGGGCAGCATGAACGGCGATATTCTAGGATACAATGCTCTGATCTTTGCTGACGAGCAGAACTATCGCCGCATGCGCACGCCGAAGCCCTTTGCACCAGGTTATTATCTGGAGTCCAATCTGGACGCTACCTCTATCGTCCGCAAGCTGTGCGGACTGCACCGGCTTTTCAATGTTGGAGATGCGCTTCAGATATCCTACCGCACAGTGGTAGGATATCAGCCGTCTCAGCCAAAGACTCATAAGGAAATCGGCAACGGCGATCAGCTTTCAGTAGACTCGAATTACAACTGGCACCGTGATGGACTTAGGCTCATGGATTTCTCGCAAGAGATATCCTATGCCTTCACGCAACCCGAAGCTTACCAATATAACGGAGTGACCAAACGCGTTAGTAAGTGGGGAAAGCTGTACGCTGACCTTTGTGGTGCTCTTTTTGAAGATCATCACGACGCCTTTATGGGCATCATGAATGGAGATATTCCCGGTTACAACGCACTGGCATTTGCCGATGAGCAGCACAAGACAGGCATGCGTGTTGCACGTCAATTCGCGCCGGGGTATTATCTGGAATCAAATATCGACGCAACGACTATTGTCCGGAAGATTCGCGGACTGCACAAGCTCTTTGGCATTGGTGACAAGCTGCGAATTTCATATCATGCCACAGGAAATGGCGGAAACGATATTTCCGCTAAAGAAGACCATTCTGATGAATGGATTATCGAGCAGCTGAAGGCCAACGGCATTACTTATCAGGACAAGCGCTCCAGGGACGGCTGCCTGTGGATTGTGGGCGGACATGAACTTGACGCTTTTGCGAGAGACTGCAAGGTGCATGGATATACCCTATCTTTCAAGGCAGACGGTTGCAAGACCTATCCAGACAAAGCTGTTTGGTGGACAAAAGATCAGCCGGAATCGCAGGAGCAGATTGCTATCGATGTTGATGAGGACTCCCTGGATTCCTTTAAGCAGTTCCTGCAGGAAAAGCAGAACCTTGCAGATCGCACCGCTAATGGCTATGCATCTGCCATCCGTTCTGTAGAGAGTTACATTCAGCAGCATAACCTCAATGCTCGTTTGATCGGTAGTAATGCCGATGAAGTACAGGCTGCCATTGTCGTATTGATGTTGCGTCCGGATTTTGTAAAGTTGAATCAGGATCGGCATCACCAGTTCGGCGCGGCCATGGCGCAGTACGTTTCCTATCTCAAGACAGGCATGCCCTCTGCTGGTACAACGGACATACGGAAACCAGCAAAGTCCTCCAACACGATCAAAGATGCTGTTGTGACAGTTCTACAAGGCGCGTCATCTCCAATGAGCGCATCTGAAATGCTGGAGCAAATTCGGCGTTCTGAGCTGTATCAGTTCAATACCGATAATCCCCTGAGTGTCGTAACGTCGACCATTCGTCAACACTGTGTGGGGATTGAACCTCCAGATCGTTCGGGAGAGAAGCCTTTCCGTATGATCAGCGTCGATAATGGAAGGCCCAAGTTCTATTTGAAAGAGGACTGGCCTGAACAGATCGCTATGATACCTTCTCGCATGACGATTAAAGACGCAGTGATCGCCGTGTTGCGCGACGCAACCGAACCCATGAGCACACCTGCTATTCTGGAGCAAATCCAGCGCCGTGGACTATACCAGTTCAACACTGAGAAGCCGTTGCCCATCGTTTTGAACACAATCAAACTGAACTGTGAAGGCGTTTCGGACCCGCGACTTTCATGGGAGAAAACCTTCCGCTTTCTTGTAGGCGAAGATGGGAAGCAACGGTATCTGCTGGCAAATTCGTCTGCACAAGATAGTGGAAGTAAGACAGATACGATCGAAGAAGATGATTCCATGACGGGGCAAGTCCGGGATCATATTCTGTCCTTTGTGTCAGAGTCCTTCCCGCATGGCATTCGTCCCGCCTCCATTATCGATATCAATAAGCTAAAGCGCATCTACCAGTCACAAATCGGCGAAGAAATTCCAGCCGGGGTGGATGTTACTTCGCTGCTGAAAAGCATCGGGTTACAAAACGGCGAGAAGATCTATTTCCTGTCGGAAGACCAGAAGCAGAGCCTTCACGACTTGATTACGGGCATTGTTGAAAACGGGCACCGGGTGATCTACTACAGTGAATTGCTCGCACTTCACGGTGAACTGTTCGAGACCTGCCACATCTATGAAAGCCCACTGATGCGCACAGTTCTCAGTAGTGTCGCACCTGCTTATATCTATAAGGCGGAATGGATGCTTGCAGATCGGGATGCAACTGAAATCGAAGAAATCACACGCGCCTTCGGGGAAGATGTCGTCCTGACCTATCAGCAGCTGAAGAGCCGTTGTCCATATCTCACGCTGGATGTGATCAAATGGGCGCTTTCCCGTTCGGATCGCTTTGTCTGGTCATCTCCGGAAACTTACGCTCAGGTGGACTTGATCGAACTTGATCAGGCAGAGATTTCAGAAATTGTCAATCGAATTCTTCCGCTGATCCGGGAAAAAGGTTACTTCTCCCTGGCACAGCTGTCCATTGAAGATAGCTGTGGGATGAATCCGCAGGTGTCCTCCAGTGCCGTTAGGGACGCGATTTACAACCGGTACATGTCAAATGAGTTCACGCGCAATGGACTAATTGTCAAACTGCCAGGGATTCAGTTAAACACCTATGAATTAATCAAATCCTGGCTTAATGGGCTAGATCAAGTGACACTGGCTGAGGTCGAGGATTATGAGCGCGAGTTGACAGGGCATCATGCGGTTCTGGGAATTGTGGCCGCAAGCAACACTATGGTTCGCATCGATCATGACCATTATGTTAGTGACGCCTCCATCCAGTTTGATGTGGGGGCGGTAGATCGCGCAATCGCTCTCTTTGCAGGGAATCGGGTTATCCCCATCAGTGCCATCACCAGCTTTACCTCATTCCCGGAGGTTCCGGGATACGCTTGGAATCTGTATCTGGTGGAAAGCTTCCTGCGCCGCTTTAGCAAACGCTTCACGATTGATGGCGGCCCCGCGCAAATGAGCTATGTTGGTGGCATCTGCTCCGCAGACATGAGCTTTGAAAACTATGAAGACCGTTTGGCGCACGCCGTTATTCAGGATGGTATTGCGCTGACGGAAGACGCTGTTGGCCGTTATCTGACGGAACGGAAATACATACTACGCCGTAGTGAAACGGTACGCAAGACGCTCGAAAGAGCCAGAATTCTGAATGAACAGCGAGGTGAATCCAGTGTTCGGATATGAATTTGACGCGGAGACTGGCGGCTTGCTGCTCAACGACTCCACGCCAAACTCCTCTAAGGAACCCCGTCCTGTCTACGCCACTGAAATGCGAATGTTGCACATGGACGAGTGGTTCGCCTTTGAGGATCAGAATGACCGTCCTTATCTGTGGGCGGAGGCGGCCAGCTACTATTACCGTGGGGAGCTGATAGCCCGGACAAAGGGCGGTTCCCTCTGCGAAGCGCCGGTGATGGACTACCTGGTTGCCAGCAATGAAAGCGGCGAAAAGGTTCCCGCTGTGCCCCGGGGGTATGAACTGCAACCGGTAGATGTTGACTCCATGGTGGCAAAAAACGCCGATATGATGGCCATCATCGAACAGGTAACGGTCAAAAAGATTTATGACTACTGGAAGCGCTATCAGAAAAGGCTGGATTGCTTTCATGTGGCCTTTTCCGGCGGCAAGGATAGCATGGTGCTGCTGGAACTGGTCAAGAAAGCGCTTCCTCACAACGCATTTATGGTGGTCTTCGGGGATACAAAAATGGAGTTCCCGGATACCTACAAGTTAGTGAATATCGTGGAGCAGCAGTGTAAAGAGGATGGCATAGCGTTTTATCGTGCAGCATCTCATCTTGGAGCAGAAGAGGCTTGGCGACTCTTTGGAGCACCTTCGACAGTTTTAAGATGGTGCTGTTCCGTCATGAAATCCACTCCACAGACATTAAAAATACGAGATATCTTGGGCAAAGACAATTTTGTTGGTGCTGATTTTGTTGGTGTGCGTGCAGAAGAAAGTATTAAGAGATCAGAATACGAATTTGAGAGTTATGGAAAAAAGCAAAAAGGACAGCATTCCCAAAACCCTATACTCGATTGGAACTCGGCAGAAGTGTGGCTTTATATCTATAGCCGAAAACTGCCAATAAATGAAGCCTACAAAAAAGGAAACACACGCGCAGGATGCTTGTTCTGCCCTATGGGGCGTGGAAAAGCGGACAGCTTTCGCCAGATGTCCTATCCCAACGAGATTGAGAAATTCGTTTCTATCATCAGGGATATGACAGATGACCCTAACATTGAAACTTACATAAGTAATGGCGGGTGGGCAAGCAGAAAGAATGGACGCGATATAAAGAATAATCCTGAGAGATATATAGAAACTGAACGTGACGGAAAACTATATATACGAGTAATCAGTCCAAAAACAGATTGGCGTGAATGGATAAAAACGCTTGGAGATTTACCGTTTGACTTCTCTATTGTTGAAACAGCAGATGGCTATGAAGTAGGTTTTCCGATTGAATATAACAAAACAGTCTTGGGGAAACGGTTCAAACAAGTGTTCCGTAAAGCTGCTTATTGTATAGGGTGCAGAGTATGTGAAGTTAATTGTGTGTTCGGATGTATTGATTTCTCAAATGGATTGAAGATCACCAACTGCAGGCATTGTCAACAGTGCCATGAAGTTGATGAGGGTTGCTTAATGTATCATTCCCTGGAACAACCTAAAAATGGAGGACGCGTTATGAAGAATAGCTTGAACTCTTATGCAGACCATGCACCAAAACCGGAGTGGATTGATGATTTCTTTGATAAAGGCAAGGAATTCTTCTCCAATCACAGGCTTGGACCGATGCAAATCAGTATCTTTAAGAAGTTTCTGACTAACGCTGGTCTTATCGTAAAAGAAGAAACGACATCATTGTACGATTTAGTCAAGAGTATCGGTAAGAATACCGATGCGGCTTGGGGATTGATTCTTATCAATCTCGCCTATAACAATGTACAGATCAAGTGGTACATTGATAATATGCAGGTCCAGGAGGCGAATGCACGCAACTCCTTGGAAGATATTCTCAAGGCTGAAGGCGTGAGTGATAAGGATGCAAGGTCAATCATGAAAGCATTCAAGCGTCTTACAGAAACGCCATTGGGAACAGTTCTACATTTTGGCACAACGAGCGGAAAATCCGTTGAAACCCTAACTCGCACCAAATGCACCCTCCAAGATGATCGCGTTCTCCTCTATGCCCTCTATCGCTACGCAGAAGCCTGCCAGGACTATTATGAGTTTAGCCTGTCCCGGCTGATGAATACCAGCATCGACTCCGCTGGGATCAGCCCGGTTAAGCTGTTTGGGTTTGCCGAAGATGAAATGATCACTATGTTGAACGGGCTTTCTGCCAAGTATCCGGCTTTTATCAATGTGACATTTACTCATGGCCTTGACAAGATCAGCCTGCGCGAAGACAAAACATCAGACGATGTGCTGAGATTGTTTTCGTGATACCTTTTCAAATCCAAAATAAGGGAGAGCTGAACCATGCCTGAACTGCAGAGCAATTACAGCGAGTTCTTTACCGTAGATGAAGGTTATTATCCGGAAATCAATCCGGACTCCATCAAGGGAGATATTGACGGCTGGATGAAAACCTGGCCCCACCCAACGTTCATTGAGCTGCTTGAGAAAACGGAGCGTATGCTTGCCCGCGAGGCTCGCGGAAAGAAACACTGCATCTGGGTGCAGGGTGCCTTTGGTACGGGTAAATCTCGTGTCATCTGGACCGTCGAAGAATTGCTGCGCTGTCCGGAAGAGAAGTTCAACGCTTATTTTAATGAATTTCCCGCGCTAAGAGCCAAGCCGGACCTGCGGGAAAAGCTGCTCTCCCACAAGCGGGGTAAGATTGTAACTGCCTTCCGATACAGCTCTGGAGATATCAGCAACACTCGGAAGCTGATCATGGCCATCTATGAAAGCGTGTCCGACGCGCTTAAGAAAGCTGGCTATGACAACCTTGGCACTCGCACCATTCGTGGCAAGATAGCCGAATGGCTGGAGGATGAAGACAAACAGCAGATTTTTCAGATCATGCTGAATAAACCCCAGTACCGCAGCAGGGGCAGTTTTTCCGGTAAGAACCCGGCGGATATCCTGGCTCAACTTCGTTCTTCCGCCAATGTGGATCAACTGATTAACGACATTCTGGATCTGTCAGAGAATGAGCAGATCGGTGTTTATGAGCTTACGATGGCCGACCTGAAGGAATGGCTGACGGACGTTATCGACACCAACGGTCTGACGGCGCTGGTTTTGCTGTGGGACGAATTCTCCAGCTATTTCAAACAGAACCTCAATACTCTTGACCAGCTTCAATCTCTGGTGGAATTGTGCGCCATTAAACCCTTTGAAATGATCATCGTTACTCACGAGATTGGCGCTCTTGACCGAAACGGCGAAAATACCCAGCTGAGCAATATCGTCAAGGACCGTTTTGAGGTCGTATCCATCGAAATGCCAGATAATGTGGCCTTTGATCTGATTGGTCATGCCATGAAGCCCAATGTCGCTGCGCATGACACCTGGGAACTGTATCTTGATGACATCGCAGGACGTTCTTCGGAATCCCGCATGGCCGTCTCCCGCCTGGTGGGCGTTGAAGATGATGTCCTACGCAGGATGACACCCATTCACCCGATGGCAGCTCTGATGCTGAAATATATATCAGAGCGGTTTGCTTCCAACCAGCGAAGCATGTTCAACTTCATCAAGAGTGACGAGACGGAAGACCTCCACGCCTTCCAGTGGTTCATTAATACGCACACGCCAGAGAATCCTGACATCCTGACGATGGATTACCTCTGGGACTTCTTCTATGAGAAGGGCCGTGATGAACATGGTACCGGCGCGGGCAGAAGCAACCTGGATATTTTGATTTCCGGTGTGCTGGATACCTATCCGCAGAATGAAAGTCGACTCAATGTGGAACAACGGCGCGTGCTAAAGGTCGTGTTGATGATGCAAGCCATCAGCCGCCGTATCAATAACGCAATCCCGCTGCTCCGCCCCACAGAGGCGAATGTAAGGCTTGCCTTTGAAGGCGATGACAGTTTTACTACCAGCCCAGTGCTGATCCTGAAAAATCAGTTGGTGACGCAATTAAAGATTCTCTTCGCCTCTGAGGCAGAAAACCATCTGGTGGAATACGCAACAGCAACCGTGCAAGGTGACCAACCCAAAATCGACGAAATCATAGCTCGCATCAAAAATGAAACAAGAACAGGGAAACTGGTGAGCGACGCGAAACTTTCCGACGCGTTGAAACTGAACGATGCTGAAGCCATGCGCTTCCAGTTCACCCCTGTTACCATCGATGATTTTACACGTGTCACGAATCGGCTTGCAGATCAAGTCGCTTCGCCAAACCTTGACTTCCACATTTATGGCGTCGTTTGCTTTGTAAGGGACGAGGCAGAACAGACAAGGATGTTGGCGCTGATTGCCGACGCCAGGTGCGAAGAAAACAAGCGAAGGATAGTGATTATCGATGCCAGCGGTGTCCCCATGGGCGCTGCTCGATTCGCTGAATGGGCTAAATACGCAGGCAACGAAGAGTATTGGCGGCCCAAGGATGAAGAGCTTGCAAACAACTATAAGAGAAACTTGACAGCGGTACTGACTGCTTGGAAGGATGCTGTTGAAACAGAGAACCTTCTTGTCTATTACAGTGAGCATTTTGAGCGTGCTTCCGGTGCGGTTCGGACGATCAGAGATGATATTCTGCCGAGAATTGTGCTCGACCGGTATCCGTTATCCTTCGATAATGCTGCTGTGAGCGGAAATTTCTTTCATGAAGATAGATTCCCAGATGGCGCAAAAAAAGGAATCAAGCGAGAAACAGGTGGCATTTTCCAGCAGCGTGATGTAACTGGTATGCTTCAGCAGGTTTGGACAACACCGGAGTATTGGAAACAACCATCATTGAGAACACTACCCATTTCTGTACTGAAACAGCAGCTGACAGAAATGATCGATGCGCGGTTCACTACCGATGTTCGCATATCCCACAGTGAAATCTACGATTTCCTGGCTGAACGCGGCTTCATGCCCTGCAACCTTTATGCTTTCATAACAGGTTTCCTGCTGAGAGAATATGCGCAGGCTCCATATCGCTATAGTATTGGCGAAAGTGGCGATGACGGTGACACTCAGAATCCCGATAAACTCGGCGAGCATGTCGGTGAGTGTTTTAAATACAAGAATCCCAATCAGGGTATTCGGAACTACAAAGAGAAGTACATTGAAATCATGTCCCGGGAGCAGAAGGCTTTCGTTGATTTTGTTCACGACGCCTTCGATGTGGCAGAGAATTCATCCGTGGAACGTGCGGCCAGTAGAATGCGCACAAAGCTGAAGGAACTTGGCTACCCTGTCTGGTGCTACTCCTATGTAGATCAGCGGAACCTTGGTACTTATCTTGAAAGAATTGCGGAAATCGCCAACGACCGTGGTAGCGGGAATGTACCGTCTCAAGCAAAGCGCTTTGGTAAAATGCTGCTCGATGTTCAGGCGTCATCTGGCCAGCTTATTGAATTACTGACAACGGAGAATGGCGCAGAAGGCCTACACATTTTCTTGGAAGAATTCCAAGGCGGAGAGCTTTTCCATTTAGCGGAGGAAATCGGCACACCCAATGCGCTTGAGGATGTTCGCAGCGCGTTGTCGTCTGGAGAAGCCCTTTGGCTGTGGAACCAGGAAACCGGAGAAGAGGAAATCAGCAAGCTGATCGTCCAGTATCAGATTGTCGCGGCATCCAACAAGTTCGCCGGATATTCGACGTTTGACGCAACACATGATTATTCCTCATGCATCACCAAATGGAAGGAATGCGCCAAATACACCCATATTCCGTCTTTGGTCATTCAAGAAAAAACCCCGGAACTGCGAGCTTGGGTGCAACTTCTGCGTGATATTATCGCAGATGGCGGTTTGGCAACCGCTGAAAAGAAACAGCAATTTCTCACTATCCTGACTGAAAAGCATGCGGAAATTGAGGACTTCCTCAACAATAGGCCGGCGAGATTTACCGAGTATTTTTCTGCCAGCCTTCAGGGCCTTGACGTGGAGACTGGAAAACGGATATACGCTGGCCTTGATCAGACGTCGTTTACCAAATCCAAATCTGATTTTATCCGCGAAGTGAATGAAGCCGCAGACCAGGAACGCGCTTCCCTGCGTGCCACCCAGCTTCGAATCAAGTGGAATGCGCTCTCTGGCTTTGATAATGCACATCAATGGTCGGAACACTGCAGCACGCCGATTCTTGCTCTGGTTCCTGCTTCTGAACATCAACAGGCAAAGAGACTATTTGCAACGTTGAAAGCAGTTTCTCCCTCAGATGCGGACATCACTGCGTCATTGGCTTATCTCGATGGGAACCCAACCTTTGTTGAAAAGCTGAAAGATCAGTCCGCGATTGATACAGCCTTTGTCCGTGAGATGATCGGCCAGTATCATACGCTAGTAACGGTAGACGAGGCCCGGCAGGCGATCCGCAGCAGCGTTCCTTCAGACCCTTATGAGTGGGTGACAGGAAGCGCTGCCAAGTCTGCGATCAAAGAGAAGGCAGACCACAATTACTTGTCCGGAGCTAACCAACAGCTGCTTGATCGCATCGATGATATGCAACCTCAGCAGGCCAAGGATTATTTAAAACGTCTTGTTCAAGATAAGCTTGATGTAGGCGTACAGATGATGGATAGCGAGGGAATGCTGTAATGAGAGTTGAACGGCCTGAAGCAATAGAAGCCTTAAAGCAGTATCTATTAAGTAACACTGCTTATCCATTTCTAGTTGCTGCGAACTCCTCTGCAGACTTGAAAGCGCTGACACGTTCTCTTCCAACGCGAGTGCATACTATCAGTATGAGCGATTACTGCACCGATGATGGCTTGCCGGATGAAGACGCCGTTTTCAACGTTTTACTGAATGCAAATAACCCCATTCTGCTTAAGGGTGCGGGTGAGCTTGTCATGCTCTCAGGAAACGCCACATTTTTGCGGAGAATAGCAGGCCAAACATTCTCTCAGAAGATCATTGTTTTTTGCCGGAATCAGGGGACGGAGCTAGAACGTCTGCAGCAGCAAAACACCAAGTTTGGAAGCAACCGTTGGTGCGAATTGTCTTCCAGTTCTGATGTTTCTATCATAAAAGTTAATGCGAGTGTTCCAGTCGATTCCGTCTCCGGTTTCAAGGCTTTACTGAAGGCGCTTGAAGATTTTCCTGCCGGAAAAGTTTACGTTACCACCGAAGTGCCGATTATCTGCTCCGGAGTCATATCAAATGCATATGCAGCGCTACGTGATGAGGATACTTCTTTTGTCATTCCAGAGGGAGTTCTTGGGGAACAGGAATGGACTGAATACCTTGCAAACCGATCCCTCGAAGCAAATGATATTTATCATTGGCGGAACTATCTCAAACTCCTGCTTTTTGGCACGGTATCACCATATTTCCATCTTGTCGCACAGCATTCTCCGAATTACGCCGCATACCGCAAGGAACTGACACACGCAATACTGCACGTGTCGCATGAAAGCGATGCGTATCAGGCCTTATATCAGGAGCGGAAGGCGTTCCTGAAAGCGCACCAAGAAGTGGATATCAGTGAATTTGTACGGGATTCTCATGAGAAAGGTGCAAATCGGATTCACTATCTGACGGATAACACGATTCTTGAAAGGCGCGCGATTCTTGAGGAGACTGCCCGATATGGCCTGAACCTGCCAACGCTGGAGGAAGTATATCCTGATCTTGCGGCATATTTCAATGAATATCAATTCTCCTGTTCAGATGGGGAGCTACTGACGCAATATTTCAAGGATTACAAGAAGCAAAAGGCAAGTAATAAACTTGATCCTGAGTTTTTGCAACAAGTGAATGTTCTCTCTCAGCCAGGAAATAGACGATATAATCTTTTGCCAACAAGAAATCTGCTTGTCGATCAAGCGAATGGGCAGGGAGCTGGTCTCTACTGGATTGACGCGCTTGGTGTCGAATACCTTGGTTTCATCAAGAGGCTCGCTAAGGAGTTAGGACTCTGGATTGAAATTAATGTCGGAAGAGCCACACTGCCAACTCTTACGGAATTCAATCGCGCTTTCTATGAGAATTGGACGGGATTTAAGTGCCCCAAGGAGCCGAATCTTGACAAGATAAAGCATGAAGGAGTTCCAGCCCAACAAAGCACAGGGCCTGCTATTCATCTTGCCGATGAGTTGACTATAATTCGGGATTCTCTCATCACAATTAAAAGCTGTCTCGTCAACCATCAAGCGGAATACTTCTTGCTGGTTTCAGATCATGGAGCCAGCAGATTGTGCGTGCTGAACCAGCATGAAAATAGGTGGGAAATTACGAATTGGCAAATGGAAGAAAATGGCAAACGCTCCGGACGATGCTGTCCAAAGAGTGATGCCGATGAATGCCCTGAGTCCGCGACTGAAAACAACGACCATTGGGTGCTTGCCAACTATGATCGCTTTAAGGGCAGTAGACGTGCTATTATTGAAGTACATGGTGGAGCATCTTTGGAAGAGGTTGTCGTGCCTGTTATCAGAATTACTCTTGCAAATGAAGCGATTGAATGTCATGTGCTTGGTACCGCAGTTGACGAAGTTGCAACTATTATAAAGCCTTTGGACGGACCCACTGTCATGCCGGTTTATTGTTCAAAGCCATCGGCAAGCCTTTTCATCAAGATAAAGGGCAAAACATATCCAGCAATCAGGAGCGAGATAAACCCGTTGGAGTTTTCAGTCGATCTTTCCATGTATCATGAAGTTTGGTCATCATCGTTTACGTTTGAGGCTGTTGCTTTTGATGGCGATAACGAACTTTCAACATTCCAGTTCAAAGTTCAACGGACAAAACGCATGACCCGAAATGATCGCGATGGGACTGATTTCTTTAGCAATTAAGGAGGAATCGTTATGACAGAGAAGCTTCGGGAATATTTTGATGACATGGTTGTTTTTAAGGATTTGAAAAACAACAGTGTATTTTCCTCGCTTGGCTTACCATCATTTACTCGCGATTGGCTTCTGAGAAAGTTTGAGGATGACGAGGGAAACTTCGATATAGAGGAACTCTCTGCGTTCGTGCGACGCTATATTCCGCAGAGAAGTAATTGGAATGCTATCAAAAGCCGCATCGTCAAAGATCATGAGCGTGTCAAGATGCTTACCAAGATTTCTATTGATGTCAATATCCGCACAGGGGAAATTTCTTTCTCCCTGCCTGATCTTGGGTTATCATCGAAAGAAACAATTATTGAAGATTACATCTGGCAGGAAGTGAAAGAAGAACTTGTTTCAGGCCAGGAGGTTTGGGGCATGCTTGAATTGGGGTACAGAGATCCCGATGATTCAGCAAGACCTCGCATCCCTGGAAAAATCCGCCTTATGGCTTTCCAAAACTTCTGTCCGTACACGATTGATCTGGAATACTATAAGGATATCGCCAGCCATTTTGAGGTCTCAGAATGGATTGATGTCCTTCTTGGTGCAATTGACTATAATGCGAGCGGCTATCAATCCGAAGAGGAAAAGCTCACCATGCTGACTCGGCTGCTTCCATTTGTGGAAAAGCGTTTGAACCTGATTGAGCTTGCTCCAAAAGGGACAGGGAAATCCTATCTGTATGGACGCGTGAGCAGATTTGGCTGGCTTTCTTCCGGTGGAGCCATGAGCGTACCGAAATTGTTTTATGACCAGTCTAGAAGAACAGAAGGTCTGATAGCCGGATACGACTTTGTGACACTTGATGAAATACAAACAATTTCCTTCACTGATGTCGATAAAGTGCGTTCAGCATTGAAAGGCTATCTTGAAAGTGGGGAATACACAGTAGGCAACCATAAGGGAATCGCATGGGCTGGCATGATCCTTTGTGGTAATATTCCTAAAGAAATCATGGACAATGACGCCACTACCGATATGTTTACTGAGTTGCCCTCTGAGTTTCATGAGTCTGCGCTTCTTGAGCGCTTTCACGGATTCATCAAAGGTTGGAATATCCCCCGCATGAATGATGATCTGAAGGTGAACGGTTGGGCGCTGAACTCTGAATACTTCTGCTCAATCATGCATGAATTGAGGAATGATTCTAGTTATCGCGCCATCGTTGATCGCTTGATTGAAGTCCCCGACGGAGCAGACACACGTGATACAGAAGCAGTAAAGCGTATTGCGACAGCGTATCTTAAACTTCTATTCCCTTATGTTAGGCAGCCTGAAGATATACGCACAGCTGATTTTAATCGATATTGTCTCCGTCGAGCGTGCAAAATGCGTTCGATAATCTTGACGCAGATGGGCATCATGGATATTGAATATGCAGGAAGAGATATTCCTCAATTCAAGGTAAGGACGATACAATGACTACGATCGAATGTTCCTCTTGCAGGAAGAAGCCTCTTTCTAAGGATGAAGTTGGTGTTTGTAAGAAGATGTTGGGAAAAGGCACAAAAAAGTTCTTCTGTTTGGATTGCTTTGCATCCTATCTGGATACCACCGTTGAAGAACTGAATGAGAAGATCGAGGAATTCAAGGAGGAAGGCTGCAAGCTGTTCTCCTGATTTAAGCGATAGGTGATAAAGAATGATCTACGTCGACCACGCTGCCACGACACGGCTATCCGACAGAGCATTTGAGGCAATGTTGCCCTGGTTAAAGGAAGAGTATGGCAATCCGTCTCAGCCATACTCTTTTTCCCGTAAGCCCCGAAAGGCCATAGCAGAGGCACGCGAGTCCATTGCTGCATGCATTGGCGCGCAGCCTGAGGAAATTTTCTTCACGTCCGGCGGCACGGAAAGCGATAACTGGGCCATCAAGGGCACCGCTCTGTCTATCTGCAGAGAAGGTGCTCTTCTCGTTTCAGCCTTCGAACACCATGCGATTCTACGGGCGTGCGAAGCCATAGAGGCAGATGGGTGGCCTGTGTCTTATGTTTCCCCGTCCAAAGAAGGTGTCATTGAGCCGGAATCCTTACGGAAACAGCTGACGGAAAACGTAAAGATGGTTTCCGTTATGATGGCAAACAATGAGGTAGGGTCAATCCAGCCTATTCAGCAACTCGCTGCATTAGCTCATGCTCATCATGCGTTTTTTCACACGGATGCCGTCCAGGCTGTGGGTCACATTCCGGTGAATGTGAATGAATTGGGCGTTGACTTGCTCTCCGCTTCGGCCCACAAATTCAATGGGCCAAAGGGCGTAGGATTCCTCTATATCCGCAAAGGGACGCAGATTTTCCCACACGAAAACGGCGGCGCGCAGGAAAACAGTATGCGCGCCGGAACAGAGAACGTTGCCGGTATTGTAGGTATGGCTGCTGCGCTACAGGAACATTTTGAAGCGATGGAGACAGAAGCCTTTCACCTTTATTCGTTGACCGATGCTCTTATCCAAGGAATACAGGATATTCCTCACGTTCTTCATGGAGAGAATCAGGAACGGCTGCCAGGTTTGTTAAGTCTCGCTTTTCCCGGATATGAAGGAGAGGCTCTACTGCATCGCCTAGATCTGATGGGGATCGCCGTTTCGACCGGCTCTGCCTGTGACAGCAAGAGGACAGTCATCTCTCATGTCCTCAAGAGCATGAGTGTACCTGAAGAGATAGCACAGTCAACCATCCGAATATCGCTGGGCGTAGAGAACACGATAGTTGATGTAGAGGCTATCGTAAACGCCTTGCATCGCATACTAAAGAAGGACTAAACGATAATTATTATTAAGAGGCGTATTTCATCCTTTATGATTAAGATGAATGCGAAGAAATCTAGATACTATTAGGGCAATTAGTACTCGGATTCATGCAATACACGGAGAATTACAGCGTATTAGATGCTATACAGACTTTGAGGGGTTGGGAACATGAAACAATTTGCCACCTTTCTCCTATTGTTGGTAATAATGATACCATTAGCGGAAACTGCCCATGCAAAGGATGAAATCATCACCTATGAGCAGCTACTGGCTATAGACGAACCATGCACAGTATATGTAGAGGGCAAGACTGGCGATCCCTATCCGATGCATATGAAAGAAACCTTGATGTCAAGTACACAATGGCAATGGCTTATAAAAGATAGCAGCGGAAAATATCGCCCCTCTGGGAAATACGTAAACATGACCGCATACCAAGCTATGGGGATCAGCAAAAGGGGCTTGATTCTCAATCATAAGGATTGTCGTCTGGAAGTCCATGTCTCTGGAAAAGGCCAATGGTCTGTGGCGAGTTTCAGAGTCGTGGATACGCCGATTACATTCAGTGGTATTTTCTGGCCGATATTCTTCATGGTAGCCATATTTGCCGTAACGGTGCCTCTTATCATTCGAGGAATTAATGCACCGCCTGCAAGAAACCAGCCCCGTCAGTGGCAACCTAGCAAGACGTTGTTAGCTGCTTACTTCTTGAGCGAATTGTTCAAGGATAATGGGAAAAAGAAATGACGAAATGATTGGAGGAACGCATGGATTCTGAAGTGAGTGCGATGAGCAGGGCAATTGACCTGGGAAACCTTAGTACCCACGGCCCGGACGAGGAGAATCTTTTCGTACCTGTGGACGTAACCCGCGAGGCCAAGGGCTATGAAAAATGGATCAACGATCACATCTGGGATCTGAACCGGATGCAGAAGCAGCCGGATGAAGTGGTGATTGCGCCTAGTGATCAATGTTGTGATCCATATGAATGCTGGTATTATGGCTACTGCCACAATGATGAATGAGGATGCTATCCGCATAAAGACTGGTAAAAGCACGCCGTACCAATGGATTCGCATAAGCTTTCTACCAATATGGTAAAGCAGCTAACGCCAGGCGGACAGTGTTTGCAAATCCAACATTTCCGGGAAAACCAGCTAACACCCCTACCCAGAATGTTGGCAGAAACAGCGGGAAATGCTCTCTTTCATCCTTCTCCCGTCCACAGCAATCTGGCCAAACACGGTTCTGAAAATCAAGGTGGCGCCTTGATTTTTTCAAAATCCGACCCCGACCATCCGCGAAAATTAGCAAGACCGTCCGCCTGCGCTTGCAGAAAAAACCGACCCGCTGAAGAGGCCACGTTAGAAATCGGCCATAAATGTTTGCAATTTGCAAACACCGGGTGCTGTGTGTTAGCATGAACTGGCCCGTTTCGGGATACGAAAATACCAGACCCGGAAACTTGCCGATTTAGGGCAAATTTATCGAATCTGGTATCTTCAAAATGGTGATCCCGGCGGGATTCGAACCCACGGCCTGTCGCTTAGGAGGCGACCGCTCTATCCTGCTGAGCTACGGGACCATATGGCTGAAGCCCTTTATTTTCAAGGCTGTCAGCGTTTCGGATGATGATATATTCATCACGATTTCTGCTAACATCGGGGTCATTTTCGTGTTAGCAAGCTGCTAATTTTGGCGGTAGGCCATTTTCCCACCCGGCAAATTTAACTCGCCAGTCAGGTGGGAGCACGGAGCAGCTTCCGTGCCGACCTCGAACTCTGCGCCCGTTTTTAGCTTTTGGAAAAGCGGACGTCGACCGTCTTATTAGGAGGCAGTCGCTCTATCCTACTGAGCTATGGGCTCATGCGCCTGAAACCCGGTGATTTCAAGGCTTTCACAAGTTGCCGCCGAAGCACGCAATTTTCAGCAGCAATCCTATTATAGCATAATCGGCGGATTCGCGCAAGGGAAAAGCAACTTGCGCGCGAAAAATCGGGGAACTTTTTCCTGCCGGATGCGCGATGAGGAGATCATTCCCCCCTTGATAATACCAAGGCTTTTCGAGTTTCGCGTCCAAAACTCCGCCGTCAGGACTCATCCGCACACTCCTCCGCCCACTCGTCCATCTCGTCCCACTCCGCGTCATAATACGCTTCCTGTACCCGGTGCGCGTAGTACGTCGCCTGCCACTCAATCCCGCGCGGAGTCAGCGAAACGCGGTTCAGATACTGGTAGTAGTGCCCCAGCTCGTGCGCCAGCATGAAGATGGTTCCCCATGTGTAATTTTGCAGCGCCCGAAAGTCGCCGTCGTAGTCGTAGCCCCCGGCGACGTCGATGGTGATGCTGTCGTCCGGGTCATCCGGCACAAAGCAGCGCCCGTAGCACAAATCGCCGTCGTTCGCGCGGATTTTCTTCGTGTTCGGGATGTAAACGTTCACCCGAATCGGAAACGGGTAATTCGCCCGCAGCCAGCGGACAAACGTATGCACTTCGCGGCGCAGGAACGGATGCACCCGCGGATGAATCCGGACGCGCAGCCCGTCGCGCCTGACGGTTCGGTGCAGCGCCTCCGCCGAGTAGTTTTGCAGATTCCAGAGCTTGTTCATCTTACTTCATCCACCCGATTTCCGCCGCGAACGGGTTCACAAAGTCGAATGTGTCCAGTGTTGCATCCCGCGAAATCGTTTGCAGCACTTCCTCGTCCTGATAATCCCAGATGGCGTACTGCCCGCCGTCGTAATCCGCATAAAACGAAACGCCGTCCGTCACATCGGTCACGACCCACACGCCTGCGTCCGTCCATTCCGCCGTGCATCAGCCCGGAATCCAGTAATAATACCAGTCGTTATCCAGCTGCACCCGGTGATACCACGAGGGCACCTCCTCCGTGTCCGGTGCGTAGAGTATCCCCTGCGGAATGCCTCCCAGTGCCCGCCATGCCTGCTCAAAGCAAATGCAGCTGCCCACCTCTTCATAGATTTTCTCAACGCCCATCTCCGTCAGTGCGTCCGACGGCGTGTAAAAGGTCGTATAGCGCACCCGATAGGCATAATCGTCCCTGTCCGCCACGAAGGACTGGTAAGCGGGCTGATTTTGCAGATAGGTGTCCGACACCTTGTTCCGCGCATACGCCATCCCGATTCGTGACCAGAGCAGCCACCCGGCGACGGTAACAATCACGATGCCCAGAATGATTGTGAGCGCAATCATCAGCCTTTTCATGCCGATACCAAGCGGTTCGCGCAGGTCATTCAAAAACTTCCGAAAGCGTTTCATGCGTTTTCCTTCTTTCTTCGCGTTCGCGTCGCCTGGGTTGTGAGGAATTTTGTTCGCCTTTGATATATTCGCCGTGGGCGTAGGGAGTTCCTGCTTTTTGGCAATACAGGGCGGAAGAATTTACAATTGCACCAAAAAGCAGCCGCAGTCCTCCACACAGGAACCGCGGCTGTTTGCATTATAAATAATAGGGAATTTTTCTTACGCAATCGGGATTTTCACCGTGTCGCTGCGCTCGCCGTCGCTGATGGCAACCTCCACTGCGCCGCTTTCGCCTGCTTCCACCACTGCCAGCGCTTCGCCGTAGTAGGTGTCGGTTTCTGGCGTCAGGTAGCTGCCCGGATGGAAGGGGCACGCGCTGCCCGCCGCCAGCAGCTTGCCGCCGCTGACCGTGATGTTCACCATGCCGCGTTCCATCGGCTTCAATTCGCCCGCACGGTCGGTGTAGCGGATGCGAATGTAGCACAGGCGGCCGGGTTTCGTTTTCTTTTCCTCCGGCACGGCGCGCAGAACCGTGTCCGTCCCGGCCGTTTGCAGCTTGCAGCGCCCCAGTACGCGGTCAATCGCGTCATAGGATACGGCTTCCAGCGTGCCGGATTGGTACGGAATGGTGAATTTCGCCAAGCAGTCGTTCTTCAGCTGCTTTTCCGCCACCTTCTTGCCATTCAGCAGCAGCGCGACCTTCGCTGCGCGCGCGTAGACCTCAATGTGCGCCTTCTTGCCCTCGCAGCCAGCCCAGCTCCACGACGGCATGGCGTCCGTCATCTTCCATGCCGACGGCGAATGCTTCTCGCCGGAGAACATGACCGGGCGAACCGCGATGTACGGCCCGATTTCCTGCTCCAGCGCGACGCGGGTGTACAGCGCTTCGCCCAGCGGACGGCCGTTCAGGTCGATGCGCCCCGAACCCGCCGTCGTCCAGCCCAGCCCGCTGAACTGCGTCGCATACGCCTTGTATTCCCACGACCCAACGCCGACTTCACCCAGATAGTCCATCCCCGCCCAGACGAAATCGCCCACCAGACGCGGGTTCTTCTTCGCCTGCTCGCGGAAGCGGTACGCATCGTTGCAGAACGTCTCGCTGCCCAGAATCAGCCGGTTCGGGTACTTCTTCAGGTCGTGCTTGTAGCGGTAGATGCCGTAGTTGTAGCCCGCAATGTCCATGTTGGCAAACGCGTCGCGCGTGCGCACGTCACAGCCGTGCAAAGTTGCGCCGCGCTTCATGAATTCGTCGCCCATCAGACCCGCGAGGTCGTTGAAGAACTTGCTGCCGACGGCCTTCTTCTTCTGCGGCTGCACCCCGGCGGCGCGCAGCTTCTCCGCCTTTTCGGCTTCCTTCTTCGCCTTCTCGTCGCTGTACACGCCGAAGCCGATGGAGGACAGGAAGTTGAAGAAGATGTTGATGCCGCAGGTGACTGGGCGGGTATTATCCAGCGAATGCAGGTAGTCCGTCAGCTCGCGGGTGAGCTGGATGCCCTTCTTCTGCGCCGTTTCGCTGACCTCGTTGCCCGTGGAGTACAGGATGACGCACGGGTGGTTGTAGTCCTTGTCCACCATGTCGGCGATGTCCTGCTTCCACCACTTGTCAAAGTACGGCACATAGTCGTATTCCGTTTTGTGGATGTACCAGTGGTCGATGTACTCGTCCATCATCAGCATACCGAGGCGGTCGCATGCATCCAGCAACGCCTTCGAGCACGGATTGTGCGCGCTGCGGACGGCGTTGTAGCCGTTTTCCTTCAGCAGGCGGACGCGGCGCTCTTCGCCCTGCGCATAGCAGCGCGCGCCGAGGATGCCCTGGTCGTGGTGGATGCACGCGCCCTGCACAATGACGCGCTCGCCGTTGAGCAGGATGCCCTTTTTGCCCCACGAAAGCGTGCGGATGCCGAATGTCTGCAAGTCCTCGTCGCTGCCGAAGCGGACGCGGCAGGTGTAGAGGTTCGGGTGCTCCACGTCCCACAGCTTTGCGTTGGGGACGGTCAGCGTCAGGGTGACTTCGCCCGTCGTGTCCGCGGCGGCGGATGCAACCTGCTTTTCGACCGCAAGCACATCCACCGACACGCGCCCCGCGCCGACGGTGCGCACGGCGACCTCCACCGTCGCGGGGTTGATGGACACCGTGCGGATGCGAACGCCGTTCAGGGCGATATGCTGCTGCTTATCCGCCGTCCACAGCACCACCGGGCGATAGATGCCCGCGCCGGAATACCAGCGGCTGTTGGGCTGATCGCTGTTGCGGGCAATCACGCGCAGCTCGTTTTCCTCGTCAAAGCGGACGCGGTCGGTCAAATCCGCATAGAAATTCGTGTAGCCGTACGGGCGCTCGGCAATCTTCTCGCCGTTCAGGTACACCTCCGCCAGATGGTACACGCCCTCAAATTCCAGCATCAGCGTCTTGTTGCGCAGGGACTTATCCGGCGTAAAGCGGCGGATGTACTCGTAGTCACGCCCCTCGTACCAGCCGCCGTTGATGCCGTTTGCGGACAGCTCCGTGCGGGGTTCCGCCTGCATGGCGTCGTGCGGGATGGTGACGGGGACGAAGTTTTCCTGGCTGTCCAAATGGCGAAAGAGCCAGCCGGTGTTCCAAGCGGTTGCTTTCATCGGGAAAATCATCCTTCCTAATAAATTGTTTTAGGCAATACCGCACAAATGAGTTGGTGCGATGGCGAATGCATTTTTTGTAAGATGCGATTGCAGAAATCGAAGGTTTACTGGAGGTAAATCGAGATTTCTGCAAGAAGCAGATGGCAGAAAAGGCATCGCCAGCGCTGCCAACGAATTGTGCGGTAGTGCCTTTATACTATTTCCAAATGAAAATGCGGTGTCGTATCCTCATTTGGAAATAGTATTTTCTGCACGAAAACCCCACCCGAAGCAGGGCGCTCCGGGTGGGGCGGAATACAGGCCTATCCCGCATTCCGAAACGATGGGATTATTCCTTGCACGAGAACGCCTTGACCGTCACGGTCACGAAGGAAATCAGGTACAGCGCCACGCCAGCCAGCGAGCAGTACAGCGCCACATCCTCCGTTGCGGGGCGGTTGACGGGGATGAACCACACGTCCGCCGCCAGCTTCACGCGGTCCATCGCGAAGAAGGAGATGCAGCCGATCAGCGCAAAGCCAGTCAGCACAATCACGATGTCCTTCAAAGCGGAGGGCTTCATCTTGTCTGCCGCGAAGAGCAGCACAATGGCGGCGACCGTCAGCACGACGGGCCAAATGTTCATCGCCGTGCCCTTGAGGTAGCCGGTCAGCGACGTTAGTAGATAAATCACCAGGGCGGCAAGCGCCGTCACCGTGGCGAAAATGCTCGTCTTTTTCATGCCTTTTTGCCTCCCTTGGAAGTTGCCTTGCTCACGACCCAGAACACGAGGCTCAGCGCCGCCAGCGCACCAAAGGCGTATTCGCAGGCGGTGTACGCCACGCGCCACGGGGTCATGACTTCAACCGTGCTGACAACGGTGGTGGACTTCACGCCGTTGAGCATCGCGGAGTTCGCCAGTGCGTACAGGGCATTGTGGATGTCGTTCTTAATCGCCAGCAGCATCGCACGGTCGCCGGAAAGCGCTTCCGCGTTCCAGTAATCGACGCTCGCGCCGAAGCCGCAGAAGTTGGTCGTGCCCGCCATCAGGGATTCCTTCGGCGCAGCCTTGAGCGAAACGCCGGTGAAGTCCGTCACGTTGTAGCCGTGGAAGCCCCATTCACCCTGCAGGATGTTGACCATCGTCGCCACGTTTGCGCTCGCGGCCACCGCGCCGTGGCGGTTGTAGGAGGTCATCACGCCGCGCGCACCGGAGGTGTAGGTGTTGTCCTTCGTCGCGTCGCCCTCAAAGGAAGCGGGCTTGCCGCTGCCTTCAAACGCCTGCTGCAGGTTGCGCAGCTCCAGCTCACGCGCCTTCTGTTCGTTCATGAACACGGCGACGCCGGAACGGTTGATTTCCTGATCGTTGAAGCCCATGTGCTTGATGTTGACGAGCGTGCCCTTGCTCTGCGCGCCCTGCACCACCGCGCTGCCGACATAGCCGGACAGAATCGGGTCTTCGGAGTAGTATTCCACGCCGCGGGCGTTGTACGCGTGACGGTGGATGTTCATGCCCGGGCCAATCATAATCGGCAGATCCAGCACGAGGGTAGATTCGCCGAGGATGATTTCGCCGTTTTCAAACGCCAGTTCCTTGTTCCAAGCGTAGGCAAGGTTCACAGGAGAAGGCGCAACGCGCGTGCCGGAGGTGTAATCCGCCGCATCCGCGTAGGGCACGCCCTGATAGCCGCCTTCGTTCAGGTAGTGGGAGTCAGAGCCGCCGGGGCCGTCGTCCGCAGCCTTCTGCGGCATGTTGACGGAAGCGATGCCCTGAATGTTATGGAACGCATTGGCGGAGAAATCAAGGAATTCCGCGACCGTAACCTTGTTGACCAGCTCTTCCCAGCGCGGGTCATCGTAAGGCGCGTTCTTCATGTCGTTGATGGTGAGCGTAGACGTGGTGTCGCCGAAGATGAGGTCGGACACGTCGTCATCGGTCTTGAGGGTATACAGGTCGTTGTTCAGCAGGCGGGAAACCGTCGCGTTCGCGGTCAGACCGGAATAGGTCTTGGGGAACGTGCCGTTCCAGTCGGCGCGGCTCAGATAGGTCACCGTGCCGGGCTCAAAGGCGTTGTAATCCATGGCGTAGTCGCCTTCGGTCAGCTGGTTGGTGATGGCCGTGCCGTTCTTGCTCACGGCGAAGGTGGTCTTGTCCACATCGCCCGTCCACGTCCACTTGTAGGTCTTTGCCGCGTTGCCGTCGGCGGTCATGCCGTCCGCGACGGTCTTGCCCTGCGCCGCAAGCACGTTGTTCAGCGCGTCATGCGCGTCCGTGCCGATGGCGAAGTAGTAGTCGCCGGGGTCAACGATGTAGGTCTTGGCGCCATTGGCGTCGTAGGAGGCGAGGTTCGCCAGATCAACCTTCATGGTGATGGTCTGGGATGCGCCGGGCTGCAGCGTAGAAGACTTTTCAAAGTCCATCAGCTGCACAGCGGCCTTTTCCACGCCGTTCTGACGGTCATAGTCGGTGTAAGGCACGCTTGCGTACACTTCCACAACGCTCTTGCCCGCCACGTCGCCGGTGTTCTTCACAGTCACGGTGACGGTCGCGGTCTTCTTGTCATCCGCAATGGTCACGCTGTCCAGCGTCTGCTCGAAGGTGGTGTAGGACAGACCGTAGCCGAAGGGATAAACGACTTCGTTGGCGTAATCCCATGTGCCGTCCTCGGTGGCGACGGTGCCGTCGGCGTTGGCGTAGGTGCCAGCCTTGGCTTCCGCGCCGCCGTTGCCCAGCACAATATCAGCATAGCGGGTTTCGTAGTAGCGGTAGCCGGCGTAGATGCCTTCCGCCTCAATCAGGTAGGAGTTGACATTCGCGTCCGCCGCGAAGTCCGCCGCGTTCGTCCACGGGATGTTGCCGTAGTTCGCCATAGCGGGCGCGAGGGCGCTGTTCTTCGCCATCACGTCGCCAAGGTGCGCGGAGGGAGAGACGGTGCCGTTGAGCACGTCCGCCACGCCATAGAAGCCGTACGCGCCGGGGAAGCCGATCCAGACGATGGCGTCGATGTCCGGGTCGTCCTTCAGGTTGGCGATTTCCATCGGGTTCGTGGCGTTGACCAGCACGATGACCTTGTCGAAGTTCGCCTTCGCCTCGTTAATCATCGCCATTTCCTCGTCCGACAGGGAGAGGATGTTGCCGGTGACGGTGCTGACGTCTTCCGCCAGACCGTCCTTGCCGGGATAGTAGCCATTGCCGGCTTCGCTGCCGGGGCGGCCGACGACGACGATTGCCGCGTCGCTGTATTCCGCGTAATCCTTGCGGAAATCAGCGTTCAGGGCGGTCAGCTCGTCCAGCGTCAGTTCGCGCGGGTCATTGTACGCGGTAATCTCGGCATATTCCGGGATGATGCCGCCGCCGAAACGGGGCTTCGTCCACGTCTTATCCGCAAAATACTTCGCATACGCCGCCTGCACGGACGGGTTCAGCTGGAAGCCGCGCTCGGTGAAGCAGTCGAAAATCTGCACGGTCGCGTTGCCGTCGGTAATCGAGCCGCCGGAGGAGCCGTACACGGGCGCGTAGCTGCGCACGCCCAGCATGGTGATTTTCGCATCCTTGCTCAGCGGAAGCGCGTTGCCGTCATTCTTGAGCAGCGCAACCGTTTCCTGCGATTCGCGGATGGCAAACTCCTTCAAGCCCTCGAAGGCTTCCTTGGCCGTCTTAAACTTGGAGACGTACGACCACGCCTCGCCGGTTTCGTCAACTTCGGTCACCGTCAGCTGACTGCGCGTGTTGAAAAACGCATCAACGGATGTACGATACGTCTCCAGAATGGAACCAGCCATCAGCGAGATGGCCAGCAGCAGGGAAAACACAAGCGTCAATCCCCGCCAGACAGAAGAACGTTTGAACATGGATATCCTCCTTTTACGGAAAATGAATGGAGCAGGGGAACACAAAAGCACCCATCCAAGCGAATTAGACAGGCTGCCCCTGTATTCCAAACTCGGCGTAGATCCCCCTTCGATCACCCGCCGCCTATGTAAATAGTAACACAAAAACAAACGTTTTTGCCATGTCCTTTTTTGCTGGTTTCGTGAATGTTGAATCATTGCTTAACTTATGTTGCGAATCAGTTGATTTTTGTGAATTTTGCTCGAAGAATAACGGATTTTCCGCCGCCAAATATTTCGATGCGCCCGTGCAAATCTTCTTGCAGGGTTCATTTTTCTGTGTTATAATTCTATCATATTATATTATCCGGAAAGGAGCGCGCACCCCTCCATGAAAAAATCGCCCAAATCCGCCAAATTCTTCGCTTCCCACTGGTCAGCCTTCCTCCAGCAGTTCAAGAACCTCCACCTCCGCGGGGATCGCTTCGTCATGCTGACCGTTGCGGGTCTAATCAACGCATTCGGCGTCAGTGTTTTCCTTTATCCCGTCAATCTTTATGACTCCGGCATTTCCGGCACGGCGATGCTGCTGGCGCAAATCACCCCCGATTGGTGCAGCCTGTCGCTGATTTTGCTGCTGCTCAACGTGCCGCTGTTCCTCTTCGGGCTGAAGCGGCAGGGCGTGCAGTTCACCATTTACGCCGTGTATTCCGTGTTCATCTACTCCCTCGGCGCGTGGCTGATTCAGGGGCCTTTGCCGCTTGACGTCAGCATTTCCTCGCCGCTGGCAGGGACAGACCTGCTGCTCTGCGCGCTCTTCGGCGGATTGATTTCGGGCGTCGGCAGCGGGCTTGCCATCCGCGGCGGCGGCGCGATGGACGGCATGGAGGTCATGGCGGTCATTTTCGCCCGCAAGCTCGGCATGACCGTCGGCACGTTCGTCATGAGCTACAACGTCGTGCTGTACATCCTCGCCGGACTGCTCCGTTCCAGCTGGATTCTCCCCCTGTATTCCATTATCGCCTACGCGGTCGGGCTGAAAGTCGTCGATTTTGTAATCGAGGGCATCGACCGCAGCAAAGCGGCGCTGATTGTCACCCGCAACCCGGACGCCATCTGCCGCGCGCTGGGCGAGGCATTCGGCACAGGCATGACGTGCATCCCGGCGCAGGGCGGTTTTTCGCACGAGGAAATGACGATTGTGTACTTCGTCGTCAACCGCTTCCAAATCAGCCGGATGAAGGACATTGTGCATGACCTCGATGATCGCGCGTACATCACCATCAGCGAGGTGGCGGACGTATTCAAGCTCAATCAGGATAAGCTGTCGCAGAAGGTGGATAATCAGCCGCTGCTGCCGAGGAGGAAGTAAGCCCCTTTTGTCCCCCTTCTTGACGGAACGCATAGCCCCATGCTATAATAAGAACGTAGGCAGTGCAGGGAGGTGTTTTCATGTGCCGATTTTTGCTGCAAGATGGACTGTCGGTTGAGATTCTGCAATCGCTATCATTCCGCACAAATTTGGGACTTTCTTTGAAAAACACCCTTGCGCACTTCACCAAAGCTGCACTTTTGCACGAAATTGAAGAAATTTCCGTTTGGTATGACGAGCATGAAGCCTTAGAACAGCTTGCTTTGGACTATCGCGTCAAGTCATTGGAATCGGCTTCACACAAGTATGACCGCTATTTCCCGGACAGACCGACGGCAAAAGTTTTCAATGATTTGCTGGGTTTTCGCTCTCTGCGCGACGATTATGATGAAATTCTGAAAAATCCGCCGCCAGATGCACTGCGGATTGTGAATATGTCGCATGGAAAAGCGAATGACGACGGCTATCGCGGGGTGCATGTCTATTATCAGCTGGATAATTTTCATTATCCTATTGAAATTCAGTATAACACTTATTTTGACCGTCAGTTAAACAACTGGCTGCATAAATACTTGTACAAAAAGCAGTATCCGCTTGCTGTTGGTGCTCAAATGCGCACCCTCTATGAGCAGGGCAAAATTAAGAATGAAGCAGAATTTCAGGAGGTGTTATCCGATGTGCTACGTTGTGGCAAAGAACGCCAATAAAATCGGCAGTGTGGCAATTCGCATGAAGCTGGGAAAACCCGTGGTTCAGCTGAAGGCAGAAATGAATAGCCGTTATCTTAACAAAGGCATCCAATTTGTCACCATCAGCCGCCCCTCCGCCTATGGCGAATACGCCCCCTACCGCTTCGTGGACACGATTCCGGAGTTCAAGGCGGAAGTCGCGAAGCTGTAATTTCCCACAAAGCTGTAATTCCCCACAAACACGCGGCACACAAGTCCTCATCGACCTGTGCGCCGCGTTTCTCTATTCTCCTCACTTTTCCCTGACCCAATAATACTCGAACCTTTCCCCATGGTGTCCCATCACCGGCTTGTCGCTCCGCACGAATCCGCATTCCGTCAGCGTCGCCACACGCGCAACCGCATACGGCGCGGCTTTCGTCATCAGCGTGCGGCAGTTTAGCAGCGCGTACGCATCGGGCAGAAGCGCGTCCATCACTGCCGCCAGCACGTCCGACTTCTCCCACGCGCTGCCGACATCCACGCGCAGGATGCCCATGCCGCTGTACGGGTCGTCCGGCGACTCCTCGCGGCGGCAAAGCTCCACCGTGCCAATGACCTCGCTGCGCAATGCAATCGCCCAGCGCACAAACCAGCCCTGCTCCCACGACGTGCGCCAGAAGTCCATCGCACGGCGCATCTTCTCCGGCGTGTCGTAATAGAAAATGTCACCGTGGCAGTTGTCGCTGTTGAAGAACGGCAGCGCCAGCGGGTCGCCGTAGACGCGCAGAAGCGCCGCTTCATCCTCCGCCGTCACCGGGCGCAGGCGGATTTCGCCCTTCTCCATCGTCGGGATGGATTCGTATACATTCATGCCTTTTTCTCCTTCCGGATGCCCAACACCAGATAGCGAATCCCCGGAATCCGGCAGATGACCTCCGACAGTCCCAGCGTCGCGCCGAAGCCAATCACCAGCGTAAGCAAATACATCAGCGCCGCCGGAAGCGTCGTCCGCTCGGTCAGCAGACTCGCCGTCAGCAGCAGTACGGGGTAATGCACGACATACAGCGCGTAACTCCGCTGGGTGAAAAAGCGCGACACCGCTCTCTCCTGATGGAGATAATGGCGCGCGTTGCCCAGAATCGCCAGCACCACCGCCCACAGGTACACATTCGCCCACAGGCTTTGCAGATACGCCGCGTCGGTGAAATTCTGCCCGTTCGTCCACACGCCGTACGCCACCGCGCCGATGACCGCCGCCGCCAGCGTCCCCCAGCGCATCCGCTCCACGCGTTCCATCACCGATTCGTGCGCGAACACCGCGTACCCCAGTAGGAACGCCGTCAGGTAAATGCCGAGGCGGTAGGTGGTGATGACGGGCATGTTGCCGACCTGCGCCGCACCCCAAATCAGCAGCGCAAAGGCGCAAATCAGCCATGACGGGCACTTCTCGCCGAGGCGGAAAAGATGGCCATTCCGGTCAATTTTGCGAATCAGCACCAAAATCGCGCTGAACAAAAACAGCAGCTGCACGAACCACAGCGGCCCGATGCCCGACAGCACCGAAATCGGGTACAGCAAGGGCTTCGGGATGGTATCCACCGCGCCGCCCATGCGGATATTCAGATACCCCGTCACCCATTGCAGCACGAACAGCCCCAAGGTTGACGGCACAAGCAGCTTCCGCGCCCGATTGCGCAGGAACGCGCGATTCCCCTGCTGGACAAGTGCGAACCGGGCGCACATGCCCGCCACGACGAACAGCAGCACCATGAACCACGGGTACACCGTGCCGGAAATGGTATCCAGAAACGGCAGGTTTCGCGCATCCGGCACACCGCCGAAGATGCCGACCCCGTTGAAGAGGTAGCAGACGTGGTAAACAATGACCAGCAGAACCGTCATCCAGCGAATATGGTCAAGATACGCATAGCGGCGCATGGGGATTTTCCTCCTTTATGATAGCATGAATCCGTATTTTTGTGAAGGCGAACACGCACATTTATTCGTCATTGCTCATTGCTCGTTCTTCTGAAATCTGCTCTTGATGCCCTCGAAGCCGTCGGTCAGCATCCGGCTGATGAGCGCGTCGTCCCAATTCTGCTGCCCGGACGCGCACAGCACCGCAATGCCGTGGACGTACGCCCACATTTCGATGTGCAGGAGCGTCGCGTCCTCGCGGGTGAGGGATAGTTTCGTCATCAGGAAGTCCACCAGCACGGCGATGTTCTCCGCGTCGCCGCTGTGATCCTCCCGGCGGCGGTCGCGCATGTAGAGCAGGTGGAAGAGGTTCGGCTCGTTTCGGGCGAAGCGGATGTATGCCGTGCCGACGGCTTTGTAGGGCGGATCGGCAGAATCGCGGACAAAATCAGCGCTGTAAGCACGGTATTGTGCGTCCGCGGCGGCAATTGTGGCGGCAAGCAGGTCGTCCATGCCCGAAAAGGCGCTGAAAATCACCTTGGAGGACGAATGCAGAGTATCGGCAATGGCGCGGGCGGTAACGGCGTCGAAGCCGCGCTCACGGGTGATGGCAAGGGCGGCGGCGACGATTTGCTCGCGGGTGAATCGGCAGGCGGGCGGCATGGGGCATCTCCTTTCAGCAACGCACGTTGCGCAACGTGTGTTGCTATTGTAGCAAACAAAATCCCCTGTGTCAAGGGTAAGTTTGCAATTTATTCATGTTTTTTCAGCAAAGCGTCACATTTCCTTCATCCTGACGTCATGCAGGTCGGGTAGAATCAATACTGTCAGGCGGGAAGCACAGAAAGGAGGCGCTTATGAAGCTGCTGATGGAACCAATGGTTGTCGCGGCCATCCTGATGAAGGAATTGCCGGATAAACAAGTGGGTTCCGCCGAATCCGCGAAGGACGCTTCTGCTGCACCAGAAGTTTCAGCGTGCGACACGGCGGAATAAGGATTTCAGCGGACGCGGCGCATCGCCCTCTGCGCCCTGCATGACATGGTTTTCACTCCTTTTCTCCTCCTTTTTCCTTTCCCTTTCCTTCCTTGGGGCGCGGAGTCAGCAACCTCCCGCGCCCCGGAGACAGCCCGAATTTCAGCAGATTCGGGCTGTTTTCTGTTGGGGGATTTGGGGCTTACAGCTTCGCGACTTCCGCCTTGAACTCCGGAATCGTATCCACAAAATGGTACGGTGCATATTCGCCATACGCGGACGGGCGGCTGATGGTAACAAACTGGATATGCTTGCTGAGATACTGGTCGTTCATTTCCTCTTTCAGCTGAACGACCGCTTTGCCAAGTTTCATGCGAATAGCGACGCTTCCGATTTTATTGGCATTCTTCGCAACAACGTAACACATGGGCTAATTCCTCCTGAAATTCTGATTCATTCTTGATTTTTCCCTGCTCATAGAGAGCGCGCATTTGAGCGCCAGCAGCAAGAGGATGCTGCTTTTTGTACAAGTATTTATGCAGCCAGTTGTTCAGTTGACGGTCAAAGTAGGTGTTGTACTGAATTTCAATAGGATAGTGAAAGTTATCTAACTGATAGTACACATGTACACCACGGTAGCCATCATCATTCGCTTTTCCTTGTGACATATCCACAATTCGCAGTGCGTCCAGCGGCGGACTGTTTCGGATTTCATCATAATCGTCGCGCAGAGAGCGAAAGCCCAGCAAATCATTGAACACTTTAGCGGCTGGTTTGTTCGGAAAATAGCGGTCATATTTATGCGACGCTGATTCCATTGACTTGACGCGGTAGTCCAGCGCAAGCTGTTCCAACGCTTCGTGTTCATCATACCAAGCCGCGATTTCCTTTATTTCCGCCATAAGACTGCCTTTTTCAAAATGCGCAAGGCTGTTTTTCAAGGAAAGCCCCAGCTTCGTGCGGAATGACAGCGCTTGCAGAATCTCAATCGACAATCCATCTTGCAACAGAAATTGGCTCACGAAAACACCTCCCTGCGCAGTTTGCTTTCTTATTATAGCATGGTGCAGCGCACTTCGTCAATCAATCTGCAAATCCATATCATGGAAATTACACGCCTATTTTCCCCTTCCTCCCCTGTTCCCCTTCACAGAAAAAAGCAAACGTGGTATGATAATCAGACAAACAGGCAAGGGAGGATTGGCGGATGGACGAGACGCGCGGGAAGTTCGTGCTGAAAGCGCCGTATCAGCCAAGCGGGGATCAGCCGCAGGCGATTGAGGCGCTGACAAAGGGCGTCAACGCGGGCATGAAGGGGCAAGTGCTGCTGGGCGTGACCGGGTCGGGCAAAACTTTCACGATGGCAAGCGTGATTGCACAGGTGCAGCGCCCGACGCTGGTGATTGCGCACAACAAAACGCTGGCGGCGCAGCTCTGCTCGGAATTCCGGGCGTTCTTCCCCGACAGCGCGGTGGAATATTTCGTTTCCTATTATGATTACTATCAGCCGGAAGCGTATATCGCGTCGTCGGACACCTACATCGAGAAGGACGCCGCCATCAACGAGGAAATCGACCGCCTCCGCCACAGCGCGACGGCGGCGCTTCGGGAGCGGCGGGACGTGATTATCGTCGCGTCGGTCAGCTGCATTTATTCCATGGGCGACCCCAGCGAGTACGAGGGGCAGATGGTGTCCCTTCGGCCGGGCATGGCGATTGGGCGCGACGACCTCATCCGCCAGCTGATTGCCATCCAGTATGACCGCAACGACGTGGAGTTTGAGCGCGGGACGTTCCGCGTGCGCGGCGACGTGCTGGAAATCATCCCCGCGGGCGGCAAGGAGCATGGCCTGCGGATTGAGTTCTTCGGCGACGAAATCGAGTCCATCAGCGAGTTCGAGGTCGTGTCCGGGCACACGCTGGCGTCGCTGGAGCACGCAAGCGTCTATCCCGCGACGCACTACGCGACTGACCAGACGAATCTGCCGGAGAAAATCGCCGTCATCGAGCGCGATTTGAAGGAGCAGGTCGACAAGTTCACGAAGGAGGGCAAACTGCTGGAGGCGGAGCGAATCGCCCAGCGGACGAATTACGACATTGAGATGATGCGTGAAATCGGCTATTGCAGCGGCATTGAGAATTATTCGCGCTACTTCGATGGCAGAAAGCCCGGTGACGCGCCCTATTCCCTGCTGGACTACTTCCCCAAGGGCTTTTTGTGCTTCATCGACGAGAGCCACGTCACCGTGCCGCAGATTCGCGCCATGTACAACGGCGACCGCGCGCGCAAGGAGCAGCTTGTCGAATATGGTTTCCGGCTGCCGTCGGCGTTTGACAATCGTCCGCTGCTGTTCGAGGAGTTTGAGCAGCGCATCGGGCAGACGATTTTCGTCTCCGCAACGCCCGGCCCGTATGAAATCAGCCACGCATCCCAGATTGTGGAACAGATTATCCGCCCGACCGGGCTGCTTGACCCCAAAATCATCCTCCGCAAGGCGACCGGTCAGGTGGATGACCTCGTGGGCGAAATCCACCAAGTCGTGGCGAAAAAACAGCGCGTGCTGGTGACGACGCTCACCAAGCGGATGGCGGAGAGCCTGACGGAATACCTGCAAAGCATGGACATCCGCGTCCGCTACCTGCACAGCGACGTGACGACGATGGATCGCATGGCGCTGATTCGCGGGCTGCGGCTCGGCGAATATGACGTGCTGGTGGGCATCAATCTCCTGCGCGAGGGGCTGGACTTGCCCGAAGTGTCGCTCGTCGCGATTCTCGACGCGGACAAGGAGGGCTTCCTGCGCTCGGAAACGTCGCTCGTGCAGACCATCGGGCGCGCCGCGCGAAACGTCGACGGCCGCGTGATTATGTACGCCGACGTGATGACGGACAGCCTGATGCGCGCCATCAGCGAAACCAACCGCCGCCGCGCGATTCAGGAGGAGTACAACCGCGTGCACGGCATCACGCCGGAGTCGGTGCGCAACGCGGTGCATCAGGTGCTGGAGATTACGAAGAAGGCGGAAGAAAGCGCGCCCGCCGCGATGAGCGAGGACGAGCGGAACGCGCTGATGAAGCAGGTGGAAGACCAGATGCTGTCGGCGGCGAAGGCGCTGGACTTCGAGCAGGCGGCGAAGCTCCGTGACCAGCTGCTGGAACTCAAGGGGGAAAAGCCCCAAGCGGAGCAGATTCAAAAGAAGCGGAGAAGGACGCGCGAAAGCACCAGACACCACTAAGTTTGGAAGCGTAACCAAGCCTGGCAGCCCAAAAAGGGTCAAGGGGGGACTTCGTCCCTTTTCGTTTGTCCCTTGCAGGGTGCAGGGACAGCGTCCCTGCTGGGGTTTGGGGCAACGCCCCAACTGTTCCTCGTCCAGCCAACTCAAAAGGAAAGTTCAAGCGGGGCAGCCTTAGTCGCAGGCAGCGAAGCGTCCCTGCGCAGTAACTTTGCGCGTCCGCAGACGCGCCCCCAAGCCGCTCTTTCCAACAACCGTGCTGTGTCGCGCCAAATGGGCGCGACCGACCCGTATGCCGCCATTCAAAACCTCCCGTTTATCCTTTCAAATTGTCCATTCCTCATTGCTAATTATCCCGGAGGTGTCCCATGCCCATCAAACACTTTCTCCCCCTGCTGCTCCTGCCCTTCGTGCTGCTGACGGTGTTTCTTTGCCTCGCCGTCCTCCTCGGCGGGCAGGATTTCGTCCACGCGCTGCTCAACGTGGCGGTGCTGCCGTGATGCGCCCAAATCGCGCTGATTCGGCGCTTTCGCAGTATTTTTGCTCTCTCCTGACCGCCGTGCTGCTGCTCTTTTCGCTGCTGTGCGGGCTGATTTTCTTCGCCACCACGCGCACGTTCGCCGCGTCTGTCCTGTCATCCAGCGAAAAAGAAAGTCAGCACAAAATCGAGTGGAACGCCGCCCAAATTCAGGCGGATTTTGCCCTCTCCGACGCTGCGCTTGCCCCCCTGTCCGGCGCTTGCGCTGCCTATCAGGCGGAACTTGCGGTTTATTGGCACGATTTTTTCCGCACCGACGCGGAGGAACTGCCCGCCGCCCCCGCCCCCCTTGATGAGCGCGAAATGGTCGCCCTTGTCATGGCGGATGAAGGCTTCCAAGCCCGCGTGGATGCGGATTTTCGCCGCGCCACCGCCCGCGACGAGGTCGTTTACCCCCTCTCACAGTTTGTCCAGCGATATTCCTTCCCCATCCGGCAGAGCCTGATGGAATTGCTCGGCGGACTGGCGGCACAGGAATGCAGCCTCCCACGTCTGCTCCACGCGGTCGAAATCAGCGGTGCGGTCTGTCTGCTGGCGGCGATTCTGCTCCTGCTTCGCTGCCGCCGCGTCCGCATCGGCGCAACGCTCACCGCCACAGGCCTCGCCGCGCTGCTGCTGCTGCTCCCTGCGCTGCTGCTCAACCTGCCGGGGCTGCTCCACCCGCTCTCGTCCATCGCGCAGGCGCAAGTCACCCGCGCATTGCTGCTGCTCGGCGGCGCACAGGCGGTTTTCGCCGCGGTGACGCTGCTGCCGGGCATCCTGCTGCTTCGGAGGGCACACGCATGATGCAGAAGAACACCATCACCGTCACGTCGGATAAAATTACCCAGCCGTTAACATTCGCATTTGCCGCGGATTTCCATAACGGCGATGCGGATGAGGCGCTTTCGCTCATGCGGGGCTGCGACGCGATTCTCATCGGCGGCGACCTCGTCAACCGCCACAGCCGCCACGGATGGCGCAACGCCGCGCGCTTCCTCGACCTCGCGCCGCGCGTCGCCCCCACGTTCTACAACCTCGGCAACCACGAGCGGCTGCTGCCCGACATCGCGGAATACCTTCCTTTGGTGCAGAAAAGCGACGTTACCGTACTGGACGACTGCTTTGTGGACTTCCACGGCATCACCCTCGGCGGAGTCAGCAGCGCGCGGAAAATGCCGGGAATGCCGCCCGTTCGCGCGCAAATGGACGCAAAAAAGCCTTTCCTGCAAGCCATGGCGGCGCGAGACGGGTTCAAGCTGCTGCTCTGCCACCACCCGGAGTATTTCGCGCCGCTGGTGCAGGGGCTGGACATTGACCTGACGCTCGCGGGGCACGCGCACGGCGGTCAGGTACGCCTTGGCACGCAGGGAATTTACTCGCCAGGTCAGGGATTCTTCCCGAAATTGACGAGCGGGTTTTATTTTGATGATAAACTGTTCGTCAGCCGCGGCATGACGAACTCCGCTTGCGCGCCGCGGCTCTGGTGTCCGTGCGAGCTGGTGATGGTGCGGCTGCTGCCCAATCGCGCTATATAATTAGGAAGCGATTTTCCTGCTCTTTGGAAGAATCCTGTCTGTTGAATCGTTGTATGGTTATCCACAGTTTCTCCCCAATTCGATTCACGAAGGAGGTTTCCGCATGAAAAAACTGCTTTGGGTGCTGATTTTGCTGCTGCTCCCGCTGACCGCCTTGGCGGAAGATGCCGAAAGTCGCCGCGACGGCGCGTTCTTCTACCAGATTGCGGATGGCGAAGCGATTCTGACCGGCTGCGACTGGGACGCGATGCAGGCGGATTCGCTGTACATGTTCGCTGAACCGCCGGTTTCGCTGGAGATTCCGGCGACGCTGGGCGGCTATCCCGTCACGTCGATTGGCGGCTGGGTGTTCTGCTCGCTGGACGGCTGCCCCGTAGATGCGCCGTTCGAGGTTGTGCTCCCCGAAGGTCTCCGCGCGCTGGATGCTGATGCTTTCGCCGACTGCTACTACGCCGCGAAAGTCACCCTGCCTGCGACGCTGGAAATCATCCCGGAGGGCTGTTTCGACCGGATTGAGGCCGAAATCGACTTTCCGAACGGCAATCCGCGCTATTCCTGCGAAAACGGTTTTCTGATTGACCGCGACACGCAGACGCTGCTGTACACTGCGCCGTCGAGCCACGGCACCGCGCTGCCCGCCGTCCGCCGTCTGGGGGACTGTTCGCTGTTGAACTGGCTCTGGTACGACGATGACGACCCCGTTCTGCCCGACACGCTGGAAAGCGTTGGCAGCTATATCTTCTATGACTGCGGCGTGACCCGCGTCACCTTCCCCGACGGCATCACCGAATTGTCGCCCTACACCTTCTATTGCACCGCTTTGCAGGAAGTTCACCTGCCCGCGTCGCTGCGGGAAATCCCGGATTACTGTTTTTGGAATTGCCAGCTGACTGCGCTGACCATCCCCGACGGCGTGACCCGCATCGGCGCGCACGCGGTGGACTGGTTCACGGGCGAAATCATTGGGGCCGTCACCCTCCCCGCGTCGGTGGAATTTGTGGGCTACTGCGCCTTCCCGGACGAATGCGACGTGACTGTTTTGAACCCGCAGGTTCATTTTGAAACAGCCACGGAGTATGCCGAGCGAATCCCCGAATATGACTGGTATGGCGACGAAGCGGCGGATGTCCTCTATTCGGATGGCCTGTTTGACTACGAGCTTTCGTCGCGCGGCGCGGTTCTGCTCGGCTGTTCCCGCTTCTTGAACCAGCCAGAAGTCCCAGACGTGCTGGAGATTCCGGCGACGCTGGGCGGCTATCCCGTCACGGCGATTGGCGGCTGGGTGTTCTGCTCGCTGGACGGCTGCCCCGTAGATGCGCCGTTCGAGGTTGTGCTCCCCGAAGGTCTCCGCGCGCTGGATGCTGATGCTTTCGCCGACTGCTACTACGCCGCGAAAGTCACCCTGCCTGCGACGCTGGAAATCATCCCGGAGGGCTGTTTCGACCGGATTGAGGCCGAAATCGACTTTCCGAACGGCAATCCGCGCTATTCCTGCGAAAACGGTTTTCTGATTGACAATACTACGCAGACGCTGCTGTACACCGCGCCGTCGAGCCACGGCACCGCGCTGCCCGCCGTCCGCCGCCTTGGCGACTGGTCGCTTGCCAACTGGCTCTGGTACGACGATGATGACCCCGTTCTGCCCGACACGCTGGAAAGCGTTGGCAGCCACATCTTCTATGACTGCTGCGTGACCCGCGTCACCTTTCCCGACGGCGTCACCGAACTGTCGCCCTACACCTTCCACAGCACCGATTTGCAGGAAGTTCACCTGCCCGCGTCGCTGCGGGAAATCCCAGATTTCTGCTTCTGGAACTGCCAATTGACCGCACTGACCATCCCCGACGGCGTGACCCACATCGGCGCACAGGCGTTTAACGGGTTCACGGGCGAAATCATTGGGGCCGTCACCCTCCCCGCATCGGTGGAATTTGTGGGCTATCGCGCGTTTCCGGACGAATGCGACGTGACGGCTTTGAACCCGCAGGTTCATTTCGAGACTGCTGCGGAGTATGCCGAGCGAATCCCCGACTGAGGCAGCCATCTCCCCTAACAATCAAGAAAGGTCGTTTTCCGCATGAACGAACTCGATTCGCTTCTTCGCGCCGCCGGGCGCATGATGCTTGACTACCAGTCCCCGAAGGTGTTCAGCAAGGGGCATCACGCCGATTTCGTCACCGAGGCGGACATTGCGGTGCAATCCTATCTCGTCGATGCGCTGCAAAGGGCGTATCCGCGCGCGAAATTCCTCGCCGAGGAGGAGGAGCGGCACGTCCTCACCGATGCGCTGACCTTCATCATCGACCCCATCGACGGCACGACGAACTACTTCCGCCGCCGCCGCTGCTCGATGATTTCCATCGGCGCGGTGGAAAATAAACTTCCCGTTTTCGGCGGGCTGTACGACCCGTACTTGGACGAAATGTACCTCGCGGAACGCGGCAAGGGCGCGACCTGCAACGGCGAGCGCATTCGCGTGTCGGACACGTCCCTTGACAAGGCGCTGATTGGCTTCGGTTCTGCGCCGTACTACGAGGAGTTGTTTTCGCTGACCGGGCGGACAGTTTCGACGCTGCTGCCGAAAATCGCCGATGTGCGCCGGACGGGCAGCGCCTGCCGGGAACTGTGCGACGTGGCGCGCGGCATCAGCGATGGGCACTTCGAGTGGCGGCTCCAGCCGTGGGACTACTGCGCGGGGACGCTGCTGATTGAGGAAGCTGGCGGGCGCTGCGGCGACATCCGCGGCGGAAGCGTCGTCTACGACCGCCCGATGGCGCACATGGCGGCGAACGCGCGCATTTTCGATAATCTGCGCGAAGTGCTGCAATCAGCGGATTGCGAAAATCCCGATTGTATGGTATAATCAGGGTACCAACCTGAAAAGGAGCGACTGACATGATTCCGACCCCGCACATTACCGCCAAGGAAGGCGATTTCGCCCGCACTGTCCTCATGCCCGGCGACCCGCTGCGCTCGAAGTTCATTGCGGACAACTACCTCGAAAACGCCGTGCTGGTCAACAACACGCGCGGCGTGCAGGGCTACACCGGCACCTACAAGGGCAAGCGCGTGTCCGTGATGGCGTCCGGCATGGGCATGCCCTCCATCGGCATTTACTCCTACGAGTTGTTCAAGTTCTACGGTGTGGAGAATATAATCCGCGTCGGCACGGCGGGGATGCTCAGCCAGAAGCTGAAAGTGCGCGACATCGTGCTGGGCATGAGCGCGTACACGAACAGCAATTTCGGGCAGCAGTACGGTTTCCGTGGGAACGTCGCGCCTTGCTGCTCCTATGCGCTGCTTTCTGCCGCAATGGAAGCGGCCAAGAAGCTCGGCGTGACCCCCGTGCCGGGTGCGCTGTACTCGTCGGATATTTTCTATGACGAATCGCAGCCGTCGCCGGGGCAGGTGCTGCAAGGCCTGGGCGTGCTGGCGGTGGAGATGGAGGCGGCGGCGCTGTACCTGAACGCGGCGCGGCTGGGCAAGAACGCGCTGACCATCTGCACCATTTCCGACAATCCCTTCACGGGCGAGGAGCTGGACGCGGAAGCGCGGCAGAACACCTTCACGCAGATGATGGAGATTGCGCTGGAAATCGCGTAATGTAGTTTGGGTGAAGCACCAAAAAAGCTGCACGCGGAAGGAGCATGGAAACGCGACCAACTCAATCGCGAAAAAGGGTCAAGGGGGGACTTCGTCCCTTTTCATCTGTCCCTTGCAGGGTGCAGGGACAGCGTCCCTGCTGGGGTTTGGGGCA
>OHBD01000035.1_pt1 | contig 83708 bp, 90 predicted proteins | sample 1577291 | NCBI WGS metagenome assembly OHBD01 (sample SAMEA3879572, study PRJEB24766) | human gut metagenome | biome: human-associated habitat; feature: feces | place: USA | collected 1985/1987
GCCGTTGGTGGTCAACAGGGTGACCACCTGGTACTGAATGGTCTGCACACCACGACGGATTTCATCCCGCAGGCGCTCCTCGGCGATCTTGTTGATCTGTTCTTGATCGGCAGTGGCGCCGAAGGCCTCAGCCTCTTTTTGTACAGAAGCGCGGATCTTTTCCCGACTGATCTGCACAAAGGGCGCCAGGTGGGCCAGGCTGATGGACTGGCCGCCGTACTGGGAGGAGGCTACCTGGGCTATAATCTGGGTGGCGATGTTGCAGGCAGTGGAGAAGCTGTGGGGCTTCTCAATCATGGTGCCGCTGATCACGGTACCGTTTTGCAGCATATCCTCCAGGTTCACCAGGTCGCAGTTGTGCATGTGCTGGGCAAAGTAATCGGAATCGTGGAAGTGGATCAGGCCTTCCTGATGTGCCTTCACGATCTCTGGGTCCAGCAGCAGACGGGCGGTCAGGTCCTTGGAGATCTCACCGGCCATATAGTCGCGCTGCACACTGTTGACGGTGGGGTTCTTGTTGGCGTTCTCCTGCTTGACCTCCTCGTTGTTCGACTCGATCAGGCTGAGGATGCGGTCGTCCGTGGTGTTGGACTTGCGCACGAGGGAGCGGGTGTAGCGGTAGGTGATGTAGCGCTTAGCGACTTCAAACGCGCCGTGCGCCATGATCTGATCCTCGACGAGATCCTGAATCTCCTCGACGGACAGACTGCGGTTCATCTCCTGGCACTGGATCTCCACACTCTGCGCGATGCGCTTGATCTGCAGGGGAGTCATGCGTTCGCTTTCCTCTGCAACGTCGTTTGCCTTGCTGATGGCGGTTTCAATTTTTTTGATATCAAACACGGCCTCTGCGCCGTTTCTCTTGATGATTTTCATCTTTTTCCTCCTGATAAAGCTCATACCGTCAATTGCGTTCAGAAGATATTATACTATATCTAGTGGTAATTTCAAGAGGGGAGCACAAGATTTTCTGATATTTTTCCTGCGGCGCTTTGTGTTACTTTTTCCGGCGCGGGGCTTTCCTTTCCCGCCGAACTGCGGTATAATACACATATATAAGACACAAAAAACGGAGAACTTTGCATGAAACGAATCGCCACGGTACAAGATCTTTCCTGCGTCGGCAAGTGCTCACTGAGCATTGCACTGCCCGTGCTTTCCGCCATGGGGGTAGAGTGCTGCGTGATACCGACGGCCGTCCTGTCCGCGCACACCGCGTTTGACGGTTTCGTGAGCCGCGACCTGACCGATCTCCTCGCGCCCGTCAGTGCGCACTGGCAGCAGCTCGGCCTGACCTTCGACGCACTCTATACCGGCTATCTGGCCTCGCCTGCGCAGGTGGATTTTGTGGAAGCCTTTTTCGACCGCTTCGGCGGAGAACATACGCTCCGCTTCGTCGATCCCGTGATGGCCGATCAGGGCCGGCTCTACGCCGGGTTTGACGACGGCTTCCCGGAGAAGATGCGGCGGCTCTGCGCCCGCGCGGACATCATCACGCCCAACATCACCGAGGCCTGCCTGCTGACGGGAACGCTTTATCGCGAGCAGCACGACGAAGACTATGTGCGCGCGCTTCTGGAAAAGCTCCTTGCCTTCGGGCCGCGCACTGTGATCCTCACGGGCGTGCGCCCGGCGGACGGGCGGATGGGCGTGGCCGCCATGGACGCAAGCGGCGAAATGAGCGTTCACCTGACGGAGTACATCCCCGCCGTGTTCCACGGCACGGGCGACCTCTTTGCCAGTGTCTGCGTGGGTTATCTGACGCTCGGACGCAGCACCGCGGAGGCCATCCGGCGCGCATCGGAGTATGTGGTCCGGACACTCCGCGTCACCGCGCAGAATCCGGATGCCCGCTGGTACGGCGTGGATTTTGAAACGACCCTGCCCCTGCTGTGGGAAAAGGAGGAAGCATGAATTATCTGCAAAGGAGAAAGCGGCGGATGCCGCTGCTGCTCTCGTTCTGTATTCCCTTCGCCGTCACGCTGCTGATCTTCTTCATCGGCGGGCTGTGGCCAATCGGGGACAAGCAGGTGCTGGCGCATGACGGCTGGCATCAGTATTATCCTTTCTTTGCCGATTTCCGGGAAAAGCTCCTGTCCGGCGGCTCCTTGCAATATACATGGGACGTCGGTATGGGTGTGGGCTATCTGTCGCTGTATGCCTACTATCTGGCCTGCCCGCTGAATTTTTTGTGCGTTCTGGTGCCGGCTTCCCTGCTGCGGGAATATTTTGCCCTGCTGACCATCCTGAAAATCGCGCTGTCCGGACTGTTTTTCGCGTGGTATCTGCGGCTGGTGTTCCGCAGGAACGACTGGACACTGCCGTTTTTCAGCCTGCTGTATGCCTTTTCCTCATTCATGGCGGGGTATTATTGGAATCTTATGTGGCTGGACGTGCTGGCGATCTTCCCGCTTCTGGTGGCGGGAACGGTGTGCCTCCTGCGCGACGGCAGGTTCCGTCTGTACACGGTCACGCTGGCGCTGAGCCTGTGGTGCAACTATTATCTGAGCTTTTTCTGCTGCATCTTCGTCGCGCTGGCCTTTTTCGGCTACTGCATCTGCCGGCCGAACGGCGTGCGGGGCTTTTTCCGGCGGCTGGCGCGCATCAGCCTGTGCACGCTTCTGTCTGTCGGCGCGGCGGCGGTGCTGCTGCTTCCCACGCTGTACGGCCTGAAAAATACCTATTCGGCGGCGAGTGAATTCCCCAAGCTCCTTGCGCTGAACATTGCGAAAAACGCCTCCGGGACCGTCACGGACGGCGTCTGGCAGACGGTAAAAACGCAGACGCTTCCGGGCTTCCTCTCCGCGGCGCGGCAGGTGCTGTCGGGCCTGCTGATCGGCTTTGCGCCGACGAAGATGGAGGGTCTGCCGAACGTGTTCTGCGGCTTCTGCACGGTGGTGCTTGCAGTCTGGTTTTTGTGCTGCAAGCGCATCCCCCTGCGGGAAAAGCTCGTGAGTGTGGCGCTGCTGCTGTTCTTCCTGTGCAGCTTTATCTTCCGGGTGCTGGACTACGTCTGGCACGGCTTCCATTTCCCCAATATGCTGCCGTATCGCTTCAGCTTCCTGTTCAGCTTCGTGCTGATCACCATGGCCTTCCGCGGCTATACGCAGCTTCGCAGCTTCCGGCTGCGGCACCTGTTTATCATTGTCCCCGTGTGCCTTGCCCTGATCGCCTGCGGCTGGGGGATAGAGAACGGTACCGTGCGGATGGTCCTGAGCCTGTGCAGCCTGCTGGTCTGCTGCGCGGCGCTGATCGTCTACACGCCCTTCCGTCCGCGCCGGACGGTGACGGCCGTGGTGCTGGTATGCCTGTTTTCCGCGGAGTCCGTCGCCTGCTTTGCCATGGGTGTGGCGAAGGTCGGCCTGACCACGCGCTCGTCCTATCCCAAGGAGAGCGAGGACGTGCAGACCGTGCTGGAGGAGATGCAGGCGCGCGAGGAGGGCGAACTCTTCTGGCGCACGGAGATGACGACCACGCAGACGCTCAATGACGGCGCGCTGAACGGCTACCACGGCGTGACGATCTTCAATTCCTCCGCCAATGTGCGCTTCAACCGCTTCTCCCGATCGCTGGGTCTTGCTTCATGGCCGGCCAGCAACCGCTATGCCTACTATGAAAGCACGCCCTTTTCCAACCTGATGTGCGGCATAAAGTACCTGATCGACCGCGACGGCAAGCAGCTCGACCGCAGCGTCAACACGTTGGCGGCGGCTTCCGGCGACGTGCTCCTGCTGGAGAATACCTCCTATATCTCCCTTGGTTTTGTGACGAATTCCAAATTAAGCGAATTCGTCACGAAGGACAGCGTTTATAACCCCATCCGCGAGCAGGAGGAGATGTTCCGCCTTGCAACGGGACTGCAAACATCGCTCTATACGCACCTGCAGCACTCCGAGCTGGAGGCACCGGAGGGCTGCTCCCTCACTGCCACCGGCACGAGCGGCACGCAGTACAGCTATTCCACCGAGGGCCAGACCGACACCGTCCGGCTGAACATCCGCTATGTTGTCCCGGAGGACGGCCTTCTGTGTATGACCACGAAGTCCAACGGTAATTATGACGTGGAGGTGCTCCGCAACGGCGAGCAGATCCTCAGCCGCAACATCAAGGTGCGCTTCCTGTCGACGCTCGGCAGCTTCTCCGCGGGCGACGTTGTGACGCTGACCTATCCCATCAAGGAAGCGGGCAGCGGGACGATCTCTCTGGACGTGGCGATGCAGAACGATGCCGTGTTCCGTGAGGGCTGCGAGATCCTTTCACGCAGTCCGTGGAAGCTGACGGAATTCTCCGACACGAAGGTCGCCGGCACGGTCGAAGCGGCGGAGGACGGCTTCTTCTATACCTCCGTGCCCTATGAGCCCGGCTGGCGCGCATGGGTGGACGGCGAGGATGTCGCGCTCGCGCAGACCTACGACCCGGAGAGCAAAGACCTGAAGCTGACGGACGCCGTGATCGCCTTCCCCATCACGGCGGGGACGCACGAGGTGCGCCTGCAATATACGGCTCCCGGACTGAAAGCGGGCGCGTTAATCTCCGCAGTCAGTCTGGCTGGCTTGGCGGCACTATGGATCGCGCTGCGGCGCCGCCCGGTGCTTCTGCCCGATCCCCCGGAAAAGCCTGCCGAAGGGCAGCTTGAAATACAAACCGATCCGGAAATCATGGTATCAGAAAGGAACGATCCAAATGAATGAATTTGAAAACAGCTACGTCCAGACTCCTGTCCCGGCAGAACCCCCGGTTCCCACCAGCGCGCGTGTGCTGGGCTACATCAGCATGGGCTGCGGCATTGCGTCCCTGTGCACCTTCTTTGTCGGCATTGCCTTCGCCATTGCGGGCCTGATCACCGGCAGCATCTCCCGCCGCAAGAATTATGGCCGCGCGACCAAACAGGCGCGTCTCGGCAAGATTCTGTCCATCATCGGCATTCCGGTATCCATCCTCTGCATTGTACTCTATGTCGTGGTGCTGGTCGAGCTGATCGACGGGATCAACAGCGGCTTGGCAAGGGACTTCTACTTCTTTGTCAGCACTCTGTTCTGATTTTTCGCGCTCCGGCGCAGTACAACGGAATTTTTCTGTTGTACTGCGCCGGATTCTTCGTTATAATAAGAAAGATACCAGAAAAAGGAGCGACTGCCATGCGCTTTTCGCCGGAACGCCTCAGAAATAACGTCCCCGCAGGGCTGACGCCTGAACGGTTTTGCGCACTGTTTGCCGGGACGGAATTTGACCGCGCCCGCCTCCTGACGCAGGCGGCGCAGTGCCTTGCGCCGGAACTGTCGGACTGCACCCCGGCGCCGGAGGAAGGTTGGCTGCGGGCAGCCTATACCTACCTGACGAACGGCCTATTTGCCGACCCGGAATACCGTGCGCCCGCGGCGGAAACGCAGCGGGGGATCGCGCTGCTGATCGCCGTTCTGGAGGCGCTGCTTGCCTGCGAGGACGCGCCTTTTGACCCGCTGACCGATCTTCTGCCCATAGATCCGGCGCTGGACACGCACATTCCGGAGGAGTATGCGCGCTTCTGCCTCGCGGCGGAGGACAGCCATTTTCTTCTGACGCTGCGCCTGAGCCGGGAACTGATGCCCTTCGATGCGGCTTCGCATACCATCGGTGTGCGCAATGTTGCCGTCCGCACGGCCTTGGCGGCGCACGAGGCGGGACTGCCTGTGGATGTGCCGCTGGTCGCGGCGGCGTCCCTGTCGCACGACATCGGCAAATTTGCCTGCCGCGGCGCGGATGCCGCGCGGATCCCCTATTTGCACTATTACTATACCTGGCAGTGGCTTGTCGACCGCGGTCTGGAGACCATCGCGCATATCGCGGCGAACCACTCGACATGGGATCTGGAATTTGAAAATCTGACGATCGAATCGCTGCTGCTGATCTACGCGGATTTCCGCGTCCGCGGCAGCCGGGAAAACGGCCGGGAGAAGATGCGCATCTGCACCCTGGAGGAGGCTTACGGCATTATCCTCTCCAAGCTCGCGGACGTGACGCCGGAAAAGCGCCGCCGCTACCAGATGGTCTACAGCAAGCTGCGCGATTTTGAGCTGTTTCTGCGTGGCCGCGGCGTGCGGGACGACGGCAGCACGGAAAAGTCGGCCGCCCGCGACGCGGCGCTGCTTTCGCAGGAGGACGTGCTGGGCGCGCTGCGCGATCTGACTTTTGCCAATAACATCCGCCTGATGAACGCCATCAGCACGGATGCCTCCTTTGACCTGCTGCTGGAGCAGGCGCGCGGGGAGAAGAATACCCAGCGCATCCGCACCTATCTGCGCCTGTTCGATGAGTACAATACCTATATGTCACGCGGCAACAAGCAGAAGCTGCTGGGCTTTTTGTATGAGCTTCTGATGTACCCGGAGGGCGATGTGCGCCGCATCGCGGGGCATATCATGGGCCAGATTCTGGCCAATAGCGGTCCGCGCTACCGCAAAATGCTGCCCTCCGCCGCGCCGAAGTCGGCCATGGCGCCGACGATGCTGGCGCTGCTGGACGAATCTGTCGCGCTATGGGACAGCTATGTGATGCAGTGCCTGCACCCGGATCATAAGATCGCGCACAAGCACGCGCTGCGCATTTCCAATTCGCTCAAGGCGATCTGCGAATCGCTCTTTGCAAGCTGCGAGCCGCAGCTCGCGCCGGAGCTGGCACAGCCGCTGTTTGCACATTTTGACGGCCTGCCGGAAACGGACTGCTTTGTTCTCTTTGACGCGATGTGCCATGTGCCGCCGTCCGCGGTGTCGAAGGAGCTGTTTGCCGCTGCGGAGCCTCCGCTCCTGCGGATGCTGCGCAGCGGGGTGGATCGCTGGCAGATCAACGCCCTGCGCTGCATCCACCATCTGCGCAGCTGCGCAGACGGGGACTTCCTGCGGAAGGCGGCGCAGCCCCGCGGGGAGGAGACCCCGGCGGTCACGTATCTGCGCGAAAAACTGTTCGGCGATCTGCCGACCATGCAGCCGGACGTGTCGCTTCTCTATTTGAGCAATCTGAAAAACGCGGTGCACTGGATCGTGAAAATTGAGCAGATCGACATGCTCTGCGACGATGTGCGGCAGCACAGCGAGAACGCCTTTCACACTGCGATGCACCTTTCCAACCTCCTGTCCGTCAGCGAGCACCTGCCGGTGCGTGAGCACGCGGGCGAGGCGCTTCTGACCGTCGCGGACTATCTGACGGTCGATCAGCGCAACGAGATTGCGGTCGATCTCCTGCGTGAGCTGGAAAACGGGCAGGAGCAGATCGCACGCTTCATCCCGCCCTACCTCGGCAGGCTCGTGTGCAGTCTGCCGGAAAAGGAGATCATGGAGGCGGTCGATTATCTGGAGGCGCTGCTGCGCTCCGGCACCGTCCGCCCCGCAGGCCCGGCGCTTTCCGCGCTCGGCAGCCTGATCGCCTCACTGCCGGAGGGCTCGCGGGAATTGACCGACCGCTGTCTTGGGCTGCTTCTGGTCGGCGTGGCGCATTACCACGCGCCCATTCACCAGAGCGCGCTGTGCGTGCTGTGCCACGACCTGATCGCCAATGAGGCGCTGCCGCTGCGCCTGCGCAGCTACTGCTTCACACGCATCCACAAAAAACTCCTGACGCTCCTTTCCGAGCCGGAGCCGGGGCAGCTCAGCTTCTTCAACCGTGCCGCCATGCTGAATCATCTCTATCGCTTTATGGTACACTACACGGTAGAGCAGGGAGCGTTCCAATTTGAAGCGCCGAAGCCTGTGGCCTTTTTCCCCGGCACCTTCGACCCCTTCTCCGCCGGGCATAAGGCCATCGTCGAAGAAATTCGCGCCCGCGGCTTCGAGGTCTACCTCGCGGTGGACGAATTCTCGTGGAGCAAGCGGACTCTGGCCAAGCTCCTGCGCCGCAGGATCGTGCGGATGTCCGTGGCCGACCAGTGGGACACCTATCTCTTCCCGGACGATATTCCCATCAATATCGCCATGCCGGAGGATCTCCGAGCGCTGCGCGCCTGCTTCCCCGGCCGTCAGGTGCGTATCGTCGCGGGCAGCGACGTTATCCGCCATGCCTCCGCCTACCGCAGCGAAGCGCCGGACGGCGCGGCGGCCTTTGACCATATCATCGTCCGGCGTCCTGCCGAGGAGGAGACCGGACTGCCGCCCGTCACCTCCATCCTGCGCGGCAGCGTGGTCGAATTCTCCCTGCCGGAGCAGATGGAGGACATCAGCTCGACGCGCATCCGCGACGCCATCGACAAGAATCTGGATATTTCCGCGCTGGTCGATCCCATCGTGCAGGCATATATCTACGAATACGGCCTGTATCTGCGCTTTCCCATTCTCAAGCGCGAGCTTGCGCCGCAGGATCTGTATTTCACCGGCGTGAGCGAGGGTGCGCAGGTCTATCTGTGCTCGCGCCGTTTGCAACGTACCGTCGGCTCGGCAAGCTCGCACAGTGTGACCATCGCCGGGCTTTATGACGAGCTGCACGACGTGGAGGCTTGCTCCAGCGTGCGCCGCCGCACCTCAGGCAAGCTCCTGATGATCGACGGCGTGGAGGCCGGCGGCTCACGGGAGCATATGCGGATGCTCCTGAACGAGCTTCTGGTCCGCAGCCTGACGGACGACCATACCTATGCCCTGTGCCGCTGCGCGGAGGGGCAGGAGGTGCTTCTGGATGTGTTGATGCAGCTTGGATTCGTGCGGGCCGAGGAGGTGCCGGATCTCTATTACGTCGATATGCGGATGCCCATGGTGCTGATCCAGGATCTGCTGCTCGGCATCAAGGCGCCGCACCGTGACGCGCCGGAAGTGCTCGAGGCGATCGAGCAGTCCCGTCCCCGCCTGCGGGCGGCCCTGACGGCACTGTACCCCGGCAAGCTCCTGCTGTGCTTCGACGCGGAGCTTCTCAATCAGGCGCTGATGTATCGCGTGCAGCAGCACGACCATGCGGGCGGCGCAAAGGGACGCTTCCTCTGCGTGCCCTACGGAAAGATCCTCTCCGGCGAGGTCGTCCCCGGCACCGTGACCAAAACCCTGCACGCCGACAAGTGCTTTGCCCCCGACGGGAGCAATTTCTCCGTCGTGGAATACCCCGGCTACAGTTCGCTTCCCAATCAGGTGCGCACGCTTAAGTCCTTCCGCCGCCCGGTCATCCTCGTGGACGACCTGCTGCATAAGGGCTACCGCATCGGCAAGCTCAATCCGATCTTTGAGCGCGAGGGACTGGAGATCAGCCGCATCATCGTGGGCATCCTCTCCGGGCGCGGCCGCGACCTGATGCGCGAGCAGCACCGTCAGGTGGACTGCGAATATTTCATTCCCAATCTGCACTACTGGGTGACGGAGAGCCTGCTCTATCCGTTCATTGGCGGCGACTCCGTCGGCAGCCGCCCGGAGCAGAATCGGATGCTGCCGTCGATCAATCTGATTCTGCCGTATTTCTATCCGCGGCATTTTACCGATGCCGCCCAGCCCGCCGTGCGGGAACTGAGCCGCACCGCGCTCACGAACGCCCTGTGCGTTCTGCGGGCGCTGGAGCGGGTGCAGCAGCGCAGCTTCAACACCGTGCTGACGCTGCGCCGTCTGGGCGAGGCCATCGAGCATCCGCGCCTGCCCGACCGCGGCAAGGCACTGGACTATGATTTTTCCATCCCGGCGTCGGCATATCTGGAGGACGATCTGCTGACACTGGACAGGACCCGTACCGGAGGAGGCGCGATGAATGGAGTTTAGAAGCTGGAAGGGCTTTTGCCTGTGCGATCTGGGCGGCGGCTTTCCGCCGGAGGCCGCTCGAGTGAATGCGCCCTTTGCGCCGCTTGTCTTTCTGGTCCGGCGAGACCCGCTGAAAAGCCGCGGCTGCTTCGCCGTGGGGAATACGGCGCAGATCATGGAGCTGGAAAATGCCTGCGCGCTTTTGCCGAACGAGGCGCCCGCCGCCCTGCCGGGGGTGGAGACCTTTGTGCGGGAAAACGGCGCGACGGTGCTGAACACCGCTTTTGCGCGCGCCTTTGATCATCTCGCCCGTCCGCGGAAGAAAAGCGGCCTGACGGCCACACTGGTCGGGCTGGGCGACGTGGGCGGTACGCTTCTGATCGCCCTGAAGCTGCTCGGCCGCGAGCTTTCCCGTATCGCGATCTACGACCCAAATGAGGCGCTCTGCCGCCGGTATGAGGTGGAGCTGAATCAGGTGCTCCCGCCGGACGGCGCGCCCCTGCCGGAGATCGCGATCTGCTCACAGGAACGGCTGTTTGACTGCGACCTGTTTCTCTTCACCGCCTCGCGCGGCGTGCCGCCGGTCGGCTCCGACGTGCAGGACGTGCGCATGGCGCAGTTTGTCCGCAATCGCGAAATGCTGGCCGGTTATGCCCGGCGCGCACGGGAAGCGGCCTTCGGCGGGCTGTTCTGCCAGATCTCCGACCCGGTCGATCAGCTCTGCCGCGCGGTATTTCTGGAGAGCAACCGTGATGCCTCCGGCGCGTTCGACGCGGCGGGGCTCCTGCCGGAGCAGGTGCGCGGTTTCGGTCTTGGCGTGATGGCCGCGCGCGCGGCGTATCACGCGAAAAAGGATGGCATTGATTTTTCGGGTGGCCGCGTCTACGGCCCGCACGGCGCCGACCTGATCGTTGCAAATCATCCGCAGAATTACGACGAAGCGCTTTCCGCGCGTCTGACGCAGGAGACCGTGACGGCCAACCTGCGCGTCCGCGAGCTGGGCTTCAAGCCCTATATTGCGCCGGCGCTTTCTTCTGCGGCCGTGAGCCTGCTGCGCCTGGTGCGCGGTGAGGTCTGCTGCAGCGCCATTCCCATGGGCGGCGCCTATTTCGGCTGCCGCAGCCGCACGACCTCCGCCGGGATCCTGACACAGCGCGAAGCGCTGCATCCCGCGCTTTTCCGAAAAATTGAGGAAGTGCAGCAGCGATTGGAGCGATTTTCCTATGATTGATGTTCTCATGCCGGGCGGAAGCGACCGTCTGCGCGAAACGGCCGCCGCGGCACTGGAAGGGACGGCGCACCGCTTCCTTTCCGCCGGGGACGATCTGCGCGGCAAACGGGTGCTGTTTGCCCTCTCGACGGACGAGGGCGGCATGGATGCGCCCACGCTGGCGCTGCTGCGCCGCCTGCGTCTGGAGAAGGACGCCATGCAGGGCAGCTGCGCTGCCGTTCTGCTGGACGGGGCAGGGGAGCTTTACACTAAGCAGCTCGCGCAGGACGTCGTTTTCGCCGCCAACGGCACGGGCTGTGCCTTTATGGGCAAGCCCCTCGTGGAGGGGACGGGCTCGCTTTATAATCAGCATATCCTTGCCGCGCGCCTCGGCCTGACACCGGAGCAAACCTACCGGACGCGCGCGAGAGGTCTTGTCCGGCGGCTGGAGACTTTCCAACCGCCCCGGTTCCGCCGCCCGCGGCTGCTGATGCTGCACGCTTCGGAGAGCGGCCGCTCCAGCACGCTCTGGATGGGCCGGGAGATCTGCCGGAGATTGTCCGATGCCTGCGAGATCACCGAGCTTTCTCTGCGAAACGGCACGATCCACGACTGCCGCGGCTGCTCCTACCGCACCTGCCTGCACTTTGCCGAAAACGGTGGCTGCTTCTACGGCGGTGCGATCTCCGAAACGGTCCTGCCGGCCATCCGTGACTGCGATGCCATGCTTTTCCTCTGCCCGAATTACAATGACGCCGTCGGCGCGAATATCTCTGCGCTCTTTAACCGCCTGACGAGCCTGCTGCTGCAAAGCGAGCTGTATGACAAGTATCTGTTTGGCATCGTCGTGTCCGGCTATTCCGGCGGCGATCTGGTGGCGCGCCAACTCCTCGGCGCAATGTGCCTGAACAAGACGGCCATGCTGCCGCCGCGCTTCTGCCTGCTCCGCACGGCCAACGACCTGCCGACCGCGCAGCACGCGCCCGACGCGGCGCAGTGCCTGGACGAATTTGCCCGCCGCATCCGCGAAACCATCTGCCTTTGAAAAACGTAGAAAAAAATGAAGAAAAAAGAAAAAAGGGCTTGCAAAACGGATGGAGCTGTGTTAATATAGTTGAGCAAAATGAAATCCGGGTGTGGCGAAGTTTGGTATCGCGCTTGAATGGGGTTCAAGAGGCCGCTGGTTCGAATCCAGTCACTCGGACCAAGTAAATAAAGAAGACGCCCTAGAGCTGCAAGGCTCTAGGGCGTCTTTTCTGATTTTGCGGCATCACGGGAAATTGTGCAGAATTTTGAAAAAATGTTTCCGGTTACACCTCCGGTTTCACCAACGGATTTTAGATAGCGTCGGTGATTTTCCGCAGGTCGTCAAGATTGACATCCTGATAATACCGCAGCATTTCAGGGCTGGTGTGGCCGATCAGCTCCTGCTTGTCCTTATCTGGGCCGGGGACACGCTTCATCAGCGTTGCGAAGGTGTGGCGGCAGCTATGCGGAGAATATTTGTGCCGCTTGTTCTCAATGGGATTATCAATCCCGATGGCCGCCAGAGTGGGGTAGAAAACGGCATCGCGGAAGCGTTCATATTTGAATTGCTTTCCCTGCTTATCACAGAAAAGTGGACCGGACGTTTTGCCACCGGCAAGACGATCAATAATCGGCTGGATCTTCGGACTGATTGTGACAATGCGGTTTTTGCCCGCTTCGGTTTTGGCTCCACCGGTCAGCGTCTTTGCGGCACGGTCGTAGTCCAGAACATCAAGCATCAGCAGCTCGGATGGGCGGAAGCCAAGGTAGCACATGGAAAAGATATAGTCTGCATATGGAATGCTGCCGATGCTTTCCTGTATCTTCTTTAGCTGCTCGGCCGTAAAGCCCTCGCGCGCTATGCTGTCCGGTGCGGTGACGATGAGGTATTCCGCCATGTTCAGCTCCGCAAGGCCGCGCGGGATGCCGTATTTGTACATCAGACCGCATACCGCCTTCATGTTCTGGCGCGTCCGTTTCCCGTGGGGGCAATCGTCGATGCACTCTTGCAGATCGTCAATGTCTATGTCGCGGACGCGGGAAAACTCCACCGGCGCAAAGTATTTGAAGGCAGCCTTGTAGCAGTTTATTGTGTCTTTTCCTGCGCGGTGCGTGGGAAGCCACTGATCGTACAGGGTGCGGAAGGTGATATCCTTCTCGCGCTCCTTCTTCCCAAACAGGGTGGGGATATACTCCAAGGCTTCCTTTTTGGTGCTGAAGCCTCTTTTCCGTACCATCACACGTGTTTTTTTATTGCCGTCGATACGATAGCCGCGCGTCACTTCCGCAGTCCATTTGTCACCGCTTTTGTAGACGCTTCCGGTCCCATTCCCGCGCTTTGAGGCTTTCCGCTGTGATTGCTGCTGCTTTTTCCCGCACCAGCAGCAGAACGGCGCGTCGGCAGGGATTTCCTTGCCGCACTTGATGCAATTCATTGACAATCCTTTCCGGGTGTGCTACCATAAAAGGGTAGACTACGCCCTTGATATGCTGAGTGTGTTTTCTACCGCCCGCCTCCGAGGACCAGTCGGAGGCGGGCATTTTTTATATCTTCCAGCTATAACCGCAGCTTTGACAGGCACACATGCTATAAGTTGTTTGCTTCAGTTTCTGACGCTTCGGACGGAAGATTTTGATGATCAGCGCGGGAATGGTAAAGAAAATCCATTTGATTGGGAGCCACCACCAACCGATGAAGATCCACCATCCAGCCCCGTGATGCTTGTTCTTCAGCTGAGTGTTTGTAATGATTTGAACGTTGACATTTCCGCTTTTGCACTTTGGGCAAATAATCTTTGCAGAAACCGGTGCGGCAGCAGCGGGGGCCGATACTGGCTGCACGTTCTGGGCAGGTTGCACATTGTGTGGCGTCACATTTTGCAAGGCTACGGGGTTAGGCACGCTTTGAACGGGAGAGAAAGGGTAACCACAATGAGGGCAGACAGTACACCGATCGGAGATTTCCTTTTTGCATTCGGGACAAATAACGAGTGCCATATATGTTCCTTCTTCCTTCTATAATCCATCGGCAAGGCCGAGTGGTTTCTCTATCAAACAACGGCTTTCGCAACTAAATTCAAGAACTCACGCTCTGACAAAAATTGGATTGAGGCTTTTCCGGCATCGTTCAGAAGCATAGCAGCATCTTCTTTTGAACTGGTGCCCTTTTCTCCAACAGCGGCAGGATCTTGTATGCCGACAACCAGATAGTTTGTTTTTGAGGAAACACTGCTTTTTACGATAGCACCGAAATCCACAGCGAGCTGTGCGGCCTCACGCCGCGGAATGGAAAGATCACCGGTAAAAACAATGTTCTTCCCATAAAACGGGTGGTTCGGGTCGAGATGATCTGTGCGGGGCTGGAGATCCTTTGAAGTGGTCTTATGAGAATACTTCTTGGTAGTGGAAGAAGCACGAGAGCGGAGCGGAATTCCCTTTTCGACGCAGGCAAGCAGCAGGGCGTTTGTCGTTTCGACATCGTCAGTTGCACGGTGTGACCCACCATTGCTTAGGTTCAATGTTTCTTTCAGATATTCCAGCCGGTGGCTTTCCAAGTCGGGGAAGGCGAGGCGAGAGAGCTTCAGAGTATCAATAAGCTCATTCGACAGGGAAATTTGCATCTGCGCGGAAATGAACGGAACGTCAAAGCCGGAAACGTTATGTCCTACGATCGGAAGATCTGCAACGAATGTGAGAAAGTCATCTCGAAGCTGCTCAATTGCTGGTGTGCTGCAAACCATTTCCTGCGTGATGCCAGTCAGGCGTGTAACAGCACGAGGGATGGCTACTTGCGGATTCACGAATGAATGAAAAACCGCAGCGGGCGCGCCGGAAGAATAGCGAATCGCTGCGATTTCAATAATTCTGTCGTTCAGACGGTCAAAGCCGGTCGTTTCGAGGTCGAAAACGACATATTCAGCGGGAAGCAAAAAGCGTTGATGTTTAGTCATGGAGAAACCTCCTTGCGCTCTGTTATGTAGAGCGTGACCCAGTAGGGCGAGGACCCTTCATCAAGCTCATAGCAGGGCTTCTCATCAATATCAGAAGTGTCGGTATAGCACTTATATGGTCCGCCGCCGATTTTGCAGCGGATCTGTTCAATACGATTACCTTTGATTACCTTTAGAAGGTGCGCGCAGGAGCCAGCTTTGATGTAGCCAACATGGGCACCGTCTATCATGACCTTAATGGCATTCGGATCATAGGTGTTATCAGGCTCCGGAACAACTTCTACTTGTTTGGGTGTGAATAGGTATTTGTAGATTTCCTTTTCAGCAAGGCCGGCAGAAAGCAGTTCTTTTTTACTCATGCTATACCGCGGATTGCTTTGCGCCAATGATTCAATGGCTGTGGCATAATGACGGGCACCAGCTACCCGATAAGTTTTCTCGTTTTCATTGTCAGCGCGGTCAGCGTGCTCGACTTCTGCGTTGGAAGCGCTTTGCAAGGCGGGGGCGCTTGCGGCTTTATTTACTGCACGCAGCGCTGAGGCGAGCTTGACACAGTCAACGATCCAGCCGACGTAGAAAAGACCAAGGGTGCAGAGATAAAGCACACCGAGCCCATACTTCTTTTGATAGAATTTATGTACGCCCAAATATCCAAGGGAAATGCAGAGGATCAGTGATGTGACGAGCCGTTTCTTTGACGTTTGTTCCATTTCAACCATTCTTCCCCCCCTAAAAATATAATTCCGCCGCAAGATTACCGTGTGTATACAAGCACACGGCTTTTTTCATAAATTCCTCTGTGACACCGAAAAACTCGGCCAAGTCCCATAGTTCGGTATGGCCTTCGGCAACGGCATCGTCGAGGGATTCGGGCGGGATCAGCCGACGCACGGCCCATTTATCCGCGCGGTTTTCATGTCGCTGACGGACGTCAAATTGTGTATGCCGGTTATAAAAGCTGCCGGTGATGCAATGGCCCAGCTCGTGCGCAAGGTGGGTCCGCTCTTCGGCACTTGAGTCAAGTACAGCGTTGTCTATGCCGATGTAGCAAACGTCCTGTAGTTCTATGGACATTGAGGCCGTTTCCGGCAGCGGGAGGTTAATAATCTCAATATTTCGTTTTTCTGCGAGCCGGTAAAGAGATTTCAGCTCTTTCATGGCTACTCCTTCTTTTTCTGCGCCTCCCGCTGTTTGACATATGCGGCGAAGTTCCGAACTTCGTCGTACATTGCGTCGGTGATCTCGCCGTCGCCGCCAAAGAGGGCAAATTTAATATCGTCGTCGCTGATGGAGCGCTTGCCGGTTTCGGCAGGCGCGTTTTCTTTTCCAAGTAAACAGTCTACAGATACACCAAAATACTCGCTGAGTTTCAATAACGTTTCATAATCCGGCTGTCGTTTTCCGGTTTCATATTGAGATACCGTGCTTTCGGCAACACCTATTTCATTGCCGAGTTCCTTCATAGTAATACCGCAGCGCTTCCGAAGCTCACGTAGTTTTAGCATTTGCAACCACCTCACATCCACAGTATACACTTTACAAAATGAAAAGTAAATATTTCTTCACAAATTGAAAAGAAAATACTTGACAAATCGAAAAGTTGTCGATATACTGAATACATAACTTCACAAAATGAATAGAAACGAGGTGAGAATATGCGGAAATGGTTGCGTGAAGCAAGAGAAAATGAGGGCCTGACTATGAAGCAAATGGCCGAGAAACTTCTCATTTCTGAAAGCTACTACTGTGCAATAGAGAACGGCACGCGCCAAAGAAATATGGATATTTCTCTGGCAGAGCGTATTTCAGAAACCTTGCAGATTCCTATAAAGGAAATTCTTCGCAATGAATCAATGATGCGAAAACTGGCGGGTGTGTCTGTAACCTAATCATAACAGAAAAGGTGTCCGATAAAACGGACTGAAAGGATTGTATAAACGGGAGAAGGTGAGAAAAGTGAAAATAACGAAGGAAATGCTACTGTTTGCGCTCATAACGGCAGTGACAGTGTTTGGTGCAACCTATCTTTATCTCAGCGTTGTCCGCGCAGGGTGAGTGAAAAAAATATGCTTATTAGAAATGCTGTCATCATAATAGGTAGGCTGATGCTTCCGATACGATCGACAATCTCAGAAAAATCAGTCTGGAAAAAAGAAGCTATAAATGATAGAAGCATTAGCGCCAATAGGAGAATGAAGAGTATTCCCCTGAATACTGCAATAGCGCGCTGTATTTTGCTGTGAGAAGGGGAGAATTTGGGGTTAATCCTAGCTGCATTATATGGAAAGCCAAGTTCCTTTCTTGTCCATTCATAATATGTCGAACAAAGAGATTGGAGTTTCCGCAATTCATAAGAAACCGGGCGTCCAGCCATAAGATCAGAATGCAAACTATGCAGTTCTTTCCATAAAGGAACTGGAATTAGGGCGTAATTATCATTCAAAATGTTGTAGGCGGTTTCAAGTATTTCTTTTGGTGAGTGAGAGAAAAAGAACAGTTTATCAAGCGGGACAAATACTTTTTCAAGTTGTTCGCGCTGAATCGCTTTGATATTGTTCGCTTGGCGCTGACCAAGAAATAAGCCCACAAAGCAAACTATGAGGCTGGTTCCACTTGCTATAAGCGAAGATACTATGTTGGCATTCATGCTTAACACCCCTTTTCATACCTGATTCTATCATTAAAAGCGACAATTATCAACAAAGAAGATTCCAATGCGGTGTAATCTTATCATAACAGAAAAGGTGTCCAATAAAACGGACTGGAAGGAGAGAATTCAATGACTGCTGTTATTATCACGACCATCATCTGCACGACAATTCTGATTCTCAGTTTTTCATCCAAAAAGTAAGGGGGAGTTTGAATGTCCATCGACGACTTGAAGGCGGAAGAAACCGCGTTTATCACGCCGCGAGTGGCAGCGCAGTTTCTGAGGTGCGATCCTCACTGGCTGCGGCTCATGGCGCGCCAGCAGCCGGAAAGCCTCGGATTTCCGGTGTGCTGCATTTGCTCTCGCGTCAAGATTCCGAGAATCCCGTTCATTAAATTTTTAGGAGGTTAAACCATGCAAAAGTATCAACTGGCCATTCCGGCCGAGCTTGAAGCTGCGGAGCTTCGGGAGCTGGAACGGCGAACAGAGCTTCGGCTGGCAGAGCAGCGGGCGCAGCGGGCAGAGCACACCGCGGCGAAGCTGCGCACGGAGTACGCCAAGGCACAAAAGGAGAGGCAGGAGCTGGCGGCGTTTGTGACGGTCATTGCACTGGTGGTCGTTATGGCGGTGTGCGTGACGGCGGCGCCGATCTGGACGGCGACGTTTCCTATGGCTGGCGCTCTGACGGTCATGCGAAAGGTCGGGTGGCTGTAATGGATGATATGGAGCGCAAACTGATCGAATGTGCAACCATGCAGCAATGCTCGAACTGTGAGGCCTATCCGACCTGCGGCGGGATGCTGGATTTGCTTCTGACCGCGGCGAAGGAAATCGGCCGTCTGAAGGAGGAATTGGCGAAATGCCGCTCACAGAAATAGGCAACTGCGCACTCTGTCCTCAATCAGCCGAAGAAACGGACTACAAGGGCAGAATCCTGCTGCGCTGTATGGGGCTGGGGCTGCGCGGGGTGCGCGGCCGGGTAGTGAGCCGCTATCCGGAGGGCTACCGGCACATTGAGGCCTGTGAGCCGCCAGCGTGGTGCGAAAGGAGAAGCAATGCGGTGTGATCACGATTGTTTCCATTGCCGCTTCCGGGACTGTGTGGTCGAGCGGGCGACGCCGGAGGAAATCCGGCAGATTGAAGCCTTTGACCGGGAGCTGACCGGCCGAAAACTCGATCTGGCCGAAAGTTACCTGCGGAAAATGGAAAAACAGAAAATTTATAACCGGGCATACCGGGAAAAAAGAAGGAGGCAAAGAGTATGATCAACGAACGGGCGCTGCTGTCGGCGCTGAAAGACGAATGGAAGGGCGCGGGCTACACCGTGGGCCGCACCGGAGAACGGCTGCGGCTGAAAGGAATCGGCTGGACGCTGCGCTGCACCATGGAGGTGCTGCCGCGCAAGGTGCTGGCGCTGCTGGTGGAGCATTTGGGCGAGATCCCCGCCGACGGCGACTGCTGGGTCGTGAGCAAAAAGAGCGGCAGCCAGACGGCGATCCTTCAGGTGGCCGATACGGATTTTCTGGATGCGTTGGATGCGCGCGGGAACAAAGCCGCGGCGACACGCCTGACCTTCGGCGGATGGCGGGTCTGGCAGGAGGAGGAAAGCCTGCGGGTGCTGCTGATGAACGAGGACCTGACGAGCATCGTATATCTGCCGAAGGACAGCGAGGCGAGGGCGACGGGAAATGGCATCGTGAAGGATGCCGGCCCGGACGTGCTGCAAGTGACCGCAGAGGAAGCACCGCCGGAGGCGATGTATCTGGAGAGCGTGCAATGGAAATAAAAAGCGCCGGGTGCGCATTGGCGTGCGCATCCGGCAGAGGTGAGGTAGTTGTTCAGCCCTCACCTCTATTGTATCGGATATTTTCCAAAAATGCAAGGAGGAAACGATGAAAAACGAGTTTTTAGAGCAGGCGCTGGAGCGCTTGCGGGAGAAGGGCAGCTTTGGCCGACATGAGGATGCCATGAAGGCGGCGGTTGGCGCGGCGCTGGAGGACTTCTGCCGGCAGGATGCGGAGTTTGCACAGGCGGTCGCGCAGGGCGGGAAGTTCTCCGAGTGCATGAAGGCCGTCGCGAAGAACGTCGGCGGCAGCATCTCAGATCTGGAGGCGTTCCGCAGAGCGGTGACCTTCTACTTCCCGGGTGCGACGGTGGAGTTTCAGATGAAGATCGACGTCTGCCCGAATCGCGTCGGGGCAGAGCCGGAGCCTGTGCAGGAGCCGAAGCTGCTGGATCTGGAGGCGTTCTTCTGATGGATGCAAAGAGCCTGCTGAAATCCATGCCGCCGCTGCGCGAGCAGGAGGAGAAGGCATTGAACGGGCTTTTTACGGCCTATATTTTCCGGAACGCAGCGAGCGACATCTGGACAAGCTGCTGCGGGACGCACAAAAATCTGCTCCAAGAGGGAGCGCTTACCGGCGCGGAGCTTGATTTGCTTGCCGCCCGGCATACGCCGGAGCCGAAAATGCGTTATTACACCGGTCTGAATGAGCTGGAAAGCAGCAGACGTGTCCGCTGCCCGTACTGCGGTGCTGAGGCCAAAATGAAGGAGCTGCAATATTGCGGCGGCCGCAAAAATCTATGGGAGTACCGGCGCGGCGTGGTGCTACGGCAATGGCGCGGCGCGCTGTGGGCGCTGGCCTATGACCTTTTCAAGGACTACCGATGCAGCAGCCCGGTGCAGCTCGGAGAGGTGCTGACTGCTCCGCCCGATAAAAATCTGCTGGGCATTTACCGATTTACGCCCGGCAAGGCGGAATGTGCAACAAAGCCTTGGTGGTCGAGCGGAGCGCCGGAAAGCTACAGGGTGCAGTCGGCACCGGGAAAGTCCGAAAAAATGTGGGACATCCACGCGCCCTATGGATATTGCAGCGAGTACGGCACGAGCTATGAAGTGGTCGGGCTGGAGGAGCTGGCAAAGAGCAGGTTCAAATACTGCGGGGCGGAGGCATTGCAGCAGTCCTGCAAGCCAATTGAGCTGCTGACCGCCTGCTGCTTTTATCCGTCGCAGATCGAATGGCTGCACCGCATCGGGCTGGACGAAGTGATCGAGGATCTTGTCAACAGGGGCGTGAAGAACGCTCGCGCCGTCCGATGGGAGGCCAAAAGTCCGAAGGACTTCCTCGGTATATCGCTACAGGAGCTGCGAACCATGCAGAACTACTGCAAGAGCGTCACGATGCTGCCTGCGCTGAAGCTCTACCGGAAGCTGCCGGAGCCGCGCGACCGGAAGCAAATTCCCGCCTGCGCGGAAATTTCGGGGCTTTTTTCGGACCTACAACGCAGTGAAATGCTCTGGAAGCGGACGGTCGGCAGAGGGCTGAAGCCCTCCGCCGTGGTGGCTTACCTGAAAAAAGAGGAAGCCACGGGTCAGATCTATCTGGACTATCTGGATGCTGCGGAGAAAATCGGCCTTGATCTGAACAATCCGATTTATCTCACACCGAAGGAGCTGCACCGAAAGCATGACAGTGCGACAAATGCATGGGCGGCGATGCAGGACAGGGAAAAGCTGAAAGCGTACCATCCGCGCCTGAAAAAGCTCGCCCAAAGGTATACCTACGGCGACGGAACCTATTTCATCCGCCCACCGGTCAGCGGGGAGGAAATCAAAAGAGAGGGGAAGGAACTGCATCACTGCGTTGGCGGCTATGCCGACCGGCATCTGAACGGCGCGACCACCATCCTGTTCCTGCGGGACGTGAAGCGGCCGAAAAAGCCGCTGGCGACCATAGAAATGAACGGCAACAGTATCCAGCAGATCCATGGCTGGGACGATGAGCGCACTGCCTGTCCGGAGAATCCGAACAGAATCCCGGCGAAAATCCTGTATGCATCAATCCTGAATCCATGGCTGGCATGGCTCAAAGCCGGCAGCAAGCGCGACAAGCGCGGCCTGCCGAAGAAAATCAGACAAAAGGAGAAGAAAACAGCATGAGTGAGATCGTAAACGTGCCGATGGCACAGCAAAGGGACCTCCGCACCGTGACCATTGAAATTCGGATGATCACGCAGCGGGCACAGCGCCTGATCCTAGAATCCGCGATAGAGATCGGCCGCCGCCTGACGGAGGCCAAGGGGATGCTGCCGCACGGCGAATGGGGACGCTGGCTGTCCGAGGAGGTTTCCTTCAGCCAGTCCACGGCGGGAAATCTGATGCGGATCTATGAGGAGTATGCCGCCGACCAGTTGACACTTGACGGCGCGGTTTCAAATTCGCAAACGATTGGGAATTTGAGCTATACCAAGGCTTTGAAGCTGCTTGCCATCCCCGCCGAGGAACGCGAGGACTTCGTGAAGGAGCACCACGCGGAGGATCTCTCCGTTCGGGAGCTGGACAAGCTCATCCGCGAGCGTGATGAAAAGGCAAAGGAGGCTGAGCGCCTGCAAAAAGAGCTGAAATCCACAGAAGAGGAAGCGCAGGCCGCCCTTCGGGAGGCCGAAAGATCAGAACGGGAGGCGCAGGCAGCGAAAGCGGCTGCTAGAACCGCCGAGGAGGCCCAAAACGAGCTGACCGTGCGCGTCAGCAGCCTTGAAGCGTCGCTCCAGAAGGCCACGGAGGCCAAAAAGAAGGCCACGGAGAAGCTGAAAGCCTTGCAGGACAATCCAGAGATCCCGCCTGAAACGCTGGAGCATATGCAGAAGCAGGCGCAGGAGGAGGCCGAAAAGGCAGCCTATGAAAAGCTGGAGCAGCAGCTTGCCGCGAACAGGGAGGAGCTGGAGCGCCTGTCGGCCGAAAAGGAGCGCCTTGCGCAGGAGGCCAAGGCCGCCGAGGAGCGACGGCTTGAGGCGGAAAAGCGGCTACAGCTTGCATCGCCGGAAATGGTTCTTTTCCGCCAGCAGTTTGATGCGATGCAGGAAGCGGCCGCGAAGCTGCTCTCCATGCAGCGGAAGATCGCGCAGACTGCGCCGGAAAACGGCGAGAAGCTGAAAAAGGCGCTCCTGGCGCTGGCTGAGCAGATCAGAAAGGAAGCAGCGGGATGAGCATTGGAAAGAAGGATGAAAATGAATAAATCTGAAAAATCACGCCGCAAGGAGAAAGCGCGTCATTGCCGGTGCTGCGGCGAAGCTATGAGCCCGGTGCGGCTGTGGATTTGCGAGAATTGCCAAGCACTCGGAAGAACGGTCGCGCCTCCGCACAAAATCAACGCAGAGGAATTGGAAACCGTAGCGCGGGCGCGGCAGGCATGCGGCATGAATCCGTTGGAAGGGATGTCCATGGACGAAATTGCTGCGCTGGCGTGGACATATCGGCGCGAAGGCTGCGGCAGCTATGGCAAGCTGCGGGGCTATGTGAGGATGACGGGCAGGCTGCCGGACAGGAGGGCTTGAAATGGAGGTGCGCTACATATGGCGAGTAACCCTGGACGGAAAAACTGTGGAGGTCTGCGGCCGGGACAAGCTGGAGGCGACCAAGCAGGCTGCCCGGCAGCTGGGCGTGCAATGGTCAAGGATGGCGCGGGACATGGAGGTGCTGCGCCTGCGGCGGGCGCAGCGGGCATGATCTTCCGCGAGCCGGTGCGGATGCAGGTACTCCTTCCCGGCCATGATCCGGTGGAGGTCTGCGCATATGCGACGATAGACGCGAGGATGCAGGCGGCAAGCATCCTCAATGTGGACATCGCGGAGGCGCTGCAAGCGAAAGTTGCCGTTGAAACGCAAGCGCTTCGTCGCTATCAGCAAGAACGTGCGCAGGGGGCATAAAGCCCCCTCGCGTCGGAAGTTGTATTTCCGACCTGCTTCAGACCGGAAATAGAGCCTCTGATACATTATATAAATTACGCTTTGCTCAACCGAAAACAAAAATACGCCCGCGCGCGTATTTTTGTGGGCTTGGTAGAGGCCTAAGTTTAGCGCCAAGGGGGAAAAGAAGGGGTGAGGAGGAGAATCATGGAGCGGAAATACAAGTGCCGCAACGGCGTGATCGAGCGGACAAGATTTCTTGTCAGCGACAATGCACGCCCTCGATCCTCAAAGACAAAGGGGAACACGCCGCCGAGAAAACAGGAGGCAAATTTCAACTCTGCGCTGCGCCGCCTTGCACGGATCCTCAACTGCAACTACACACACGAGAGCGGGCTGCTCATCACGTTGGACTACGATCAACCGGGGCTGCGAAAGCTCTGCGGCCTCGCCGGGCTGACGGACACAGAAACTGCCTGGGCGATGGGAAAGCGTGTAGATCCCGTCGGAAGCTGGGCGCAGGCTGGCAAAAAGCATACCGACAGAGAGCAAATTGCGCCGGAAATGGAAAAGGCTATGGGGAAGCTGCGCCAAGCCGCAGAAAAGCAGATGAATCTATGGCTCCGGCGTGTAAAGCGGCACTACGGGTCAACGCTGCGGTATGTTGCCGTCACGTCGGACATTGACGGTGAAACCGGAGAAGTGGTGCGCATCCATCACCACCTGCCGGTAGAAGCTGCGGGCATCTCATGGGATCTCTTGCAGCAGCAGTGGCGGCTCGGCTCTGTGGACATCCGCCGCCTGCGCGAACAGGCGGACTATACGCCGATAGCCGTGTATCTGCTGCGGCAGGTGCGCCGCCAGCCGGACGCGAAGAAATACGCCGTCAGCCGCGGGATGCTGATGCCGGAAATCACGGAGCGCGTTGTGCTCGGCAGCCCGGAAATCAAGGCGCCGGCCGGTGCGCGCGTGCTGGAACGCTCGGAGTATAATCCGGAAACCGTGGTGCAGTACATCCGATATGTGCCGAAACTGCGAACACCGCACAGAAAAGGGGGAGGAAAAAATGAGCAAGCCGAGATATGACTGGTGGGGCTACGTTAAGGGGATGATTCGTAGATACCCGCAGCTGAAAGCAGAATATGAGGAGTTGCACCGTCAGGCGATGCGCGTTGATTACTCCGGAATGCCGCGCGGCGGTGGAGCGCATCGTGCAACGGAAGATCTGGCGCTCAGAGCGCTGCCGGCCTCCAAGCAGCACGAATTCGACGCGGTGCGGCGGGCTGTGGAAGGTACGGCAATCCAAAGCACCGGCGAAGACCGCTTGAAGCTGATTCGGCTGGTGTTCTGGGAGCGGAGCTGCAATCTCACGGCGGCGGCTACAGAGATCGGCATCAGTTACCGCACGGCGACGCGCTACCATGGGGAGTTTATCCGGCTGGTGGCGGCAAATCGCGGGCTTTTTGATCCGCCTGAAAAGATGGCGTTAAAAAGCCAAAACAACGTGCTATACTGATACCGTGAAAAAATGAGGCCGGGGATTGCTCCCCAGCCTCACACGCTCAAGATCAATTATCTGTCTGCAACATGCAGTTTGGCACGCAGTCCCTCTTGCAGTACCTGAGAGAAATTCACACCGGATTTCTCGGCCATGTCGCACAGCCATGACGGCAGTGTTACGTTCTTCCGCACGGCGCGCATATCATTGGCTCTGCGATAGGCATCAAAGTCGACGTCTACCAGCGTGACAATATCGCCATCAGAGCAAGCGGGCGTGAGCGTGGTCGGCGCAGGAATCGGCCGATGATCGTCCTGCTGGCAGATACCCCAAAGACCAATCGCATCGCGAGCCATTTCGATGCACTCGGCAATGGTTTCGCCCTGCGTGCCGATTTGCAGATCCGGGACGTCTACGGAATAGCCGCCTGCGGTTTCCGGATGCAGGACGATCGGATAGATAGATTTCGCCATATATAAAACCTCCTGTTGTGGGTGGCGAGGGGCTTATTTCAGCCCCTGCCGCCGGATGATGGATTTTGCAAGCTGCTCTTTGATTTCCGAGTGCCGGGGGATTGGTTCGGAGCGCTCACCGTTTGTGTAGATGTCGTGATTTGCGCCATTCCTTTGGAGCCACCAGCCGTTGGATTCAAGGAGCTTTATGAGGTCTTTGCGTTTCATTCGCTTCCCTCCTTACACTATATATTATACGCATTTAATACGCATTTGTCAAGAGCTTTTTTCAAAATATGACGCAAAAAGAATTTTACAAAAGCCGCGCGTGGCGGCGCGCCCGAGATGCGTACATTCAGCGGCGCATCCGGCTCGACGGTGGAATCTGCGAGGTGTGCCGTCGAGAGCTGGGCAAGATCGTGCATCACAAAATCTGGCTGAACGACACCAACTGCAACGACCCGGAGATCAGTCTGGCCGAAAGCAATCTGCGCTATGAGTGTCTGGACTGCCACAACAAGGAAAAGAACCCAATGAAAACGCATGCAGGAAGGTATCGTTTTGATGCCGATGGGAACATCATTCCGACCGAATAATGGAGGAAAACGGCCGGAAAACAACGCAATTAAAGACCGCAAGCAGAGAAAGCGAGGAAAGAAATTGTTTCTTCGTTTCTCGCGCGGGATTTTTTATAAAAAATCCCCCCCATCGAAAGCAATTTTGCAAGGCCCCGGGGGACCGATGGGCGGGGAGGAACTTTCCTCTGCAAAGATCACGAAGGGGGTGTGGAAATGGCAAAAAGAACACGGGAAAGCAGAATCAAGGCAGAAAACAAACGGCTCCAGAAAATTTTGCAGGACTTGGATCCGAACAAGCTGGAAATTGTGAACACGCTGATCTGCCGCGCGGCCTTTTTGACCGTCAGCCTCCAAGACCTTGAGGAGGAGATCGCGCAGGAGGGATGGACGGAGGAATACCAGAACGGCGACAATCAGAAAGGCGTCAAGCAGAGCGCCGCAGCGGGCGTTCATATCAGCCTGACCAAAAACCTGAACGCAATCATCAAGCAGCTGCTTGACATTGTGCCGGCCGCACAGCGTCAAAGTAAGCTGGAGGAGCTGATGCGTCAGTGAAGCCAGTTGCAAACGCGATTCAGGAATACCATCACCGGATAACGACCGGCGAGATCATCGTCGGGAAGTGGGTCAAAATTCTATATGACAAGATCGTTGCGGGCTTGTGCGACGGTCTTTTCTTTTTCGATGACCGCAAAGCCGGAAAGGCGATCCGGTTCATCGAAGGCTTCTGCCACCATTGCGAAGGCCGAAGCGACCTGATCAAGCTGGAGCTGTGGCAGCGGGCGGCGGTGTGTCTGATCTTCGGCATCGTGGACGATAGCGGCCTGCGCGTCTGGCGCGAAGTATTTATCGTCATGGGTCGAAAGAACGGCAAGAGCCTGCTTGCCTCGGCCTGTATTGCGTATATGGCCTATCTCGACGGCGAATACGGCGCGAAGATCTACTGCCTTGCGCCGAAGCTGGAGCAGGCGGCAATTGTGTACGACAACTTCTACAAGATAGTTCAGGCAGAGCCGGAGCTGTCGGCTCTGGCCAAGAAGCGCCGCTCTGACGTATATCTTGAAAGCACAAATACAAGCATCCGTCCGCTGGCCTTCAACGCAAAAAAATCGGATGGCTTTAACCCGCATCTGGTTGTCTGCGACGAAATTGCATCATGGCCGGCCGAGCAGGGCGGAAAGCAGTACGAGGTCATGAAGTCCGCGCTGGGCGCGCGTGCGCAGCCTTTGCTGCTCTCTATCAGCACAGCCGGATATGTCAACGATGGCCCATATGATGAGCTGATGAAGCGATCCACGGCGTATCTGCTCGGGACGAGCAAGGAACAACGGCTGCTGCCGCTTCTGTACATGATCGACGACATCACAAAGTGGAACGACCTTGACGAGCTGCACAAGAGCAACCCAAACATCGGCATCAGCATCCGCGAGGGCTTTTTCCCGGAGGAAATCGCCGTTGCGGAAAACAGCCTCTCCAAGCGCGTAGAATTCCTGACGAAGTATTGCAACATCAAGCAGAATTCTTCCGTTGCGTGGCTCCCGTTTGAAGTCGTCGATGCAGTGAGCGGACAGGCCTACCGCCTGGAGGACTTCGCGTCGAGCTATTGTGTCGGCGGCATTGATCTGTCCCAGACCACAGACCTGACGGCCTGCTGCGTGGTGATCGAGAAGGCCGGAAAGCTATACACCTTCTGCCAGTTCTTCATGCCGGCAAACAAAATCCGGGAGCTGCAGGAGCGTGAGGGCGTGCCGTATCAGCTCTATGTGCAAAACGGCTGGATTACGCCGTCAGGCGAGAATTTTGTGGACTATGAAGATTGCTTCGCGTGGTTCAGGCTGCTGGTTGAGCAATACGAGATTCTGCCGCTGCAAATTGGCTATGACCGCTACAGCTCACAGTATCTCGTGCAACAAATGAAGCAATATGGCTTCCACATGGACGATGTTTTCCAAGGCTGGAATCTGTCGCCGGTGATGATGGAGGCAGACGGTCTGCTGCGCGACGAAAAGCTGCTGCTGGGCGATAACAATCTGCTGAAGGCGCATTTCCTGAATGTGGCCGTCAAGCAGAACACCGAAAACCGCAAGCTGCAGCCGGTCAAGATTGAGCCGCGCTGCCATATTGACGGCTTTGTCTCCGTGATCGACGCGCTGACCGTCCGGCAGAAATGGTATAACGAGATCGGCGAGCAACTGCAAAATCTTTAAGAGAAAAGAGGAACGCCATGGGAATTATGAATGCGTTCAAGCTGCTGTTTGGCAACTGGAAAAACGGGAAGCAGGTAAACGGCTATTTCCGGATGCTGAACGGCTACACACCGGTTTTTACAACCTATGACGGCGGCGTGTATGAAATGGAGCTGACAAGGGCCTGCATCCACACCTTTGCGAATCATTGCAGCAAGCTCCAGCCGAATATCACCGGCGCGGATCTGCGCGGCTTGCAGCGGGTGCTCAATACGCGCCCGAATCCGCTGATGACGGGCGCGCAGTTTCTTTATAAGGCTGCGACGATCTACGAGGCACAGAACACCTGTTTTATTGTGCCGCTGCTGAATCGGCTGGACACCGTGGTCGGCTACTATCCGGTCAATCCGCTGCAAACGGAAGTTGTTGAAGTCAGCGGCGAGCCGTGGCTGCGCTATACGTTTCTGGACGGCAGCAAAGCGGCGCTTCCGCTGGCTATGTGCGGTGTTTTGTCGAAGTATCTTTACAAAAACGATCTGGTCGGCGAGGATAACCGGGCGTTCAACCCGACGATGCAGCTCCTGAGCACACAGAATCAGGGCATCGCCGAGGGCATCAAGAACAGTGCGTCCTTCCGGTTTATGGCCACGGTCAGTAACTTTGCCAAAAATGCAGACCTTGCCAAGGAGCGCAAGGACTGGGTGCAGAAGAATCTCGGCGGCGAGAACGGCGGCCTTGCACTGTTCCCGAACACCTACACCAATGTGCAGCAGATTCAGAGCTCGGCCAAGGTCGTAGATCCGGAGCAGATGAAGCTGATTCAGGATCGTGCCTTTTACTACTTCGGGACGAATGAAAGTATCCTGAAAAACAAGGCGGTCGGTGACGACTGGGCGGCCTACTATGAGGGAAAGATCGAGCCGTTCGCGCTCCAGCTTTCGCAGGCTATGACCTGTATGACCTTCACTGCGAAGGAGATCGCCCGTGAAAATGCGGTCGTCTGGAGTGCGAATCGCTTGCAGTACATGACAAACGCGGACAAGCTGCAGGTCAGCTCGCAGATGTTTGACCGGGGAATCCTGTCTACCAATGACGTCATGGACATCTGGAATCTGCCGCACGTTACTGACGGCGATAAGCGGTATATCCGCAAGGAATACATCGAAACCAGCCGGCTCGGGAAGGAACCCGCACCGGCGGAGAAGGAAGGAGATAACAAGGATGGCAACACCGAGGAATAACGAAAAATTCAAGGATCAGGCGCAAATGCGCACTATGGTGCTGCGCAGCGCGCAGCAGGGAGAGAAAAAGCGCCTCGATTCCGAGCGCTACGTGGAGGGCCACGCGGCCGACTATGAAACCTATCTGCTTTATGATGACGGCGACTATGGCAAGGTCTACGAACGCTTTGAACCGGGGTGCTTCGCGGAAACGGATCTGTCGGATGTCATTTTGCAGTTTGACCACGCTGGCCGCGTTTATGCCCGCACGACCAATGGCACGCTTTTGGTCGAGGCCGACAAGGAAGGCCTTTTCGTGGCTGCGGACCTCGACAAGACCGAGGGCGCCCGCGCCCTCTACGATGACATCGCAGCGCAGATGATCACAAAAATGTCCTGGCGCTTCCGCGTCGGCACATACCACGTCGAGCGGACGGAGGGCAGCAAGGACATTACCATCGTCCATACCAAAATCCCGAAGGTATACGACGTATCGGCCGTATCGATTCCGGCCAACAATGCAACCGAAATCAATGCTCGCAGCTGGGGCGACGGAGTGATCGCCGCAGCGGCCCGGAGTGAGGCAGAGCTTGAAGAAAAGCGCAGGCGACTGCGCGCAAAGATTAAAATTTTGGAGGTATCAACATGAACATCGAACAGAGAATCAAGGAAATCGACGCTCGCCTCGCTGCAATCAACGGCGAGCTGGACACCGCGACCGGCGATGCGCTCAGCGCGCTGGAAAACGAGATCAACACGCTGACCGCAGAACGCACCGGCCTGCTGGCAGAGGTAGAGAAGCGGCAGCGGCTGCGCAGCAGAGTGGCAGCGGGCACCGTCGGCACTCCCGTGCCGGGCACGCAGCACGAGCCGACCGAGGCGGAGAGAGCCGCACAGCGGTTGGTCGAAACGCGCTCCATGACGGTGAACACAGAACAGACGCGGTCCGTGCTGGTTTCCGGCGGCAAGATCGCCACGCCTACGCAGGTCAGCGGCATCAACGACAATCCCGAAGCGAAGTACAGCTCCATCATCGACTTTGCCAAGATCGTCAACTGCGAGGGCATGGGTACCAACCGTGTTGCCTATGTGGACACGGATGCCGATGCGGCCGCCGCCCAGACCGAAGGCTCGGCGGCGACGGCCAAAGAACCGGTGTTTGGCTATGTGGACATCAAGCCGACCAGCGTCGCGGTCACGGCGCAGATTTCTAAGCAGGCGAAGAAGCAGAGTCCGTTGAACTATGCCGCAAATGTGCAGTCGCAGGCGTACATTGCGCTGCGCAAGAAGGTGGCGGCGTTGGCCACCGCGGCGCTGAAGGCTTCCGCGCTGAATGCTACCGTGGCGGCCACCCTGACCGGCACCAGCACGAAGTCTGGCGCGATTGACGAAAAGACGCTGCGGAATCTTGTCCTGAACCTCGGCGGTGATGAAGGAATCAATTCCGGCGTGCTGTTCCTGAACAAGAAGGATCTGCTGGCCTTCGGTGACGTGCGCGGCACGGCCGAAAAGAGGCCGGTCTATGAGATCACACCCGATACCGACAATCCAAATACCGGTATCATCCGTGACGGCGGTCTTGCGGTGCGCTACTGCCTGAACTCCGGCCTGACTGCCTGCTCCGGTACGGCGCAGAGCAGCTCCGAGGCCACCGTGACCATGATCTACGGCGACCCGCAGTGCCTCGAAATCGACCTGTTCTCCGACTACGAGATCCGCGTTTCCGAGGACTTTGCGTTCACATCTCTGATGGACACCATCCGCGGCGACGTGGAGGCTGGCGCGGATGTCGTTGCGAAGCACGCCTTCGTTGCGCTGACCATCGCAAAGTCGTGATAAAACGGAGGCACCGGACGCGCGCCGGGGCCTTTCCGGGGAAGGAGGCCGCAGCATGGCAGATACTGAGATTATCGCAAAAGTGAAAACCGATCTTCGCATATCGCACACGGCGCTGGATACCGACCTTTCTGACATAATCGACGCCTGCGCTGCGGATCTCCGCATCGTCGGCGTACAGGTGGCCGAGCCGCCGGACAAGATTATTCAGGCGGCAATCAAGCTATACTGCCGCGCGGCCTATACCGATGATACGGACAAAGCCGAGGCGTACATGGCGCGCTATAACGCCATGAAGGCGACGCTCATGATGGCAGAGGGCTATGGAGGCGCGAAGGATGAATGATGTCATTTCGCTCGTCGCATCGGCGCAGAGCGTGGACGACTACGGAGATCCCGTGTGCAGGGAAACGAGCCGACAGGTTTTTTGTGAGGTGGCAAGCATCGGGCAGAAAGAGTTCTACCAGGCACACGCTACCGGTTTGAAGCCGGAAATCAAGTTCCGGCTTGCCGACTATCTGGATTATCAGGATGAAAAAATCGTGCTCTATGCCGGAAAGCGTTACCGCGTGCTGCGGACGTACCGCAGCGGGCAGATGCTGGAAATTACCTGCTACGCGGAGGTGAATCAGTCGTGAGTATCCCGAAAAGCGTGATCAAATTTAAGAAGGGAAACCTTGTATACACCAGCAGCGTGGACAGGGTGCAGTACACGATTCGAGAGCTGACCAGAGCGGCGCTGCGGGATGCGGGGAAATACCTTTGCCGTATGTTCAACAGAGAGGCGATGCGGCTTCACGGTATGCGGAAAAGCAAGCGTGTCAGAGGGAAGACCTCGGCATTTCAGTATTGGTGCAGAAAGAACGAGTGCGATTTGCAGGTCGGTATCAAGCATGATACTTGGTATGGCGCGGATCAGGAACTCGGCACCAGAAACCAGCCGAAGCGCGGAATCCTGCGTAACACGACGCACGACAATATCCGAACGATTGTTGAGATTGAGAGTAAGTACCTCAGCGCGCTGGAAAGCGAAGCCAAGGCGCTCGCTTTGATCGAAAGTGAGAAGGACTATCAGGGAGGTGCAGACAGTGAGTAAAACGGCCGATCTGCGCAAGCTGATCACGGCGCAGCTCAATACAACAGCGGGGGCGACCTACTACCTCACGGCGCCGGATGATGCGGATTATCCCTATAAGACCTTTGAGCTTTCCCGCATCGCTCTTGGCGACCTCGCGCGGGATGACGTCGACCTGTGCATTGACCTGTGGGACAAGCACACAGACACCAAGCGCATTGATGAGATTGCCGACCGGCTCGAAGATCTGTTCAATGCGGCCAATCTGCCGCAGGAAACGATTCTGCCGACTTTCTTCCGCGAGAGCCGCTATCCCGTGATCGATGAGGACAAAACAATCAAGCATATTCAGATGCACTTTACGGTGCAGAATTACGAAATAAAGGAGGATTAAGTATGCCAGAAACGACCTATACAGGTGCCGGTCAGGTACTGAGCACCGATTACAAGTATGTGAAATGGGTCGGAAAGACCAAGGGCGGCAATGCAATTACCATCGAAATGGAAAAAGCGTTTTCCCGCAGCAACCCGGACTGGACGTTTGCCGAAAAGGACGACGTTGTGCCTGAAATTGAGTTTGAGGGCGTCTACGACGATGAAAAGCTCGCAGCCGGCGACCGCACAGAGCCGTGGAAGACCACCATGGCGGATGGCGTGGCGGCTGGAAACGGCGAAATCCTGCTGGGCGTTGGCAAGTTCTATGTCGGCGCTGCAAAGGCGAGCGCGGAATGCGTCGGCCTGACCAGAGGCGGCGGTTCTTTCGTCGTCGAGCGTGAATACCGCGAGATCAATGCAGACGAGGACCCGGGCGCGGTGGAAGATCGTATTGATCAGACCTCCGGCCGGCCGAAGCTCAAAATGAAAACGCTGCAGTGGCTGACAAAGCTGCCGACGCTCTATAGCGGTATAAAAACCGTAACCGATGCGTCGACGCAGGCCGCCGACACGAAAAACGCAATCAAATAACACCACAGGGCGCTGCAATCTCCGCAGCGCCCTGATTCTTTAGGAGGACTTATGAGAAAGCTGGAAACTTCCGATGTATTCGCCGCGTGCCGCTGCCTGAAAGCCATCGGGGCGAAGGAAAAGATCAAACAGATGGCCGAAAAGGCGGATTCTGTTTCGGACGTGTGGGGAAACGGCTTCGATCTGCTGTGGGACATCTTTGACGCAGCGACGGAGTCGGGCGGCGAGGATGCGATTTATCGCTTCCTGTCCGGACCGCTGGAAATGATGCCGGACAAAGTGCGCCATATGCCGGTTGCAGCACTCTTTGACAGCGTAAAGGCGCTGGCTGTGGAAAACGATCTGCTTCGTTTTTTCAAATCTGCAGCGGGCTTGATGAAGTAGAGCTTCTTGACCTGCTGCTGCATCGCTATCATAGCCTGAATGAGATCAAGGAGCTGGACATAGAAACGGGCCTTGCCCTGATCGAAAAGGCAAAGGAAAAAGAAAAAGACGAACGAATCTTCTTGCAGTGGCTCGTGCAGCTTCCGGCGATGGCGATCAGCGGCGAAGTCATGAGCCTGGAGGATTACCGCAATCAGGTTACAGGCGCGAATATTGATACGCGCCCGGCCGCGGCGATCCTCGCAGAGCTGGAAGAGATCGAGCGCAGCTTCGATAGAAAGGAGGGGGACAATGGCACTTGAAATTTTCAAGCTGGTCGGATCAATCTTTGTAGATAACGACGCCGCCAACAAAAGCATCCAGAAAACGGATGAAAAGGCGCAGGGCTTCGGCAAGACGCTGCTGAAGGGCATCGGAACAGCGGGGAAATGGGCCGCCGGCATCGTCGCCGGTGCTGCGGCCGCGACGGCTGCCGTGGCCGGCATCTCCTCCAAAGCGGTAAGCTCCTACGCGGATTATGAGCAGCTTGTCGGCGGCGTGGAGACGCTTTTCGGGGAATCGGCTGATACCGTGATCGGCTATGCGGATAAGGCATACAAGACCGCAGGGTTGACCGCAAATCAGTATATGGACACGGTAACGAGCTTCTCTGCCGCGCTGCTGCAAGGCTTGAACGGCGATACTGCCAAAGCGGCAGAAGTTGCGGACATGGCAATTACCGACATGGCCGATAACGCGAACAAGATGGGCACGGATATTAAGAGCATCCAGAACGCCTATCAGGGCTTTGCGAAGGGCAATTACACCATGCTCGACAACCTGAAGCTGGGCTACGGCGGCACCAAAACGGAGATGGAACGTCTGCTTGCGGACGCGGAAAAGCTCTCCGGGCAGAAGTATGACCTTTCCAATCTGAATGACGTGTATCAGGCGATCCACGTCGTCCAGACGGAAATGGGTGTTACCGGCACGACGGCGCTGGAGGCGGAGAGCACGATCTCCGGCGGCATTGCCATGATAAAAGCAAAGCTCGAAAACTTCAAGACCACGCTCGGCTCGGCCATTGCACCGACCGTGCAGCAGTTTTTGACATTGGCGATTGATAATCTGCCGATGATCGAAAACATGATCACCCAGCTCGCGCCGGTGATTACCGGGATATTTCAGCAGCTTGGCCCGCCGCTCCTGGAACTGGTGAGTAACCTGCTGCCGATGCTCGTTTCGCTGGTGCAGGCAATCTTGCCGGTTGTTTCAAAGATCATCACGGCAATCATCCCGGTGATTATCAACCTCCTGCAAAAGCTCCTGCCGTTTATCGTGCAGATCATTGAGCAGGTGCTGCCGATTTTAATTCAACTGATCGACACACTGCTGCCAATCATTACGGAAATCATAAACACGGTGCTGCCAATTATCCTTGACCTGATTCAGGCGATTCTTCCGCCGCTGCTGGATCTGATTCAGGCGATTCTCCCGGTGGTGCTGGATTTGATTCAGAAAATCCTTCCGTTTATTCTGCAAGTCACCGAGCAGGTGCTTCCGATGGTTGCGGATCTTCTGAATGCGGTTCTGCCGCTGCTGGTACAAATCGTCGAAGCGATCCTTCCGGTCTTTGTGGAACTGGTCGAAACGATTCTTCCGCCGATTATGGAGATCGTCAATACAATCCTGCCGCTGCTGATCGACCTCTTTAACGCAATCCTTCCGGTGGTGATTCAGCTCATCGAGGCGGTGCTGCCGGTCGTAGTTTCTCTGCTTGATACAATTGCGCCGATCCTCTCCCCAATTCTGGAGCTTCTCAGTGCGCTGCTGGAGCCGCTACTGGAGCTGCTGAACATGATTTTGCCGCCACTGATCACGTTGTTTACAGAGATCATTGAAAAAGTCATGCCGCCGCTGCAAAAGGCGTTCTCCAGCGTGGCCAATGTGATCACAACGGTATTCAAGGCGGCGTTCTCCTTTGTAGGGAGCCTGATCAGCAATATAAAGGACGTTCTGAGCGGAATCATCAGCTTCATCAAGAATGTATTTACAGGCAACTGGAAGGGCGCATGGGAGGCGGTCAAGAAGATCTTTTCCGGAATATGGGAAGGAATCAAAACTGTCTTCAAGACGCCGATCAACTGGATCATCAGTGGAATCAACGTGTTTATTCGCGGCATCAACAAGATCAAGATTCCGGACTGGGTGCCGCTGGTGGGCGGCAAGGGCTTCCGTATCAGCGAAATTCCGGCGCTGGCGCAGGGCGGCGTGCTGGAAAAGGGACAGGTAGGTTTCCTCGAAGGCAACGGCGCAGAGGCCGTTGTGCCGCTCCATAATAACCGCAAATGGATTCACGCGGTCGCGGAGGATATGGACAGCGCCATGGGCGGCTCTACTTCCGTGGTGCAGACGATCCTCCTTGACATCTTGACGCTGTTGGAAAAGATCACCGGCATGCGCATCGTGCTTGATACAGGCGTGCTTGCAGGGGAGCTTGCGGAGCCGATCGACGAGCGCCTCGGACGTATCAAGGCGCAGAAAGCGAGGGCGTAATGGCAAAGGGTACGAAATTCGGAGGTCTGCACAGCAGTGCAGACCTCCAGCTCATCCAGCAGAAAATTGAAATCGGCTCGCCCGCACCGAAAACGGTATTGGTGGAAATTCCGGGCGCGAATGGCTCGAAGGACCTTACCGAAGCGCTCGGTGTCGGCGTGGCGTATGGCGATCGCACCCTGAAATGGACGTTTGCGCTATATCCGGGTGCGGATTGGGTACAGAAGCGCAGCGCGGTATGCAATGCCCTGAACGGAAAGCGGATGCACATCACACCGGACGGGGAAGAAGGCTGGTATTACGATGGCCGTATTACTGTTGCCGACCACAAAAGCGAAAAGCTGCTGCGGCAGATCACGGTATCCGCTGTGTGCGCGCCGTATCGCCTGAAAAACACGGAAACCGCCGTTTCTGCCAAAAACCTCGACACCGAGTTTACGGAGCTATCCTGTGCAGTCGGCGCGATGCCGCTTGTGCCGACCATCATAGTCGCGCAGGAAACCGTCCTCCAGTGGGGCGACTATAGCGCCGCAATCCCGGCGGGCGAAAGTCTGATTCCGGCGCTGCGCATGAGCGGCAATCAGGTGATAAAGGCCAAAGTTGCAAGCGGTACGGGCAGCATCACGATCAAATGGCGGGAGGGATCTCTGTAATGGTGCAGGTGTATGCAGACGGCAGCCTGATCTATGACAGCCGCCTCCCGGAGGCATACGGCCTTCTGGCCCTGAAAGCCAGCGTGAAGCTGAACGCAGCGGGCTCCGCAACGATTGAAATGCCGCCGGGGCATCCGGCGTATTCGGCCTTTGTAAGCCTGCGCGCAATCGTTGAAATCTGGAAAGACGCGGAGCTGATCTTCCGGGGGAGGGCATTGTACCCGACAGATGACATCTACAAACAGCGGGTAATTACCTGCGAATCGGAACGCTGCTTTTTTAATGACGCAGTCATGCGGCCGTATCTCTATCAGGATAGCCCGGCAAATATCTTCCGCGCGGTGATGGCGGAGTATAACGCGCAGGTCGATACCGGCAAACAGTTTGCGCTCGGTACGGTCACAGTGACGGACGACAACGATTATATCCGCGTTGAATCCAGCAACGCATCCTCCGTGGCAGATATGATAAACAAGCTCGTGGACCGCTGCGGGGGGTATATTACATTCTCCACGACAGCGGAAGGGGAGCGTGCCGTCAACTGGCTTGCGAGCCTGTCGGCGTACAGCTCGCAGAGCATTGAATTCGGGGAAAATATGCTGGACTTTGCGCGAGAAGACTACAACGCAGATCTTGCGACCGTCCTCATCCCCTATGGCGCGCAGTACGAAGAAACCGGCGAGCGCGTGACGATCCGCACGGTCAATGACGGTGAGGATTATATCCAGGATGACGAAGCGGTTGCCCTGCGCGGAAAGATTGTCAAAACGGTAACGTGGGATGACGTGACCGTCCCGGCGAATCTGCTGCGGAAAGCGCAGCAGTATCTTGCCACGCAGAAGATGGTATCCACGACGATCAAGCTGTCGGCCGTCGATCTCTCAGATATGGACTCGTCCATCGACAGCTTTTCCGTTGGCGACTTGATTCGCGTGCGCAGTGCGCCGCATGGCATCGACAAGGATTTCCTCCTGACAGAACGCAGCTATGATTTTCTGTCGCCGGGGCGGGACACCGTGACGCTCGGCGCAGATACAACCTCGCTGACCGGCTCCCAGGCGTCCGAAGACCGCAAAAACGCCGAGAGCATCGGGAAGGTCGAGCGGACCGCAAAGTCGGACTATCAGAAGAACAAGGAACTCATCTCCGGCACAGAGACACGGCTCGCGTCGCTGATCAAGCAGACCAGCGACAGCATCGAAAGCGAAGTCTCCAAACAGCAGCAGTCCCTAGATGATCTGACCGAAGCAGTTACGACGCTGCGGCAGACGGCCGAATCACTGTCGGCCACGGTCAAAACAATTGAGGAGGACGGCGTCAACCGCGTGACGACGATCACGGGCACGACGTTGGACAAGGACGGCCTGCATGTGACCAAGGACGGCGAGGAGATGGAGTCCCGCATCGACTACAGCGGACTTCACGTCGAGCGCAATGGGGCGGCGATCCTTGAGGCCACCGCATCCGGCGTTGAGGCCGAAAACGTCACCGTCCGGACATATCTGACCATTGGCCTGCACGCCCGGTTTGAGGACTACGCCAACGACCGGGACGCGAACCGGACGGCCTGCTTTTTCGTTTAGGAGGTGAGATTGTGGCGAACATCCAAACCAATACCCGGAATACCTACTATGCCATCCTTGCCCTGACCGAGCAGAGCCAGAGCAACGCGGCAAACTCCACCACGCTGGCCTACACGCTCACGCTCTACAACGGCAAGACCAGCTTTTCCGGCTATACCATCGGCTACCGCGCCAAGATTGACGGCGTACAGGTGGCATATCACGACAACTCCGGAAACCAGACCTCCATGGGGTGGAACGAGAGCAAGCTCCTTGTGTCCGGCACGACCCCCGTTGTGCATAATGATGACGGCAACAAGACCGTATCGGTCGAGATCGAGGTCTGGACGGACAGCAATCCGTACCTTCCGATCTACATTTCCGGCTCCGGGAATGTCAAACTGACGCAAATTCTCCGCGAGAGCACGATCTCGGCCACAGACGCCAATATCGGCGCGGTGTCCATGATCGCGGTCAACCGCAAGTCTGCGGCCTATACGCACTCTATCCGTTACACCTTCGGCGGCTTGAGCGGCTATATCACCGCAGAGGGCGGCGTGGCTGCATCGGAGGTCAAGCTGTCCTCCACCTACATTGGCTGGACGCTTCCAGCCAGTTTCTACGCACAAATCCCGAACGCCAAATCCGGCAAGTGTACGCTGACCTGCAAGACCTACTCCGGCAGTACGCAGATCGGCAGCGCCAAGACCTGCACGTTGACCTGCGTCGCAGCGGAGAGCGCTTGTGCGCCTCAGATCGTGGCCAGCGTTGAAGCCTCTGACGAGCTTACCCCGACGCTGACCGGCAGCAACACCAAACTCATCCGCTACTGCTCCGATGCGCTGTGCATCCTCTCGGCGACCGCCCGTAACTCGGCCACGCTCCGACAAAAGCGCATTGCCGGGCAGGTGATCGACGGCACGTCCCGCACGATCTCGGCGATTGAGGCGGATGCGGTAACGTTCGACGCGACGGACAGCCGAGGCTATACTGCTGCCGTGACGGTGGCGGTCGATCTTGTGCCATATGTCAAGCTGACCTGCCGCGCGTCGACGGCGCGTGAGACCCCGACCGGGGACAAGGTGATGCTGTACATCACCGGCAGTTACTATAATGGTTCCTTCGGCGCGGTCTCCAACGCGCTCACGCTCAAATACAAGGTGGACGGCGCATCCGCATGGACGGCGGTCACGCCTACCATCACCGGCAACACCTACAGCGCACAGGTGGAGCTGACCGGAGTCAGCTATAACGAGACGCATACGCTCTCCGTTCTGGCTGCGGACAAGCTCTCGACGGTGCAGGTCAGTGACACGATCAAGCGCGGCGTCCCGGTGTTTGACTGGGGTGAGCATGACATGGAGATGCACGTGCCGGTTATAGCTCCGGCAGCGTCCGTCGCGCTGTCCGGCGGTACTGCCAACGCTGGCTATGTCCGCATTGCGACGATCAAAGTTATTGGGTTGTATATCAACTGTCCAATCTCGCTGATTATCAGTCGCATGACGGCCGGTGTATTGCAGGAGGTCGTCTTGCGCTTTGCCTCCACGGATAGCACAGACCCCAATCTGGATCTGCTGACAGTAACCGGCGGCATGGATGTCTTTGCCCGCCGTACATCAGCGGGAGCGTGGGAAGTATATGCTGCCAAGGTTAGCGCCGGGGACGTGCTCGCGGTGCTCGATCTGCGTTATAACCTCGCATATCTCGCCAACCGGTTGCTGATTGACATCAACTCTGACGGGTACCTTGCGTCCAAGCCGTCCGGCGTAATTGAGGCGACCAGAGTCAGTGTTGCCCTCGGGTCGAGCGATGTGTCCGGGGTGCTGCCTACAACCAACGGTGGCACCGGAGGTACAACGGCAGCGGAAGCGCGACGTAATCTGTTGGGAGACTACCGTGCCGTGCTCCTGTCCGATGGTACAATCGCCAACGGTACCCCGATCAAGGGCACGCTCGACCGATCGCTATACAAGAGCATCCTGATAATGCTGGAGGTAACGACGGATGGCGGCACGGCAAGCCTGTATACCTCGTACATTATCCCGCATCTGGACAAGGTGTGGGGGCTGTACATCCCGGCAACGGCTGCGGGAGTACACTACAAAGGTGCGCTGACGATTACCGGCAACGCATGGCTGTTGCAGATTGATAGCGGCGCGGTATCGTTCCACGTGCGGATATATGGCGGATTGTGAGGTGATAGCATGCAGGTCAAGGTGGATCAAGACGGTTATATTACCGATTACTGTATCGGCGGCAGCATCGCAGACAGTGTGGACGTTGCGCAGCCGGAGGGGTTTGTGCAGCAGCAATATCGCGCTTACAGACTGATTGACGGTGCCCTGACGCTCGATACGGACAGGCTTGCGGCATTGCAGCTTGCGGGTAGGCAAGATGCTATCCGCGCGCGTCGAGAGCGCGAGTGCTACTCAGTGATCAACCGGGGACAGCTATGGTATGAGGGCGTCAGCATCTCGCATCTTGTCGAGCTGCGCAAGTGGTACAAGGCATGGCTGGATGCACCGGCAACGCTGGTCATCCCGGTCAAGCCTGATTGGCTGGATTGATTGTACGGTCTGGGGCAATTTGAGCCGTCTGCGTGGCTAAAGGCGGACGAGTACGCGGGGAAGGAGGTAGGAAAATGACCGGGATTGAGATATTTACAACGGCGTTTGGCGTCCTCGGCACCGGCTGTGCCATCGTCTTTGGAATCGCGGCCTTCCGCCGTAACAATAAAACTGACAATACGGCGGAAGGTAAAAAGGACGGCGTGCTGCTGACGGAGATCGGATACGTCAAAGCCGGTATCGACGACATCAAGCGCAAGCAAGAAAAAGAGGACGATCGCCATGTGCAGGTGGTGTCCCGGCTGACTGCCGTGGAGGCCTCGGCCAAGCAGGCCCATCAACGGCTGGACAGCCTCGAGAGCAAGATCGGCCGACAGGAAGATAAGTAGCTGCACCGCCCACGGGCGGGCGAAATAAGAAAGGAGCTTATAATCATGAAAAACAACATCAAGAAGTGGGCAAAGGCTGCGGGCATCCGCGCCATCAAGACCGTCGCGCAGACGGCGGTCGCAACCATCGGCACCTCTGCCGTGCTGGGTGAGGTCAACTGGGTCGCCGTAGCATCGGCCTCGGCGCTGGCGGGCGTGCTGTCCATCCTGACAAGCATCGCGGGCTTGCCCGAGTGTAAGGAGGTGTAAGCCATGACGGAAACTCAACTCAGGCAGAAGGTCGTCAATCAGATCAAGTCGTGGGTCGGCTACAACAACGCTGATGGCAGCCACAAAAAGATCATCGACATCTACAACAGCCACAAGCCACTCGCACGAGGATATAAGCTGCGATATACCGATGCATGGTGTGCCGGTACGGTATCGGCCGTGGCGATTGCCTGCGGTCTGACCGACATCATGCCGACCGAGGTCGGTGTTGGTGAGATGATCAAGCTCTACCAGCGCTTGGGACGCTGGGAAGAAAACGACGCCCACGTCCCTCGACTTGGCGACGTGATCGTGTACGCATGGAGCGACAATGGTGTCGGGGACTGCACTGTCGGAGATAGCCATGTAGGCGTCGTCACCGACTGCGACGGCAAGACAATCACAGCGACCGAGGGCAATATGGTCGTCAACGGCGTGCATCTGGTCGGTTATCGCACCATCCCCGTCAATGGCCGGTACATCCGTGGCTTCGGCTTGCCTGACTATGCCAGCAAAGCCACGGAGGCAGAGCCGACAACGCCTGCGCCCACCCCCACGCCGACGAGAGCGACCTACACGCTCACGCCTCGCCTGCTCAAGCGCGGCGACCGTGGCGCGGACGTGCGCGCGATGATGCTCCTGCTCAAGGACGCGGGGTATTACCCGTATACCATCCCGGCGTCCGACGACCTGTTCGGCGCCAAAATGGAGGCCGGTGTCCGCAAGATGCAGGCCGAGCACGGCTTCGGCGTGGACGGCATGATCGGCGCTAAGTCCGGCGGGTTCCTCCTAGGGCTGCATAAATAAGTCAAGCTGGCCTACCGGAAACGGAAGAATTTTGGTTTCGCCCCTGTTTCACCTAAAACTATAGCAATCGCTGAAAGCACAAGTGCTTTTTACTGAATGGGGTTCAAGAGGCCGCTGGTTCGAATCCAGTCACTCGGACCATATCATGTGTACAAAAAAGATGCACGCGAAAAAGCCTTGCAGTTGCAAGGCTTTTTCGCGTTTTTCCATACTCTTTTTTCAACATCCAACTGTAGATGCCAAAGGCCGAAAAGTACGGTGTGAATCAATTCGAACCGGCACATGATAGAAATTGGGGAGAAATTGATAGCAGCTACAACAATTTTTGGGCAAAGAAAAAATTGAATACTCTTGTGTTACATAGCCGCGACTTTTTGAAAGTCGCGGCTTTTTCTATTTCTACGAAGACGCTCGCTGTGGCGGTTGGATCCGCCCTGCACGGAGCAGACGCAGGAACAGCATATGATGCGGTAGACTGCGGCAGGCAAGCGGAGAAGGGAAAATCTGAATTATATTGTAGGAGGAATGTAATATGAGCATTAAAAACATTACCGCCGATGATCTTCGCCGTATGAACGGCAAGGAGGGCCTTGTTTTGCAGGGCTGCGGCGGCGACCCGCAGGAGTGGCTGGACGGTATCAACAAGCTGTTCACCGACGAAGACATTCTGAAAAACGGCAGCAAATTTGAAAATATCGCTGTATTCCAAAATGGCGGCCTCACGAATATCCTCTTCCCATTTGAAGATGGTGTGGAGCTTGACATAGGCAGGCTCTCCATGTGGAGGCTGTGTTCCCACGAACAGTTTGGCGGCACCTGGCTTTCGGACTATGTGCCGAATCGGCTCGGCGGCTTCATCTCAGAGCATGGGCCGGGCAAGGACAAACCAGATTGTAAGCTCATCGGTGAGGACGGAAACATCTTTAACCTTATGGGGCTTGCCGTCCGTACACTCCGATGTAACGGGCTTGCAGAGCAGGCAGCGGAAATGACCGAACGCATTCACGCGTGCGGCAGCTACGACGAAGCCCTCTGTATCATCGGAGAATATGTCAATATCATAGGGGATGAGGAAGCCGAGGATATGGAGGAAGGAATGCAGATGAATTTATGAGAACGGTTACAGAAATAAATATGATACGAGGAGAATCGCCATGATCAAACTGAGAATCAAATACGGCAACAGTCAGACCGACCTGTACTTTCCCTGCACCGAGAAAGAAATGATGGCGGCGCTTACAAGAATTCACGCCGAGAATATCACACCGCTGGAATTATATGCGGCAGAGGTCGCATTTCCCGAAGAACTCAGCTTTCTCCAAGAGCGATTCGTCAACCTCGACGAAGTCAACTTTCTTGCCAAGCGGATGGACGGCTTCTTCGGAGATGAGGAATATCGGTTTTATGAGGCGCTGAAATCAGAGTGCTTCGACACCGTGCCTGACCTCATCAATCTGAGCTTCAACCTCAACCGGTATCCGCTGATTCAGGACATCAGCGATATGGGAAAGATCGGCCGAGAATATCTGCTCGCGGTCAATGGCTGCCTGCCCGCGGATGACGCGGACGATCCAAAATATGCAGCGTTCGGGCGGAAACTGATTCAATCTGGCAAGGGCGTTTTTACCGAACACGGCCTGCTTTTCATCGACGAGGACATGCCATTCGAAAGGGTTTACGATGGGCAGAATTTTCCGCCGTATGTATATGAGCCGATGCTCTGTTTTTTACGGGCGGAATACAATGGAAAAACCGAGTATCTGTATCTGCCCTGCGAGGACGAAGCCATTGACAAAGCGTTTGCCCGGCTCGGCGCGCCCACGCCGGACGATGTGGAACTCTCATGGGAGGATCATTGCATCGAAAGCAAAAAATGGGTCGAGCGCTTCAAAGAAATTGCCGCCGAGGAGGGTGTTTACAAACTGAACCGCCTTGCGGCCGCCGTCAACAGTGCGGATATGGATATGGAAAAGCTGTGGGCCGTTGCGGAATACGCCGAGGCCGAGGATGCCGGGCAGCTTGCACGGCTTGCAAAAAATATCGACTGTTTTACGGTTATTGAGAACGCAGCCAATTACAGCGATGTCGGCAGGTATGTTGTCGATCATAACGATTGCTATGCTGTTCCACCCGAATTGGAAGATTACTTCGATTTCAATGCATTCGGAGCGCATATTGCCGAGGAATGCTACGGCAAATTTGTCGGCGGTAATTTCATCTATAACGATACCGACACGAGTTTGCTTGACATTTTATACCAGGACGAGCCTATGACGATGAGAGGAATGCAGATGTGACAAAAGGAGAACCGTGAGCATGGAGAAATCAGAAAAACAGAGGCAGCCTGTCGCACTCAAGAGCCTTGCCGATCTGAAGCGCTTCATTCGACCCGGTGTGGAGTTTAAGACGCTCAATCAAAAGTATCACCCAGATCTGGTGGGGCTGACCCGTGTCGTAACTGCGGTGCAGACAGTATGCTTCTACTCCCAAATCAAAGATCAGCCGGACAGCCGTTTTTCGACGGATAACGGCGGCAAAGGCTTCCGGACGGATTTCGCCAAAGCAGATGCCTATATTTTTGACGGTACGACGGTCAAGGTAAAGGATATGCGCAACAAAGACCGCGACGTGATCTATGAATTCGAGTTCTACGACAGAGAACAAACCATGCGGGAGAATGCAACTATGGACGGCGATGGTGAGCCGTATGTCCACACTCTTGATTCCGGTGCTTTGGATGGTCAGAATGAGCCGGAGCGGCTTGTGCCACAGATGGGAATGAAGTTTTAAAACACAATTTAGAAAATCAAGAACCATAAAAACTGAAATGAAAGGACGAAATGGAATGTACTTCACCACAACACCGGAGGGGAACCGCATGGAGGCCCTTATGAAAAAGCCGCCGGGGTTCGTCCAGCGCGGCGGCGGCCGGCGCAGGCCGTACCGCTTCACAAAGCAGGACTGCGACTGTCATTGCTGCCTGCATTATCATCGGAAAAGCTGCACCGTTTCGGAATGTCCATTTTTGGAGATTCGTCTGGAATGCGGTGCAGCTTCTTTTTATGAGGCCGTCCGCGCAGCGTTTGCGGAGGTCTGTAATGCGGACCTCCGCCTGCGTCTTTCCCGAATTTACGGCAAGGAGAAGAAAACTATAATGTTCCAAAACCACCGCCATAAAAACCTATTTGAAATGCAGCGGAGGTCACTGCGCAAACCGGACAATCGCGCGCTCGCTGCGCTCTATCTCCTGACGGCGGACAAGGCGCTATGGAACTGCTGCAAACGCCATTTGGACGAGCGCGGAAAGCTTAATTTGGTTGCAGCTCGCCTCGTTGCGCTTTCTGCGGACGGCTATGCACTGTGGAAGGCCGTCAAGGAGCTGCTGACCGGCCAGCAGCAGATCTCGCTCTGCGAGCTGGCCGACAGGGAGGCCATTTCCGACCGGGCGTTTCGCCTTATCACGCAGGCTGCTGCCATCGCACGCTTCGGGACTGCGGCGTTGGGAGCTTATTTATTGGATGCGGATGAAAAATCGCAAATTTGAATTATGGGGAGGAATTTCAAATGACACCACAGACACTTGCACGGCTGCGCAGCCAGTACCCGCCCGGCACACGCTTGCAGCTCCTGCAAATGAACGATCCATATTGTCCGGTGCCGTCCGGTACGCGCGGTACGGTTCAATGCGTGGACGATCTCGGCCAGCTCCAGATGCGTTGGGACAATGGCCGCGGCCTTGCCCTGATCCCCGGCGAGGATGATTTCCGTAAGCTCACCACGGCAGAGCTGGCCGCGGAACAAAGCGCATCGCTGGATGAACCGAGGCTTTAGGAGGTGATTCCATCAAGACACCCGTGACGTGGATGGGCAACAAGACGTCCATTCTTTCCATCTTGTACTCGCTCTTTCCGCTGAATTACGAGCGGTACATTGAGCCGTTCGGCGGGTCAGGCGCGGTGCTGCTGGGCAAGCCAGTGCCGGACAAGTTCGAAGTGCTCAACGATTACAATCGCAACCTCGTCAATCTCTATCGCTGTATGCGCGACCGGCCGGTCGAGTTCATCCGCGCACTGGGCTTTCTGAATCTCAACGCCCGTGACGATTTCAATGTACTAAAAAAGTTCTTCCGAAAAGAAGAATTTGACGACGCCTATTTTCAGACGCAGTTGGAGCTGACGGAGGTCTTGCTCCCGCCCATTGAAGCGCGCGAGATTCGGGAGTTGTACGCCGCAGCGCATGAGGACTACGACCTTCGCCGCGCGGTCATGTTCTTAAAGCTGCTGCGTTACAGCTATTCCAGCGGCGGAAAATCCTTTGCCAGCCAGCCGTTCAGCATCCGCAGCCTGTTCGGGCTGGTGCAGGCGTTTTCCAAGCGCTGCGAGAATGTGGTGATTGAAAATCAGGATTTTGAAGTCCTGATTCGCCATTACGACCGCGAGGGGAGCTTTTTCTACTGCGACCCGCCGTATTTTACGAGCGAGTACGTCTACGACTGCGGCTTCGGCTGGGACGACCATCTGCGCCTGAATCGCGCACTGACCGGCGCAAAGGGCAAATTTCTGCTGTCCTACAACGACTGCCCGGAGATTCGTGGCCTGTATGCGGGCTGCGAATTCTTTGATTTTACGCGGGTCCACAGCATGGTGCAGCGGTACGAGGGCGGACGGGAGTTTCCGGAGCTGCTCGTTGCCAACTACGACCTTTATGAGCGCGAAAAGGCCAAACCGGACCAACTGACGCTGTTTGAAGAAAAATCATGGAAGGAGAGAATTTTGACATGACACAAACCACACTGACCGTCCCGCCCGAAGTATTGGAGGAGTCGGGCATCGACCTTGAAGCTATTCTGCAATTTACGGCGGAGGACGGCAAAATCACCATTGAGCAGCTTGGCACGCGCCGCTGTGTAACCTGCCCGTACCGCGAGGACTGCGAGGTGTTCGCATGATGCGGACGCTTCGCATTCTTGGCAAGCGCGGCAGGATCACGATTCCTTATGAGATCCGCCAGAAGTTAGCCTTCCGGCCAAACGACGTACTGTCGTTTCAGATCATGGACGACCGCACGGTGAGCATCCAGCGAGAAAGACTCTGTAATTCGGCGAGAGGAAGACAACGAATGAAAGAAAATTTACGCATCTTAATGGTCGAGCCGCACAAAGCACCGTATGAGGCAAGCATTCCGCACGAGCTGACCGCAATGCAGCAGGCGGTCGGCGGCCTGATCGAGGTGGTCAGGAACGGCGACGGCACGCTCCTTGTCTGCATCGAGGAGGGCAAGCTGCTCGGCATGGAGGGCAACCGGCGCATTCCGGGCGACGTGCTTGCCGGGCCGTTTTTCGTCGTGGGCGATACGGGCGAGACTTTTCGGTCGCTCACGGAGGAGGAACTGGAGCGCTATAAAAAACGCTTCGCGGAGATCGAGGACATCTCGCCGCAGGAGGTGCAGGCAGCGACCGGGTTTTTCTTCTGTGCTATGTAAAATATCTCTGGACTTTTCGTGTTTCTACGGTATGATGGAAGAAAGGAGGGCTGCCCAATGAAACGAAAAATTGCCGTTTTCCTGCTCTGCCTGCTGCTGTGCGGCTGCACGGCAGCGCAGGGCGAAACACGAACGCCGGAAATACAGATGGAAAGTCAGACGGAACTGTCAAAGATACCCACAACGCACGAACCGCGGCACACCAATCCCACTTCGGAGGCCACGGAGCTGCAAGCCGAAACGGAACCGCAGACATCCACTTCGCCACCGGTGCCAACCCAACCATTGTCCACATTACCATCTACGGCGGAGCCAACCGAACCGGCTCCAACCGAACTTACACCGTCCGCCGAGCCGACTGAGCCGCCGACCGAACCGCCTACTGAGCCACCCTTTGACATTGACGCATGGGTGAGCTTTGCAAGGGAGTATGCCGTCAGCCTTGGTCTTGTGCTCAACAGCGCGGCCACGTCCTGCTGGGACAATCCCATTCTTGCCAGTGCCCAGAGCCGGTATCTGGAACGCGATCTGAAAGGCGTGCTTGAGGATTACGCCAGCGCGCCGGATATCTCGCAGGTGTGGATCTGGTCGGAGCTTCGCCCGGACGGACGCTATGACATTTATATCGGATACGCGTAACAAAATCAACCTGAGGAACACACCGATTGGTGTGTTCCTTTTTTGCAATGAGGAGGTACACATGAAAACAAATCTCTGGAAAAGAGCGGCGGTGCTGCTGCTCGCGCTCGTGCTCTGCTTCGCCTGCGTCGGGACGGCCTCTGCCGCCGAGGACGTGAGCGGCAAGGTCTACCTCATTTCCTACCCGCGCGACGGGGATGAAAACTACCACACGGGAAGCTGGGGCCATGACGCGCTGTACTTCCGCCACGGCTGGAAGCTCTCCGCGTCGGACTATCTCGACGTGCGCGCCATCGGGTCATACGATGCCGACATCTGCTATTGCATCGAACCCGGCGTGATTCAGAATACCGGCGACGCCTTCTCCCGCATGGGCGAGGACTTCTGGGAGAACATGCCGGATTTCAACGACCTTATGACGCCGCAGCAGATGAAGCGCTATATCGGGCGCATCATGACCTACGGCTACACCGGCGGCGTCAGCACGCAGTGGCGCAGCCAGAACGCGGGCGGCGAAAAGCTCGCGCAGGCTTACGCGACGCAGCTTCTCATCTGGGAGACCGTCGTCGGGGAGCGGGACGCGGACTTCCGGTATGTCGCGCCGACGGACGCGGACGCGGTGCGCGAGGTCATCCGCGACACGCATCCGCTGCGGGAGAAGATTTTTTCGTATTATGATTCCATCGTATCGAATGTGCAGAAGCACACGAAGGTGCCGTCCTTCTGCACAAAGAATCTTCGCGAGGCGCGGACGGTCACGCTGGAATGGGATGGCAGCAGCTACTCTGCCGAGCTGCTCGACACCAATGAGGTTTTGGAGAATTACACGTTTGCAGCGGACGATCCAGACGTGCAGTGTGCGATTGCGAGCAACCGTCTGATTCTCACGACGGAAAATGCGCCAACCGCGCCGGTCACGCTGACGGCAGAAAAGAAAAATTCTGCGAGATGCGGCGTTATCACATGGACGGACGGCCAGTTCGGCATTGGCAGCGGACTTCAGGATCTGGTGACGTATGCGGAAACGGTGAATGACCCGGTGGTCGGCTACCTCAAGGTCGAGGCAGGGCAAGGCTCCGTCAAAATCGTCAAGACCTCCGAGGACGGCAAGATCGCCGGAATTTCCTTTACAGTCACCGGCGACGATTTCAATGAAACCGTAACGACCGATGCAAACGGCGAGCTGCAACTGGAGAATCTTGTGCCCGGCGTGTACACCGTGACAGAGAATGCCGCAGCGTTCTACGAGCCGCAGCAACCGCAGACCGTCACGGTAAAGGCGGGCCAAACGGCCGAGGTGTCCTTCTCCAACCAGCTCAAGCGCGGCGCGCTGGAGGTGACCAAAACGGCGGAGGACGGCTTTGTGCAGGGCGTGACCTTCCGGCTGTCTGGCACAGCGGACTGCGGGCAGTCCGTGGACGAGTACGCCGAGACGGATGAAACCGGCCTTGCGGTGTTCGAGGATATTCCCATTGGGTCAAATTACACCTTGGAGGAAGTTGGCACGCCGGAGCGGTATATCGTGCCTGTTCCTGTGTGTATAAAAATCGCATGGAACGAGGTTACAAAGCAGACGATAGAAAACCGCCTTGTCCGCGGCAGCATTCGCGGAATCAAGGTAGGTAAAGCGGAAAAGCCGCTCCCAGGCGCGGTGTTCGGGCTGTTCGCAGAGGGAACGACAGAGTTTACAAAAGAAAACGCGCTCTCAACGGCAGTGTCGGACGCATCCGGCGCATTTGATTTTGTGGATGTTGTGTTCGGAAACTATCTGCTGCGGGAGCTGAAAGCTCCGGCGGGATATGTGTTGTCGGACGAGATCTTCGAGGTGCAGATCACTGGAAGCAACGTCGTAATCGAACTCGGAAATTTGGAAAACAAGCCCGTCACTGGAAAGCTGGAGCTTACAAAGCTGGACGTTTCCACCGGCAAGCCTCTGCCAAATGCGGGCTTCCGCATCAGGGACGCGGAGGGCAATATCGTCGTCGAGGGCTATACGGACGAGTACGGCATTGCCCGGTTCACGCTTGGCTACAGTGAATACACCTACGAGGAATTCTCCGCGCCGGAGGGCTATCTGCTCGACACCACGCCGCATGCCTTTTCCATTTCTGAGGACGGACAGATCGTCAAGGCCGAGATGACGAATGAAAAAATCCCCACACCGGAGATTCCGCAGACGGGCGACAGCTCCAACCTCACGCTCTGGCTTGGTCTGGGCGGCATTGCGCTTGGTGCTCTCGCTGCCTGCGGAATTCTGTACTTCAAGCGCAAAAAGGATGAAAAATGAAAGGATGGTATCATGAATCGAAAAATCTTCCGAATTACACTGTGCGTTCTTCTCACTGCACTGCTCCTCGCCGCCTTCGTCCTGCCCGCCCTCGCCGCAGGAGATGTGTCCGGCGCCATCGAAAGCACATGGAACGAGGCAAAAACGCAGATTCAGAACGTCGTCAACCATGTCGTGTTTCCCGTCATTGATATGATTCTGGCGATCCTGTTTTTTGTCAAGGTCGCGACATGCTATTTTGAATACCGTAAGCACGGGCAGTTGGAGCTGGCTGCGCCCTGCATCCTGTTTGCCTGCCTCATTTTCACCCTGACCGCGCCGCTGTATCTCTGGTCCATCCTGTGAGGTGCGCGGCATGTTCAGTTGGCTGGGCGACATCCTTGGAACGCTTGGCGAGAGCATTTCAAGCGTCATTTTTGACACCATGCTCCGCTGGTTCTACGACACAATTTACGGCGCGGCGGCTGCATTTCTGGCGCAGGTCGGCAGCCTCGGCACCGAGATTTTCGACTTGGATTGGGTGCAGGCATTTGTGCGGCTGTTCGGCCTGCTCGCGTGGGCGCTGTACGCCACCGGCGTGGTCGTGGCGGTGTTCGACGTGGCCATCGAGTACCAGACCGGCAGGGCGAACCTCAAAACGACCGCGCTGAACGTCCTGAAGGGCTTCTTCGCCTGCTCTCTCATTGGAGAGCTGCCCATTGCGCTGTATAAATTCTGTATCACGCTGCAAGGCTCCTTCCTGAACGGCATCGTGCCGCTCTTTTCCGGCAGCGCTAGGGAAACGCTGGCCGAAACCGGCACGGGCGTGCTCGTCGGCAGCTTCTTTGCGGGGAACATTAGCTCGCAGATTGGACTGGTGCATCTGCTGTGCCTGACCGCGTTCCTCTATTGTTTTGTCAAATGATTCTTTGCAAACATCAAGCGCGGCGGCATTTTATTGACGCAGATCGCGGTCGGCAGTCTGTATCTTTTCAGCGTGCCGCGAGGCTACACGGACGGGTTTAATCAGTGGATGCGGCAGGTCGCGGCGCTGTGTCTGACGGCATTTTTGCAGACGACGCTGCTGTACGTCGGCCTGCTGACCTTCCGGGCGAACATGTTCCTCGGCCTTGGCATCATGCTGGCGGCGAGCGAGGTGCCGCGCATCGCGCAGCAGTTCGGCCTTGACACCTCGGTCAAGGTCAACATGATGTCCGTCGTCCATGCGACCACCACGGCGGTCAACCTGACCCGCAGCGTCGCCAAAGCGACGGGAAAGTGAGGAAAAGAGAAAAGATGACACAATATTTATACCCGCAGAACCTCAAGGCCGCGGCGAATCTGTGGCTCTGGGGGCTGCGGGATTTCGTGATTCTGGACGTGGCGGCGCTGCTGTCCATCGTCCTTCTCGTGCGGCTGCGGATGGCCGTGCCGCTGGCGCTGACGCTGTGCTTCGGCTTTTTGACGATCCGCTTGGAGGAGAGCACGGTGCTGGATTTTCTGATGCACGCCGTGCGGTTTTTCCTCAGCACACAACAATACTTTGAGTGGAAGTGATGAGAATGAAGTTCAAAAACCGGCGCTCCGTGCAGGAGCTGCTCGGCCTGCGCGGCTTCACGCGCTACGGCCTTTCCACGGCGCAGGGTGAGCTGCTGTTCTTTCAGGTCGCGCCGACGAACATCTCGGTACTCTCGCAGGCGAACATTGCAATCAAGATTCGCCACCTTATGATGGTGCTTTCCGCGCTGCCGGACTTGGAAATTACCTGCACGGACGCCTCCGAGTGCTTCGACGGAAACAAGGCATATCTGGCCGGAAGGCTCGCCATAGAGACTAATCAGAAGGTGCGCCGCCTGATTCAAAAGGATATTGCCGCGCTGGACGAGCTGCAAGCGGAGATGTCCACGGCGCGGCAGTTTTTGTTCACGGCGCGCTGCAAGAACCTCAAGCCGGAGCAGGTGTTCCAAAAGGCCAACGCGGTGGAGAAACGCATTTCCGAGCAGGGCTTCGAGGTGCATCGGATGAAAAAACCGGAGATCAAGCGGTTTCTGGCGCTGTATTTCGAGACGAGTCAATACGGAGAAGCCCTACCGGACGTTGACGGTGCGCAGTATTTCGAGGTGACAGATGATGAAACGGAATAGAAGCCTCACTCCCGCGCAGGCGGAGGAAGCGCGTGTAAAGGATTTCTTCGACCAAATTCTGCCCGGAACCGTGAAATTTCTCACAGACCATTATATCCTCGGCGACAGCTACCGCTGCGTGTGGGCGATTCGGGAGTATCCGCCATCAACGGAGGAACAGGCAATCCTTGCCCAGCTTGCTGACCGCAGTGGGGTGACCCTGCGGATCTATCACCGGCTGGTCGAGCCGAACGAGCAGCGGAAGATCATCCAGAACGCCACCCGCCGCAACAAGCTCAAAAGCGGCGGCAATGATGTAAACGAAACCATTGAGGCTGAGGGCAACTTGCAGGACGTGATCGAGCTGCTGGAGAACCTCCGGAAGAACCGGGAACCGCTCCTCCATGTGTCGGTATTTCTTGAGCTGAAAGCACGCAGTCTGGAGGCGCTGAAGGAGCTTCAGAGCGACGTTGCCATGGAGCTGACGCGGTCAAAGATCTCCATAGACCGGCTGACCCTGCGGCAGAAAGAGGGATTTCTCTCTGTTCTGCCCGTGGGCGTAAACCAGTTCGGCGCGCAGTATGAACGCGTACTGCCTGCGTCCAGCGCGGCGAATCTGTATCCCTTCAACTTCTCCGGTAAGACCGACCCGCAGGGGCTGTATCTCGGAAGGGACAAGTACGGGTCGAATGTGCTGGTGGATTTCGACCGCCGCGCCGAGGATAAGACGACCTCCAACATTCTCATTCTCGGCAATTCCGGGCAGGGCAAAAGCTACCTCTTGAAGCTGCTGCTTACGAACATTCGGGAGTCCGGAAAGGCGGTCATTTGTCTGGACCCGGAATCGGAATATGAGGAGCTCTGCGCATCTCTCGGCGGCTGCTATATCGACTTTTTCTCCGGCGAGTACACCATCAACCCCTTGGAGCCGAAAGCGTGGTCAGATGGGCAAGACACCCTCGACCCGGATGCGCCTGCGGCATTCCGAAAGGTCACAAGGCTGAGCCAGCACATTGCTTTCCTGAAAGACTTCTTCCGTGCGTATAAGGATTTTTCTGATGCACAGATCGACACGATTGAGATTCTGCTTGCCAAGCTGTATGCGCGATTCGGAATCACGGATTCAACAGTCTACAGCACCAAACGCACGACAGATTTCCCCATCATGGAGGACTTCTACAAGCTGTGTGAGGAAGAATTCTACGGTTATGACAGGCAGCGCAAGTACCTCTACACCGAGGAAACCTTGCAGGAGGTCTGCCTCGGTATCCACTCTATGTGCGTCGGCGCGGAGTCCGAGTATTTCAACGGTCACACCAATATCTCCGGCAGCGACTTTTTGGTGTTCGGCGTGAAGGGCCTGCTGGATACCAACAAGCGCCTGAAAGATGCCATGCTGTTCAACATTCTGTCCTTCATGTCAAACCAACTTCTCGGTCAGGGAAACACAGTCGCAAGCGTGGATGAGCTGTATTTGTTTCTGTCGAACATGACGGCAATCGAATATATCCGCAACGCCATGAAGCGTGTGCGTAAGAAGGATTCCTCGATCATTCTGGCCAGCCAGAACATCGAGGATTTTTTGATTCCTGCTATTCGGGAGTACACGAAGCCGCTGTTTTCCATCCCGACGCATCAGTTCCTGTTCAACGCCGGGCAGATCAACCCGAAGGAATATATGGACGCGCTGCAGGTCGAACCGAGCGAGTTTGAACTCATCAAATACCCGGAGCGCGGGACGTGCCTCTATCGCTGCGGCAACGAGCGGTATCTCCTGCAAGTCATTGCGCCGGAGTACAAGGCGGCGCTGTTCGGCAGCGCGGGCGGGAGGTGAGACGGAATGAGCGTAACCGTCGCCGCGGCCTTGAAGAAGGTTGCGGCCGCCGTCCTGACGGACAAGAAAGCGGGAAAGACCGTCGGTGGTGTCGTGCTGGCCGTGATTCTCATCGTGATTTTTCCCATCGTGGGCGTGACCGGCGCACTGGGAAAACTCGGCAAAGCGGACGCCGCGCAGCTTCAAGCCATCCTCGCGGAGAATCTTTCTGGAAGTGAAATTGAGAAGCTGCAAGCGTTCGAGGACACGATGCGCGCCATTGAAAGCGCCATGACCGAGGTAGGCTTCGCATCTCGGACGAGAGAGGCGCAGGCGATATATGCGTTGCTGCTTTCAGATTACACAGACAACAGCATGATTGAAAAATTGGTTGGCTGCTTCTCTGCAGAGCAGTCCGACGAGCAGCTTCTTACCAACGTCAACGCGGCGTTCGGCACGGAAATTCCGTCCGAGGATTTCGTAAAAATTATGCAGAGCGTGCGGGCGGTGTACATCGACACGTCGCACTATGTTGACCCGACCACAAAGAACAACCTCGATCTCGTGCAGTGGGCCATTGCCGCAGAAAAGGCCGGGTGGGGCTACGTCTGGGGCGCCTGCGGGCAGGTGCTGACGGAGTCTGCGCTGGCCGGGAAAATCGCACAGTACCCGGACGAGGTCGGCGGTCAGGAGGATTTCATCCGCACGCATTGGCTGGGGCGGCGCTGCGCCGACTGCGTCGGCTTCATCAAGGGCTACGGCTGGCTGAATGCGGAAACGCAGGAGATCGAATACGGCACGAATGGCATGCCGGACATTGGCGCGGATGCCATGTACGCCAACGCCACCGAGAAAGGCATGATCGACACCATCCCGGAGATCCCCGGCCTTGCCGTCTGGCACGAGGGACACATTGGAATTTATATCGGAAACGGCGAAGTCATTGAGGCCATGGGTACGCGCTACGGTGTCGTCTGCACACAGCTTGCAGAGCGCGGCTGGACGCACTGGCTGAAAATCCCGTATATCAACTATATCGAAGAAACGGAGGAACCTCATGAAAAAGGCAGCGATTACGATTACCCTTGACGAGGCCAAGGCCAACGCTCTGCGCCTGTATCTCGCGCAAAAGGACAGCACACCGGAGGCAGAATTGGAAAAGGCGGCGGAGGCGCTGTACGGCAAATATATGCCTGCGGGTGTCCGGGAATTCATTGAGCTGAACGCGGAGAGCAAGGCAGCAGCCAAGCCGAAAAAGCCTCGCCCGGCTCCTTCTTCTGCTGTGGGCGTGCCGCCTGAACCGGGCGGTGATCCCGCTTGAGAAGCCAGAACTTCGGCATTGAGATTGAGATGACCGGCCTGACCCGCAGCGCGGCAGCGCGCATTATCGCCGGTTACTTTGGTACACAGGCCACCCATGTAGGCGGCGCTTACGATGCTTACACGATCCGGGATGAACAGAATCGGCAGTGGAAGGTTGTCCGCGACACCTCTATCCGCTGCCGCGACAGCAGAAATCGCGAGGCAAGCCGGGACTACGCAGTGGAATTTGTGTCGCCCATCTGCAAGTACGAGGACATCCCAGTGGTACAGGAGCTGGTGCGCAAGCTCCGAGCCGGAGGGGCCAGAGTCAATGACTCCTGCGGCATCCATGTTCATGTGGATGCCTCTGCGCATACGCCACAGACCCTGCGCAACATTGTGAATATCATGGCCGCCAAGGAGGATCTGCTCTACAAGGCACTGCAGGTGAAGGTCAATCGGGAGAATTATTGCCGGAAGGCAGACACTCGTTTCCTTGAAGAACTGAATCACAAGCGGCCCAAGACCATGGATGAGGTCGAGGAGCTGTGGTATAACGGCATGGGCGGCCGGTACAGTCATTACGACGACAGCCGCTACCACGCACTCAATCTGCACAGCGTGTTCTCCAAGGGCACCATCGAATTCCGGCTGTTCAATTCCACTCTCCATGCCGGTGAGGTGAAAAGTTATATCCAGCTCTGCCTCGCCATCAGCCATCAGGCACTGGTGCAGCGTGGAGCTTCCCATACAAAGACACAACCGGAAAATGAAAAATACACCTTCCGCACATGGCTTCTCCGTCTTGGGATGATCGGGGACGAATTCAAAACCGCACGGCAGCATCTGCTGAAAAACCTGGAGGGCAATATTGCATGGCGGGATCCGGCGCAGGCCGAAGCGCAAAAAGCCCGGCTTGCCGCCAAGCGGTTAGAGGAACAGCAGGCGGCACTGCCGGAGTCCGAACCGGCAGTGCCGCGCGAGCAGGACGTACCAACTATGAGACTTTAGGAGGAATATGAAAAAACAACTCTATGCTGCCTACGGCAGCAACCTGAACATTCGTCAGATGAAACACCGCTGTCCCGGCGCAAGGCTGTATGGGACAGGGGTAATCGAAAACTTTGAACTGCAATTCAAGGGGAAGCCTCACAGTGCATTTGCAACCATCGCACCCAAGGACGGCGCATCAGTGCCGGTGGCCGTGTGGGAGATCTCCAAACGGAATGAGCAGGCACTCGACCGGTATGAGGGCTATCCCTCCCACTACTTCAAGCAGAATGTCCCTGTGCAGTTGGACGGCAAAGAGGTCACGGCCATGGCCTATGTGATGAATCTGAAGATGAATTTCGGCCTGCCATCGCCGCATTACTATGACATTGTTCTCGAAGGCTACGAGGATTGCGGACTGAATCCAGCCGCTTTGGAGCAGGCGCTCCGGGAGAGTACCGTGCAGTTTTACGGTTCACATTGGCGGCAAGCCTTGCCCAATCTTGCGGACGAACCGGAGGAAGTAGAAGCGGATGAAGCGGAGCTGGACGAAACAGATCCGTTCTATTTCTCGGAGGGAATGCACCTATGAGCCGCAAAAAAGAATTGCAAAAGCAGCTTGGCAGCGGTTATATCTATGAGCGCTATCTGGATGAGCGAAGTGTCCGACAACTGAAAAGGCAGCTCCCGGAGAACATTTCCGAAATGGTCATTGCTTCGCTGACGGCCGGTTGCCTGCGCTTGAATGCGGTTGCCTACCGCGCCTGCAAGGAGCTGCTTTTCGGATACGACGTACTGGTTAAGGATGACCCGGCATCGACCAAGTGGATTCTATATGACAGCCTTTCGGACGCGGTCAGCCTGAAAGAATCGGACATGCTGCGCATTCTCGATGGCGCTGCGAAACGGCACGGGCTGTCCTATACCGAAAGCTGCTTTACCCGGTTGGATGGGAAGGTTCCACACAAGCCGCAGTCCCGCCCGTGAGGCCGTGTTTGGCCGCGTGTGGGGCTTTGCAGGAACCATCGGGCAGCGACCGCAGGAAACCGCTTTGCGCGGCGTTGCGCGCCCGTCGCGGCAGAGAAAGCCGCAACGCATTGCCAAGGAACGGTAAACGCAGAAGGAAAGACGGCACCAAATCGACTGGTATTTGCCTGCGATTTGGTTGCAGGATAAAGGCGGGTGGCTGTAAACGCCGCCCGCCGATCCACAGCAGCCCGCAATGCGGACTGCGTTCAGGCGATTTGCGCATTTTGAGCTTTTCCGCTTTAGGTACACCTGCATGGGGCATTTGCCAATTACAGGTACACCGGCTGCCCGTAAAGCGCCCGCAAATCCAAGCGTTTGGAGGTGAACATTCTGAAAGAGAAAAAGATTCGTATCCCTCTGTGGATCTACCCGTCTACAGAGGACAAAATATCGAAAAATTATGAGGCGGACAACTGCAAAAGCCCCAGCGAATTCATTGAAAAAGCGATCCTGTTTTATTGTGGGTATCTGGCCAGCACAGAGTACCGGGCCTATCTGCCCGGCGTGATCGTCTCCACCATGCAGGGCAGCCTCGACTCTTTAGAGGATCGGATGGCGTCGCTGCTGTTCAAGATCGCCGTGGAGCTGTGCATGGTGCTCCATGTCACTGCCGCCGCCAATCAGATCGACGAAGATACCCTCTCCCGGCTGCGCGGGTTATGCGTGGAAGAAGTGAAGCGACTGCGGGGTGCGGTGCGCTTAGAAGATGCGGTACGATTCCAAAACGGAGATGACTGATGGCGCGGATCATACTGAAAAGCCGGTATCTCCGTGCAGGCAGCAAGCAGCACTCCGAGCATCTTATTCAGTATATCGCAAAGCGCGAGGGCGTGCAGAAGATCGATGATACATGGAAGCATCAGCCTGCCACCAAGGAGCAGAAGGAATTGATCGCCGATCTGCTGCGGGACTTTCCAGAAGTGAAGGACAGCTTTGAATATGCCGACTATCTTGCCAAGCCCAATAAGGGAACCGCTTCCGAGCTAATCTCCCGCGCCATCGATGACAATGTGGATATTATCGGCAAACGGGAAAACTATGTTTCGTATATTGCCAAGCGCCCTCGTGCCGAGCGGCACGGCGCACACGGTTTATTTACCGATGCGGATGTGCCGATCAACCTGTCTCAAGTGGCGGCGGAGGTTGCAAATCACGACGGCAATGTGTGGACGCACATCATTTCTCTGCGCCGGGAGGATGCGGCCCGCCTTGGTTACGACAACGCCTATGCTTGGAGAAATCTCTTGCGCTCTCAAGCAGAAACCATTGCAGAGAACATGAAGATCCCGCTGACGGATCTGAAATGGTATGCCGCCTATCACGATGAGAGCTATCATCCCCATGTGCATATGGTGGTCTACTCCACCGGAAAAGAACCCTATCTCACCAAACAAGGAATTTGCAATCTCAAGGCGGCCTTTGCGAAACAGATTTTTCGCCATGATCTCTTGCCGGTCTATGTAGAGCAGACCAATCAGCGCAATGAGCTGACCGGGCGGAGCCGGGATATTCTCTCGGACATCATTGCCCGCATCAACTCCGGCAGCTATGACGATCCGGTAGTCACGGAGCTGCTTCTGAAATTATCCCGGCAGATGCAGGACTACAAGGGTAAAAAGGTCTACGGCTATCTGCCGCAGGCCGGGCGCAATCTGGTCAACGCCGTCGTGGATGAGCTTGCAAAGAATCCGGAGATCGCTGCGCTCTATGATCTGTGGTATGCACAGCGGGATGCGATCATCGGAACCTATCAGGACACGCCGGAGCGGCGCATCCCACTGTCGCAGAATAAGGAATTCAAGGCAATCAAAAATGCGGTCATTCAAGAGTCCCTGAACATTCAGCAGACACAGAACATTCAAGCGCCAGCCTCTACCGGTGCAGCATCTATGCGCCTGCTCACACAGCTTGCGCAGTTGATTCAAAGCGATGCGACATTTCAAAGTGAGAACGCTCATCGCACAGATCGCAAGCTGCGGCGGAAGCTGCAAGAAAAGAAGCAGGCGCAGGGACTGAAGATGGAGGAATGATTTTAATGTATATCCGTTTTACGGACGAGCAAAAACAGGCGGCGCGGGAGACTGACCTCGTGGCTTTTCTCCAACGCCGCGGGGAGGGATTAAAACGTTCCGGCAGCGAGTACGAATGGCGCGACGGCACGCAGAAGGTGACCATCCGCGGAAATGTATGGTTTCACCAGTACGAGCGCGTCGGCGGTGATGCGATTGATTTCGTGCAGAGATTTTATTCGCTGGACTATCCGCAGGCGGTAGAGCTTTTGCTGGATGGCCACGCCGGTTTTGAAAGGCCGACGCAACACGCTGCAATACAACAGAAGCCAACAAAGAAATTTCTGCTTCCAAAGCGAAACAACACAATGCGCCGCGTCTACGCCTACCTCTTGCAGCAGCGCGGCATTGACCGCGAGGTGCTGAACGTGTTCGTGCGGGAAGGGATGATCTACGAATCCGCCGGGCACCACAACGTCGTGTTCATCGGCTACGACCAAGACGGCATCGCCCGCCATGCGCACAAGCGCGGAACAAATTCGCAGAGCACCTATAAAGGCAATCAGGATGGCAGCCGACCGGAGTTCTCGTTTCACTGGTGTGGACAGAGCGACCGCCTTTATTTCTTTGAAGCGCCCATTGATTTGCTCTCGTATATTTCCATGCACAAGGAAAACTGGAAGGACCACAGCTACGCCGCGGCCTGCGGGGTGTCCGACCATGTGCTCTGGCAGATGATGAAGGACAATTCAAAACTCAACCACGTCTTCCTCTGCCTTGACAATGACGAGGCCGGGCAAAGTGCAAGTCAAAGAATTGCTGCAAAACTGAACGCGCGCGGCATTACAAACGAAGTCCTCATTCCGATCCACAAGGATTGGAATGAGGATATTTTGCATTCACGGGAGGTCTTATGTCCAACCTTACAATTCTGATTCTCGTTGCCGTCGGGATGGCCTGCGTCCTCGGCGGGATTACGCTGCTCACGCATCTTTACAACCTCAACGGCATCAAGGCCAAAACCGTCGGCAATGGTCAGCACGGCACGGCGCGCTGGGCAACGAAGCGTGAAATCCGCAGGACCTATCGTTTTGTTTCCTTTACACCGAAGAAGTGGCGCGCGCAGGCCGCAAATGGTGACAGCCCAACAGACAAAAACGGGAACCCCCTCCCGCAGGGCATCGTGGTCGGCTGCACCGGCAACACGACTGCATTGGTGGACACCGGCGACGTTCATGTCCTCATGATTGGCGCGGCAGGTGTCGGCAAGACGGCCTTCTGGCTGTACCCGTGCATCGAGTACGCCTGTGCCAGCGGCATGAGTTTTCTCTCCACGGACACCAAGGGCGACGTATTTCGGAACTACGGCGGCGTGGCAGAGCGCTACGGCTACCGCGTTTCCGTCATCGACCTGCGCAACCCCACACGTTCAAGCGGAAACAATCTCCTTCACCTCGTGAATCGTTATATGGATCTGGCGCTTGCCTTTCCGGACGAGCTGAGCCACCGCGCCAAGGCGGAAAAGTACGCAAAAATCATCTCCAAGACGATTATCCTCTCCGGCATGGAGGCCGGTTCCTTTGGGGAAAACTCGTATTTCTACGATGCCGCCGAGGGTTTATTAACCGCGACGATTCTTTTAGTCGCGGAGTTCTGCGAGCCGCCGAAGCGGCACATTGTTTCCGTGTTCAAGCTGATTCAGGAGCTTCTCGCGCCCGCGCAGAACGGGGAAAATCAGTTCCAGCAGCTCATGCGTCTCCTGCCGGGCGAGCACAAGGCGCGGTGGTTTGCAGGCGCGGCGCTCAGCACCTCGCCGCAAGCCATGGCCAGCGTCATGTCCACGGCGCTGTCACGGCTGAACGCTTTCCTCGATACGGAGTTGGAGCAGCTTCTCTGTTTTGACACCGAAATTGATGCTGAAACCTTTTGCGCGCGGAAGTCGGCCATCTTTGTTATTCTTCCGGAGGAGGATCCCAGCAAGTTCTTTATGGTGTCATTGATCATCCAACAATTATACCGCGAAATTCTATCCGTCGCAGACGAAAACGGAGGAAAGCTCAAGAATCGCTGCGTGTTCTTTGCGGACGAGTTCGGGACGATTCCCAAAATCGAGTCGGCGGAAATGATGTTCTCCGCCGCGCGGTCGCGGCGTTTGCAGCTCGTGCCCATCATCCAGAGCTTTGCGCAGCTTGAGCGGAATTACGGCAAGGAGGGCGCGGAGATCATTGTTGACAACACGCAGGATATTCTGTTCGGCGGGTTCGCGCCAAACAGCAGCTCGGCAGAGGTGCTGTCAAAAGCCCTCGGCAGCCGGACGGTGCTGTCCGGGTCGGTTTCAAGAAACAAAAATGACCCGTCGCAGTCGCTGCAAATGATAGAGCGTCCGCTGCTCACGCCGGACGAGCTGAAATCTTTGCCAAAGGGTGACTTCATCGTGATGAAAACCGGCGTGCATCCCATGCGCACGCGGCTGAAGCTCTACTTCAAATGGGGGATTTTCTTCGATGCGCCCTACACCGTGCCGGACAGAGGCAACCGCCGCGTGGAGTATGCGCAGCGCGGCGAGCTGGAGGCGGCGATTCTCCGCAAATATCCGTCCGAATCGCGCAGGTCGCTGCGCCTGCGGCCGAAGCAGGAGGTGCCGCCGGATGCGTGATTTCAGCGCACTCTACCATGCGGAGCTGCCGCACCGCGCGGTCTGTGTGTATCTTTACCTTGCCAACCGCGCAAACCGGTCGGGCGAATGCTGGCCAGCAATCCCGACGATTGCGCAGGAGCTGAAGCTCTCGCAGGCGACCGTGCGCCGCGCGATTCGCGACCTTGAGCGCGAGGGCCTCCTTGAAACCGCACAGCGCTACCGCCCAAACGGCGGCAAGAGCAGCCTGCTCTACAGTCTCCCCGCGGCGCAAAAGGCTACAGACTGAACGGCCCAAAAAACGCCTCCTGCCGCCAAGGGAGTAGTCTACCCTCTCGACGACAGGAGGCACCTGCCACCATGACAGGTGAATGGGAAGTATTCAATGGAAGGGGTTACAACAGAAGATAACAACAACCTCTATTTCGGTATATCAATATTTTTTGAAAAATTTTGAAAAAATTCGTTAGAATTTGGATTTTACTCTCGTTATATATCGTAGAGGGCAAAAGGAAGAGGCGAAAACAATGATGCAGACAATGGATTGGACGCCCTGAGAGATTGTTCGCCAATCGTTACGGCCTTCACCAGACTGCCTGCGGCACAGCCGCAATCTCCCGTTCTTTTCCCGCCATCAACATCTCCGCAGAGAGCGCCGCGAACCGGTCACGGCTGCTCTTAGAGAAAAACCGGCAGAATTGAGGGTATAAATAGAAAGGAGATCCCATGAAACGCTTATTTACCAAATTCCTCGCGATGGCGTTGACGGTACCAATGCTCATTGAGCTGCTGCCAGCCATAAATGCCGTCACTACGAACGCAGTAACTGTGGACGAAGGCTATGCGGACAGCCACGTCGTCGGCGAAGTAAACGAGGAGCGCACCGAGACCGGCAAACGGTTCCGTCTGGCCGACGGAAGCTACGCTGCCGTGGAATACGGTGCGCCCGTTCATTATGCAGATGACGACGGCAACTGGCAGGACATCGACAACACGCTTGCACTGCAAAATGCAGACCGCGCTGCGTCCGTCCGCACTTACGAAAGTGTCAACGGCACGCATGAAAAAGATTTTGCCGCCAATCTTTCAAATGGCTTCTTGTTCTCCTCTTCTTCCGGCGAGCGCAGAGTGGGAATGTTCCTCCGGGATCCGCTTACGGCGCAGTCTTCCATCTCCTCCGAGCGTTTTAACACTGCTACTGCGCAGATCTCCTACCCTGCGGACAAGCAGGCTGTCGCCGTACAGTCGGCCCATTCCGCCGCCGAAACTGAGAAGGAGCGCCTCGCCCGTGAGACGACGCCCTCCCGCATCAGCGCCGAGGTGCTGTATCAGAATGTGTTCTCCAATGTGGATCTCCAGTATGAAATTTTCAGCTACCACGTCAAGGAAAGTATCGTCCTGAACAGGAAGTGCGACAGCTATGCCTTTGACTTCTATCTGGATTTGCAGGGCCTGACGCCTGCTTTGCAGGACGACGGCTCTGTTTTTCTTTTGGACGGCGAGAAGATCATCTATTATCTCCCCGCTCCCTACATGTTTGACGACTCCGGCGCAGAAAGTGACGCCGTTTCTTATACTCTCTCCGAACAAGCCACCGGCACCTGGAAGCTGACCGTCACTGCCGACAAGACCTGGATTGAGGCGGAGGACCGCGTTTTCCCCGTGACCATCGACCCGACCCTCATCGACAACAGCAGCACCAGCGAATTTCAGGGCGATACCGTCGCCTCTCTGACGGACGAGCCTGTCAGCAATAAGAACAATATTGCCTGCGGCTATCATCCGACGAACGGCCGCATGGAAGCCTATTTCAAGCTGACGGATTTCCCCACCGTCCCGGAGGGCTGCACGCTGGCGCGCGCCTATGTCGGCCTCTACCAGAATGACTTCCGTTCCAGCATCGGCGACGGCACGGGCGGCAAGCTCTGCCTTTATATGCAGGCAAACACCACCTACGCGCCCATGAACAGCAGCCTGACCTGGGCCACCCGTCCCAGCTACGGCGAGGTGCTGGACTATGTGGACACCGACTACTGGAACGTTGATTCGACCGTCCTTTGGGACATTACACCCGCCGCAAAGGGCTGGTACGACGGCACGATGCCGAACTACGGCCTTGCAATGACCTCCAACGGAAACACCTCGACCAAATGCCGTGCGTGGTTTTCCTATTTCCGCGTGAGCTTCATCGTTTCTTACCGCAATGTCAACGGCATTGAGCCGTATTACACCTACCAGACCCTTGGCCTCGGCAATGCCGGTACGGCCTATCTCTCCGACTTCACCGGTCAGCTCACGCTGGCCAAAACCGTCTGCTCCTATTCCTCGACGGTCAATCCCTTCTCTCTGAGCCTGTATTATAACTCCGGCTATGCCGCTTCCGGTGCAGCCTACCACGTACCGGAGAAGCTGGGACTCAATATGCGTCTCGGCAGCGGTGTCGGGATGAATGTTGTGCAGAAGATGGAAAAGGTCGCTTTGCAGAATGACTTCTCTTCCGGAAAAACCGACACCTATCTGCAATACACGGACGGCGACGGCACCGTCCACTACTTCGCCAAGGACGGAAACGACTGGAAGGACGAGGACGGCCTCGGCCTGAAAGCCACGGAATATTCCGCCGGCAGCTTCCGCGTGACGGACGATAATGGCAACCGCATGGACTTTGCAGGCGGTTATCTGTCCCTGCTGCGGGACGCCAACGGCAATGAGATCCAGATCCTCTATTCCTCCAAGCAGATCACGAGCGTCGTACAAAAGAACAAGGGCGGCAGCGCCATCACCATTGCAACGTTTACCTACGACAGCTCGTACTATCTGACCAAAATTACGGATGCCATTGGCAGCGAATACACGCTCGGCTATACGAACGGCATGCTGACCTCCCTCAAGCGTGGCGACACGACCATTGCGCAGTACGGCATGGGTTCCGACCGGCGCATGACCTATGCGTATGATGCAGAGGCAGAGTATGGCATTGCATTTACCTATGCAAATAAGAAGATCAGCTCTTATTACGAAATTACCAGCGCCTCCACAGCCTCCAGACCCGGTGCCGTCGTGGCGGTTTCTCACCCGGAGGACGGCCGCACGATCTACCGCGACTACGGCGCTGACCGCACGGAAAGCAGCGACGACGTCCTGACCGCCTACGTCTTTGACTACGCAGGCAGAACCGTCAACGCCTACACGACCGACCCCGACCACAACATCCTCGGCGCCTCCGCCGCAGTCTATTCCGGCGCAGGCACAACCGACAAAACGAACAACCGCACCCTGCGCACCGCGACTCTCGGTGCGGTGGAGGCCAACCTGCTGCGAAACGGCAGCTTTGAATTTGACGCGCCCGCGTGGACGTTCCAGTCCGGCAGCGGCACGCTCAGTGCAGGCAGCGCGGGCGCACGCACCGGCCAGAAGGGCTTCGTTGGCTCTGCCACGGCAGACACCACAATGACTGCGAGTTTCCAGACGGACAATCTCTCGGCAAACCGGGCTTACACCCTCTCCGGCTATGTTAAGACCACTGCAGCCACCGGCTTCCTCGGAGACGGCATCTATCTGAAAGTGACCGCTCCCTCCGGGACGGCATGGACGTCCGAAAAGCTGAATGTCAAAACCTCCTCCGGCATTGACAGCGGCTGGACGAGGCTGTCTGTCAGCTTCACCACTCCGGCCAGTGGAAATTACACCGTCAGCGTGGTCGCAGACGGCCTGACCGGCAGCTTCTACGCCGACGATCTCCAACTTGAGTACGGGGAGACACCCTCGACTCTGAACCTGCTGCGCAATGCAGATATGCAGGTTGAAAACGACGGCTGGTCGCTGCACACCCGCGCGGCCTTCTGCAACGGCATTGGCCTGCCGCAGGAGGTCTCCGGCGCTTACTCCCTGCGCATCTATGGCGACGCTTACACCAACTGCGAGGCCTACCAGGAGGTCGCAATCAACCTGCCCGGCACGCAGACCTATGTCCTCTCCGGCTGGGCGAAAGCCTTGAGCCTGCCGGACAATGTGAAGAAAAACGACGATCCTGCGCAGGATCTGGAAAAGCAGTTCGGCCTGCGGGCGATCCTGACCTACACGGACGGCTCGACGGAGTACCATTACACAGCGTTCAATCCCGACGTGCGCGGCTGGCAGTTTGCCTCCTGCACCATCGTGCCGAAGCAGACGGGCAAGACGGTCAAGACCATCCGCGTGGTCTGCGCCTACGAGAAGAACTGCAACACCGCCTACTTTGACAACCTCAGCCTGACGCGCGAGGTCGCGCAGACGATGCACTACGACGCCGACGGCAATCTCGTCTCCGTCAAGTCCACCGGCAAGAAGGAAGAAACGGCTGCCTTTGAAAACGGCAACCTCATCTCCGTGAACACGGGCGGCAGCGGCACATTCACCTACACCTACGATGGAAACCACAACGTCACCCGCGCAAGCAACGGCGTCATCCGGCAGGACTACACCTATGACTCCATGGGCAACGTCACCGGCACAAGCCTCAAGGCAGACTCCGGCTCCGGCAGCGCCCTGACCTCCTCCGCGACCTACACCAACGGCGGCAACCTCCTTGCCTCCGCCACGGACGGCACCGGACAGACCCTGACCTACGCCTACGGCACCGCGCTCAGCAAAATGACCGGGCAGGCGACCTCCGTCACGGATGCACAGGGCAACCGGATGCAGTCCGTATACAATGATTTTGGCCGCGTAACGCAGAAAACATTTGCAAGCGATGGAAAACTACAGTATACTTATAACAAAGGACTCTTAACGGACGTCACGCGCACAGCGGACGAAGCCGGGCAGAGCATTGCCTGCGATTACGACGCCTTCGGCAACCTGACGGCGGTGCGCATCGGCGGCCTGCTGCTGGCAAGCTACCAGTATGCCGCCAAGAACGGCCAGCTCATGAAGCAGGTCTACGGTAATGGGCAGGAGGTCACCTTCACCTATGACCGCCTTGGTCGGACGAGCACGGCCAGCTACTCCGGTGGCCGCACTCTGACCTATGCCTACAACGGCGACGGCCAGCTCTACTCCATCCGCGACGATGCCGGAACGGAAGCGACCACAGATGACGTCACTTATTTCTACACCTACGACTCTCTGAAACGCGCGATTGCCTGCCGGATGTGCCGCGGGATAGAGCAGGTGCTGTCGGTGCACTGGGAATACGACGATTCCAGCCGAATCAAGACGCAGGCGTGGCAGATGGGTCAGCAGAGCTATTCTGAGAGCTACACCTACAGCGCCAAGGACGGCAGCCTGACCTCGGTCAGCATGAACGGCGGCAGCTTACAGCTCGGCTATGATGCACTGTCGCGGCTGTCCACGGCGAGCAATGGCGTCTACACCAGAAACTACACCTACCGCGACATTTCCACCACCCAGACGACCACGCAGGTGGAGAAACTGCGCTACACAGGGCTTAACGGCGCACTGAGCGGTCTGACCTACAACTACACCTACAATCCGCTCGGCAACATTGCCTCGGTGACATCCGGCAGCAGCACGTCAAGTTATACCTACGACGCGATGGGGCAGCTCACGGCGGCGAGCCTGCCGGGGATGCAGTACGCCTACACCTACGACGGCGCGGGCAACCTCCGGACCGTCACGCGCGGTGAGACGACCAACACCTATACCTACGGCAACGCCTCGTGGAAGGACCTGCTCACGGAGTATAATGGCGGAGCAATCATTTATGAAGGGCAGGAAGCCCTGGCAAACGGCGACATTCTCGGCGCGCCAACGAGTGGCAACCCGATCAGCTATTATAACGGAACATGTTGGAATTTTGGCTGGTCGGAAGGACGCAATTTAACGCAAGCAGTTCGGAGATCGTCGCAGGAACGCGTATTTCTCTCCAATAAATATGATGGGAACGGTCTGAGAATCTCAAAAAGCGTGACTATGACCGCCTACGAGCCAAACGACGGGACCGTAGCCAATCCCCCCATTGCAAATGAGGAGACCACAAATCACAGTTATATCTATGCGGGTGGAAAACTTCTGCGGGAGACGATCACCGAGGGCAGCACGACCAAGACGCTGGACTTCACCTACGACAACGTCGGGATGCCATACAATCTGACCTATAACAATGGCAGCACAACTGCAACGTATTATTACATTACCAACCTTCAAGGCGATGTAATGTACTTAGCCGATACGTCCGGCAATGAAGTCGCGGCCTATGACTATGACCCCTATGGCAAGGTAATCACCGCTACGGGTACAATGGCTGAGATTAACCCTCTCCGCTACCGTGGCTACTATTACGACACCGAAACCAGCTTCTATTACCTCCAATCCCGCTACTATGACCCCGAAATTTGCCGGTTCATCAATGCTGACCTTCCGGAATACACCGTTTTCACGGCCGGAACGCTGGTTGGGGCAAACCTCTTTGCCTACTGTCAAAACAATCCGATCGCTTTTGCCGATTTCAATGGTGAGTGGCTGAATATTGTCATTGGTGCAGTCGTTGGTGCAGCAATAAACACTTTTGCAGCTTTGCTTGAGGGCCGTTCTTGGGATGAAGTTCTGGTTTCTGCTGCGTGTGGCGCACTCGCAGGAGGTTTGACCGCGGCGGGTCTGGGCGCGCTCGGCGGTGCTGTCGGAAGCTTCATCGACTCTGGTTACTCAAACTACAAAGAAGTTCAAAGTGGCAAAAAAACAGTTGGTGAAGCAGTTACCTGCACACTGGTGGATACAACAGTGGGTATGGCTTTTGGTGCGATGGGTTCAAGCAGTGCCGCAGAAATTGCGGTCAGTCAGTCTATATCCAACGCCGGATTAAGCAGCGCAAAAAAGCTTCTTTCATCTTCGCTCCATCCAACGGTAAAGCAAGCGGCAAAAAAGGCTCTCAAAACAGCAGGAAAATATGCACTGAAAACGGCTATATCTGAGGGGATTTCTGCTGCCGTAACCAGCGGAATAAGTGTTGGCATCTCAAAAATCACGCCCAAAATATACAATTACTATCTCGAAATTATGTAAGTGGAGTGTCCAGATGAGTAAAAAGAAGAAAAAGCCCAATGCGCTCATCAAAGCGTTGCGCGGAGCTGCACCTTCGAGAGGATTGACCTATGGTGCGATTGCCGTATTCACTGTCCTTTATGCAGTCTCTATTCTTTTCTATCTGAGCCATTTTCGAGCCTATTTCAATATCTGTCAAGAAAAATATGTAACTTATCATGGCTCAGCTCTAAGCGTTGCATCAGAAAGAAATTATGGGTATCATAGTGGGTCGGCATTTTCATATAGTTATACGTTTACGTTGGAAAATGGGAAGAATGTCTCCGTTTATAGCCGGTGGGTAGAACAGGCCGGCTGCGAGGACACATTACTGACTTCATTATCCTCCGAGCGTACATATGTATATATTCCCCGTCCAGCGTATTCTAACAACTCCTATCCGCTCATATCCGTCTCCGAAGCAGGCGAAGAGATTCTGCCCATGGATGCAGTTACAGGATTCTATCGGAAGCATATCCTGACACTAGTTTTTACGCTTCCTGCTATTGTCGCCTTTTTCCTGCTTCTTTATGTAAGCATGTGCATCTTTTACGTATGTCTTACAAAAAGGAAAAAAAGGAACAAGGGGCGGAAAAAGACGCAGGACGGACGCCGTAATGAATAAGGCAGACTATGTTTTCCGGCTTGAATTCTTGTCAAACACGCTATTTTTGGTCAATACGGAATGCAAAGTGACTGCTCTTGTTGCTTCTGTTGGCATTAACGCTGCATTAGGTGGAGGAACATATGCTGCCGAACAAGCCATAAAGGGTGAGAAAATTACGCTTGGTGGAATAGTGGCGAGTACTGTGGCCGGTGGAATAAGTGGGGCAATTGGCGGTAAAGGTGCAAATGCAAAAGGCCTTTCAACCGCTTGGCGAAGTGCATCACGGGGGATCTCCAGAGAAATGCGACGAGCCAATGTCAAATATGCCACAAAACAAATTGCTAAATACACTGCAGAAAAAGTTGCTGTGAAAACTTCAACTACAGTCGCTATTGGCAGATTAACTTTTGGGGCAATTGGAAATGCATTTGTCCGCTGGGAATTGGAATATTAACTGTGGTGAGCAAAATGCAAATTGTAATTCGAATAATCGTTCCCGCAATAATTCCAATTATTCTTGGCATTGTGCTTTCTAATATTGACAGAAGCAACAGCAAAGAAATAATAAAAAGTTTGACAAAAGAACACATTGTTATCCGATTGCCAAAAGCTTATTTGTGGGTTGGATGCATTGATATATCGTTCTTTGTTACTGGCATTTTCTTGATGACTTGGTTTCCCAACAAAACGGTTACTGAATGGGTTTATATCTTGTTTGGTTTGATTGCTTTTATAGGAATTGCTATCGTTTTGGAAACGCAAATTTGGAAAATAGAAATTTTCAGACATGAAAACTATTTTCTTTGCAGAACATTGCCGTACAGGACGTATAACATCCTGTATAGTGATTGTATGAGCTATAGATTTGGGAATAATACTCTTGTGCTGAGAACAAAAGAAAGGACATTTCATATTGATATCCACACGACTAATTTTGAGTTCTTGTTAGCCATGCTTGCTCAACACAAGATAACCAAAGTTCAATAGTTCTATATTGTTTCCGCTTTCTACACCTACGACTCTCTGAAGCGCGCGATTGCCTGCCGGATGTGCCGCGGTGTGGAGCAGGTGCTGTCGGTGCGCTGGGAATACGACGATTCCAGCCGAATCAAGACGCAGGCGTGGCAGATGGGGCAGCAGAGCTATTCCGAGAGCTACACCTACAGCGCCAAGGACGGCAGCCTGACCTCAGTCAGCATGAACGGCGGCAGCTTACAACTGGGCTATGATGCCCTGTCGCGGCTGTCCACGGCGAGCAATGGCGTCTACACCAGAAACTACACTTACCGCGACATTTCCGGCAGCCAGACGACCACGCAGGTGGAGAAACTGCGCTACACAGGGCTTAACGGCGCACTGAGCGGTCTGACCTACAACTACACCTACAATCCGCTCGGCAACATTGCCTCGGTGACATCCGGCAGCAGCACGTCAAGTTATACCTACGACGCGATGGGGCAGCTCACGGCGGCGAGCCTGCCGGGGATGCAGTACGCCTACACCTACGACGGCGCGGGCAACCTCCGGACCGTCACGCGCGGTGAGACGACCAACACCTATACCTACGGCAACGCCTCGTGGAAGGACCTGCTCACGGAGTATAATGGCGGAGCAATCATTTATGAAGGGCAGGAAGCCCTGGCAAACGGCGACATTCTCGGCGCGCCAACGAGTGGCAACCCGATCAGCTATTATAACGGAACATGTTGGAATTTTGGCTGGTCGGAAGGACGCAATTTAACGCAAGCAGTTCGGAGATCGTCGCAGGAACGCGTATTTCTCTCCAATAAATATGATGGGAACGGTCTGAGAATCTCAAAAAGCGTGACTATGACCGCCTACGAGCCAAACGACGGGACCGTAGCCAATCCCCCCATTGCAAATGAGGAGACCACAAATCACAGTTATATCTATGCGGGTGGAAAACTTCTGCGGGAGACGATCTCCGACGGCACGACGACCAAAACGCTGGACACTCCGCCGACGGGAAACGCGCCTCTCCACCGCGGGGCTGCAACAGAAATTGAGGAAATCCACCAGTACATCTACGCAGGTGGCAAGCTGCTGCGGGAAACGATCTCCGACGGTACGACGACCAAAACGTTAGATTTTAATTATGATAACGTTGGTATGCCCTACAGCCTAATCTATAATAATGGCACAACAACGGCAACCTATTATTATATTACCAACCTCCAAGGTGATGTAATGTATCTGGTTGATGCAAATGGCGTTCAGGTCGCAGCGTATGACTACGATCCCTACGGGAAAATAATCACCGCCACCGGCGATCTCGCAGAGATCAACCCTCTGAGGTACAGAGGCTATTACTACGACACCGAAACGGGCTTCTATTACCTCCAATCCCGCTACTATGACCCCGAAATTTGCAGGTTTATTAATGCGGACGGTTACTCCTCCACTGGTGCCGGGTTCTTGGGTTATAATATGTTCGCATATTGTAACAACAACCCTGTTGTTTTCACTGACGAAGATGGCTGCACGCAATGGTGGGCTATAATCCCCGACTGGGGATTAATACACCGCGCGGTCCAAGCGGATATAATTGATAAGTACAAAAAGAGCATGCCATTGTTAGATAGCGAAGTCAACTGTACAACGGGCAGGATGGACTTGTTTGATAAAGAAACATGCCAAGTGTGGGAAGTGAAACCCGTTGGCCCTGCTTCTCTGCTCGGAGCGGCACAGTTGGCAAGATATACAAGCGGAAAATACATTGACAACTACGGAGCTTCACATGATATTATCGTTGGGAGAGTTCTATTTAGTGGCTATCTTTATGTTGGAGATTTTTATGTAAAATACTGGTCAAATGAACTGTTTCCGGGTATAGTCTTTTACGATTTCAATTTCAGGGATAAACAGGAAGAAATCATAACAGAATCCGTAGCAGAAAGACAAGAACGTCAAAAGTGTTCAATGCCCAGCATACCGACTACACATTCCGTGCATATCCCCATTTCAACTCAGGCGGCCATTGTTGTGTGCGCTTTCGGTGTTTGTGCCGCTCTGAACAGTGCATTCTCAAAAACCAGTTACTACTTTCAATAAAAGGATGGTAATTCATGACCTTTGATCGTTTTATGAGACAGTTCTTCGCGGAGGAGCTGAAGGAATTTCCGAATACAGTATATAAAAACGACTGCTGGTATAGCTTCACACCGCAGGGCTTGATGTATCAAGTGTTCGTATTGCGCGACCGCTGTGGTGCGGTTTCCCTTGAGTATGGCATCACGCCGCTTATCGCCCCACTTGGCACCATTGCGGGAAACAGTATGAAAAAGCTCATTTTTGGTCGTCCGTCCAACAGGGCCACATTTGACCATATGAACCTCCATCCGCAAAATGACTATTCATATTATGATTTCCGCACCGGAGCGGTTGAAGAACCACGGAGTGTTAAGATTCTACGAGAATTGCTATCAGAGGTGATTATCCCTTATTTTAGGTCGATACAGACAATTCAGGAAATATACACACATGCGCAAAAGTGTGCAGAGCATCGAATAAAGAATGAGGATTGCCTTTTTGAAGGCGTCCTAGATCAAAAGCCCTATGTCGGGCCATGGCTGTACATGGGATACAGAGCCGGTACTTATATATGCGCTTACTTAAGGAATGCGCAAGAAGGGCTTGCCGGAGTCCGGAAAATACGGGGCTGGTATATTGCAATGCACCGATACACCTACCAGACACACTATCCACAGATTTCGACGGATACTGACCCGAATTATCAGGCCGTTTTAAAGAATTGTGAGAATATCGGCAGAGACTGTGAGCGGTTTCTGCTGCTTCCCGATAAGGAACAGCAACGGCGGCTGCGCGAGATTTTTGAAGAAAATCGCGTAAAAATCTGCGACTTACTGAAGATTGACCCAAAATTTGATGTAGATTTCATCTTCCCGGAGAAATAGGACAAGCCCCGCCGGGCTGCCGCAGACAATGCAGCAGCCCAGCGGCAGTAAAATAGTTCCCAGTAAGAGCCGGTGCTCCACCGCGGCGAAGTAAAAGAAACCATAACGGAAACGCACCAGTACATTTACGCAGGCGGCAAGCTGCTGCGGGAGACGATCACCGAGGGCGAAGCGACCAGAACGCTGGATTTTGTTTACGATAACGCTGGAAATCCGTATAGCCTGATCTATAGCGACGGCACGACAACAACGACCTATTATTACATTACCAACCTTCAAGGCAACGTGATGTATCTGGTTGATGCTTCTGGCACGCAAGTAGCTTCCTATGACTATGACCCCTACGGCAAGGTAATTAACGCTACGGGTGCAATGGCTGAGATCAACCCTCTCCGCTACCGCGGCTACTATTACGATCCCGAAACCGGCTTCTATTACCTCCAGTCCCGCTACTATGACCCCGAAATATGCAGATTTATTAATGCGGACAGCTATACATCCACCGGCGTTGGATATCTTGGTTACAATATGTTTGCATACTGCAACAACAACCCTACAAACAGTTTCGACCCGAGTGGAAAAGGAAAAATCTCATCGGCAATAATTTCAGCACTTATAAGCGGTGTCGCAAGTGGTGTTGCAACGCTTGCCCTTGGAGGGACATGGGCCGAAGCAGGTGAAAATGCAATAAAGGGAGCCCTAAGCTCATTTGCGGTAGTCGGCGGGATACTTATTTTTGGCGATGTTATAGACTTGATTACAGAGTTCAAATCGTATGATATGGAATGGTGGAAAACTCTTATCGGTGTTGGGCTTACAATTGCATTGGGCGTTATAAAAATCAAGGTAAATGACGAATTAACAAAGCACTTCTGCGATATAAAAACACCGAGATTGATACAATTTAATTTTTCCTCCACCAATTTTGACGCTTGAGGGGTAAGTTGGCATTTGAGGGGTAAGTTGTGGAAGCCGGGGTGTCCCGGCTGTTTTTGTTATATAGAGGTGGCAGCATGAAACAGATCACAAACAAGGAATATGAGGAATGGATGAAGTACAAGGAAGAGAAAGCGAAGGGCCACATTCTGTTGCCGGACACCATACGCTTCATCTGCGAGGCGAATGATATGGACCCGGAGAAGATCGGTCGACACTTCCTGGAAGTGCTGCCGAGGATTTGCCCGAAACAAAACGAATAACGAAAAGTGCCTCCGAGCCGATGTGATTGGTTCGGAGGTACTTCATTATTCCTGCGATTTTTTAGGTGGATATTTTTCAGCCCACTTTTTCTCGATCTCGGACAATTCCTCCATTTCTTCAGGGGAGGGTCCCTCAAAATCGTCTCCAACGGCGATGCCTTCCAATTCAGCGAAATATGAAAAGGGGTCGAAATCATCAACGAACGACCTGCAGTAATCCAGGTCTTCGGCAATATCACGGCCCAGAGAGTCGACTTTGAAGTGCTTTGCAATTACTTCAAGTATTGCAAGTACGAGTTCTTGCCGGAACAGAACCCTTTCAACTGGGTCAAGCGTTTTGAACTGCTCCATAGAAATATTATTCATGGTAAGGATATCTTCAAAGTAGCGCGAATAATCGATGTCCTCCCGTGCTTTGAGCAGATACGGGTAATTCTCTGGCTTAACCCTTTTTAAATACATATGGCGTAGATAGGCGTCTTCTATGCGATCTGCCTTCTCGTCATAAATACCAGCCAGATAATCGGGGTGGACATTCAGAAACCTGGCAATCCGCTCCAAAAGATCTGGCGGCATTTTCCCCTCGTCCAAGCATCTACGGATCGTTTTCTCCGTTCTTTGGATTTCGTTATATGCTTCTCCAAGTTTTCTGATACTGCTGCCTCGTGCTTTTAAAACTTCAAAAAACCGGTCCCGGTTGATGGGCACCTTTGGCGTTTCCTTGTTTGCCATCTGCTTACCTCCTCATGGACAAATGACGCAAAAATGACCGCACCCGACTGACGGGAAAATGTTGACTTGCGGACATTAATGTCCTATAATGCATTATACAGGGCGCGGACATTAATGTCAACACCCAAGTTTGAAATTGGAGGTCTGTGTTATGCAGAACCATGAAATCCCCGATGTCGAGCAGAGAACCTGGTGGCAGCGGAACAAGAAGAAAGTCTTGATTGCTGGGGGCGTAGCGGTGGTGGTGGTTGGCGGCATCCTGCTGTATAAGAACTGGGATTCCGTCACCAAACTGGCTATGAAGGTGCTGCGCCAAGGTCAGAAGCCTGCTCCGCAGCCCATTGAGATTCATGTCGATCTCCCGGTCACGGACGTCGTCCATGAAGCCCAGCGCCCCGTCCTGGCGATAATCAACGGTGGTGAAGCCTTCCCTGTCAACGGACATATCCGCAATCTGCCTGCTTCGTGGACGCCTTCCCCCGAGCAAAGAGCGCTTGCAGAGGCACTGGGGATCACCCTCGGCGACCACCAGACCTATGTCCGGGATTATGTGAAAAACTGTGCGTAAGGAGGTGTTGTAATGAACTGCCCACAATGTGGCAAGAGAATGAAGGGCGACTGGCCTGACAAGTCGCGTTGGTTCAATTGTGCAAATTGCAGAGATCGCTTTTTCCTTGAAGACGACGGAGAGCTTGTAAACGTCCTGTTTCGGTCAAGGAAGAACGAGAGAACCTGCGAGAACTGTGGCCAAAAAATGACCGGCGGATCATATACAGCCCCGTGGGAAAACGGCAACAATCCAGACGGGTATGTGAAATGTCCGCACTGCGGCCACGTAAACTTTATCTGGGAAGATGACTAACGAAAAAGCCTCCGAGCCGATATGGTTCGGAGGCATTCCTTTTTTCTTGCGGGTCAGGTTTCGATTTCCGTGCCATCCTTGAAGGTCACCCGGATGTCGTTCTTGCTGTGAACGGCGATGTAATCCACCATCGCCAGCCAGTCTGTTTCCCGGAACTCCGTCAGCGGCTCCCGGCTCCGCAGGTTTTTCAAGTATGCTTCGATCTGGTGCTTTCGGGCCATGCGCTCGGCAATTAGATCGGTGACCTCGGTGTGTCGGGCCTTGGCCTTATCGAACCGGGCCACCAGAGCATCGTATCGTTTCTGGTATTCAGCTTGATCGAGAGCAACGTGAGCGTTTTCTTTGATGCAATCCTCGATGAGCTCGGCAGCGATGTTGATTTCAGCTTCCAGATCCGAAAGCTCACTCTCAAGTGCCGTGGTGTCGAGGCTTCTTGAAAGGACCTGATCGTATATGGCTATAAACTGTTCCTTCTGGTCGATCACCTGATTGGCGGCCCGGAGGAACAGTTCTTTTATTTCATCCTCGGTGAGCGTCGGAGTGGCGCATTTCTCTCCGTCGAATTTGTGGTTGCACTGCCAGATGACCTTGCGGTAGGCATCGTTGCTGTGCCAGACCTTCGGCCCGTACCAGCTGCCGCAGTCGCCGCACTTGACCTTGCTGGAAAAGATGCTGACCGAGCTCTTGCGGTTCCGGCCCTTTTTGCGGGTTGCCATCAAGGTCTGCACCATCTCGAAGGTCTCTGGATCGATAATGGCCTCATGATTATCCTTAACATAGTACTGCGGGATTTCGCCCTCATTGGCCTTTTTCTTCTTGGTCAGGAAGTCGACTGTGAAGGTCTTCTGTAACAGCGCATCGCCCTTGTACTTCTCGTTTGTGAGGATGCTTTTGATGTTGCTGGGGTTCCAGTGGTCCTTGCCGCCGGGTGAAGGAATGCCTTCTTCGGTCAGCGTCCGGGCAATCTGGAACGGCGACTGGCCTTGCAGGAACATTCCGTAGATGCGCTTGACCAGCTTGGCCTGTTCTGGATTCACCACGAGGTTGTGGTCCGGTCCCATGTCGTAGCCCAGAAACCGCTTGAACGGGACTGTGACCTTGCCGTCTGCAAACCGCTTCCGCTGGCCCCATGTGCAGTTCTCCGAAATGGATCTGGACTCCTCCTGTGCCAGCGAGGACATAATCGTGAGCAGCAGCTCGTCCTTGCCATCGAAGGTCCAGATGTTTTCTTTCTCAAAATAGCACTCCACATTGTGTTCCTTCAGGGATCGGATGGTGGTAAGGCTGTCAACCGTGTTTCTGGCAAACCGGCTGACCGACTTCGTGATGATCAGGTCGATCTTCCCGGCGAGGGCATCGGCTACCATGCTTTTGAAGCCCTCACGCTTTTTGGTGTTCGTCCCGGTGATGCCCTCATCGGCTGCTGTACAAAAAGGACTAATAAATTCACGCCGTGCAGGACTCCCGGCGCAAGGCTTCCATCAGAGCTTTGATCTCATCGGCAAAGTTCAGCCGAATATCCATGCGCCCGTCCGGGTAGATGGTGACGGAGTGCAGCAGCTCGATTGAGATTTCTCTGGTCAGCGCCGTAATCCCGGCATAGCTCTTGAATTGCTCGATCACAGCATTGCCATTGTCGTCGCTGCCGCTTATTTTTCGCTCCAACTCCAAGACCGTGCGGGAGATTTCCTCTGCCTGCGCCGTCAGAGCTTTCTTCTGCGCGGCGAAGCTCTCGCGGGAGATTTCGCCCTCCACCAGCCCTTCATAGAGGTCTTGCAGCCGCTTGTCAAGCCGGGCTTTCCGGCTCTGGAGGGTCTGCAACTGTCGCTGCGCCTGTTTGCGGTCAAGCTGCCGCTGCTCCTGCCTTGTTTGCAGGAGCCTGTCTATACTGACGGCGTATTGGGCGTAGACCTGTATGGTGTCGATGACAGCTTCCAGAATATCGGCCTCCGGGACTTTTTCCTCCGAGCAGTCAAAGCCGGTATTCAGCCTTTTCATGACGCAGCGGTAGGAGCCGTTCTTTCTGCTGTCCCGCTGCATGGCGTGGCCGCATACGCCGCAGATCACCTTGCGCTTCAGCGGATTGCCGCTGCCGGATACCGCTTCGTATTCCCGGTATTCCCGCATACAAGCCTGCGCTTTCTCAAACAGCGCCTCCGGCACAATGGCCTCGTGCCTATCGGGGACGATGACCCAATCATTGCGGGGGATTTTGACTGTGTGGGTGCTGCCTACAATATCCCGGCTTCGTTTGCCGTACACCGTCTTACCAATATACCGCTCGTCCCGCAGGAATTTTGCGACCAGACTGGCCGTCCAGAAGTTTTCCTCCTGAATACTGCGCCACGGTTTCCTTGTGCAGCCCGCCTCGACCTTATAGTTCTTCGGGGAGCTCACGCCGTCACCGTTCAGCGCCGCCGCGATCTCACATGTTTTTGCACCATCCGCCGCCATTTGAAAGATGCGCCGTATCACGTCGGCGGCTTCGGCATCTACCAGAAGATGATTCTTGTCCTCCGGGTCTTTGACATATCCGTAAGGCGCATAGGGACTGAGAAACGCCCCGCGTTCGGCTCTGGCTTTCTTGGCGCTCTTGACCTTGCGGGAAAGATCGCGGCTGTACAGGTCATAGATCAGCGTCCGGAAGGATGTATCAAGGCTGTCTATATCCAGCGGATTGCTGCTGTCAAAACCGTCGTTGACGGAAATGAAGCGCACACCCAGGAACGGGAACACGCGGGAAATGTAGTCGCCCACGGTGAGGTAATCACGACCAAAGCGGGATAGGTCTTTGACCACGATACAATTTACCTGCCCGCGCCTGACCTGCTCCAAAAGCGCCTTCACAGCGGGACGCTCGAAGTTCGTACCGCTCCAACCGTCGTCACAAAATTCCAATATTTCAGAGCCGGATAAATCTGCATGGCTGCATACATAATCCCGCAGGAGGCTGCGTTGGTTGGATATGCTCTCGGATTCGTTCTTTTCGCCGGTTCGCAAATCCTCATCCTCGCTGGATATGCGAAGATACATCGCCGTTTTCATGCGTCAGTTTTCCTCCCTTCCAGGTATGTACAGAGCTCCTTGTATTCGTCCCGGTAGCGGAACACGATCTCGATATTGCTGTCACCGTCCACATACACACGCTCAATCAGCGCCTGCGCCATTTCTTTTGTCAAAACATCCGCGCCCCGGAAGCTGCCGAAGGCCGCAAGGAACGGGTTTTCCGGCGTGTGCGCCGCTTCCGCCGCTTGACTGCGTGTCAGAGCCTCGATCAGCCGCTCCGCTTCCTCAGCTTCCGCTTTGTAGCGGCGTTTCAGCGTCATATACTCCTGCTCGGTCATGAGCTGATCCACATAGCTCTGATACAGGCTGTCATACAGGCCGTTGCAGCGTTTGAGCGCCCTTTTCGCGGCGTCCAGCCTGCCTTGCAGCGTCGCGGTCTGCTTTTTGTACTTTGGCGAGCCGTTTAGTCTGCGGACAATGGCTTCCATATCGGCGGCAAGGGCGATCTGGGTTTGAATGGCTTGCAGGAGCATGGGGAACAGTGCGTCCTCCCGGATGTTTTTCAGCGGACAGCTGCCAATGTCGTTGGCGTGGGTCGGGCAGATAAAGGTGTACCACAGCTTTTTTTCGTGGCTCACATTCTTGTACCGCACCAGCGGACGCTTGCAGTCGGCGCAGCAGACCAGCCCCTTGAGGATGTTTTCGGTGGTTTCCAGATGCGTGAATCTGCCGAGGTTTTCAAAGTATTCCGCATTTTTGCGTCGGGCAAGCTCCTGCACCTTATCGAATGTCTCCCGGTCGATCAGCGGCTCGTGGGTGTTTTCCACGACGACCCATTCCTCTCGTGGCTTCTTGTACTGCCCCCGGTTTTCGTAAAAGGACTGCCGCTTCTTTCCCTGCACCATGTGTCCGATGTACACCTGCCGGGACAGAAGGTTCTTGACCGTCTGAACATACCAGCTCACGCCGTTATATTTCTCCGTTTTGCATACCCCGGTGTTGTACAGGTAGGCGGAGGGGGATGGTACGCCCTCATCGTTGAGCCGCCTTGCGATCTGCGTGACGCTCACACCCTCGGCTCGCCACCGGAATATCTGCCGGGCAACGGGAGCCGTCGCTTCGTCCGGCTCCAGCTTGTGGGGATTATCCGGTTGTTTGCGGTAACCGTAGGGAGCCCACGCCCCGATGAAATCGCCGTTTTTCTGCTTCGCCGCCAGTGCGGAGCCGGACTTTCTGGAAATATCCTTGCTGTAAACCTCGTTGATGAGATTTTTCAGCGGAACCAGATAACCGTCCGCGCCCCGCTGGGCGGTGAGGGTGTCGAAGCCGTCGTTGACGGCAATAAAACGAACGCCCAGGAACGGGAAAATTCGCTCCAGATAGTTGCCGGTCTCCTTGTAGTTTCTGCCAAAGCGGGATAGGTCTTTGACCACGATGCAGTCAACTTCTCCACGCTTGACCGCCTCCATGAGCTTTTCAAATTCAGGACGTTGGAAATCCGTGCCGGTTCGTCCGTTATCGCAGAACAGCCCATACAGGGTAAGCGTTGGGTCATCTTCGATGAACCGGAGCAGGAGGTTTTTCTGCCCCTCTATGGTATCCGCGCCGGGTTTGCCGCTGTCCTCTACGGAAAGGCGGGCATAGGCGGCGGCGCGGTATTGCTTCTGCGCCTGTGCGGGAGCTTCCGCCGCCGGAATGACCGGGTTTGTCTTTCGTTTCGTTCTTGCCACTTATACCACCTCTCTGATCTGCGCCCGGCGCAGTATATCCGTCTGCCATGCAAATTCGTCCGCAAAGCGGAAGCGGACTTCCACGCGGTTATCCCTGTAAATGAGGATGCGGTCGATCAGCGCCACAACGATGCTGCGCTCCAATTCCGCGATGTTCAGGTGCTTTCTGAACTGCGCCATCCACTCCCGGTGCTTGCCGCCGTGCTCCCTGATCTGCGTAAGGGTCTCCTGCAAGGCGTCCATCTGTTTTTCGCACTCGGCGCAGCGTCCTGCGTAATTCTGCTTGAGCCTTGCGTATTCGTCCCGGTCGATGATGCCGTCGGCAAGGCTTTCATACAGGGACATGAGCAGCTTCTGGAGCCGCTCATATTCCGAGCGCTTTTTGTCGAGCTGCCGCTGCACCTTCTGGGCTTCTGCGGTTCTCAGGGGGGCGGTATCCGTCATGGCAAGAATATCGTCCAGATCAACCGCGTCCCGGATATACTGCTTTACCGTGTCCAAAACCAGTTGTTCCAGCGCCTCGTCGCGCATCCGGTGGGGCGAACAGGATTTATCCTGCTTGTGCGCGGCGCAGACGTAGTAGACATACTTTTTATTGCCGGAGGGAACGGTTTTGCGCACCATGCTTGCGCCGCACTCGCCGCAGAACACCATGCCGCTGAAAAGCTGCACGGCGCTGTCGCCGGGGCTGCGGCGGGTATCCAACGAGAGCGCCTTCTGTACGCTGTCAAAGTCCCGGCGCTCAATGATAGCTTCGTGGGCGTCCGAAACGATTGCCCATTCGCTTTCCGGCTTTGTGACGCGCTTTCGCACCTTGTAGCTGGGTGTGGTTTCTTTTCCCTGAATGAGTATGCCTGTGTAGACCGGATTTTTCAGGATACGCAGCACGGCGTTGGCCGACCATGCCGCCTGCGGGTTCGCCTTGAAGGAGGTGGCAAACCTCATGCCCAGCGATCTTTTGTATTCCATGGGCGAAAGCACGCCGCTGTGATTCAATCGGGCGGCGATATCCTGCGGGCTCATGCCCTCCAGCTTCCATTTGAAGATATCCCGCACGACGTCCGCGGCGTATTCATCTGCCACCAGACGGTTTTTGTCTGTTTCGTCTTTCAGATAGCCGTACACGGCAAACGCGCCGATATACTGGCCGCTCTTGCGCTTGACCTCAAGCTGGGTGCGGACTTTCACGGAAATATCCCGGCAGTAGGCTTCGTTTATGAGGTTTTTGAACGGAATGATAAGTTCGTCCGAAGCGTTTTTTCCGCCGAGACTGTCATAGTTGTCGTTGACGGCGATGAACCGCACGCCTAAAAATGGGAATATCTTCTCGATGTATTCGCCAGCGTCCAGATAATTACGGCCAAAGCGCGAAAGATCTTTCACGATGATGCAGTTGGTGCGTCCCGCCTTTACGTCCTCCAGCATTTTCTTAAAGCTCGGCCGCTCGAAATTGGAGCCCGTGAAGCCGTCGTCGATCCTGACGGCGTATTCCCGAAGCTCCGGGCGGGTTCGGATAAAGTCACGCAGCAGCTCCCGCTGCCCGGTGATGCTGTTGGATTCCTCTTTATCCCCATCGTCCCTCGACAGTCGGAGGTAAAGCGTGGCGTTCCAGATTTTTGTTTCGGTGTTGTGTTGCATATTGCCAGCTCCTTTCCTCCAAAATTGTACCCTGCGTTGCGCAGGACTGTCGAGGATGTCGCAGGATCAGCCCTTTGTGCGGATATATGCTTCCAGTCTGTCCTCCAATGAAACATCCGTATCGGCGAAGCTGACCCTGACCACATATTTCCCATGCCGGTAGCAGTAGGGGTTGCCGATCTGACGGATGAAATCCAAAATACGCTCCCGCTTGGGCAGCGCCGTGTTGACCTTTACGTCGCGGATATCCACCAGCGTATTGTGGTCAACGGTGCGAACATCCATATCGGATGCCGTATATGCGTCCATGCCATACCTCCTTGTTTTGTTTATTCCATGGTTATGATTGGATATATAAATCTATGAGCCCGAGCCGAGGGCAGAAGAATAGGGCTGTGACGGAACACAGCCCCATGGTTTCCGGCCTCGATGCGGATAAAAAGACCCTTCCCTCAGAACTTCATGGGAAGGGTCGAATGCTTGCGCCTGCCGTTGTAGATGCGGTAGAACAGGTTGACGTAGCGCTTTACGCCCCG
>OHBD01000048.1_pt1 | contig 76305 bp, 54 predicted proteins | sample 1577291 | NCBI WGS metagenome assembly OHBD01 (sample SAMEA3879572, study PRJEB24766) | human gut metagenome | biome: human-associated habitat; feature: feces | place: USA | collected 1985/1987
AGTTTATAGTAAACTTACTAAATGATATTTTTATGAAATTTTAATATCAAAATTAATAACATTACCGTGCAAACGGAATAATAAAAAGGAGAATTAAGTATGAAGAAAAAATGGCTTTTGCTTTTGATTTTGGCGGCAATGATTGTGATTTCATTTGTCGGATGCCAAATCGAAACATTTACGGTTGAGTTCGATACAGACGGGGGCAGCGCAATAGTATCGCTTAAGGCGGAAAAAGGAAAAGAAATCGAGTGTCCCGAAGAGCCTGAAAAGTCCGGTTACAGATTTGACGGCTGGTATAAAAACGAAGAACGAACAGAAATGTTTGATTTTTCAAGTGAAAAAATCAACGGAAACATAACCTTGTTTGCTAAATGGATAAAGGTTTTTGCAGTCGAATTTGATACGAATGGCGGAAGCAATGTGTCGACTGAATTCGTGGACAGCGGTTCGGTTGCGGTTCAGCCTGCCGAACCGTTTAAGGACGGAAAAAATTTCGGCGGTTGGTACAAGGAAAAGGAATGTATAAACAAATTTTATTTCAACGAGCCGATAATGTCCGATATGACGCTATTTGCGAAATGGGTTGATAAGGTTACATACACGGTCAATTTTTACGTAGGAAACTATGACGGTCAACACGAGTGGAGTTTATGGAATACTCAGACAGTGGAGCATGGGTATGCTGCGGACACGCCTGAAAGTCCCGACGCAACGTGGTATATACCCGAAGAACACATGACTTATTCCTTTTTACGTTGGGAATCCGATTTCGACGACATTCGGAGCGACCTGGACGTTTATGCCGTTTATCAGATTGATTTAGACGAATTCGGATTTTCGGGAGGGTACGGCACCGAAAGCGACCCGTGGGAAATAGCGTCTGTCTATGATTTGGAGGATATGGCGGAGAAAATTGCATCCGATGCCGTCAGCGAATCCGGAGTGAAATATGCGGAAGGATATTATATTCAGACAGATAATATTTTTGTAAAGCAAAGTATTCGTCTAATAGGCGACGGAGTGGACTTCGAGGGGGTTTACGACGGACAAAATCACGGTATATTCTTTTTAACGGACATCAATCACGGTATTTTCGGTATTAACAAAGGTTTAATAAGAAATTTGGGATTTTTATTGAGTATAACTGACAATGACGAAGCTACCGGTGCACTTACGACAGAAAACTTAGGAACAATAAAAAATTGTAATGTTTTGGAGCATATTAACATAAGTGGCTCGACAATAGGAAGTTCCGTTATAACCGAAGAGCAGGCTACGGCACTGCTAAGATTTTACGGAAATAAGAGCTACGTACGTTTGGACAACGCAAGTTGGTTTACCGTTATCAACCATGAAGTTGCATCGATTGAAGACTGCAACGTTGGAAAAAGCATAGACGGAAACGGCGAAGGATATATAATAGCGTTTACGAATTTCGGCACGATAAAAAATATTAAAGAAAATAACGGTAATATGTCTGTTTTTGAATGCGGCGGCGGCGCTGTCAAAGACAATTACGGCGTTATTGAAAACGTAAAGGTGGGAGCAATCTCGAGCGGCGGCGAATTTGCGGCGGGAATCGCTCTGTGCAATCACGAAGGGGCTTTAATAAAAAATTGCTCGTCCAAGGAAGTGGATTTTAAAAGTTTACCGGATGGATACGGCGCTGTGGGAGGCGCGGTTGTAATAAATAAGGGAAAAATAATCAATTCTGCCGCAGTAACGGTCGGAATTCGCTATGCCAAGCAAAGCGCGTGCGTGGCAGTAGAAAATTATGGAATAATCGATGAATGCCTTGGATATGAGGCGTTTGGTCGTGACATTGCGGCAGGCATAGTTTTATATGCTCGGGACGGTTCAATAACGGCAAATTGCTCTTTTGCTTCGATTTGGGGAAGCTCTGCGGCGGGTATAGCTTATCTTGTCGAGGAGGGAGCCGTTGTCAAAAATTGCAGCAATGCCCAAGATAGACCGTATATAAACTATTTATCCGAAGACGATTTCGGCAACGCTCTCGGCGCGGGCACGGTCGGAGGAATAGCCTCGAAAAATTACGGAACTGTCGAGGACTGCAGATTGTATACCTGGACTATGTCTACGACCAATGCGCCGGCTAGATATTCTCCTTTTTTGACGGTTGCTTATTGTTTCAAAGGAAATGGAATAAGCGGAGGCGTTGTTGGGGAAAATTACGGAATTTTAAGGAGATGCGATACAGGCGCTACTGTTTTCGGTGCGGAAAGCGCCGGCGGAATTGTCGGCGTCAATGAAGGCGGGTTAATAGAATACTGCACTTTTGTGGCAAGCGCGGCTGTTGTTGCGGAATCCGGCGTTGCGGGCGGAGCAGTGGGTATCATGAACGAAGGGACAATCAGACGCACATATTGCAATATTTTTGAAGGTTTTTCGATTCTCAGACTTTCTTCTTATTTTGTCAATGCTTCTGAAGCTGCCGGAGGTTTTATCGGGAAAGCAACAAATGCGAAGATTAGCGAGTGTTATACGGTTGACAGATTTGGTAGCAGCATTTATTCTTCATTAAACCGTATAGGCGCATTTATAGGCGAGGTCGGTGGCGGTTGCTTGGCTGAAAACTGTTTTTATGTCGGCGAAATGACAAATGCGATTGTTTCCGTCAATTTAACGGACGGAACGGTTTTTGACGAAAGCGGCATAAAAAATCTGACTTTAGTTAATTATTCGTGGGGAATTTTCGGGTAGGTAGGTTTTAACTGCCTACCCGTTTTACGTTCCCGCGTGGTTTTAGTGCATTTTAATATGTGCTATACTGCGGTAAATTGATTGCGCCTACGAATTTGTAGATAATTTCGACTTCCTGCATTTTTCTGCCGTCGTATTTCTCGGTTTCGCCGATATAAATCTTTTCGATGAAACTGTTGAGAATTTCGGGATTCAACTCTTCGATTTTCGTGTAACTCTTTACGACTTTCAGAAACTTCGAGAGTTTTTCTTCGTCCTGAACCGATGAAGCAAGAGCGTTTTTGAGCTTTTGGATTTTCGTTTTCAGGTCGTTACCTTCGTCTTCGTAAGATTTTGCAAGGAAGTCAAATCGTTCGTCGGTGATTCTGCCGTTTACGTTATCTTCGTAAAGTTTACGGATAATTCTGCCGATATCCTCTTGTCTTTCATAAAGCCGTTTTAATTCGGCTTTTGTTTTAGCCTGAAACTTTACCGTTTCTCTTTTAGAACCGGATAGATATTCGTCCGTAAATTCCTTTTCGTGAAACAAGACATATTCGCATACTTTTTGCAAATCTTCTTTAACTATCGTTTCAAGGTCGGACACCAAAATTCGATGGCAACTACACAAGCCTTTCTTTTTCTTCCGATAGGTCGCACAGGAAAAATTGTCCATTTTTCTGTTTCTCGCCACACGCTGAATCGTCAGATGATTGCCGCAGTCAGCGCAGTAGAGCAATCCTGAAAACATATTCGGCTCATTGTATTTTGTGCGGGCGCGTTTTGCTTTCCGCATTTGCTGTACCGTTTCAAAAGTTTTTTCGTCGATTATCGCCTCTTGTGTGTTACGGAAGATTACCCATTGATTTCGCGGCAAGTTGACTTGCTTTTTGGTTTTATAGGATTTTACTGCCGTCTGAAAATTTACTGTATGTCCCGCGTATGCCGTTTGATCTAAAATATATTTAATACTCATCGAATCCCATATTTCGGGGTATTCGCTTCTTGCATTGGTTTTAATTCCTCGATTCATATAATACAGTATAGGCGTTTCAACTTTCTCTTCCGTTAACTTGTGCCCAATTTCCGAAATGCGATAACCGTCAACGTACATTTGGAAAATTCGCCTTACCGTAGCCGCGGCTTCTTCGTCTATAATCCATTTATCTTTGTCGTCCGGATCTTTTTTATATCCGAACGGGGGATTAGTCGTAAGATGTTTACCGGAATTGCCTTTCGCTTTGAATACTGCGCGAATTTTCTTCGACGTATCTCTTGCATACCACTCATTGAATACGTTTTTGAACGGCGTCAGGTCGTTTTCTGTCTGAATATTGCTGTCTACGTTATCGTTGATCGCAATAAAGCGAATGTCAAGATTTGAGAAATAGATTTCGGTGTAATACCCAACCATTATGTAATCTCTGCCGAATCGAGACATATCCTTTACGATAACAGTAGAAATTTTGCCTTCTTCCGCGTCAGCCATCATTCGCTGAAAGTCGGGGCGGTTGAAGTTCGTACCCGAAAAGCCGTCGTCAACGTAGAATTCAATATTGGTAAAGCCGTGTTCTTTCGCATATTTAGCGAGAATTTCTTTTTGATGAACGATACTGTTGCTATCTCCGACAAGGTCGTCGTCTTTGGATAATCTTGCGTATAATGCCGTTACGTCACCTCCGTAATTGTATTTTTTGTTATTTTTAATCGCCGTTTGTCCTATCATAATTGTTTACCTCCGTTATGCGGCAAACAGCGAGTTCGTCCCGATTCGCCCGATTGTATCCGCGCGCTTTGGCGGGTTATCAGGCGTTTCATAATGTCAAGCGGAGTATCTGTTGCGCCGAGTTGTTCCCGCGCTACCACAACGAAGGTTTTATCTCCGATGGGGTGATACTCTAATCTGTAATTGTAATCGTTTTCTTGTCTTTTAGCCGTGTTTTCCGTAAATATAATCTCCTTATCAATGATTTATTTACGTAAAACGGCAGGAAGGACGGCTTATAATTTGCCGTCTTTTTTCATATTTTTCAAGGCTTCGTAGCCTTCTTTTATCAACCGGACTTTCGTAATTCCGTTTTCTTCGAGAAAAGCGTTTATTTCATCATATAAGGCTCTCGGTATCATCGTTCCGAAATTGCCGCTCGCTTGCTTTCTCTTTTCCTTATTCTTTTCTTCGTACTTCCTGCGCGTTTTACGCACGGGAGTATCTTCTTTCCGTTCCATTGAACTGTCCTCCGAAAATATAAAATCGTATTGATACATATTATAACGATTTTACTCTCAGGAGTCAAGCTCTTTTTATGAACGTGCAGAAAATATCCCTTTATTTCTTATAATTGTCGTTATTATTTAGTTTTTCTTGTCTTTTGCGTTCTTCTTCGATTTCCGCTTCTATCTGTTGCAGTCGCGGAACTTGCCGAACGACGTCGGGCGTGAAGAGCGAAAGGACGGAATCGAAAAAACTTCCGATTGTTTTCGGCTTTCCGTGAACGATACGCCGATATTCCGTCGGGTTCGTTCTTGCAAGTTCTTTGCCGACGTTTGTATAGTGGGAATTGTTCTCCTTTTCCTTTTGCAGAGTTTCTGCTTTTCGGACGTATTCGAGCGTTTCGTCCATAGCCTTTGTAAGCCGTTTTGAAAGGTCGTTATTGTCTGCCGTTAAAGCGATCACTTGTTCTTGTAACTTTCCGCGTTTCCGTGGAATACTTCCGCTTTTTGCCGCGGTTAAAGCGTCTGCATACACCTGACTTTCTTCCCGTATGGCTTCTGCTTGCTCGATTATCTTTTTTGCCTTAAATTCGGCGGTGGAAAGGTGTTTCTTCTGACTGCCTTCTTTTCCGCGCTGTAAGCCCCAACGTTTTCCGACGGTTTCGTAAAAATCCGTTTGTAACTGTTGCAGTTGCGGCTTGTCAAAAAGTTGTTTACTGCAAAGCCGTCCGTCTTTTGTTACGGGCATTAGGTTTAAGTGCATATGCGGTGTTGTTTCGTCGTTATGTACTACCACTGCGATTATATTTTCTTCACCGTAACGCCCTGTAAAAAATTTATAACAGTCCGAGAAAAAGTTATATTGTTCTATCTTGGCTAATCCGTCAAAAAAAGTTTTATCCGAGCCTAACACAAACGAGTTCATTACAACTGCGTCCTTACGCGGGGATAAGCCTAACTCTTTTATTCTGCCGTTTATGAACTCCGTATAAGTTTTTCCGAAATATGGCGTAAACCGATAATTGTTTATCGTCCGCTCACAGTCTATCTGCGGGTTTGCCGCTTCGTAATTCTCGTCCCGTTCGTTTTCCTTTTCGATAGGCGCAACGTCTTGTTTATGGTATTTCTCCATATGACACACTAAATATGAAATAATGATTTTCCTCCTGAAATTTGTTTTTTATTCTCTTTGAGCAAAGTGTGTAGAATTTCCTCTGCCAACTGTTTTTATAGTGGATTCACAGCCTCGCAGAGCACACTATTTTGCGAAGCAAAGTATAGTGTGCTACACTTTGCTCAATGGCTGTCTGTTTTGCTCCGTTTTTTCCTCAAAGTTTTCTCCCGCTTATGGCGGGCGATATTGATTGTAATTTGTCATTTTTTTACCTCCTGAAAGACGACAAAAAAGCCGCTGACAATTTTCTTATCACCGACTTAAAACACAAGTATTAAGTTTTTATTTTCGTTACATAATGCACCTCCGATTTGTATATATGGATAAAAAAATCCGTGCGATTTCGGTTGCCTAAATAGGCTCGTTCTTCGCACGGATTTAAATCCCGATTATTTAATTTGTGGTCGATTTTATCTAAAAAATCGTATCACACTAAAACCCACGCCGAAATCTCTCTTTTTTAACGATTTCAACGCCCGTCGCGGAATTGCTACACCTGACTTCAATTCTATGGTAAACGACGGTAATTATCCTTTCCGAGTCCACAAAGGGGAACAGAGAAATCGGGCAACATCTTCACGCCCGACAACGCCTTTTCTTACGGCGCAATGCTTGACCTTATATCAAACCTATTATAGTATAACATACGAACATTTGTTCGTCAAGTGTTTTTGCTTATTTTTCTTAAATATGCTTTTATTACTAAATCGACAATAATTTTAACATATGGCACAAAAGGGACAATATAAGAGACATTTTGTCTTGACATTTGTCCCTGATTTTGATATACTATTGTTGAAATCATAGAGTGGAGGTTTGAGATGATAAATTTCGGACACGAAACGGAAGAGCTTGAATTTAAGAAAAGCACAAGTGAAATGCACGATGCAATGAAAGACATTGTTGCAATACTAAATAAGCACGAAAAAGGTGTTTTATATTTCGGTGTTGCTCCAAATGGTGACGTAAAAGGCTTGCAGGTTGTTGAATCGACTTTGCGCGATGTTTCGAGAGTGATTTTTGAAAGTATAAAACCGCAAATTTATCCTCAAATTCAAAAAGTCACGATTGACGGGTGTGATATAATCGAAGTGAAATTCAGCGGGCGAAATAAACCATATTCGGCTTACGGGAAGTATTATATCAGAGTTGCCGACGAAAGTCGCGAATTGACTCCTGCCGAGCTTAAAGAAATGATGGTTGCAAGCGAGTATTCAGAGCGCTGGGAACAATTTGAAACTCCTTACACGATTAAGGATATCGACGAGTCGGCTATGAAAGATTTTTATAACCGAGCCATCGCTTGCGGAAGATTGCCCGACGACGGATACGACGCAGAAAAGTTGCTTAATAAACTCGGTTTATTAAAAAACGGCAATTTGAATAATGCGGGATACGTTCTTTTTGGAAATAACGGTCCTGTTACACTTAAAATGGCTGTATTTGCGAGTGATGAAAAGTTGACTTTTTTGGATATAAACCGATCCGAAGATAATATTTTTAGACTTGTAGACACTGCGCTTACCTATATCAAAAAGAATATTCGTTGGCGTGCAGAAATCGGGAATGTTACGAGGGAAGAAATACCAGAAATACCGCTCAAAGCATTGCGCGAAATTGTAATAAACAGTTTTGCGCACGCAGAGTACGGAACGGGTTCTCAACACGAAATTGATATTCATCCCGGTAAAGTTGTAATATATAACCCCGGAACGTTTCCTTCTGAATTTTCTCCCGAAGATTTTGCGACGAAAAACCTATCTTCGATTATACGAAACGAGTTAATTGCAAAAGTGCTGTATCTTTGCCACGATATTGAATCTTTCGGCAGTGGATTCAAACGTGTCTATACTCTTTGTAACGCTGAAAACGTTTCTTGTTCTTATGAGAAAACCCCGATAGGCTTCTCGTTTATCTTTTTGAGAAATGACCCTAATGCGCTGAAAAATGTCCCTGAACCGAACCAAACTGTCCCTGTTGTTTTGTCCAAAACGGAAAAAGCGGTTTATAAACTTTTGAAGTTGCAACCCAATTTGACGCGAGAAGAACTCTCAATGGAAATTTCTAAAACCGTTAAAACGGTTCAGCGCGCTCTTGACGGATTGAAAGAAAAAGGGCTTATTGCTCGCGTTGGCAATACCCGTACGGGCTATTGGGAAATTTTACAACAATAAGAAAAAGGAGTTTACTATGGCTTCAGGCATAAAAAAATCTAAGGCACCAAAAAAAGAAAAAGAAGTTACGCTGGAACAGGTATTATGGAATTGTCGGGTTGCTCTGCGTGGCTTTGGTAGTTTTGAAAAGAATAGGGATTCCGTTATCGGCTTGGCATTTCTTAAATTTGCCGGGGATAAGTTTGAAAAACGTCGTAAAGAAATAATTGCAGAATACGGAGATATTCCCGTATTTTTGGAAAAACCTGCATTTTATAATTCACAAAATGTTTACTATCTGCCTGAACATTGCAGATGGTCTTTTATCGTAAAAAATGCCGGAGATAACGATATTGCGGTTAAACTTGATACGGCAATGAAAGATATCGAGGATGCGAATCCTCCGCTTAAAGGCACTCTCCCGCAAAATAACTACGCTTCTTTGGGTGCGGATAAGAACGCAATAAAATCGTTGATTGACGAAATAAACAAGTTGGACGAAAGTCGTTTCCACGAAGAAGACTTGATAGGGCGTGTTTACGAATACTTTTTGCAAAACTTCGCGGCGTCGGCATCAAAGGAAGATGGCGAATTTTACACGCCCGCGTGCTGCGTAAAATTGATTTCGGAACTTATTGAACCCTATGACGGGATCGTTTACGACCCTTGTTGTGGTTCCGGAGGAATGTTTGTTCAATCAATGAAATTCGTTGACCAGCATAAAGGCAATCGCAAAAAAGTGTCCGTTGTCGGGCAAGAATCTAATCCCGATACCTGGCGTCTTGCAAAAATGAACTTGGCTATTCGCGGAATCTCGTGCGACTTGGGCGAAAAGAATGCTTCGACGTTCACCGACGACCAACATAAGGACACTATCGTTCAATACATAATGGCAAATCCGCCGTTTAACCTTAAAAATTGGCGTGGAGAAGATGAGCTTGTAAACGATCCTCGTTTCAAACCATATAAACCGGCAATGCCGCCCGTTGCAAACGCAAACTATGCATGGATTTTGCATATGCTTTCTAAACTTGACGTTGAAAGAGGTATAGCAGGATTTCTGCTTGCTAACGGAGCATTGAATGCCGGTTCCGGCGGCGATGATGAGGATGACGCAGGTGGAGCGGCTCAATATCAAATTCGTAAAAAATTACTCGAAAACGACAAAATCGAAGCGATTATCGTTTTGCCGAGAGATATGTTCTACACTACGGATATTTCCGTTACGCTGTGGATAATGAACAATAACAAAAAAGCTCGTATGCTCAACGGCAGACAGCTTCGCGACAGGACGGGTGAAGTCCTTTTTGTAGACCTTCGCCGTTGGGATGAAAATACGGAAGAATACGTTATCGACAAGGGTAAAAAGAAAAAGAAAACCGTGCTTACGGACAGCCAGATTGCGGCAGTTAAAAAGATATACAACGATTGGCAATCGGTTGAAACGGTTGATTCTTCAACGTACGCCGTACCTGAGTTGTATCGTTCGGTGAAAATAGACGAAATCGGTAAAAAGAATTACTGCCTTGCTCCGAGTAAATATATTGAATTTATCGACCACGATTTGGATATCGATTTCAATACCGAAATGGCGCGCATTCAATCGGAAATGAAAAATTTAATGGAGCAAGAACAACAATCGCAAAAAATGCTTGTTGATGCTTTTGAGGGAATAGGCTATGGCATTAAAAAAAGTTAAGTTAGGCGATTTGCTTGAACTTTGTGATGAACGTAATTCTGATTTAAAATATGATTTATCTGATGTTAGAGGAATTTCCATAAAAAAGGTATTTATTGATACAAAAGCGGATATGGAGGGTGTTTCATTAAAGCCATACATTTTAGTGAAACCTGACAGTTTTGCTTATGTTACTGTAACATCAAGAAACGGAGAAAAAATCACGATTGCACACAACGACACAAAAGAAACGTTTATTGTGTCTTCTTCGTATGTAGTTTTCAAAGTCAAACGTACCGATTTAATTTTATCTGAATATCTTTTTATGTATTTTAATCGAACGGAATTTGATAGGTATTCGCGCTTTAATTCATGGGGCTCTGCGCGAGAAACTTTTTCTTGGCAGGAAATGTGCGATATTGATATAGAATTGCCACCGATTGACGTGCAAAAAAAGTACGTAGATATTTATCTTGCAATGCTTGCAAATCAACGTGCATACGAGCAAGGTCTCGACGATTTAAAACTCGTCTGCGATGCGTATATTGAAGATTTGCGTCGTAAAATGCACAGCGAAGAAATCGGTAAATATCTTATTTTAAGTGATAGGCGAAATGATTTAAACTTGTCGGTGAATTTCGTTAGAGGGTTAGCTACAAGTAAAGAAATGATTGAAACAAAAGCAGATATGGATGGAGTAAAACTCGATAATTATAAGGTGGTATTACCGACCCAAATTGCCTATGTGTCAGACACATCGAGAAGAGCAGATAAAATGTCACTTGGTTACAACGATACAGAAACTCCTGTCCTTGTTTCTTCGATTTCAATCGTCTTTGGAACAAATACGGACTATTTGTTGCCAGATTACTTAATGTTGTTTTTGACGAGAAGCGAGTTTGATAGGTATGCAAGGTTTAATTCGTGGGGGTCGGCAAGAGAGACTTTTTCTTGGGAAGAAATGTGTAGCGTGAAAATTCCTATTCCGCCAATTGAAGTGCAGAAGTCAATTGCAGAATTATATAAGGTGTATAATCAGCGTAAGGAAATAAACGAAAAGCTAAAAGCCCAAATCAAAGACATCTGTCCGATATTGATAAAAGGTTCTTTACAAAGTGCAACTGATTAAATAATGTAATTAAGTAAGATAAACTTAACGCGAGAGGGGATTATGACGACTGATGAGTACAATAGTTATATAAAAAACTATTTAGAAAACGACAAAACTCAAAGTGCAATAATGCTTACTGCACCATGGGGCACAGGAAAAAGTTATTATATCAGAAATGATTTAAGTCGTTTTTTAGAAGAAAATAAATTGAGCTATGCAGTAGTTTCGGCTTACGGGCTTTCGTCTATTGCGGATATTAACAAAGAATTGTTTTTGGAAATAAAGTTCCAAAAAACAAAAAGGCAATGCAAATGGCTTGCTACGTTTGGGAAAACGATAGCCACAGGTGCCGTGGGGATTGGAAAGACTTTGTTAAAAAATATCGCTCACATAGATATAGATTTTGATTTGTCAGAGCCGAATTACAAAAAACTGTATGACTTGGTTAATCTTAAAGACAAATTGATAATTTTTGAAGACATAGAGAGATCGAGTGTAGATATAATTGAATTTTTGGGATATGTTAATAGCCTTGTCGAGCAAGATGGCGTGAAAGTACTATTGGTCGCAAACGAGCAGGAATTCTTGAAAACAACCGACTCGGATTCTCAATTGTCTAATCAACGAGATAAAAACAAAGAGCCGTCATATACTCCGCGATCGATAGAGTATCTTAGAAAAAAAGAAAAAACAATCAGCGATACTATCATTTTTGAAATAGATAAAAAAGAAGCGTTGAGAAGCATTATAAAACTGTTTTTTGCAGATAATTTATCGGAGACGCTGATTACCGAAGAAAATATTGTTGATATAATAAACGTAATGAGCGTCGTTAAATCAGACAATCTTCGAGCGGTGATGTTTGCATGTCAAAAAACAAGCGATATTATAAAAATCTACGACGGGGAATTAGACAACAACTTTGTCAGATTTTTATTGTGTAGTATAATTGCGTACTCGTGTCGTATCAAAAGCGGAAAGAATACAAAATGGAAAAATGACGAGATTTCTCCATCGGAATTAGGAACAGCAACTTTCCCTTTGTATCGAGTGTGTTACGACTATATAAATAGTCAACTCTTAAATTCAACAAAACTTGCGGAAGCTCAAGAATCATATTCAAGGCAAAAGAAATTTGAATCCGATAAAAATGAATTCAATAAATACTTTGTTGAATTAAAAAGGTTTTACGATAATACAGAGGCTAACGTTTCTTCTGCAGTTGCCGGAATTAAAGAATTATTATCAAAAAATGAAGGCGTCGAAGTGTCTGAATATGGAATGTTGGCAAATTACTTAATTGCGGTGCGTGAATGTATAGCCAATGAATCCGACGTAGATGAGTGCAAGCGGTTAATGCTAAAAAATGTTCAAGGAATCGGAAGTAATTCGAACATAGAACATGGCTTGATGTATCACAATGGCGTTGCATTAGAAACTGCAGATCAGAGAAAAGAATTGGCTGAGTTTAAGAAAGAATTGTTAGAGTCTATAAAAAGTAAGAAAAAAGAAGAACTTTTTACTATGGATAATTCCGATAAAAAGGTGGAAAACTTTATCGACTATGCTTATTCTCATAAAGATGAAATTATCGGAAACGGAAGTTTTGTGAGAGAAATAAATATCCAAAACCTCGTTGATTTTCTGAAAAATTGTACTGCGCAAGAAATAGAGGGTATTCGCGATGTGTTTTTGTCAATTTATGCAAGCGTTAATATCGGAGAATTTATGTCCGGAGATAAAGAAAATCTTGAACTTCTCAAAGACGAACTACAAAAGTTGAAAAATAATTATACCGGGTTTGACAAAATTCAAAAGAAGCAAATTGAATGGTTTATTGGTAATTTGGAAGAAATAATTCAAAAATTGTCGTAAGGAGAAACGGATGGATTACATATTTGAAAAAGGAAAATTTAAAGAGTCGGAACTTGAATCTGCTATAATCAGCCTTTTCGATCAATACGAATACTACAACTATGTATCGGGAGAAACAATCGAACGTAAATTCAAAGACGTATTGATTTATTCAGATTTAAGGGCATACCTGTCAAAGAAATATTCGTGCTTAACTCAAAATGAAATAAGTCGTGCCATTGCTCTTTTGGATAATATTCCTTCCGTTCCGCTTTACGAAGGAGCAATGGCAACGTATCGTATGCTGTCGGAAGGGTTTGATCTTTTACGGGATGACGTAACTCAAACCGCAGTTCACATTGACTTTATCGATTTTGACAATATTGCAAATAACAATTTTAAAATCGTAAATCAGTATACGGTTGAGGACATTCAGACAAGACGTCCCGATATGTTGGTATTTATAAACGGTATTCCGGTTACTATATTTGAATTTAAGAGCGCAATCGAAGAAGATGCCACGATACATAATGCATGGGAGCAAGTAACGATTCGTTATGCAAGGGATATTCCTGCGCTTTTGAAGTATTGTACAATGGCTGTAATATCCGATGGAGTAAACACCAAACTCGGAACTATTTTTACGCCGTATAAATTCTTTTATTCATGGAACAAAGCGAATGAAACGGATACTGTCGCTAATGGAATCAGCTCGCTCTTTACAATGATTGAAGGTGCTTTTTCTCCCGATAGGTTGCTGCAAGTATTTCGTGATTTCATATTTTACCCTGATGACAGTAAGAAAAGCGAAGCAATTATTTGTCGTTATCCTCAATTTTTTGCCGCAAATAAGATGTTGGAAAGCTTGAGTCAACACAAGCGACCGGCTGGCGATGGTAAGGGAGGTATTTATTTCGGCGCAACAGGTTGCGGAAAAACTTATACGATGCTCTTCTTGTCGAGACAATTGATGTTGCGGAAGAAAGACGTTTTTCATAATCCCACGATTGTATTGATAACCGATCGTGAAGATCTGGATACGCAAACTTCTAAATTGTTCGTCACGGCGAAAGAATATTTGCACGATAAGAATATAAAGAGTATAGAAAGTCGCGATGATTTATATGATACTTTATCTAACTGCGAAAGCGGAGGAGTCTACATTACAACGATACAAAAGTTCTGCGAAAGTACAGGACTGTTGTCGGATAGAAGCAACATAATTTGTATCTCGGATGAGGCTCACCGTTCCAATGCGGGAGTAAATGCAAAATTAAAGAAAACAGATAAAGGGGTTTTTACGACTTATGGTTTTGCGTACTATCTGAGAGAAGGTCTTCCGAATGCCGTTTATTGCGGTTTTACCGGCACGCCTGTTGACGAAGCGATTGCGGTATTCGGCGATGTCGTTGACGCATACACGATGAAGGAATCTTGCGACGACGGCATTACTGTTCGTATAGCCTATGAACCTCGTCTTGCGCCTGTAATGCTTTCGGATAAGGACGCAAAGGAAATACAAAAATATTATGAACGTTGTGCCGAGCAAGGTGCAAATTTTGAGCAGATAGAAGAAAGCAAACGGGCAATGAGCAAATTGTCTGCAATTTTAGGCCACCCGGAAAGGTTAAAAAGACTTGCAAAAGATATTGTTACGCACTACGAAACCTTATGCGCCGAAAAACCACAGATTGTTCAAAAAGCTATGATTGTTTGTGCCGATAGAACGCTGGCATTCAGGTTATATAAAGAGATTGAGGGTTTACGTTCTGAGTGGACGATAGCTAAAAAAACAGAGGATGAGTCTGTCTTATCATCGGATAAACTCGATGAGCTTGTAGCAATTCCAAAGATAAATCTCGTTGCTACAAGGGGAGATGACGACGAAAAGGCATTGTATGATTTATGCGGAACGAAAGAGCACCGTAAATTCCTTGATGAACAGTTTAAAAACAATGATTCCAATTTTAAGATTGCAATAGTCGTAGATATGTGGATTACCGGTTTTGACATACCATCGCTTGCGGTAATGTATATTGATAAACCGCTTCAAAAACATACGCTTGTGCAAACAATTTCTCGCGTAAATCGAGTTTTTGACGGAAAAGATAAAGGTTTGGTTGTTGATTATATCGGCATTAAAACAGAGATGATGGAAGCAATCAAGATGTATGGCGGGCCGCAAGAAAGCCCCATAGACGAAATCGGAATTACACTTGGAATTTTCAGGAATCACTTGAAGTTGATAGATGATTTGCTTATTAACTTTAATGCGACGGATTTTTATGTCGGAAATCCTTTGCAGCGTTTGCAATGTTTGAATCGGGCGGCGGAGTATGTTCAATCATCCAAAGAGATGGAATTGCGATTCATGACGTTATCGCGCAAACTTAAGGCGGCGTATGGAATAGTATGTCCGTCAGGTGAACTTACGAAAGAAGAACTTGCTAAGGCACAGTTTTATATGGCTATTCGCTCAATTATTTATAAGCAAACAGTCGGCGACGCGCCTGATGCCGAAGTAATGAACGAAGTCGTAGAAGAAATGGTTCGAAAGGCAATAACCGTTACCGGAGTTGAAAATGTCGTCGACGAGGATAAGTCGATTGACTTTTTTAGCGAGGATTTTTTGAAACAACTGAATTCGGTAAAAATGCCGATTACGAAGTTTAACGCCCTGATGAAGCTTTTGAAAAAAACAATAATTAACTATGGAAAAGTAAACAAAGTTAAAGCTATTGAATTTGACGAGAGATTAAGACGGGTGGTTGAAACTTATAACTCAAGAGATAAGTTGGTATTCGCAACCGAAGTTGTGGCGGATTTTGTAAATGATTTGTCTGATGAGTTGATTAAGATATTGCACGATTTAAAAGACGATGAAACGTCTTTTGAGAAAATGGGTGTTTCATACGAAGAGAAAGCTTTTTACGATATTCTGGTACATGTAAGGGATACTCACAATTTTGTATTTGAAGACGAGAAGTGTGTTGATTTGGCAAAGAAAATTAAGTTGCTGGTAGACGACAAACTTCAGTATGCAAATTTCTTCAACAGGGATGATATAAAAAGTCAGTTGAATCAGGATTTGACGGTACTTCTATATAAGAACGGATATCCTCCCGAATGGGATGAAGAAGTTTTTGAAAAAGTTATGGAGCAAGCGGAAAATTTTAAACGATATAACTAAGGAGAAGTTTGCATGATAGGTCATTGGATTACTTTTGGTGTGTTGTTTTTATTTATTCCGGTAGGTTTTGCATATTGGGGTGTGTTATGCACAAAAAAACATAATCCTACCGAACAGCAAAAGAAAAATATGAATGTAACGCTCGGCAAATGTACGCTTTTATTTTGGTTGTACGATTTGTTATTTATGGCAATATTTAACCAGTGGCATGTAATGATTTATATTTTCGGCTTGCTATCGATTGTAATAATATTCACCAACATAATCTGCGTGTTTTTAAGCGAAAACAAATTGTTAAATAAAATGATTTCGTTTGATTTGTTAGTTGGTGTTGGATTAAGTGTATATCTGATTTATTTACTACCCGATGAACAGTTGAAAACTATCGTAACAGCCGTAGTCGCTGCATTGTATGGTGGAATATTGACTCTTGTCGGTGTCGCGTGGACGATTCGCCATTCCGATAAAGAAAGAAAAGATGAAGAAAAGAAAAAGGCAAAACCGATATTTACATTTAATATGGTTTTGGATGAAATAAAGGATATACGGACGAAAAAAGTTTGTTTTGATGTTGCTGACAATGGAATTGAATACGAATGCCATGTTGTCGCCGAGCTTGAAAATTCAGATCACGCTCTATTCGAAGTAAAGCGAGTATTTCATGACGGTAAATGGAATGGAGTTGAAGGCAACACAGTTGTTTTACCAAATAAATCGGTATATTTTGATTTCAGGTTCAATGATGATGTGAGCAATCTTTTCTTGGAAGTAAAAGACGGGCTGGATAATTTTTATTACTATGAAATAAAAGTGTTGTCACTTAATTTGCTACCAGGAGTTGTTCAAAGTTCAAATAAAGAACTATTACATACCATTAGAGAATTAAAAGAAATATCGATTGATAAGATAAATAAAATGACTACGAAAAGGTAAAATTTTTTTTGGGGTAATATTTGCAAAGATGGTTATATTCCCTTGAAGAGAAAAATAATCCCACATAAAAAATGCAAAAAATGGCGACCGAAAATTTTTCGGTTGCCTGTTTACGAACTCGCTGTTTACGCTGTTTTGATTTAATATTCTTGAAATTCCCCAAGAGTATCTGACATTGGGTAGCGCACGCAATCTTGACGAATGCGGTTTCGGCGATGTAGTTTGGTCAGTTAATGAAAAAAATAACGATGGACTTCCTTTGCTTGCAGGCAAGGCTGCTGTATTTACCTGGCTTGACAAACTGACACAAGAGGAAATATTAAAATTTTTGGAGGAGGATTGCAAGACATGCGGAAACCCCGTCCTTGAAGGAATCGAAGATTGGAGCGATGAAGAAAAAAGAATACTTAAAAGCGAAATAAATACCTATTTTAAATACAAGGATATAAGTACCAGTTCGTACAGCTGCTTCGATAGTTTAAGTCAGTATTTGATTTACAGTTGTCAAAAATCTTTCAGATTAAAATATTGGAATGTAGTAGAGGCTTTGCTTTATTTCCGCGAACCCGAAACAACAGATTTCAATTTATATCCGGAAGGTTGGATTAATGAAACGGATAAGGATGATTTGAAATATTATCTTTTGTCGGGAGCTTACAATTTGGAAGGGAAAGCCAATATCGGTAAATTGCATTTCACTGACGAATTGGCGGAGTTTCTTGCGGAACAGATTGACGCCTTTGTCGAAGGAGAACAAACTTTGAGCCAATGGTTAGAGTCTAAGGTGGCGCAACGGTACGGAGAGTCTTCCGAAGAATTGAAAGTTTTGAGAATTTGGTTCAAATCTCACAAACCCGGTTCTTATGTCGCGCCTTCGGAAGGAAATTGGGCGGATTTGTCATTGCAAGAATTTATGGAATTTTTGGTCGACGGCAGTTGGAAAAATTATCCGCAGTTTGAGGATGCAGCCGAAGCCGGATTTAATGATTTTGTTGAACAAATCATCAATCAGTACGATGTGTTTGCGGAAGCTTTTGACGGAAATATATTGTTCGGCGAATTTTTGCAAAATTGGGTGAACGACAATTTTGTCGAAGGCAGCGCAGAACGCGAGTGGTGGAATACACTTAAAAATTTCAGATATCAATATGTCAAGCTTTCGGATTATCTCAAAGAAAACGTGCTTAAAAAATACGGGGAAGAAAGCGAACAGTATTGGGCGCTGATAAATGAAATCCTCAATCCGGAGTTTCGCGGGTACGTGGATTGCGACACGGATGTTTCGGGATTTGTAGCCTGGATAGAGGACGACAGCGGGTGGTATTCATGGAGCGATTCTTCTTTGAGAGAGTCGGAGTTTGTGGAAATAAGGGCATTGCTGGTGCAGTGGGTAAACGAGTTTTCGTCATAAGTTTGTTCAAGCTAACGGATTTTTGATTGGAGCCGTCCGCCTTGCGGTCGGCTTTTTTTAATATTGTTTTATAAAACCAAAAATTGTTAATTTTTTGGTTCGTTTTGTATTGACAAAGCGTGCGGCAGGGCTTATAATTATATCGATAAAAATTTATCGATAAACGGACGGGACAATGGAGCAATCGAAATCTATTTCCAAAGCCACATTAATAAGACTGCCGGGATACCTTCGTTTTCTCAAAACCTCCAATCTCGGCGGAGAGGATTACATTTCCTCCACCACGATTGCGGAGGGGCTTAATCTCAACCCCATTCAGGTGCGGAAGGACCTTTCTCAGGTGAGCGTAGCCGACGGCAGACCCAAGCTCGGCTTCAAGGTAAGCGAGCTTATTTCCGACATGGAGAATTTTCTCGGCTACAACAACACGAAGGAGGCAGTGCTCGTGGGGGCGGGGCTTTTGGGAAAAACTCTTTTGTCGTACAACGGCTTTTCCAAGTACGCGCTTGAAATAGTGGCGGCCTTCGACGTCAATCCGGAGCTTGTCGGAAAAACAATCAACGGCAAGCAGATTTTCCCCATGAGCGAGCTTGCGCATATAGTGAGGCGCATGAACATAAAAATGGGTATAATAACCGTTCCCCGAATCTGCGCGCAGGAGGTCTGCGATTTGCTTGTGGGGGCAGGCGTCAGGGGAATATGGGATTTTGCGCCCGTGCATTTGGACGTGCCCGATTACGTGGCAATCAAATACGAGGATTTAGCGACAAGCTTTCTGGTTTTAAGCAATCAGCTGTCGAAAAAATTATCAGAAGAACAAGGAGAAAACAAAAATGACGATTAAGGTGTGTGTGGGCAGCTCCTGCCATTTGAAGGGCTCTTATGACGTGATTGAAAAGCTCAAAGAGGTTATCGACAGGTACGGCGTCGCGGACAAGGTGGAGCTTATGGCGAGCTTTTGTCTGGGCAATTGTCAGAACGGCGTTTCCGCTACCTGCGACGGCGAGCTGCTGAGTAATCTGAGACCGGAAAACGTGGAAGAAGTGTTTTTGCGCGACGTATTTCCCAAGCTGGAAAAATAACGCGGAGGTGAAAAATTATGGGACAGTATCTCGAATTTAAGCCGAGCAGCTGCAAAAACTGCTACCGCTGTCTGCGCGAGTGCCCCGTAAAGGCGATTAAGGTGGTGGACCAAAAGGCGGTCATCATGGAGGAGCTTTGCATCCTGTGCGGAAAGTGCACCTTTGTTTGCCATCAGAACGCCAAGTACGTGCACGGCGAGCTGGAGGAGGTCAAGCGTCTGCTCAAAAAAAATAAAAGGGTGTATGTTTCCGTCGCGCCGTCCTTTGTTTCAAGCTTCGGAATAGAGGATTTCGAGGTGATGAGAACCGCGCTCAAAAGACTCGGCTTTTTCGACGCGGAGGAAACGGCGCTGGGCGCGGCTGCCGTCACGGAAAAATACGAGGAGCTTTTGAATAGCGGAAAATACCGCAACCTCATTTCGTCGGCGTGTCCCGCGGTAAACAGGCTGATAGAAATTTATTATCCCAAAGCGTTGCCTTTCCTTGCTCCCGTAGACACGCCTATGGTCGCGCATGCCAAAATGATAAAGAAACGCGACAAGGACGCGGTGGTTTTGTTTGTGGGACCCTGCATAGCCAAAAAGCGCGAGGCGCGCGAGAGCGTTCTTATCGAAAACGTGCTCACATTTGAAGAGCTTGAAATGTTTTTCAAGAGCGAGGGCATAGACCTTAAAAAGATCCAAGCGGAACTCAAAAATGAAGAACGCGGCGCGGAGGGAGAGCTTTCCGCGAGGAATTATCCCATCAGCCGCGGCATAATAAAATCCTTCAAGGACGCGAGGAGCGACTACGAATACATAGCGGTGAGCGGAGTCACAAACGTGATGCAGGCTCTCGAAAGCGTGGACGACCTGTACAACGTGTTTTTGGAGCTTAACGCCTGCGACCACGCCTGTATAAACGGTCCCTGCGCGGTTAAACGCGCGGGCGGCGCGGTAAGGGCGAACATAGCGGTCAGAAATTACGCGCACAAGGGGGACGGCGAGCTTAAACCGGACTCTGAAGGAATCGATTTAAGCTGCAACCATTACGCCCTGAACAATGCCAATCTGTTTGTGCCCGAGCGCGAAATCAAAGCCATTCTTGCCAAAACGGGCAAATTCAGACCGGAGGACGAGCTGGACTGCGGCGCGTGCGGATACGACACTTGCAGGCAGAAGGCGTGGGCGGTTGCCAACGGCTTTGCGGACGTGGAAATGTGTCTGCCCTACGTCAGGGAGCGCGCGGAGAGTATGTCCAACGAGGTTATCATGAACAGCCCCAACGGAATCGTGGTCATAGATTACGACCTGAAAATTCAGGATATAAACCGCAAGGGCATGGAGCTGTGGGGAATCGACGACAGCTGCAAGGGCAACAATCTCGTGGATTACTTCAATCCCACGGACTTTATCCTCGCGATAAGCGAGAACAAAAACCTGGTGCGCAAAAAGGTCAAGGTCGACAAAACGGGCAAATACGCCGAAATGCACATTGTGCTTTTGCCCAAGCATAAGGTTATGTTCGCCATTATGAAAGACATAACCGAAAGGGTCAATTACGACAGCAAACTCAACTCGGTAAAGCTGGAAACGCTGCAAACCACCGACGACGTTATCAAAAAGCAGATGCGCGTGGCGCAGGAAATAGCTTCGCTGCTCGGAGAGACAACTGCGGAAACCAAGGTTGCGCTTCTCAAGCTGAAAAAGACTTTGTCACAGGACGAAAAGGAGGACTGACGCAATGGCGTTTTACCTCGAAAGCGGTTACACCTCTCTCAACAAAAAGGGAGAGGAGCTGTGCGGGGACAAGGTGGAAAGCGTTGTCAACGGCGACTACACGACGCTGGTGCTTGCCGACGGCATGGGCAGCGGCGTCAAAGCCAACATATTGGCTACGCTTACCTCCAAAATTCTCTGCACTATGGTCGCGGAGGACATTCCTCTCGACGAATGTATAGAAACCATTATTCAGTCGCTTCCCGTGTGCAAGGTAAGAGGAGTTGCTTACGCCACGTTCAGCGTGATTCACTTAAACCGCAACGGCGAGGGGTATCTGGTGGAGTTCGACAATCCCCAGGCGATTTTCGTGCGGGACGGAAAGTGCGGCGACCTCGAAAGAGAAGAGTTGAACGTGTTGGGAAAAAAGGTTTACAAGTCGGCGCTTAAACTTAAAGAAAACGACGCCGTTTTGGTCATGAGCGACGGCACAATCCACGCTGGCATAGGCATGCTTCTCAATTTCGGCTGGGAGAGAAAGGAAATCAAGGCTTATCTCGACAACGCCTTGAAGCCGGATATGTCCGCACGGTGTATGGCGTGGCTGCTTGCCAACGCCTGCAACGACCTTTACATGGACAAACCGGGAGACGACACCACGGTGGCTGCCGTCAAGCTGCGCAGGGAGCAGAAGGTCAACCTCATGATAGGGCCGCCGGTAAACAAGGATATGGACGAGGCGGTCGTCAACGAATTTATGAGCGGCGACACAAAGAAGGTTGTCTGCGGCGGAACAAGCTCTCAGATTGTGGCGCGCTGTCTCAAAACCGAGGTGAGAGCGGCGTTCGAGTTTCCCGACAAGGACGTGCCGCCAATAGGTTACATAGACGGCATAGACTTAACGACGGAGGGCGTGCTCACCATGCGGCGGCTGCTCACTCTGTCGCAGGAGTATCTGTCGGAAAAGGATTTGCATCCCAAGTTCTTTGCAAAGCGCGACGGCGCGTCGCTGCTTGCGGATATGCTTTTTGAAAAAGCCACCCACGTCAACTTTTTCGTGGGGCAGGGTGTGAACGCGGCGCATCAGGAGCTGCCGATTGACATAACAATGAAGCTGAAGCTTGTGGAGTCTCTTACAAAAAATCTGGAAAAAATGGGAAAGACCGTTTCGGTCAAATACAACTGAAATCGTCAGGCGGTGATTATTATGAGAATTTTCGACACCAACGTACAGGAAATAAAATACAAGACCTTAAAAGAGGTAATCAGGAGCGCTTACGAGGGAAATTTGCAGAGCGCCGCGCTTGACATACCCAAAAAGCTTGCGCCCGGCCCCAAGCCGGAGCTGCGCTGCTGTATTTACAAGGAGCGCGCCATACTCGGAGAGCGCGTCAAGCTGGCGATGGGCGGCGACAGGGACAACCCCAACGTGGTGGAGGTCATACGCGAGGCGTGCGACGAGTGCCCCGTAAGCGGCATTCTCGTCACCGACGCTTGCAGAGGCTGTTTGTTCCACCGCTGCGCGGACGAGTGTCCCAAGGGCGCGATTACCATCGTCAATCATCGCGCGGTCATCGACAAGGAAAAGTGCATAGAGTGCGGAAAGTGCACTCAGGTGTGTCCTTACAACGCGCTCATACATCAGCATCGCCCGTGTATGCGCAGCTGCAAGGTCAACGCCATTTCCATGGATGCCGACAAAAAGGCGGTGATTGACAACGACAAATGCGTGTCGTGCGGCGCGTGCGTCTATCAGTGCCCGTTTGGCGCAATCATGGACAAATCCTATGTCCTTGACGCCATCGATATACTCAAAAAGTCCGACGGCAACAAAAATTACAAGGTTTACGCAATCATTGCGCCGAGCATAGTGAGTCAGTTCAAGTATGCCAAAATCGAGCAGGTCGTCACGGGTATACACGAGCTTGGCTTCCATCAGGTGGTGGAGGCGGCGCTCGGCGCGGACATAACGCTCTACCACGAGGCAAACGAATGGAAGGAAAAAGGATTGATGACGACCTCCTGCTGTCCTTCTTTCGTAAAATATATCGAAAAATATTTCCCCTATATGGTTAACCTCATCAGTCACTCCGTGTCCCCGATGGTGGAGACTGCCAAGCTGATAAAAAAGGTTGACTCCACTGCGAAAACCGTCTTTATCGGACCGTGCGTCAGCAAAAAAGGCGAATACAAGCTGGACAAGGCGAAGGATTGGATAGATTGCGTGATTTCTTTCGAGGAATTGCAGGCTTTTCTTGACGCGCGCGACATAAACGTAACCGTGCTCGGCGAGACCGCGTTGGACAACGCAAGCTTTTACGGCAGAATTTTCGCAAAAAGCGGCGGCATAGCGCAGGGTATTGCGGACGTTGCAAAGGCAATGGGCATAGAGGGAGTAAAGCCCGTAAAAATGGACGGTCTGGAACAGTGCAAAATCGGGCTTACCAAACAAAAATTCGGCAGAGGCGACGGAAATTTCTATGAGGGCATGGCTTGCGTGGGCGGCTGTCTCAACGGTCCGCTGTGTCTGACGCACGGTCCCAAAAACGTGCAGGACGTGGACAGATACGGCGAAGAAGCAAAGGAAAAGGATATTTTCAACTCCGTCAAGCTGTACGAGCTGAACAAATAACCGCGTCGCAGGCTTATTCGCTTGACGACTTTCAAAGAAGCGGACATTCAAGCGTCCGCTTCTATGTTTTTAACTAGATGCAGAAATGAAAAAACCGAACATAGCTTTGTTGCGGATTTCACCGTGCGGCAGTGCGGAGGAAAGTCGACGAGCCGTTTGTAAAAGAGGAGGACAGACGCGTCAAAAAGGGGCGGCGGTTTTCAAAAATAAACCAAAAGAAAACAATTTTCATTTTTTGTCAAAATGTTTGGCAAAAACGACATTTTGTAGTATAATGTAGCTGAAACAATGAAATATATCTTTTACGGAGTATATTTATGAGTCGCAAAGACGGAAAATGGGCAAAGTACATTTATCCTATGCTGCAAATGACGCCGCATATCATGCCGCACAGGTGGGATTCCGCCAACTATGCGCGAGCGGATATCAGGTGCGATTATTTGGACAGGTTTATAGCCAATCAGGCTGAGAAGGGCGAGCACTTTACTTACAATGACATTCTTATCGCCGCCATAGTGAGGATGTATTCGGAAAGAATACAGATGAATCGTTTTGTCGTCGGCAACAAAATTTACGACAGGTACGACCTGACAATCGCTTTTGCAGTCAAAAAGGTGCTCAAAGACAACGCGAGCGAGACGGTTGTCAAGGTGAATTTCGACGGCAGCGAGTCGATTTTTGACGTGAGGGACAAGCTTAAAGCCGCCTTCGAGGACAATTCGGGCAGCAAGGTCAACAACGACCTTGATTTGTTTATGAACAAGCTGCTCAAATTGCCCGCCTGGCTCCTGCGCTTTTTTATGAGCTGCGTCAGGTGGGCGGACAGGCACAACATACTTGCCGGCTCTCTCGTAGAGTTGAGTCCCTTTCACAACAGCTGCTTCGTGACTTTTCTGAAATCGATAAAATGCGATTTTATCTATCATCACGTTTACGAGTTCGGCACCACGGGGCTTTTCGTGGCTATGGGCAAGGAGAAAAAGGCGGCAATTGTCAATGAAGCAAACGAAATCATACCCGGCAAGGTGATGACGGTGGGGCTGACTATGGACGAGAGAATCGCCGACGGGCTTTATTACGCCAATACACTCAGATATTTCACGACTTTGATGTCCCGTCCCGAAATGCTGCTCAAAAGGACCGAGCCAAAGTTTACCAAAGAGCTTGTCAACGAGCGTCACGACAGACTCATGGAGGAAAACAGGCAGTATATGCGCGAAATCAAGGAGCGGCTCAAAAGAGAAAAGAAAGAGCGAAAAGCCGCGAAAAAACACAAATAAGGAATGGAGCGTTTTAAATCCGCCCGCAAAATCATAGTATTTTGCGGGCGGTTTTTTTTTACGCTCAAAATTTTGAAGGATAAAGTTAAATTAGAAAAAATCAATCGAAAGCAAAAATTATCGAACAGACATATAATGTCGTAAAATAAATGATTTTGTAAATTAAAAGCGAAAAACGGCTTTAAAAGTAGATTTAGGCGTATGAAATCATGAAAATAAACAATAAAATTACACATCGGAGATGTGTAATTTACAAAAAAAAAAAAACGATGAAAACAAGTTGACAATGTGAATTACATTTGCTACAATTTTTACGATACATTATACGGAAGGACAAAAAGGACGAGCGAATGAGAAGGAAAGCGTGTAATGTAGAGTAAATCATGATAGGAGGCAGAAAGAATGAAGGCAAAGCGAAAGAGTTTGGCGTTGCTCCTGGCGATTGTGCTGGCGATGGTGCTGACAGTGACGCTTGCGGCGTGCACAAAGACGTATACGATTACGTTTGACAGCGCGGGCGGAAGCGCGGTAGGGAGCATAACGGTAAAGGGGAAGGAGTCGCCGAGTGCGCCTAATGCGCCGACGAAGGAGGGACATACCTTCGAGAAGTGGATAAAGCCGAACGGAGACGAATTTTTGTTCGGTACGGACACGGTCGAAGAGAATCTAACGCTCACGGCAATATGGAGCAAGAATACATATACCGTGAGATTCGTCACGGGCGGAGGCACGTCTATAAGCCCGCAGAGCGTGGGATACAACGAAAAGGCGACGCGTCCCGACGACCCTAACAAGAGCGGAGAAATTTTCTGCGATTGGTACAAGGACAGCGGCTATAAAGAGCTTTTTGACTTTGAAACTGCAATCAAGTCCGACACGACGGTATATGCGAGATTCGAGCTGCCGTCGATGTATACATATAAAGTGAGCTTTGCGGGGACGGCAGTCGCAATAGCGGACAGAGAGACCAACGAAGCGGGAATCCTGACCAACCTGCCTAAACCGGAGGAAAGCGGAAAGGTATTTGCAGGCTGGTGGATGAGCGACTTCGAGGACGCCGGAAAGCTGACCTGCGAATATACGGGACAGGTGCTTACGCAAAACGTTACGCTGTTTGCGGTATGGGAGAGCGAGAATCCCGAGGTAAGCGTAAACGAGAGCGGAGTATACTGGGCGAGCGAGGGAGTAAACGTAAGCTACCGCGTGGAAATAACGGCGCCCGACGGAAACAAAGAGACAAGGACGTTGGGGACGACGGAATACGCTTACGATTTCGCCTCCAAGGAAGCGGGAGAGTACAAGGTAGAAGTAACGTACAACAATAAGACTACGACGGTCTACTACAACAACAAGGCGCTGTCAAGGGTGTCTGTGTTTGAGGTGGACGGATTTGTGCTGAAGTTCAACAAGGTGTTGAATGCGGAAAAGTACCTTGTGACGGTCAAATGCGGAAACACGAGCCACGAGCACGAGATGAGCTTTACCGACATGGAGACGACAAGCGGAGAAATAGACTTTACGCTGTGCGAAATGACGGAAGAAGGGATTGTGTTTGTAGTCAAGGCGGTAGGAGAAGGGTACGTAACGAGCGAATCGGAGGAATACGTATTCGAGAGACATCTTGACAAAGTAACGGGACTGAGCGTGAAAGCCGAGGACGAGACGATAATCTGGAACAACGTAGCCAACGCGCAGTATTACGAGTACCAAGTAAACGACGGCGAGTGGATAAGATACGACGGAACGGTGTCTTTGAAGGAAATGGCAGCGGGAGCAATCGTGGTCAGAGTGCGCGCGGTGGCGCACGGCTACAACAGCTCGGAGGTAGCTGAATACACATATACAAAGACAAGGCTTGCAACACCTTCCAAGGGAAGCATAGAGATAGACGGAACGACGTTGAAATGGGGAGCCGTCGCGGGAGCGGTGAGCTACACGGTAAGTATAGACGGTGTGGAGCATCTTGTGGAGACAGGCAGCAGCATGGAGCTGCCCGACGGAATAGATTGGACGAACATGCAGATAAGCGTGCGTGCAAACGGAGCGACGGAGGCGGAAAATTCGCTTTACTCCGACGTGACGGAGTTTGCCGCTACGCTGGAAGGGAAAATAGACTACAACGAGGGATATTTGGAATGGCCGACAATACTCGGAGCGAGCAAGTACGCAGTGAGAGTAAACGGCAAAGATGCGGTCGAGGTTTTGAGCACGGCGACAAGGTACAAGATAAGCCTTGACAAAGAAGGAACGAACGTAATAGAAATCTGCTACTATGACAAGGCAGGAGAAGCGTCGGAATGGGCGAGACTAGATGTTACTGCGTATAAGGTGACGCTCAGGTACAACATAGAGGGGTACGAGAGCTACGCAACGCTTTACCGCGCGCAGAACGACCCGTTGGAGCTTCCCGCCGACGAAGTAACGCTGGTGGGCTACGACTTCGACTACTGGATGGAGGCGAGCAACGGAGTGGCGTACACAGGGACAAAGCTTGAAAAAGCGGAGGACATGACGCTGTACGCGCACTGGACGCCGAAAGAGTATACGGTTACGTTTGTCGTTGCAGGCGGAACGATGAGCGAAACTACGTTTAAGGTAACTTACAGACAGGGATACGAGCTGCCCACTCCCGAGTCGGACATTGCCACAAAGACCTTCTTTGGCTGGTACGAGTCTCCCAACAAGATGGGCGTAAAGTACACCGACAACACAGGCGCGGGCACGGGCGTGTGGATGGATGCGGGAGACAAAACGCTTTACGCCGGCTGGGTTGACGTGTTCGAGTTTATAAAGACCAAGCAGAGCATAGGCGGCGGACAGTCCATAGAGGGCTATTCGGTCAAAAAGGGCGAAGGCATAAGCCTTTTGACAGAGGTCAAGATACCCGCCGAGTATGACGGACTGCCCGTCATAGACATAAGCAGCGGCGCTTTCCACAGCTGCAGAACGCTGAAAAAGATATCTATACCCGACACGATAAAGAATATAGACTACGGCTTCTCCGGCGGAAATTCCACAGGCTCGCCGTTCTCTGCCTGTTCTAACCTGGAGGAAATAGAGGTTTACGCAGTAAATCCCGACGGAGTCTATGAGACAAGATATACGTCCATTGACGGCGTGCTGTTTGAATACAGAGACACGGACAATTTGAGCGATTTGCAGCTCAATTATATGCCGGTGTCAAGGAGAGGCGAATACGAAATACCTTACGGCGTGACGGTGCTGCCCACAGAGGCGTTCGGGGACGTAAATTATCTCACTTATATCAAAGTGCCTGCTACCGTGACGAGGATTGACGAAAGAGCTTTTGCCGCGCTATACCTCGAAAAAATCGAGTTCCTCGCGCAGCCCGACGGAGAAACGGAGCAGACTTTGTCTCTGGACGATTTGGCATTTTCGGGTGCGTCCAACGTAGTTGAATTGGTGCTGCCCACGCGTTTTGATTTCAGCTCCAAATATTTCTCTTACATGACGGATTTGGAGAAGATTTCCTTTACAAACGACAATTGGGATTATCGCGCGATTGACGGGCTTGTGGTAAACAAGGCGGTGGACACAATCATTTACGCGCCTAGAACCTTCTCGGGAGAAGGCGGCGTTTTCACAATCCCTAACGGCATAAACAAGATTGCGGACAACGCGTTTTCCAATGTTTACGCGATGACAACCAGCACGACGGGCTGGTACGGTTGCAAAAACATAACCAAGCTCGTTATTCCCGGATGGGTGACGAATATCGGCGAGGCCGCGTTCAGAAGCTGCTCCAATATAACGGAGATAGAGTTTTTGGGAGACGAAAATTCCGCGTCTCTGAGAATAGCAGCGCGCGCTTTCCACGGCTGCAACAGCATAAGCAAGGTTACTCTTCCCGTCAATCTCGTATCGCTGGGCAAATACGCCTTCGGTTACTGCGCAAATTTGACGGAGGTCAACGTGCAGGTGACGGCGGGTACGGTCGAGTCAGACGGAACTATGCGCTGCACCGCGCTTGAAACGGACGCTTTCAGAATCGACCTCGATTGGAACACGGCAAATCCGTCGAGCGGTCTGACAACGAGAAAACAGTATACGGTCAGAAAACTCACCATAGGCTCCAAGGTCGGAATATTCGATATTGGCGGCGTTTTCGGAAGCACGTTGCAGAACGTAGAAATCGACGCGGCAAATCCCAATTTCGCGTCCGAGGACGGCGTTGTTTACAACAAGAGCTTTTCTGAAATCATGTTCTACCCTTCGGGCAAGGAGGGAGCCTTCACTTTGCACGAGGACGTTGAGACAATCAATGCCGGCGTCTTTGCGGGAGCGGCTTATCTTACCGAAATTACTTTGGGCGCAAAGGTCAAAATAATCAGCGAAAACGCTTTTAACGTAAGCTCTTACAACAGCGGGTTGAGCAGCTCCGAGCAAATCGAGTCTATGCTTACAAAAGTCATATTTGCGACGGAGGTTGCCGAAGGTCATACGTTGAGCATAGGCGCGTCGGCGTTTGAAAGCTGTGCGGTATTGACCGACATAGTTCTGCCCGATTACGTTACCGAGCTTGGCAGCCGTGTCTTTGCAGGTTGCAAGGCTCTCACGGAAATGACGATTCCCGGAAGCGTAAAGAAAGTGGGCGACGAAGCGTTCGCCACCTGCCACGGTCTTGTAACCGTGACCTTCGAAGAGGGCGTGGAGCAAATAGGGCAAAAGCTGTTTTCGAGCTGCAAAGGCTCTCTTACCACGGTCAATCTGCCCGCGTCTTTGACTGTCATTGCAGAGGGAGACGTTTCGCCTTTCACCAATATGTTCTACAATTGTACCGGCATAGACAAGGTGAACATCGCCGAGGGGAACGCAATGTACGCTTCAATCGACGGAGTGGTGTACGGCTATTCTCTCAAGGGAGAGGAGGGCAGCGAGGAAAGCGTGCTGACCGACCTGCTTTACTGCCCTGTGGGCGCGAGCGGCGTTGACGGCGTTGTGGACATCCCCAAAACGGTTGAACGCATTTCCGAAGGCGCGTTCAAGAACAACAAAAACATAACGGAAATCAAGTTCTCCGAAGGCATACTCGGCGATTTGGATATAGGTACCGACGCATTCAGCGGCTGTCAGAAGCTTGCTACAATCACGCTGCCGCGCGGCCTTACCGTCATGAAGACGGGGCTGTTCAACGGCTGCTCCTCGTTGGTCACGCTCACCATACCCAACACGGTGACAGAAATGCAGGTGAACATATTCAAGGGCTGCTCCAACCTCGAAAACATTATTTTTGAAGAGGGCAACGAGAGCACGCCGCTTCGTATGGCGGACGGAAGCTATAAAAACACTTCGACAGGCGGCGCGCCCGCATATTCAAGAGATACCGTTTTCAACGGCTGCACCAAGCTAAACGTAATCGCGTTTCCCAACAGATTGGAGAAAATCCCCGCGTATGCGTTTTCTTGGGACAACGCCCCGAAAGAGCTTGTTCTGTCCGAATCCGTTACCGAAATCGGCGAATACGCGTTTTATAACAGTTATTGGTATACGGGAAGCTCAACGGGAGGTTACAAGTACGTCAGCAATCTTAAAAAGGTCGGCTTTGCAGACGGCGCGACTCCCGCGCTTAAAACCATAGGCAACTGTGCATTCTACGGCTGCGACAGTTTGGTTGACTTCGATTTTGCCGACAGCATAGAAACCATAGGCAACAATGCTTTCTATGACTGCGACGCTTTGACATCGGTGGTATTCAATGTCGAAAGCAGCAAGCTTACGACCATAGGCAACAGTTCCTTTGCGCAAAACAAGCTTTTGTCAAGCATTGTTCTGCCCAATTCGCTCGAAACGATAGGAACTTCGGCTTTCAGCTCCTGCACGGCTCTGACGAACGTGAGCCTGCCTCTCAACGGCACGCTTAAAACCATTGAAGCCTCCGCGTTTTCGGGGTGCAAGGCGCTCGAAACAGTGTCGATACCGGCAAGCGTCGAAACGCTCGGCGCCTCCGTGTTCGCGAGCTGCACGTCGCTTTATCAGGTCAAGTTTGAAAAGTTCCCCGTCGAGCATCAGAATGCGGGCAAAAACTCACTCGCGTCGATAGGAGACTCGGCGTTCAATCAGACGGCATTGACGTCCTTCGCTTTGCCCGACAGCATTGCCGAAAACGGCACGACGCTCGGCGCATCGCTTTTCAACAAGGTGAAAACGCTCACTTCCATCGAGCTTTCCGCGGCGGTCGTCAGCATCGAATCCATGATAAAGGGTTCTTATATCATCGAAATCAGCATACCCGAGGACAGCCGTTATCTGAATGCGGACGAAACTCTGCCGCTCATTTACAACAGCGACAGCACTATGATTCAGTTGACCTTCGGACCTCTGGGTGATGAAGAGGGAGTGTTCAGAGTGCCTGAAAACACAACCGTTATCGGTGCAAGAGCCTTTTCGGGACAGTCCTTCAAGAAAATCATTCTGCCTTATACCGTCAGGGAAATAGGGGAATACGCGTTTGAAAACTGCTTCAATCTGGAGGAGGTTGTCGTAGAGACCGACCTGACCTCGGGCGAGGGAGGCTATTCCAACCTGAGTACGGTGGGCGAAGCGGCGTTCAAATATTGCTATTCGCTGAAAAAAATCGACCTTTCAAGAACGCGGATTACCCGCCTGCAAAAGGAAACCTTCTATCGTTGCGAGTCGTTGTCTGAAATTCTTTTGCCGGACACGCTGGAAATCATCGGTCTGGAAACGGATTCTCTGTCAAGCTCCTCGTCAACCTCTTCTGTGTTTTACTACTGCGAGTCGCTTAGAAGCATAAAGCTGCCCGAAGGGTTTAAACGCATCAACGGTTCAAGTAACTTCAACTATTCCGGACTGGAAGAGATGGTTTTCCCCGAAAGCATGGAATTTGTCGCCGACGACACCTTCCAATATACCGAAAACTTGAAAAAGGTGACCTTCCAAAGCGCCATGGAATGGAAGACAAGCAACAGCTACGGCGATATTTTCTCTTATTCTTCAGTAGAGGAAGTGATTCTGTCGGACAAGATGACAACGCTGTCTCCCAATATGTTTGACAACGCGAAGCAGCTGAGAATAGTGAGCTACAACGACTATGTTATCAAGAATCAGGCGGACTACGAGGCGGGCTTTGAAAACGCGTTGCCGCCGCAGGTGACGGTTGCGCCTTACGAGCTGTTCAACAATTGCGAGTCGCTGAAAAGCATGGATATGTCCAACATAACGAGCTATGCGTTTTACAGCAGTAGCAGCACCGGCAATTACAACGGAGTTTTCTCCGGCTGCACCTCGCTTGAAGAGGTCACGCTGAACAGCACGCTTGACGCCATTCCCGGCAAAATGTTCCTCAACTGCACGTCGCTCGTTTCAATCGACCTGCCGGACAGTCTGGCCTTCCTCGGCAGACAGGAAACATTCAAGAACACGGGACTGGTATCGATAAAAATTCCCGCAGGAGTCAAAGGCTTCGGCAACACAGCCGATTCTTGCTCGGCAACTCAGACTGTAAGACTGTTTGAAAACTGCGCGTACCTCACGACGATTATCATGCCCGCAAGCATGACGGACTTTGAAATAGGCGGCTACGTGTTCACCGGCTGTACGGCTCTCAAAACGATTAAGGCGGGAGAAAACGGCGAAGACAACGTGCTCCCCGGAGTAACCCTTGTCGGACAGTACGCTTTCACGGGTTGCGCGATAGAGTCGCTCGATTTGCCCGACGTGGATACGGTAGGCACATATGCCTTCGGCGTGAAATCAGCGGATTTCAACAAGGGTACTTACGCAACCAAGTTGCAAAGCATTTCGATGCCCAAGCTGACTTCGTTTAATACTTATCTGTTCTCTTACGCTACCGAGCTGAGTCAAGTCACTCTCGGCGACGACGCGGAGGCGCTGTCAAACTATATGTTCGACGGCTGCGCGTCTCTCGAAACGATTACGCTTCCTTCCAAGCTGACGTTCCTCGGAACGTATACGTTCAGAAACAGCGGTCTGAAAAACATCGTTATCCCCGACGGCGTCAAGCACATCGGTTCGTCCAAAGGCTCTGCCGCCGCGGCAGGCACCAGAGCATATGTGTTCCAGAATTGCGCACAGCTGACAAGCGTCACGCTGCCCGCAGGACTCATGACGCTCGGCGCGTATGTGTTTGACGGCTGCTCGTCCCTCTCCGCGCTGACTTACAGCGGAAACGCCGACGAGGGAAGCGCTCTTCCTTCGACGGTTACGGTGGTAGGAAACTACGCGTTCAACGGCTGCTCTTCGCTTGAAGAAATCAATCTCGAATCCATTAAGACGGTGGGGACGTATTGCTTCCAAAACTGCGTTGCTCTCAGAGCTGCGGAACTGACAAGCGCGACAAGCATAGGCAACTACGCGTTCAACGGCTGTTCTGAGCTGACGACGGTTAAGCTGCCCGCAGTGACCACGCTGGGAACAAATTCTTTCCGCGATTGCGTCAAGCTCAGCAACGTTCAGCTCAATATGTCGCTGAAAACGATTTCCAATTCGGCTTTCAGGGGCTGCAAGGCGCTCGAACTGATTCAGTTGCCGAACGAGCTGGAAAAAATAGACACCTACGCATTCAGAGAAAGCGGTCTGACGCTTATCGAATTTCCCGTTTCGTTGACAGACGTTGACTTTTCCGCATTCGGTTATTGCTACAATTTGGAGGAGATAACCGTAAAGGATACGGAAAGCGGATTTTATATCGACGAGGAAAGCGGCTGGCTTATGTATCGGGACGGCGAAAGTCTGGCGCTGCTCATGACTCTCGGCAATTTGCAGGGAGAGGTGATTGTTCCCGAAGGCGTGACGGCAATAGGCGCAAGCGCGTTTGAAGGACGTCGCAGCATGACGGGCGTGCAGCTGCCTTCCACTCTTGAAAGCATCGGCAGACTCGCATTCTGGCAGACGGGAATTACGAGGATTGTCATTCCCGCCGGCGTAAAAGAAATAGGCGACCAGGCGTTTGCGTACAGCAGCGTTCAGTCTGCGGAGCTGAATTGCAAGGATGCGTTTATTGACGCGTCGGTGTTTGCAAACTGCTCGTCTTTGATTTCCGTATCTTTCTGCGACGGCTTCAAGGCGCTGGGAGACAAGATGTTCTACAATTGTTCTTCTCTCGAAACGGCGGTTCTTCCCGCAGGCGTGACTTGGCTGGGAGTAGAAACCTTCCGCAACAGCGGACTTATCAGCATAGTCATACCCGACAGTGTCGAGCATATCGGCGAAGAAGCCGGAGTTGCCGCGGAAGTGGGTACGAAAAACTATCTGTTTGCGGATTGCGCAAGGCTGACAAGCGTTGTTCTCTCCTCCAATCTGGTCACGATGTCCGCGTACTGCTTCTACAACTGCGCGGCGCTCGAAAGCATAACCTACAACGGCTACGAGGGAGAGGGCAACTCTCTGCCTAAGACTCTGACGGTTGTCGGCAGCTATGCGTTTACCAACACCCAAAGCTTGTTGCAGCTCGATATGCCCGCAGTCAAGGACGTCGGACAATACCTTTTCGGCGACACCGACAAGAAAGAGGGCGAGACCTCGCTGGCAAGCGGTATAGTAACCGTATCGATGCCTTCGTTGGAAACGGTCGGAGTCGGACTGTTCCGCAACTGCACCGCTCTTGAAAGCGTGACGCTAAACAACAATCTCAAAGCGCTCGGCTCGTACATGTTTGCAAACTGCACGGCATTGAAGAATATAACTCTTCCCGAAGAGCTGACCTATATGAACACCTACACCTTCCAAAACAGCGGTCTTACAAGCATTGTCATTCCGTCCAAGGTCGAGCATATGGGCAAAACCGCCGATACTGCGGCGACAACCTCGGAAGTAGTCAATTTGTTCGACGGTTGCGAAAGTCTGACAAGCGTGACGCTGCCCGCGGGATTGCTTACTATGGGTTCATACATTTTCAGAAATTGTACTTCGCTTGTAAAAGTGACTTACAGCGGCTATGAAGGGGAATACAATGCTCTGCCCGAAACGCTGTCGATTCTAGGCTCCAGCTCCTTTGCAAACTGCGCTTTCGACAACATAAGCATACCCGAGGCGCTTAAGAGTACAAACAGCTCGGTATTCTCCGGCTGCAACCTTGTGAGAGTGGCTTACAACGCAATCGCCATGACCACCACGGGCGTGCTCAAGGATATGACCAACCTGACTCAGGTTGTCTTCGGCGACAAAGTCGAGTCTTTGCCCGGACATTCATTCTACGGATGTGTGAATCTGCAAAACGTCACGTTGCCCGATTCAATCGAGACGATAGGTTACGACGCTTTCAGAGATTGCAATGCCATGACGGAAATCGTCCTCGGCAAAAATGTCATACTCGACGGAGGACGCGTTTTCTGGGGATGGACGGAGGAACAGACTATTTACGTCAAGCAATCCGCATATATGTCGTTCAGACTGTGGTCTACAAGCTGGATGGAGGAGTGCAACGCTACGATAGTCTGGGATTACGTCGGGACGCAGGAGTCGGACAGTTGATTGCAGGTCAGGCTTAAAAATGATGTTTTAAAAGAACAAAAAGCGTCCCCGAAGCGAAAGCTTCGGGGACGCTTTGATTTTGATTGAAAATAAAACAGTCAGCCGCGTCCTTTAAAATGATTTAACGCAATTGTTTTTGTACGCGTGGGTTTGCGGCTTTAACGGAATTTTTCCCGCCCGTGTCAGAGTCGCTCGTTTTCCTCCTGTTTTTTCAGCTCGCGCTTTTTGCGTATTCTCAGTACGACAATCAGCGCGGTTGCCAAAACTACCACAATCAAAAGGGCAAGACCGAGCGCCTGCGCGTTTGTCATGCGTCCGCGATAAGGCATGAGTCCCTCCGACGAAACATAGCCGCGATAATATGTTCCCTCTATTTCCACGCATACCTTTGCAGCCGTGTCCGTCAACTCGTAAACGCGCACCTCCTGATTGGCGCGCAGCCTCAGCTCGTTGCCCTGTTCGTCCGTCAAAGCAGCGGTAAGAGACTCGTCGGAGTATACCGCAAGCGTTTTGCCTGCTTTGGGATTTGCCGAGTAGCGCGTGTAGGAAACGTATTCCTGCGGGGCGCGGCTTAAACCGAGCGAGGTTTTGAGCATAAAGCCGTAAATGGTTTCGCCCTCCTTTTCGCAGCTTACGAAATACCAATCGTCGTCAAAATCGTTGAGCAGGGCAACATTGTCTGCGCGTTTAAGCGACGCTTTGCTTTCAAACACGGCTTCGCCGTCAGCCGCGCAGGGGAACGGATAAACAAAAGCCGAAAAGGGCAGTACGGACGCAGTTTCGTTCAATTCGCGCTTATCGACGCTCTTTACTCTTTCGCTCTTTTTTATCCAACCGAATTTACCCTTTCCGTTTTCGTCGGTGTCGAAAATGTAGTAATAGTCGCCGTCGCCGTCATAGTTGAGTATGACTATTTCGTCTGTTTTGTCGAGCATACCCGACAGCATGAGATTTTCGTTTTCCAATGCCTGAGCAGTATAGATTATGTTGGACGGGTAACCCTCAACCGTCGCCGTAACGTAGTTTTCGATAGAGTAAACGGGCAGAGGAGCATTGTTTTCGGTTGTGCCTATTTCGACGGACATATCCTTTTCGATGTAATACGCGCCCGATTCGGTAGAAAAGCCGAGCTTAAAGCGCAGCACAAGCCTTTGGTCGGTAAGCAGATAGATTGTGCCGGAGTCTGCGGCGTCGCCTTTGACAAAGCAGAGGTCTGCGGCGGTTTGTTCCGTTTCCAATCCGTCAAATCGCGCGTCGAGCGCGTAGACGGCGTTTGAGTCGAACAGCATAACCGTGTCAAGGCAGGGAACCGCACCGAGAAAATCTGTCAGATTGTATCCGATTTGTTCGTCGTTTTTCAGTTGCGCGTTCGTGCCGTTTATTTCGTACAGGGCGCGGCAATTGTTGCCGTTGGAGGTGTAAAACAGGTTTATGCCGCCGTCGGGCGCCGCGCAAATAAGGCGCAGCTGCATATTGTGCAGCGCGTTGTTGTAGGTGCAGACCTCAACCGCAAGGGAGTTTATGTCGTCAAGCTTTTTGAAATGAACTCTGTCCATGTCTCCCGTCCTGAACCAAAAATAAAGACATTCTCCGTCCACGTCGAAGTCGCACACTCCCTCCTGAACGACAAAGTCCTTGCATTGTCCGTCGTCGGGGGTGCAGACGATGATTTTATTCTTTTGAAGCAGATAAATTTTTCCGCCCGAAATACGGATTTTTTGCGTTTCGCCCGACACGTTGAGACTTTTCAATCCGTCGGAGGAAAACAAATGCAGGATAGTGCCGCCGTCCACGTTGTCGGCGACAGCCAATACGTCCCCGTCGGAGCAGACGGATGACGGCGCGAGCAGAACCGTGTTGCTGTCGCCGTCAAGAACGTCGGCGTATGCCGTTCCGCGTCCCGCAATCAGGCACATCACGGCAAGAGCAAGCGTTATTGTCAATAGTAAAAGCTTTTTCATTTGAACCAACCTTTGTATTTCAGGATTTTTTCCGCAGCAGCTTTCAGTTAAACTTCTCTTACCGTACATTTTACCAAATACGAAATTTTTTTTCAACATATTTCGCATACTTAAAGCTCCGATTTGAGCCGTGCGGAAAGGCTGTCGGCGGCGGCTGTTGTTCCAATGTGCCTTCCGCGCGGCCTGCCGCGGCTTGTTTTTGCGCGTTTTTTGGCGTTTTAAGACGTTTGAACGCGCATTTTGACGACCTGAAAAAATCCTTTCAAATCTATGAACCAAATAAAAATATATGACGCACTGTTGTCATGGTTTGTTTGATAAAGTTAAATTGTAAACAACCGAAGCGGTTTTGCGGTCGACGCCCCGTGACCTTTGCCTTTGCCTTGTTTCGGGCTGTGAACGAAAAAATATTTAAAGGAGGACGGCAAATGAATAAATATCCGTATCCCGCCGTGCTGCTTATGGGATATCAGCGGCTCGGCGGATTGATAGAACGGCTGGAATGGACGGTTTACAACCGAGCTTTGGCAACCCACGGTTTCAGCGGCGCGTTTCCGTTGAGCACTCTCGAACAGGTGTCCGAAATAATAAAGCTGATAGACAGAAAAACTCTGCTTTCAGAGTTGAAAAAGACCGTTGTGCGGTGTCTTAACCGCATGGAAAAGCAGGAGCGAGTCATACTCGTCAGACATTTTGTCAAGGGTTATGCGCCCGCCAAGGTTGCGGAGTCGCTCGGACTCGGCAAAAGCGGCTATTACTACCGCCTCAACGGAGCCGTCGAGCGTTTGGGAGCCGCGCTTGCGGCGGAGGGGTACGACGAAAGGTGGTTTTCCGTTACCTACGGCGCAAATCTGTGGTTCCGCAAGCTGTTCAGGCTGCCTGTAGGCTCGGTTTGGGAGGAAAAGAAAAAAGCGGCTTGAAAACCGCTTTGAAAAAAAGGATTTTTACAGATAGTCGTCGAAATAACGCGGCCGCGCCTTTTTCTCTTTTGGTGCGGGCGCGGGCAGATTTGCCGCAGCCGTTTCGTTTCTGTACGGCTCGGAAACCGCGCTTTTGGGCTTTGAACGGGTGGGAATGAAGAGGATTACCACGATTATTACCGCGGGTATGCAGATGAGGATAATCAAAGCAATCTGCATGTCGAAGGACTGCGACGGCTGCTCGGTCTTTTCGGAATCGGTATTCGGTTCGACCGGTTCTGGCTCGGGCGTTTCCTCGCCCGGCAGCGGAGTGGGGTGCGGATTTATCAGCGGCGCGCTGGCGTAAGCGCTGTTGATGTAAGCGAAGGTTTCGCCCGTTTTCACAAAGTACCATTTGCTGTTGGCTACCGTCATGCTGCCGTAATAGTTGAGCTGCTGACCGTAGAAAACCGAGCACAGCGGCTGAGACGCCGTGCTGCAGGCGCTGTACAAAATGGCGTTGCTGCCCGTGACGGAAACGTAAACCGCGGGATATAAAGGAAGCTCGGGCACCGTATCGCAGGGCGTGACGTCGGTCTTTTTTACGTAGCCGTAAATTTTTACGAAGCCGTTGTCGTTGTCCATCAGTTCAACCTGATAGAAATAACTCTGTTCGCTTACGACCTTGAGATAATAGCTTTTTTCAAGCTCGAACATGATGTCCGCGTCCATATTTGTGGGATTGCGGTAAAAGCGTGTGTTGTCCTGCGTGATTCTTACCCAGCTTACCGTGTCGGCAAGCGCGGGCGAGACGGGCAGCAGGCTTGCGCAAAGCGCGAGGATTAGGATACAAAGATACTTTTTCATAATTTTTCTCCGTTTAAACGTCTGACGGACGGTTCTGTGGGCAGAGGCAAAAGGGTGGGTAGGGACCGTCCCCGACGGATTGGTTTGAGTTTTTAAAGCAACGGTTTCGACGCTTTAAACGACCTTGTGCGGACGAAAGCCGTTTGCTTACAACGCATTATAACTCATTCTATCCTGAAAGTTTTGACGGAAAATGGATTTTTATGAAGGAGATTATCAAAGAAATTGCCCGCATAGACAAGGAGCTTGAAAAAAGAGATAAAAGCGCGCTTTCCCGATACAACAAGGGGGAAAAGGTTCACTTGAAGCAGCTAGCCTTTCACAGATGCCAAAAACGCAACAAATGGGTGTTCGGCGGCAATCGCAGCGGCAAAACGGAGTGCGGAGCGGTGGAGGCTGTGTGGCTTGCGCGAGGCATTCATCCTTACCTGAAAAACAAAGACGACGTTTGCGGGTGGGTGGTGTCTCTTTCGGCACAGGTGCAGCGGGACGTCGCGCAGCAGAAAATACTCAAATATCTCGACAAAAGCTGGATAAAGGAAGTGGTTATGTCAAGCGGACGCAGGTCTGACGCGGAGTACGGAGTCATCGATTACATAGTTGTCAAAAACGTATTCGGCGGACTTAGCCGCATAGGCTTCAGAAACTGCGAGGCGGGTCGGGACAAATTTCAGGGGACGAGTCTGGATTTCGTCTGGTTCGACGAGGAGCCGCCCTATGAGATTTACCGCGAGTGCAGAATGCGAGTTATGGACAGAAAAGGCAGAATTTTCGGCACCATGACGCCGCTTTCGGGACTGACTTGGGTGTACGACGAAATTTATCTCAACGCTGCGGGGGACGACGAGGTTTGGTGCCTGTTTATGGAGTGGGCGGACAACCCGTGGCTTGACGGGGAGGAAATAAGGCTGCTCGCCGAATATATGCCTGAGGACGAGCTTGAAAGCAGACGTTACGGCAGGTTTGTGTCGGAGAGCGGTCCCGTTTACTCCGAGTTCGACCCGTCGGTGCACGTTATCGACCCCTTCGACGTGCCGCAAGAGTGGCAGGACGCGCTTTCCATAGACCCCGGACTCAACAATCCGTTAAGCTGTCATTGGTACGCGATAGACGGCGACGGAGTGGTTTATGTGGTTGCCGAGCACTACGCGGCGAAAAAGGACGTCGCCTGGCACGCCGAAAGGATAAAAGAAATTTCGGCGCGGCTCAATTGGCACACCGACGGAAAGGGAAGACTCGACGCTTTTATCGATTCGGCGGCAAATCAACGCACTCTAGCCGCCTCCAAATCGGTGTCGGAGCTGTTTTCGGAACAGGGAATAAACGTCAATTCGCGCGTGAACAAGGATTTGTATTCGGGTATAAACAGAGTCAAACAATATCTTAAAATCTCTCCCTTAGGACCGCGGCTTTATATCTTCCGCAGCTGCGTGAATTTAATCCGCGAGCTTAAAAGCTACCGATGGGGAAGCAATGATTTGCCCGCAAAAAAAGACGACCACGCGCTGGACGAGTTGAGATACTATCTTTGCTCCCGTCCCGAACCTAGAAAGCCGCCGGAGGAAAAATCCGTAATCGCCCGCGACAAAGAAAAACTAATCAGGAGGCTTAGGGCAAACAGATGAAGGAGAAGGATTTCAAATCCTCCGTCGAAAAAATGCTGCTCAAAAAGGCTATGGGCTACAAGGTCAAGGAGAACGTAGACGAATACGCAAGCGTGGGAGAGGAAATGAAGCTTGTCAAAAGGCGCATAACCACAAAATACGTTTCTCCCGACCTTGCCGCCGCCAAAACCCTGCTGGAACTCAACGGAAGGGAGGAGCAAAACGATTTGTCGTATTTGAGCGACGAACAGCTCTTGCGCGAAAGGACGAGGCTACTGCTCGCGCTCGAAAGCGCATCGGGCGAAGAAAAGGACGGAGAAAAGGAGAGTTGAATGAAAAAGAAAGGTAACGAAAAAATCGGAAAGGAAAGGGAGAAAAGCATTGCGGAGCGTTTTGCCGAGGAGCTGGTGGAGGAGATAAAGGAGGATTTTAAGGAACGACAGCAGGCGCGCAGACCGTATGAACTGAGCTGGCAGCTCAATATGAATTTTCTTGCGGGAAATCAATACTGCTCCGTTGCGGGCGACAGCCTTGTCGAGGACGAAAAGACCTTTGAATGGCAGGAAAAACAGGTGTTCAATCATATTGCGCCCGTATACGAAACGCGGCTTGCCAAGCTGTCGCGGGTGCGTCCCAAAATGACGGTAAGACCCTTTACCGACGAGGACAAGGACGTAAATTCCGCAAAGCTGGCAAAAAAAATTCTTGAAAGCTGCTCCGAAAAGCTGTCCGTAAACGGAATTATCGACAAGGGCACTATGTGGAGCGAAGCGTGCGGAACGGTGTTTTACAAAATCGTGTGGGACAAGGAAAAGGGCGTCAAAATCAAAAGCGACGACAAGGTTTACACGTGCGGAGACGTATCGGTCAGCGTGGTGCCTCCTTTCGAGATTTATCCCGACAGCAGCGTGTGCGCCGATTTGGATGAGTGCAAGAGCATTATTCACGCAAAGGCTTATTCTTCGGCGGAGGTCAAGGAGATTTGGGGCGCGGACGTTAAGGGAGAGGAGCTGAAAGTATTTTCCCTTGACGGAGGAGTGTCCATGGGCGGGCGCAGCTACAACAAGACGGTGCCGGGCGTGACCGAGCAGGTCAAAAAGGACGCAGTGCTGGTCATAGAACGGTATACGCGCCCCACAAAGCAAAATCCGGACGGAGAGCTGACGGTGGTTGCGGGAGACGTTCTCGTGTATTCGGGTCCGCTGCCTTACAGAAACGGCACGGACGGCGAAAGGGATTTTCCTTTCGTGCGGCAGGTTTCCATTCTTTGGGCGGGATGCTTCTGGGGCGTTTCCATGATAGAACGTCTGGTGCCGCTGCAAAGAGCTTACAACGCCGTCAAGTGCCGCAAGCACGAGTTTCTCAACAGAATATCCATGGGCGTGCTGGCGGTGGAGGACGGCTCGATAGACACCGATTTGGTGGACGGCGAGTGGCTCACGCCCGGCAAGGTGCTGGTTTACAGGCAGGGCGCAAATCTGCCCCGTCTGCTCAGCTCGGGCAGCGTGCCCGACGACTTCAACCTCGAAGAGCAGAGGCTGCTTGCGGAGTTTTTGCAGGTGTCGGGAGTGTCGGAGTTTATGAGAAACAGCAAAACTCAGACGGGGCTTACTAGCGGAGTGGCGCTGCAGCTGCTCATAGAGCAGGACGACACGAGGCTTGCCGTCAGCGCGGAACAGATACGGGGCGCAATCAAAACCGTAGGGCAGCATATTCTCAGGCTGTACAAGCAGTTTGCCACCGCCGCGCGGCTTGAAAAGGTTGTGGGCGACAACGGCAGCATAGAAGTCTTTTATTTCAGCGGCAGCGACATAAGCAGCGACGACGTCGTGTTTGAAACGGAAAACGACCTGAACGAAACTCCCGCTTCACGCAAGAGCATGGTTATGGATTTGCTCAACGCGGGACTTTTAAGCGACGAGACGGGTCGTGTTTCCCCAACAAACAAGGTAAAGATTTTGGAAATGATGGGCTTCGGCAATTGGGAAACCGCGCAGAATCTCAATCAGCTGCACGTGAAAAAAGCCGAGCGCGAAAACCTGCGCATGACGGAGGACGTCGTGCCCCTCGATATAGACAATCACGAGATTCACATCGACGAGCACGTGCGTTTTGTAATCAGCGGACAGGCCGCGCAGACAGGCAGGGAAACGGAGGAGGCGGTGTTAAAACACATTCGGCTGCACAAGGCTATGCTTTCCGACCTGCCGCTTAAAACGGAGGAGGGCGCCTGATGGAAAACGAAAGGGAAATAAAAAAATTCAAGGACAAGCAGGCTCTGGAAAGGGCGTACGGCGCTCTGGAAAGAGAGTTTACGCGGAAATGTCAGAGACTGAGGGAGCTTGAAAGGCTGCTCGGTACAATGGAAGAAAAATCCACACCGAGCTCGGGGCGCAATTGCGTCGGGAACGGCAGCGTTCTTCCGCAAACGGAGCAATCTGCACCCCCTCCCTCAAAGGGAACGGACGACCCCGACCTTAAGGTCGGTTCCCGCGGGGAAATTTTAAGCGAGAGGCAGGAGGAAAACGAGTCTCTTCTTCTCGGACGTATTTTAAGCGACAGCGTTCTTACCGCTAAAATCGTTGCGGAGTACGTCAGGAGACAAAATTTTTACCGTCTGCCTACCGTTATGGGCGGCGGAGGCGCGTTTTGCCGCGCGCCCGAGCGCCGTCCGAAATCTTTGGAGGAGGCTTCGGAAATGGCGAAAAGCATTCTTTTCCGCAATTGACGAGCCTCCCCGAAATAAAGAAAAGGAGAAATGAATTATGGTAACGATAGCAAGCGCCGAAAACGCGCTTAAAACACTGTATCTGGGAGTGGTTTCCGAACAACTCAACACTCAGGTCAATCCTCTTCTTGCGAAAATAAAGCAGAGCACGACGGACGTGTGGGGCAAGGAGGTTCGCAAGCTGGTGCCTTACGGCGCAAACGGCGGCATAGGCGCGGGAACGGAGGACGGTCTTTTGCCCGCTCCCGCTGGAAACAATTACGAGCAGTTTCAGCTGACTCTCAAAAACCTTTACGGCACAATAGAAATTTCCGACAAGGCGATGAGGGCGTCGGCAAACAACAGCGGCGCGTTCGTCAATCTTCTGAACGCGGAAATGGAGGGGCTTGTAAAGGCGAGCAAATTCAATTTCGGCAGAATGCTTTTCGGAGACGGCAGCGGCGTTCTGGCGACGGTGTCTTCGGCAACCGGCAACGTGCTTACGCTCGACAGCGTAAAAAACGTAATGGAGGGCATGGTTGTGGACGTTCTGGACAGCGACGGCGTTTCAAAGGTGACTTCGAGACGAATAACAATCGTCGACAGAACGGCAAAGAGCATCACTCTGTCGGGCGCGGCTATTGCCGCTTCGACGATAGCGGAGGACGACGTAATCACCGTTCAGGGCAGCTTCAACAAGGAAATAACGGGACTCGGCGCAATTTTTTCCGATTCCGACTACCTTTACGGGCTTAAACGCAGCGACAACAAATGGCTGTCGCCCAAGAGCTACGCCGCGACAAGCGGAGCAATAGACGATGCGACCATACAAAAGGTCATTGACGAAATGGAGGACGTTTCCGGCTCGTCCGCGGACTTTATCGTTTGCAGCAGCGGGGTTAGGAGGGCTTATCAGAAATATCTTGCCCAAAACCGCACCAATGTCGACGTGATGAATCTGGAAGGCGGTTTCAAAGCAATTTCCTACAACGGCATACCCGTCGTGACCGACCGTTTCGCTCCCGAAGGAAATATGTACATACTCAACACGTCCGAGTTCACGCTGCACCAACTGTGCGATTGGAGATGGCTCGAAGGGGACGACGGCAGAGTTTTGAAGCAGGTGGCAAACAAGCCGGTTTTCACCGCGACTCTTGTCAAATACGCCGACCTGCTGTGCGAAAAGCCCATGGGACAGGGGCTGATTACGGGCATAAAGGAAGCCTGATTCTGTTCCGTCCGTCCGCGTTTAAACGCGGACGGAGCTTCCCGCCCGCAAAGGAGGTCGAAAACAGGGGCGGAAAAAATTTTAAGGAGGTCGGATATGCAAGGTTATTATACCCGCATAGAAAACGACGCGCTGGATATTGCGGCGCGTCTCAAGGAAATCGACGACGGCTATTTTATAGTGTACAACGGTTATTTCAAGCGCCTTGAAGTGCACAACAAAAAGCAGGGCAAAAACACCTTTTGTCTGGTTGTGCCGAGCAACCGTCTCAACGCGCGCACCGTGGAGCTTGTCAGAAGGACGCGAGCGGAAAACGCCGACAGACTTCTTGCGGAGATAGACTTTCACAACGCGCGCGTCGAGGAGGAAGCGCTGCGCCGCGCCGCATCGGTATGAAGTCCGGCTTTAAGGAGGCTCAATGAAAATAAAAGATATAGTGCGTCTTGCGGCTTTGTTTTTGCAGCTGGACGTAAACGAGGTATTCAAAAAAGACGCGGACACGGCTTTCGTCGAGGCCGAGTTCAACTCGGACAAGCGGTTGAAGCTGCTCAAAGACTGCACGGATTTCGTTCTCAATCAGCTTGCAACGGATTATCTTCCGCTTAAAAAGACCGAAAGAGTGTTTTCGGAGGACGGCACGATACCTTACGGCGAGTTTTCGCGGGATATGCTCGAAGCCGTGGAGGTAAAGGACAAATTCGGCAACAGCGTGCGCTTTTCCCACCTGCCCGACGGACTGTTTGTCAAGGTCAAAGGAGAAACGGAGGTAACTTATTTTTACCGTCCCGAGGAAAAGTCCTTTTTCGACGAGGCGGAAACGGGAAACTGCCGCGTTTCGGCGAGAGTTACGGCGCTCGGAGTCGCCGCCGAATACTGCTTTGTGTGCGGGCTTTTCGAGGAAGCGCAGTTGTGGGACGGCAGGTACAAGGACAGTCTGAAAATCGCATTGCGCAAAAAGGGCGCAATGTCCGTCAAAGCGCGGAGGTGGTTCTGATGTTTTATCGCAACGCCTTGAAGGGCTTGAGAGGCAGCGACAGGGTTTATTCGGTTAAGAGCTTCGGCGGAGGCATGAACACGGTATCGGAGGATTTTCTTCTGGAACAGGGCGTTGCCAAAATCAGCTACAATCTTTCGGGAAAGACGGGCGCGCTGAGGGAGTGCGGCGGGTTTTCGGCGTTTACGCTGCCCTTTGACGGCAAGGAAACCGAGGTTACGATAGGAAACAAGGCAATAACAAAGGTTTGGTATTACAGACGTTTTGACCTTCCTACGCGGAAAAACGACGACAGAATTTTGTTGCTTTCGGAGGACAAACGGCTTTACAACATATATGTCAACGGTCTCGACCTGGGCGTGTCCCTTGTTGACGAAAGGCAGTTCGAGGAAACGCCCGAAGCGCTCAATTACCGCCTCAACGGAGAGGACGTTATGATTTTCTGCTCGGGCAAGGACAAAATGCGCGTGTACAACGGCGTAGACACGCCGACGGTTATCGACGACGCTCCCGCGCTTTCAAGCATTTGCGTGCACGGCGAAAGGTTGTTCGCCACCTCTCCCGACACTTTGAATACGCTGTGGTTTTCGGACGACCTAGACCCTACCAACTGGAACATATCCCTCGACGAGGCGGGCTTTGTGGAAATGGCGGACGAGAACGGCGCGCTGCTCAAGGTGCTCAGCTTTTTCAATTACGTTTACGTTTTCAGAAGCTACGGAATAACGCGTTTTTACGCAACGGGCGAACAGTCTCGTTTTTCGCTCATGCACCTGTTTGTTTCGAGCGACAGAATCATAGGCGACACCGTGTGCGTTTGCGGCGACAGAATCCTTTTTTTGACTCAGCGCGGGCTGTTCGACTTCGACGGCAGCGGGACGGTGAAAATTTTGGACAGGCTTTCGGGGCTGTTCGAGGGGGAGGACAACTCTCAGGCGCGGGCGGCATATTTCGGCGGAAAATATTATCTCGCCTGCCGCCTGAATTTCAACGACGGACGCAGAGTGATGTGCGAAAAGGGAGATTACGTAAACAACGCGCTTGTGGAGGTGGATTTGGCAAGCGGCAGCGTTGCCGTGGTGCGCGGCGTGGACGTCGCTTCGCTTGCGGCAGTCAACGCGCCCGACAAAAATTTTTTGCTTGCCTGTTTCCGCAACGAAAAGAGAGTGGCGATTTTCGACGACGGCGGAAGCGTTTTCGGCGAGGCGATGCCCAAGCGCTGGGTTTGTCCCAAGACGGATTTGGACGGAGCGGACAGAAGAAAGCTTCTGCGTTACGCGCTTATAGAAACGGAGCACGATTTGACGCTTTGCGTGGAGGCCGACGGACAGGAGCACACAAGATTTGTCAGAGGCTCCGACAGGCAGCAAAAGGTGCCCTTCAACGTGACGGGCAGCGTTTTCAGGCTGTCAGTTGACGCGGACACGGACAAAATGCGCGTGTCCCGTCCGCAGCTGATTTTCAGGGAGTATTGATTTATGAGCAGTGAAAAAAGCCTTGCGCTGAAAATTTCGGAAATAGAGGAGCGATTGGAAAACAAAAGCGTGTACTCGGAAACAAAGCGGACGTTGAACAGGAATTTCGGAAGCGTAACCGTACCGTCGGGAGAGTCGAGGCTTGCTTTAAAGTTTTTCGCCGAGCAAAGCGGCCCGGTGGCGCTTGATTTGTTTCTTAACGCGGGAGCGGAAAGGTCGTGCGAGGTGAGCCTTGTTGCCGACGACGCGGTGCTTGAGAGAATGTGTCCGTCGATAAAATACTCCGAGCGCGCGCGAAAAAATTTTTACTGCGCGGCAGGGGAGCACACGCTTGAAATATGCTTTGTCAACAGGGAGGCGGCGTTTTCGCTTTTTTCCGTCTCCGTCGCGCTCACGGGAAGCCTTGCCGCGGACGCAAGTCCCGCTGCGGCCTTTTGCGTGTCGGGAGGGGGAGAGTATTTCGCCGTTTCGGACGACGGCGCCGTCAGGATTTTCGACGCAACGCTTGGCGAGCTGAAAAGCTTTTCGGTCAAAGCGGACAGAATTGCGCTTTCAGACGCGGGCGCTCCCGTGCTGTTTTACGTTTCCGACGGCAAAATTCTTTGTCGGAGCGTATTCGGTCAGACTCAGGCGGCAACGCTTGCCTTAAATGCAGCGGATTTTGCATATATGCGTATATCCGCAAGCGCGGGAGCAATGTATTTCATTCGCGACAAAAAGCTTTTCAGGACGATAATAAATTTTTCAAACGGCGAGGCGACTGCTTCGCAGGAAACCGCCGTTGACGCGTCCTTTTCAGACAAGGCGACAAGGGTACGCGTGCCGACTGACGAAAACGGCGATTCTGTTCTTGTTGTTCAGAGGCAGAGCGGTTTGTACGTCAACGGCGCGCGACTCAGACTGAGCGGACTTACCGACGCGGTTTTTGAGGACGGCGTTATCAAGCTGCTGCTGGAAGAAAACGGCTTGGCAAGCGTGGCATACGTCGACGGGGCGTCTCTCCGTCTGACGGAAAAACAAAAGGTGTGCTTCTGCGACGCGGCGTGCTTTGCTGGCGGCAGCAGTCTGTTTGTCGTCAGGGATAAAGCAGTCGGTACGGAAAACTTTTGAGGAGAATATTATGACGGATAAGGATAACGTAAAAAAGCAGTACGAGAACTATAAAAAGCAGTTGGACAAAATAAACGACAGGTATTCGGAAACCTACGTAAAACCCGAGACGGACATGCCCGATTCGTTGGGCTTAAAGACCGTGGATTACAAAATGCCGTCCGAGGACGAGCTGAGGAAAAAGGCGGAAACGGCGCTTGAAGCGGACAGACAGTCCGCAATAAGCAAAATAGGAAAGGAAACGGAAGAAAAAATTAAAAAACAGTCGGCTTTGAAAGACCAAGCCTTCGCCGAGGCGGCAAAGCGTTTGCTTGACATAGACAGCGAAAGGGAGCAAGCCGTCCGCGAGGTCAAAAACGACGCTCTCGCAAGGAATATTGCCCGCAGCTCCATCGCGTCGGAGGGCGTGAGGGAGACGGAGGAAAGAGCGGCTGCCCTGCGCCGCGACGCTCAAGCGGAACGGGACGGAACTGCGGAGGCAATAGACAGAGAAATAGAAGCCTTGAAAAAGCAAGCCTCCGATTCCCTTTCCCAAACGGAAAAAAACTTTCTTTCAAGGCTCGAAGCGGAGACGGAAAAACTGAGAGAAAAGGCGTTGGAAGAAAAAACGGAAGCGGAAAAATACAACAACACCGTAGCGGAAAAGGAAGCGGAGTACGAAAAGGCGCTTGAAGAACGTCGGGAGGAGCTTGAACGGCGCGAGTGGGAAAGACTTGCGCGCCTTGCGGAAATAAAAAACCGGCAGGGCGAAAGCGCTTTAAAAAGCATGAAGCAAAAGGAAATTCTTTCCGCAACCAAAGAGTTTTTCGACGGTTTGAGTCCGGCAGACGCTCTAGCTCTGTTTTTGTCGGACACGGGTATGCAAAGCGTGCTCGGAGAGGATTACGTTTGGTTTCTCAACTATCTGCAAACAAGAAAAAACGGTTAAAGACGAATAATTCGGGTTTCTTTCGCAAAAAATAATAAACGGATAAACACCGCTCTAAAAAATTAAAAAAGTTGCTCAAAACATGGAAAAAATGCTTGACACTTTTTTAAAGCGGTGTTATCTTATTAGCAGTTGTTAGCACTCGCATTATATGAGTGCTAACACTCTCGAAAAAACGCTGCAAAAGGAGAGGATGAAGATGATTTTGTCCGAGCGAAAGCGAAAAATCCTGCTTGCCGTAGTGGAGGACTACATCCAGGACGCGGCGCCCGTGTCGAGCAAGGACATACAGGAAAAATATCTGCCCGATTGCTCGTCCGCGACAATCAGGAACGAGCTTTCCGCATTGGAAAGCATGGGCTATCTCGTTCAGCCGCATGTGAGCAGCGGTCGCATTCCGTCGGAAAAGGCGTTCAGGCTGTACGTTGACGAGCTGATGGAAACCGAGCCTTTGACCGGCGCGGAAACGGCGCTTATAGACAGGTATTTCGAGAGTTACGCGGACAGGATGGGCAGCGTCGAAGGCGTTGTCGCAAACGTCGCCAAGCTGATTTCCGACATAACAAACTACACGTCGGTTGCCGTCAAATCGTTTGCCAAAAGCGAATGTATAAAGAGCATAACCGTTCTGCCCATTTCGGACGACAGCGCGCTTGTCGTCATTGTGACGGACACGCAGGTTTTAAAGGACAACGTCATCCGCACGGAAAATCTGGACGACAAAAGCGCGTCGAAGGCGAGCGAGTGGCTCAACCGTATGTTTGCGGGAAAAAGTCTCGACGAGCTGAAAAACAGACAGGGGCCTATGGAAATCGTGGCGAAGGAATTTCGTTCGTTCAGAAGCCTTTACGAGCAGGTGCTCAATCTGCTCGTGCGGCTTGCCGACCACAGGGAAAACGAGGTTTTCACCGAGGGCAGAGCAAAGATTTTCGATTATCCGGAGTACAGCGACGTAGACCGCGCAAAGCACTTTCTCACAAGCCTCGAAAACAACAACGGTTTGGCGGAAGCCGTTTCGCAGCCCCGCGAGGGCATAGATTTTTCTATCAAAATCGGCGAGGAAACGGGCATAGAGGAGGGCTGCTCGATAGTTTCGGCGCGGCTGTCGGTAAACGAGAAAACACTGGGCAGCGCGGGAGTCATAGGCCCCGTGCGTATGGACTACCGAAAGGTAATAAAGGTGTTGGAGCACATAAACACTCTGGTGGCAAAGGTTTTGAGCGACGACGGAGAGGAGTAAAAAATGACAGACAAAAACGATATGGGAACGGAAAAGGAACAGGAAAAAAACGGGACGCCCGAAAACTGCGGCGAAGAAAAGACAGAGGCTGCGCCCGAAACGGAAGCGGAGTCTGACAAGACTTTAACGCAAAACGCCGAAGAAATGGACGCTATGGACGAGCCGCGTCTTAGGGAATACGCAAAAGCTTTGATTGACGGGTTGACCAAGGAAAACGAGATTCTGATAAAGGAGCAGGCGGAGCTTAAAAAGCAGATAGAAAAGGGAAACTCTTATCTGGATATGCTTGCCGCTTTGAAAAGCGATTTTGAAAATTATCGCAGGCGCACCAACGCTCAGGCGGAAAACAGCGAAAAGGAGGGCAGGCTGTTCGTAATAAAAAAGCTTTTGCCCGTGCTCGACACCTTCGACAGGGCGAGGGAAATGCTTGACGAGGTCACCATGACGACGTTCAACCTGATAGTCAGGCAGTTCGACAAGGTGCTTGCCGACTGCGGCGTGGAGGTAATCGACGTGCTGGGGCAGCCCTTTGACCCCGCCACAGCAAACGCGGTGCACAGTCTGGAAACGGACAAGGAAGAGGAAAAAAACGTCGTGCTGGAAGTTTATGCAAACGGCTATCGCTACGGCGACAAGGTTTTGAGATACGCGCAGGTTTGCGTCGGAGTCTGAAAACCGCAATAAATCAGTAAATTCATGAAATAAAAGGAGTTAAACGATTATGGGAAAAATTATTGGTATCGATTTGGGAACGACAAACAGCTGCGTTGCGGTGCTTGAAGGCGGCGAGCCGGTGGTGGTGCCCAACAGCGAGGGCGGCAGAACCACCCCTTCGGTTGTGGCTTTTACCAAGGACGGCGAAAGGCTTGTCGGTCAGGTTGCAAAAAGACAGGCGGTAGTAAACGGCGACAGAACGGTTATGTCAATAAAAAGACATATGGGCACAAATTATACCGTAGATATAGACGGGAAGAAATATTCCCCTCAGGAAATATCCGCTATGGTGCTGTCAAAGCTTAAAGCGGACGCCGAGGCTTATCTGGGACAGAAGGTGACTCAGGCGGTAATCACCGTTCCCGCTTATTTCTCGGACAGTCAGAGACAGGCGACAAAGGACGCGGGCAAGATTGCGGGGCTGGAAGTGCTCCGTATCATAAACGAGCCTACTGCGGCGAGCCTTGCTTACGGTCTGGACAAGGGCGAAAACAAAAATCAGAAAATTTTGATTTACGACCTGGGCGGCGGTACGTTCGACGTTTCCATACTTGAAATAGGCGACGGCGTTTTCGAGGTTCTGTCCACAAACGGCGACACGAAGCTCGGCGGCGACGACTTCGACAACATTGTTATAGATTGGCTTGTAGACGAGTTCAAAAAGAGCAACGGCATAGATTTGTCCAAAGACAAGCAGGCAATGCAGAGACTCAAAGACGCGGCGGAAAAAGCCAAAATCGAGCTGTCGAGCACGACCAAGACAAACATCAACCTGCCCTTTATCACCGCGGACGCGACGGGACCCAAGCACCTTGACGTTGACCTGACAAGAGCCAAATTCGACGCTCTGACCGAGTCGTTGGTCAAGAAAACGCTCAAACCCATGGAGCAGGCGATGAAGGACGCGCAGGTTTCCTCCTCGGATATAAACAGAGTTATTCTCGTAGGCGGTTCGACGCGTATACCCGCGGTAGTGGAGGCGGTCAAAAAATATACGGGAAAGGAGCCTTACAAGGGCATCAACCCCGACGAGTGCGTGGCAATCGGCGCGGCAATACAGGGCGGCGTGCTCGGCGGCGAGGTCAAAGACGTGCTTTTGCTGGACGTAACTCCTCTGTCGCTCGGCATAGAAACGCTTGGCGGAGTGTTTACCAAGCTTATTGAACGCAACACGACGATACCCGCAAGCAAATCGCAGGTGTTCTCCACCGCGGCGGACAATCAGCCAAGCGTGGACATACACGTTTTGCAGGGCGAAAGACCTATGGCGGCGGACAACAAGACGCTCGGACAGTTCAGCCTTTCGGGCATTGCTCCCGCCCCTCGCGGAATCCCTCAGATAGAGGTCAAATTCGACATCGACGCAAACGGCATCGTCCATGTCACCGCAAAGGACCTCGGGACGCAGAAGGAACAGAGCGTGACAATCACCTCCTCCACCAATCTGTCGGAGGAGGACATCGACAAGGCGGTCAAGGACGCCGAAAAGTACGCCGAGGAGGACAAGAAGCGCAAGGAAGCGGTGGACGTCAAGAACAGTCTCGACCAGCTTTTGTTCTCCATCGAGAGCTTTATCCGCGAGAGCGGCGACAAGCTGGAGCCTGCCGACAAGGAAAAGCTTGAAGCCGAGGTCAAGGCGGGCAGAGAGGTGCTTGAAAAAGGCGATATCGAGGAAATAAAAAAGGAAACCGAGCGTATTGCCAAGTCCAACGCCGAAATTTTCCAAAAATTCTATCAGCAGAACGCCAATGCGGCGCAGAACGGCGGCGACGCGGGACAGAACGGCGGAGGAGATTCCAACAGCGGCAATCCCGATTTCGACATCAAGGACGCCGAATGAGCTTTCTTAGCGGACGGGAAACCGTCCGCATCGGCGGTTTAACGGCATTTTACAATAAACAGAAAAAGAGATAACATGGCAAAAAAAGATTATTATGCGATTTTAGGCGTATCCAAAACCGCTTCGCAGGACGAAATCAAGTCGGCGTACCGCAAGATGGCAAAGCAATACCATCCCGACCTGCATCCCGATGACAAGCAGTGCGCGGAAAAATTCAAGGAATGCAACGAAGCGTATGAAATTTTGGGAGACCCTGAGCGCCGCCGCAAGTACGACAGCGGCGAAATGGATTTTGAAAATTTCAACTTCGGAGGTCCTGGCAGAGGTTTTTCGACAGCCGGCTTCGAGGATATTTTCGATATTTTCAGCAGCTTTATGGGCGGCGGTTCGCGTTCTTCCGCGGGTGCGCAGCGTCAGACGCCGCGCGGCAGCGACGTAACGTGCAGCGTGAACGTGAGCTTTTTGGAGGCGGCACTCGGCGCAAGCAAGGAAATCAAGCTCAACAGGCTTGAGCGCTGTCCGGACTGCAACGGCACGGGCGCAAAGGACAGTTCGAGCGTAAAGGAGTGCGACGAATGTCACGGCACGGGGCGCGTGCAGTACGTGCGCGACAGCTTTTTCGGCAGACAGGTAACGGTGGGCACGTGCCGCAAGTGCGGCGGCGCGGGCAAAATCGTCACCGAGCGCTGCAAAAAATGCAACGGCGCGGGCGTGGTCAGCAAGAAAAAGATTCTAACCATACACATTCCCGCCGGCACGGAAAACGGCGCAATAATGTCTATCAACGGATACGGCAACGCAAGCGCAGCCGCGGGCGGCGTAAACGGAAATCTGCTGGTAATAATTAACGTCGAGCAGAGCAAGCTTTTCAAGCGGGACGACTGCAATCTTTACGTGGACGTGCCTATACCTTTTTCCGTAGCGGTGAACGGGGGCGACGTGGAAATACCCACGCTGTCCGGCTCGGTCACGCACAGATTGGAGGAGGGGACGGCAAACGGCGAAACGCTGCGCATACGCGGCAAGGGCATCAAAAACGGTCGCAGGACGGGCGATTTGTTCGTGCGGCTTTTGGTGGAAGTGCCCTCTAACGTGGACAAGACGAACAAAAAGCAGCTTGCGGAATTCGAGAATCAGCTTTCCCTAAAAAACTATCCGAAACGCAAGCAATATCTTGCCGAGCTTGACGAACTTAACGAAAAAATAAAAAACGGCAAAACGCAATAAAAAAAACGGAGTCTCAAACGGCTTCGTTTTTTCTATAATTGTGCCTGACGAAAATTTTTCTCAGTTTTTCTGTAACCCAACGCGTACAAAAACGCCTCCTTGAAAACAACTCCGTGAATGTTGTTGTCGCGTACGACAAGTCTGCCGTTGACTCTTTCCACAAGCTTTCCCATAAGGAAGTCGGGCGGCTTGCACATGGTTACAAAGTGCCTTTCGACGCAGGAGCCTACCTTCAACACTCCGCGGAAAAAAGCGAAGAAAAATTTTTCTATATGCTCTCTGCCCGGCAAAAACGCGTCCGACTGAAAAGTGAAACCGTTCCCGAAGCAAAAATATCTCAAATCCCTGAAATAGTCGCTTAATCTGCCGACGTAGCTTCCGTCCTTGCGGAAATTTTTTGCCGGCTCGTTGTGTTCCAGCAAAAACCACATGATTCGCGTATCGAAAAGCTCTTCGCGGGATTTGCAGTCTTCGAGCTTCAAAGGGTTTCTCGGTCGCATTTTCACCTCCTTATATTATTATGACAATGATAACACAATTTGTGGAGTTTTAGAACTTAATTAAACGCAAAATATAAAATTTTTTCCGTTTGTTCACAATACTGTCGCCGTTGTACTGCACGTTTAGTAACAAACAGTGTGCACCTTTTTGCAAATTTTTACGTCTTTCTGTCGTATTTTTGTTGCAAATATAAAATTGATATGTTAATCTATCTGTGACATAACATTTTAGGGAAAAATGTAAACGGAGGCAAAAAATATGGCAATTTTGAGCAGCGACGTTTTGCGCGGCCATGTGGAAGCGATTATACTCAATTCTCTGTCGAACGGAAAAAAGTACGGCTATGAAATCAGGGGCTTTATCGAGAGCAAAAGCAAGGGACTCTACAAGCCCAACGAGCAGTCCGTCTATTCGGCGCTGCACCGAATGGAGGGCTGCGGTTACATCAAAGGGAATTGGGGCGACGAAAGAATGGGCGCAACGCGCAAGTATTACGAAATTACGGAAGAAGGGAAAGCCATGCTTGAAAACAAGCGCACCGAGTGGGAAGCCGCAAAAATGGTAATCGACGCGCTTTTGAGTCGGGATTGACGCGATGGAATACGGTGAAATTTGCGTTATGACGACGACGGCGGCTTCGGAGGCGGTGGCGGAAATTCTCTACGAGGTCACGGGCGAGTCGGTGAGCATAACCGACAGAAACGACCTGCTTGTCGGCGGCTGGGACTATGTGGAAGAGGGGCTTCTTGAAAGCTATCCCGACGAAGCGGCGGTCAGGGGCTTTTTCCCGCCGCAAAACAAAGAGCGCGTTGAAAAGGAAACGGAGAAAAGGCTTGCGGAGCTTAAAAAATATTTTCCCGACTGCGGCTCGCTGAAAATATCCTTTTCCTGCGGGGACGACGGAGAGTGGCTTGAAAATTGGAGAAAAAACTTCAAACCGATTGAATTGGACGGCTTGGTTGTGTGTCCCGTCTGGCTTGAATGCGACTCGAAAAAGCCGATTCTCAAACTCAACAGCGGCGTTGCTTTCGGAACAGGCTCTCACGAGACGACGGCGATGTGTCTCAAACTGCTTCAAAAAGTAAATCTGAAAGGGAAAACCGTCATCGACGTAGGCTGCGGGAGCGGTATTCTGGGGCTTTCCGCGCTGCTTCTCGGCGCCAAACGCGCCGTGCTTGTAGACTTTGACGCGCAGGCTGTCGCGGCTGCAAGGGAAAACGCCGCACTCAACGGGCTGGAAAGCAGCTGCGTTTTTTTAAACGGCAACCTTTGCGACGACGTCAAGGAAAGGGGCGTGGTCGCGGCAAACCTGACCGCCGACATACTTGCCCGGCTTGCGCCGAGTCTAACACGCGTGACTTTGCCTTCGGGGGAGGTCGTTTTAAGCGGCATTCTGCGCGGGCGGCTTGACGAAACTCTGAGGCTGTTTGCTGCAAACGGCTTTGAAGCAAAGGAGACTATGACGGAGGGAGAGTGGAGCGCGGCGCTTCTTGTCGCGCCCGAAAAGCCGTTATGACGAGACTGAGAAGATTTTTCGCGGGAGACGGGGATTGCCTTGACGGAGACAAAATCGTTTTGTACGAGGAGTTTGCGCACATAAGCAGAGTTCTGCGCATGAAGGCGGGGGACAGGCTTATCGTGTGCTTCAACGACGGCAGGGACTGCGAGTGTGAAATAGAGAGCTTTGACAAGGACTGCGTGAGGCTCAAAATCCTTTCCGTCTCCTGCTGCGCCGCCGAAAACGACGTGGGAGTCACGCTGTTTCAGGGGCTTATCAAGGGGGAGAGAATGGACTGGTGTCTGCAAAAGGCTGTGGAGCTTGGCGCGGACGAGATACGTCCGTTTGTCGGCAGAAACACCGTCGCCGAGGCGGATTTCAAAAAAATCGAACGGTTCAACAGAATTGCAAAGGAAGCCTCGAAGCAATGCGGCAGAGCTTTCGTCACGGAGGTTAAGGAAGCTGTCCGTTTGCGCGAGCTGCCGCGTTTTTTCGGAGATTTCGACCTTGTGCTGCTGTGCAACGAGCATGAAAGTCAAAAGACGCTTTCCGACGCGCTCGACGGGCGTTTGCAGCTGACGAGGGTGGCCGTCATAGTAGGCAGCGAGGGCGGCTTTGAAACGGAGGAAATAAATTTGCTTGTTGACGCGGGCGCCGTATCCGTCAGTCTTGGTCGCCGCGTGCTGCGCGCAGAGACGGCGGGGCTGTACGCGCTGAGCGTTTTGAACGAGCGTCTCAACAATCGGAAAATATGAAAGAAAAAGTCAGCGTCTTTACATTGGGCTGCAAAACCAATCTTTACGAAAGCAGACAGCTTGTCGCAGGTTTGAAAAACGCGGGCTATCGGGCTTGCGAGGGGCTTGAAAAGGCGGATATTTATATCATCAATACCTGTGCCGTGACCAACGAGGCGGAACGCAAATCGCGTCAGGCAATTTCGCGCTGCAAAAAACTCAATCCCGACGCTAAAATACTCGTGTGCGGCTGCGCCGCTCAGCACGACGGCGGACAGTTTTCGGAAAACGTGAATTTTGTCGCGGGGACAGCCGACAAGCTCAGGCTCATAGAGCAACTCAATTCGACGGGCTGCCTGCGCGACGAGCTGCCGACGGAGTACCGAAAGGGGGAAATATTTGCCGCGCATTGCAAAACGCGCGATTTTATCAAGATTCAGGACGGCTGCGACAATTTCTGTTCCTACTGTATTGTTCCTTATCTTCGCGGCAGGAGCCGCAGCCGCTCAATCGGAGACGTGACGGCGGAGGCGGAAAACAGCGGCGCAAAGGAAATAGTTTTGACGGGAGTGGACATAAGCTCTTACGGCAAAAATACGGGGACGAGCCTTGCCGCGCTTTGCCGCGCCTTGAAGGACGTGCCCGCGCGCAAGAGGCTGGGCAGTCTGGAAGTAAGCGTCGTGTCCGACGAGCTGCTTGACGCAATGGAGGAGGGCGGCTTCTGCCCGCATTTTCATCTGTCTCTCCAAAGCGGCAGCGCGGAGGTGCTGAGAGCAATGAACAGACATTACACGCCGGACGAATATATGCGCGCGGTGGAAAAAATCCGCGCCGTATTTCCGCTTGCGGGCATTACGACGGACGTAATCGCGGCTTTCCCTTCCGAAACGGACAAAAACTTCGAGGAGAGCCTAGCGTTTTGTCTTGACGCGGGCTTTTCGGATATACACGTGTTTCCCTTTTCCCCGCGCGAGGGCACCGCTGCCGCAAGGCTCAAAAGGGTGGACTCGGACGTTGCCGCCGAGCGTGTAAAAAGGCTTGCCGCCGCCAAAAGCAGACTCAAAGCCGATTTTCTGTCCAAAAACGTCGGGAGAATTGACGACGTTCTCACGGAAGAAAGGACGTCGGGATACGTTTGCGGATATACCCCCAATTACGTCAGGGTTTTCATCAAAGAGCCGTGCAAAACGGACGAGATTGTTTCCGTGCGGCTCGGAAAAGCCGTGCGCGACGGGCTTGCGGGAGAGGCGGACACCGCCCTCCGAAAGGTTTAAAAAAATTTTCACGCAAAAACTTTTTTACGCGGTGAAAAGGAGAGTATAATATAGACAGATACAGCCGCAAGGTTGAAGCGGCTTGAATTTCGACAAGGAGACTTTGAATTATGATGAAGTACATTCCCGAGCCTTTCAGAATCAAAAGCGTGGAGCCGTTGAAAATTCTCACGAGAAAAGAGCGTGAGGAGAGACTGAAAAAAGCGGATTACAACGTGTTCGCGTTGAAGTCCGAGGACGTTTATATTGACCTTTTGACGGACAGCGGCACCAACGCCATGAGCAGCGCGCAGTGGGCGGGCGTCATGATGGGCGACGAATCCTACGCGGGCGCGAGCAGCTATCTGCATCTGATAGAAAACGCAAAAGAAATTTTCGGTTTCGAGTACATACAGCCCGTTCATCAGGGAAGAGCGGCGGAAAAAGTTTTGCTGCCCATTCTGCTCAAAGGCAAAAAATATTCGATATCCAATATGCACTTCGACACCACGCGCGCACATGTGGCGTTGACGGGAGCAATCCCCGTGGACTGCGTCGTGCCCGAAGCTTTGGACACCACGCTGCGCGCCGATTTCAAGGGCAATATGGACGTCGAGCGTCTTGAAAAGCTGATTAAGGAATACGGTCCTGAAAACGTCGGCGTTATAGTTCAGACCATCACAAACAACTCTGCGGGCGGACAGCCCGTGTCTGTCGCAAATATCCGCGCAACTGCGGCTGTCGCAAAAAAATACAACATACCTTTCATGATTGACGCGGCGCGTTACGCGGAAAACTCTTATTTCGTAAAACAGCGCGAGCCGGAGTTCAAAAACAGCTCCATTAAGGAGATTGTGCGCGAAAGCTTCAAATATGCCGACGTGTTCACCATGAGCGCGAAAAAGGACGCCATTGTCAATATGGGCGGTCTTGTGGGAGCGCGCGACAAAAAGCTGTTTGAAAAAATCAAGCAGAACTGCATTTCCTTTGAAGGCTTCGTGACTTACGGCGGCATGAGCGGCAGAGACCTCGAAGCGCTTGCCATAGGTCTTAAAGAGGGAATAGACGAAAATTATCTCAGATACCGCATCGGTCAGATGGAGTATCTTGCCGCAAGGCTGGACGACGCGGGCATAGCTTATCAATCGCCCGTAGGCGGTCACGGCGTGTTTGTCGACGCCAAAAAGCTGCTGCCCCATATACCCTGGTACGAGTATCCCGGACAGGCGCTGGCGTTGGAGCTTTATCTCGAAGCGGGCATACGCGGCTGCGACATAGGCTCCTACATGCTCGACCGCGATCCCGTCACGGGAAAGGAGCAGGAGGCGGAGTTCGAGTTCACCCGTCTTGCCATACCGAGAAGGGTTTACACGCAGGCGCATCTGGACGTAATCGCCGACGCGCTGATTAGCATAAAGGAGCACGCAAACAAAGTCAAGGGTTACAAGATTGTAGAGGAAGCGCCTATACTCAGACACTTCACGGCAAAGCTTGTTCCGCTTAAATGAAACTGCGGCAAACACGCCGCGCTTTGTTTGAAATCCATTCGGATGAAAATTTGAGAAAATCCCTTAAAAAACGTTGACAAAAATCCGGTTATGGGATATGATAACACGGTCGGGATATTTCCGAAAATCTTACCGCCGTTGCGGAAAGGAGGCGAAATCACATATGTCCACAATCAGAGTAGGCGAAAACGAAACTTTGGACAGCGCTTTGAGAAGATTCAAAAGAAAGTGCGCCAGAGACGGGATTATCGGAGACCTGAGAAAGAAGGAGCATTACGAAAAGCCTTCCGTCCGCCGCAAGAAAAAGGCGGAGGCGGCGAGAAAACGCAACTCCAAAGGTTGAAAACAAAACAAATTCTTACTTTTTACACATGATAAAGCCGCATAACGAGTTTATGCGGCTTTTCAAAATTTTTTTCCCAACGAAAAATCTCAAAAACGCTTTAAGAAACATTTTTAATTTGCTGCAGAAAACTTTTTAACCGCAAAAGCCGAAAAATTCAAGTGTACGCAAGCAGTCGCAAAATTTTTGTTTTGCGTCGTTTTTCATGTCGTTTAAAAAACGCCGTGCGCTTTTTTCGCGCGGCAAAAAAATCAAACAGATAGAGGAGAAAGTTTTTTATGGCAAATTCATTGTTCAAAGCTTATGCTAAACAGGCAAAAAAGAGATTGAAGGAAGGCTTTTGGTCTGACGTCAAAAATCAGAGAAACTATTTTGAACTTGTCGCCGCGACAAACGGCGGCAGCGCGGATTTTGCGGTCAACAGACAAAAGCAGGCCTTGAAAAATCAGCTTTACAACAGGGAGCACAGCGCGGAGGAGGAGTTTTACAGAAGGGTGTGCGGCATTCTGTCGGGAGACGAGGTGGTAACAAATCCGATTGCGCGGCTCATGGACAGCGAAGCGGCGGCGCAGATGAGTCCGCAGCAGAAAAATACATATATGCTGCAACTGTCCGCCAAGTATCAACGGGCTGTGGAGCGTTACGAAAACGAAAAGAGGCAGGGATTTTTTATATACGAAAACAAACTCAACGGCGATAAAATAAGCTGAGCGAAATAAAAAAGCCCGACTTAAAGTCGGGCTTTTAAATAAAATTTTTCAGAGCGCAAGCACTCTTGTGACTCCGTTTATGCCTTTGAGCTTTTGGAGAGCGGATTCGTCCGCTTTGACGTTCAGATTGAACAGGGCGGCTCCGAAAGCTTTTTTGGTTTTGACGACAAAGCCTACGACCTTGAAGGGCGCGAGGATTTTCTGCGCTTCTTCACCCGTGCTTTCGTCGCCCTTGAACAGCACAACCACTCTCTGCGCGCCTTTGGCGTCGAGGTGCACGGCGGGATAGTTGACCGAGTTGACTATATTTCCTTTTTCCACAAAGTTCACGATTTGCTTTGCCGCCATGATTGCGCAGTTGTCTTCGGCTTCCGCCGTGCTTGCGCCGAGGTGGGGCGTGCAGATTATGTTTTTGCGATTAAGCAGCTCCGTTGCGGGAAAATCGGTGACGTATCTGTTGACCTTGCCGCTTTCGCAGGCTTGTATAATGCTTTCGTTGTCTACGAGCTCGCCTCTCGAACAGTTGATTATGTTCACTCCGTCCTTCATTTTGGCGATGCTCGCGCGGTTGATGAAGCCGCGTGTTTCGTTGGTGAGCGGAACGTGGAACGTCAGATAGTCTGAAAGCGCGAACATATCGTCGATGTTGTCGAGTATTCTCACGTCCTCGGGGAGAGTGGACGCCGCCTCCTTTGTCAGGTAGGGGTCGACCGCGAGCACCTTCATGCCGAGCGCGAGAGCAGCCTCCGCGACAAGGCGTCCGATTGCGCCGAGTCCCATGATGCCGAGCGTTTTGTCTTTGATTTCGCTGCCGGCAAAAGCCTTTTTGCCGCTTTCGACCTGTTCGGCAACCGTTTTTTCGCCGTCTGTCAAACCGTTTGTCCAGGCAATGCCTTCCGCAATGCGTCTGCCGCACATAAGCATATCTGACAGCACCAGCTCTTTGACGGCGTTCGCGTTTGCTCCCGGAGTATTGAAAACGACTACTCCCTCCTCGGCGTAACGGTCGAGAGGGATGTTGTTTGTGCCCGCGCCCGCGCGTCCCACGCAAAGCACGGAGGGGGCGAGCTTGTATTCGTGCATATTGAAGCTGCGCACGAGTATGCCCACAGGCTCCTTAGCGTCTTTTGTCATGATGTACTTGTCCTGAAAAACGCTGTTTACCAACGGGCTGATTTCGTTGAGTCTCAAAACTTCTTTCATTTTTCGTCTCCTTAAATTCGGGCGTCAGCCGTTTTCCCTTTCAAACTTCGCCATAAACTCGACAAGCGCTTTGATACCCTCGACAGGCATCGCGTTGTAGATGCTTGCTCTCATACCGCCCACAAGCTTGTGGCCTTTGAGCGTGCACAGACCGTGCTCCGTCGCTTCCTTGACAAACTTGGCGTCCAGCTCGGCGTTGCCGGTGACGAAAGGCACGTTCATGATGGAACGGTCTTCCTTTCTCACGTAGTTTTTGAACAGCTTGCTGTTGTCGATAAAGTCGTAAAGCAAGGCGGCTTTCTTGTTGTTGATTTCTTCCATGGCCTTTACGCCGCCGATTTTTTTGAGGTGGCGGAAAACAAGCATTGCAACATACATGGAGAAGCAGGGAGGAGTGTTGTAAAGGCTCTTGTTTGCCGCCTGAACGCTCCATTTGAGCATGGTGGGGCAGCAGGAAAGCTGATTGTCCTTGTCGTCAACCAAGTCTTTGCGAGCGATTACTATTGTCACGCCTGCGGGGGCGACGTTTTTCTGCGCGCCCGCGTAAATCACCGCGTAGTCGGACACGTTTATCACTCTGCTTAGAATTTCGCTGGACATATCCGCGACTATGGGCACGTCGGTTTTGGGCAGAAAGTTGTAGCGCGTGCCGAAAATGGTATTGTTCGTGCAGATATGGAGATACTGCGCGTCGGGGCGTATATCGAACTTGCGGGGAATATAGGTGAAGTTTTCGTCCTTGCTGCTTGCCGCGACGTGTATGTCGCCGAAGCGGGAGGCCTCTTCGTAGGATTTGGTGGAGAAATTGCCCGTCAGCACATAATCGGCTTTGTTGTTTTTGCCGAGCAGGTTCAGAGGAACTGCGGCAAACTGCTGGCTTGCGCCGCCCTGAACGAACAGTATGTAATAATTGTCGGGCACGTTGAGCAATTCTCTCAGGCTGGCCTCGATTTCGTCGTTGACTGCTTCAAAAGCCTTGGAGCGGTGGCTCATTTCCGTTATGCTCATGCCGGTGTCTGCATAGTCGAGCATATCGCGTTGGACTTCCTGCAACACTTCGAGAGGAAGAGCGGAGGGGCCTGCTGAAAAATTGTAAACTCTTTTCATGATTTTTCTCCTAAAAAATTATTTGCAAAATCTAAAAGGCAAGGTCATTTTCCGACCGCGCCGTACCGCTAATATTATACATAGTCGCGCGGAAAAAAGCAAACATAAAATTCCAAATAAAAAGAAAATTTGTTTGTGTTTGTGCGACATTTGGGTTATAATGTATATATGACAAACGAATTGACGGAAAACAAGGCGGAGGGGAAAAATTTCCCTGTCCGCAGCAACAATAAAAACGCCCGCAAGCCCGCCAAAAACGGCGCGCAGGGCAAAAGGACGACGGACAGACAGCAGACAAAGCCCGACAAACGCGCCCCCGGTTTCGACAGGAGCGCAAAGAGCAAGTCGGACAAGCGTCTTGCCGTCGGACGCGCGCCTGAGACGGCTTATCCTTTGGCTTACGCGCCGGACGAAACGCGCGGCGCAAGGCAGAAAAAGCCGGACAAAAACGAAAAGGTAAAGATAATTTTTCTCGGCGGCGTGGGTGAAATAGGCAAAAATCTGACAGCTTTTGAATACGCCGACGAAATCGTCGTTATCGACGCGGGACTGACGTTTCCCACCGACGAAATGCCGGGCATAGACACGGTGATTCCCGATATAACCTATCTCAAAGAAAACCGAGAGAAGGTCAAAGCCGTGTTTCTCACTCACGGGCACGAGGACCATATAGGCGCGGTGCCTTATCTTTTGCGTCAAATCGACGCTCCCGTTTACGGCTCGAAGCTGACGTTGGGGCTTTTGTCCAACAAGCTGACGGAGCGCAGAGTAGAGGGTGATTTGCGCGAAATCCGCGACGGGCAGACAGTGCGCACCAAATATTTTTCGGCTGAATTTATCCACGTGTGCCACTCTGTGGCGGGCAGCATGGCAATCGCGTTGAGAACGCCCGTCGGCACAATCTTCCATACGGGCGACTTCAAAATAGATTACACTCCGATAGGCGGCGAGTCGATGAATCTCAACCGCTTTGCGGAAATCGGCAACGAGGGAGTTTTGCTTTTGCTTGCCGAGTCCACCAACGTGGAAAGGCCGGGTTACACGATGAGCGAGGTGGTTGTCACCTCCACGCTGCGCAAGCTGTTTGTGGAAAACGCCGACCGCAGAATCATCATCGCCACCTTTGCCTCCAACGTGGACAGGGTTCAGCAGATTTTGGAGCTTGCAAGCGAGTTTAAGCGAAAGGTTGCGCTTGGCGGCAGAAGTATGCTGAAAGTCATCGAAACGGCAATCAAAGCGGGTATTCTGCATTGCGACCCGAGACTGTTTATTGACGTGGAAAAGGCTGAAAAGCTCAAAGACGAAGAGGTGGTTATTTTGGCTACGGGCACGCAGGGCGAGCCGATGAGCGCCTTGACGCGTATGTCCAGCAACGATTTCAACAAAATCCGCGTGGGCGCCAACGACACGATAATAATAAGCGCCTCTCCCATACCGGGAAACGAAAAGGACATAACCAAAGTCATAAACAATCTTTACCGCATGGGCGCGGTGGTCATTTACAGCTCGCTTGCCGACGTCCACGTTTCGGGACACGCCTGTCAGGAGGAGTTGAAGCTTATTCACTCACTCTTGAAGCCCAAATTTTTCATGCCCGTGCACGGAGAGTACAGGCATCAGAAGCAGCACGCGCGGCTTGCCGCCAATCTCGGTATGCCAGAGGACAACATAATCATTCCGGAAATAGGCAACGTGGTGCTTTTGTCGGACAAAAAAATGGCGGTCAAGGGCAACGTGACGAGCGGAATAGTTTTAATCGACGGATTGGGAATAGGCGATGTGGGCGACGTGCTGTTGCGGGACAGAATCGCGCTGTCCGAGGAGGGTATACTGATAGTGTTGGTCGGAGTGGACACGACTCAGGGAGTTGTTTCGAGCGGTCCCGAGGTGATAAGCCGCGGCTGTATCTATACGGGGGACGACTCCAACAATTATATAATCGAGGAAATAAAGACGCTGTCTTTGGAAGCGCTTGAAAAGCTCGATTTAAAAGAGCTTAACATTTCCGACGCGAAGCAACTCATTCAGCGCGCCGTAAAGGGCTTTCTCAAAAGAAACCTTCAACGCTATCCGATGATAATTCCCATTATTCTTGAAACCTGACAATACGACAATTCTTTCGTTCAAATTTAAATTATGAACAAGCAAAAAACGCGCCGTCCCGAGCTGCTTGCTCCCGCCGGCAATATGGAAAAATTTTTCACGGCGCTGCACTTCGGAGCGGACGCGGTGTATCTGGCGGGCAAAAATTTCGGCTTGCGCGCCTTTGCCGACAATTTTACTCTTGACGAAATCAAGTTCTGCTGCGGCTATGCGCACGAAAAAGGGAAAAAGGTTTACGTAACCGTCAATATTTTTGCGGACGGCAGAGATTTGGAAAAGCTTCCCGATTATATTTCCGCGCTTGACAACTGCGGCGCGGACGCTCTCATAGTCAGCGACGCCGGGGTTATGCAAATTGCCAAAAGCGTCGCGCCCCGCCTGCCGCTGCACCTGTCGACGCAGGCAAACTGCACCAATGCCCGCGCCGCCGAGTTCTGGCGGGACGCGGGAGTTTCGCGCATTGTCGCCGCGCGCGAGTGCGGGTTTGACGACCTTGTGCAGATGGCTGCTCTCAAAAACTGCGAGTTGGAAATTTTCGTGCACGGAGCAATGTGTATGGCTTATTCCGGGCGGTGTCTTTTGAGCAGCTGGCTGTCGGGGCGGGGCGGCAACAAGGGCGAGTGCGTGCAGGCTTGCCGCTGGGAGTGGCAGGTGAGCCTGACCGAAAGAGAGCATCCCGACAAACCTCTGTTTCTCAACGAGGACGAAAGAGGGGTTTACATAATGAACAGCAGGGATTTGTGCCTTATGCCTTATCTAAACAGAGCGCTTGAAACGGGCGCCGTGAGCCTCAAAATCGAGGGGCGTATGAAGAGCGCGCACTACGTCGGCACGGTTGTAAACGCGTACAGAAGGGCTTTGGACGCGTGTTTAGCCGGCAGCTTCTCAAAAAGCGTGTCGGACGGACTTTTAAACGAGCTGAAAAAGACTTCCCACAGGGCTTTTACATCGGGCTTCTTATTCGGAAAGGATTTCGACGAAACGGAAAACTTTTTTACCTCCAAGGCGGTTGCCGACGGAAATTTTGTCGCCTCTGTCTTAGACTGGTCGGACGGGGTTGCCGCGGTCGAAATGCGCAACAGATTTTTCGAGGGCGACACTTTGGAAATTCTGTCCGCAAACGACAGCTTCGGAAAAACTTTTGCCGTCGCCGATATGCGGGACGAAAACGGAACGCCCGTAGTCGACGCCAAGCTGGTTCGACAGATTCTTAAACTTCCCTGTCCCTATCCGCTTGAAAAATTCGACATTCTGCGAAAGGCCTGAACCGAAACTATAAACGCGTCTTTCCGACGTAAACAAGGCAAAAAATCCGATTAAAAAACAGCAGGCTTCCCAAACCTGCTGTTGTCTTTTTGAAAATTTAAGGTATAAATATGATTTTTGCATCCAATAGGTAATCGTTTCCCTGTCCGAATTCTATATTCCTGAATTCTCTCAGAGTACCATGAAAATAAACTGTTTCCAAAGCAGAACAATAACTGAAAGCGTTGTTTTCTATTATCGTTAAACTACTCGGCAAAGTTACTTTTTTCAAGGACAAACAATCGAGAAAAATATATTCGGGGAGAACCAAAACGTTTTCAGGTATGACAATTTCTTCAAGACTTGTACACCTTGAAAAACAGGATGGACCGAAATAAGCCTTTTTTCCCAAAAGGTGTTCTATACTTTTCAGCGCACGCGGTAAATTTACTTTTTTCAACGATTTGCAGTTGTCAAAAGCAAATCCGCCTATGCTGTCGATTGTATTCGGTATAGTGACCTTTTTTAAATTTTTGTCGCCTGAAAAAGCCCAGGCTGAAATCGTGCGCACAGCCACTCCGTTGTGTTTTTTCGGAATTTTGACTGTACTGTCGCCGTAACTCCCCGAAACACTCCACCAATATGAGTCGTCCCCATACATCGCTTCATATTTGAGATTAGACGAAGCGCAGGCGGCAAAGGACAAAAGCACAAAAGCAAATAAACAGATTGCAATCAGCAACGAGCACAATTTTTTCTTCATTTCCCTTCTCCCGAGTAAAATCTGAAACAAATTATAGTGCAAAATTATTTAAATTCAATGACAATCAAGCGGGGGGCGGGGGGGGGGGGGGAAAATACTTATTTTTGTTTTTAATAAAATTGCCGCTTATGCAGGATACACAAGCGGCTTTGTTTTTCAGTCGGGGAGAAAATCCTCCCTGTTGAGCTTGGCGCGGATTTTGCTCAGCGCTTTGGTTTCTATTCTCGAAACGTAGGAGCGGCTTATGCCCAACGCCTTTGCCGTTTGCAGCTGCGTCAACTGCGTGCCGCCCTTCAAGCCGAAACGCATGACGAGTATGGAATACTCCCGTTTTGACAGGCACTCCTGCATGATTTTGTCTAGCTTGTCGCTGACTATGGACATTTCCACCTGCTTGAAAATGGAATCCTCCTTTACCGACAGCACGTCCATAAGAGTCAGCTCGTTGCCGTCGCTGTCCACGTTCATCTGCTCCTGCAAATAGACGGTGTTTTTGTATCTTTTGTTTGTTCTCAGCGTCATAAGAATTTCGTTTTCGATACAACGCGCGAGATATGTCGCAAGCGTGGTGCCTTTGGCGGCGGAGAAAGTGCTTATGCCTTTGACAAGACCTATGGAGCCTATGGAAATCAGGTCGTCCATATCCTGTCCCGCGGCATACTTTTTGGCTATGTGCGCGACGAGGCGCAGGTTGTGTTTAATCAGCTTTTCGCGCGCCGCATTGTCTCCCGCCGCCGCCTTTTCAAGCTCCCGAGCTTCCTCGTCGGGGGGCAGTGGCTTGGGATACGAGCCGGAATTGGAGAAATAACCTGTAAAAAAGAAAATTTTGCCGAACAGCTGCAAAAAACCGAGCATTTTGTCACCTCGATAAATTTTATTGGAAAAAACCGCCGAATATTACGCGACTGCTTGTACTCATTTTCGCCTTTTGCGGCTGCGCGGCGGGCGTCTTTTAGTCCGCGGTTTTCAAATTTGCGGGCGGGAGGCGTTTGCGCGTTTGACAAAACGCTTCAAACGGTGTAAAATAATTCAGAGTCAGCCGGACGGTCGCGGGGAGCAAGCTCCACGAGGAAAGTCCGAGCACCGCAGGGCAGAGCGCCGGCTAATTACCGGTGAAGGCGACTTCAAGGAAAGTGCAACAGAAATATACCGCACGTTTTTGCGTGCAAGGGTGGAAATGTGAGGTAAGAGCTCACAAACGTCTTGGCGACTTGACGTTCCTGTAAACCCCGCTCGGTGCAAGAAATGAGAACAAGCGTTTGCCCGACGCCTCGATATGATTCGCTCGAGCGTGCCGGAAACGGTACGCCTAGACAGATGACCGTCTAATACAGAACTCGGCTTACAGACTGGCTCGCAAAAGGCGCAGGCGTAAAAATGCCCGCCGCCTTTTTTGTTTTGAGCAAATTCTTGCAAACGCCGCCTTTTTTGTGGTATAATAAAAAAATGCAAAATTCTTTTTTCGACACGTTGAATACGGGCGCGGCTCCTTTGGCGGAGCGTATGCGCGCGCAGGTGATGAACGAGTTTATCGGACAGCGGCACGTTGTCGGAGAAAATTCGCTTTTGCGGCGCAGCATACGCGCGGACAAATTGGGAAGCTGCATCTTTTGGGGACCTCCCGGCTGCGGCAAGACCACGCTTGCCCACATAATAGCAAACGCCACCCAATGTCCCTTTGAAAAGCTGAACGCCGTGTCAAGCGGAGTAGCCGACGCAAAGCGCATTATCGAACAGGCGGAAAAGCATTTTGCCCTTACCGGCAAAAGCACGTTCCTGCTGCTTGACGAGTGTCACAGGTGGAGCAAGGCGCAAAGCGACAGCGTGCTTTCCGCGATAGAAAAAGGGTATATACGTCTGATTGGTTCCACAACCGAAAATCCGTATTATTCCATGACGCCGGCAATAGTGTCGCGCTGTCTCGTGTTCGAGTTTCGCGCGCTTTCGGAGGAGGATATTGCCGAGGGGCTGGAAAGAGCGCTCAAAAGTCCCAAGGGGCTGGGAAACCTCAATGTCGAGCTAACCGAAGGCGCTTTGAATCAGCTTGTAAGGCTTTCGGGAGGAGATTTGCGCAAGGCGTACAACGGTTTGGAGCTTGCCGTGCTGACGACTCCGAGAAACGCCGACGGCAAAATACTCATAGACGAAAAAATCGCCGCGGAGTCGGTGCAGAAAAAGCCTTTGAGCGTGGACACTCAAAGCTATTACGACATGATTTCGGCGTTTATCAAGAGTATGCGCGGCAGCGACTGCGACGCGGCGTGCTTTTGGTTCAACCGACTGATAGAAAGCGGCTGCGAGCCTATGCTGCTTGCGCGCAGGATTGTCATACACGCTTCGGAGGACGTGGGGCTTGCCGACCCGCAGGCGCTTGTAGTGGCTGTGTCGGCTATGACCGCGTTTCAGAACATAGGGCTGCCGGAGGGGAGAATACCCTTGACGCAGGCGATTTTGTACATCTGCCGCGCGCCCAAGTCGAACAGCGTGGTGACGGCGTTGAACGCGGCAAAGAGCGCTGCTGAAAAGCACGCCGACGCGGCGGTGCCGCTTCATTTGTCGGAAACCTATAAACGCGCCTCGCACGAGGAAAAGCATAAGTATTTATATCCGCACGACTTCGGCGGTTGGGTAAAACAGCAGTATCTGCCCGACGCGGCAAAGGGAGAGAAGTATTATTTCCCCACGGGACGGGGACAGGATGTGGAAAAAAATCCCGAAACTAAAAATTGAAAAACGGAGAAAAAAATGCTGAATTTGACCAACGTATCCAAAACTTACCCGAAAAGCTCCGCAAAAGCGGTGGACAGCCTCAATCTTGATGTAAAGGACGGCGAAATTTTCGGTTTTCTCGGTCCCAACGGGGCGGGAAAGAGCACGACAATCAAACTGATAACGGGTATTCTCAATCCCGACGAGGGCGCTATTTCCGTGGACGGGATGAACATTGCCGACAACCGTGTGGCGGCGAAAAAATCCATAGGCTACGTTTCCGACAACCATGCCGTTTACGAAAAGCTGACGGGCAGGGAGTATCTCGACTTCATGGGCACGATGTTCGAGGTCCCGCTCGAATTGAGACGGGAGCGCGCCGAAAAGCTGCTGGAAGAGTTCGGTCTGACTAAGGCTGCAAACGACCAGATAGGCACGTATTCGCACGGCATGAAACAGAAAATAGTGGTGGTCGGCTCTCTATTGCACGACCCCAAGCTGTGGCTCCTCGACGAGCCGTTGACGGGGCTTGACCCCGCGTCGGCTTATCAGCTGAAAACCATCATGCGCAAGCGCGCCGACGAGGGCAAAACCGTGTTCTTTTCCTCCCACGTAATAGACGTGGTGGAAAAGGTGTGCGACAGGGTGGGCATCATCAACAACGGCAGACTTGTAGCTGTTGACACTCTGGATTCGATAAAATCCAATCCCGATATTTCTTTGGAAAAGGTGTTCCTCGACATAACCAATTTCGGAGGTGAACTCAATCCGTGACTAAATTCGGTACGCTTTTGAAGGTAAATCTCAGACAGCTGTTCCGCGCGAGAAAAAACACTTCCAAAAAAACAATGCCCGTGTGGGGCATTTACATTGTGCTGGGAGTTGTCCTGCTGCCTTTGCTCGCCATGCTGTTTTCGACATTCGTGTCCGCAGGCGAATTTCTGTCGGAGCCGCAGTATGCGCCCTATCTGAACGCAGCCGTCACTTTTGCAATCACCGCAATCGAGCTTGTCAACGTGTTTTTCGGACTGAAAAGTATGCTGGGAACGGTTTATATGTCAAACGATTCCGATATGCTGCTTGCGCTGCCTGTCAAAACCGTCACTATATTTTTGTCCAAGCTGGCTGTTTGCTATATAGTTGAATTCTTTTCGACGCTCGTCATGCTTGCCGCGACGCTGCTGCCTCTTGGGATAGGGCTGTCCGCGGGCGCGGGCTATTTTGCCGCCCTGATTTTCGGAGCCTTTCTCATACCCCTGATTTCGCTGCTTGCGGTGGCGATTTTGTCCGTACCTCTGCTGCTTGTTTCCAACCTGTTCCGCAACAAGGGGGCTGTGGGCACAATAATTTACGTATTGCTGTTCGGCGCGCTTATGGCGCTTTATATGTGGTTTGTCGTCAGTTTGGGTTGGGGGACGGGCGACTTTAACGGCGCCGACGTCGGCGCAATGCTCGACGGCATTTTGGAAAGCGTAAGCTCCGCCGCCGCATATCTGTACCCCAACGTGTGGCTTTCCGGCGCGTTCACTGCCGCAACCTTCGGCGGCTGGATAGGAAATTTCGCTCTTTTTCTGCTTTCCGCATTGGTTTTGCTTGGGCTTACCGTGCTGCTTTCGGGGAAAATTTTTCTTTGGAATATGCGCAAAAGTCAGGAAAACGCGGGAAAGGGCGCGAAAAAAACAACGTACAAATTTGCGGGCGGAAACAAAATCCCGTCGCTTCTTGCAGCCGATTTCAAAAATATGCTGCGTACAAGCTCGCTCGGATTTTACTGCCTGACGCAGGTCGTTGTTATTCCCGTTTGCGTCGTCATCTACTGTCTGGCGTTAAAGGACGTCGGCGGAGAGGGAGAAATGCAAAATTTACTTTCGATGGTTTCCCGAGTCATGCTGATTGTCATGGGACCCATGACCTGCGTCACCGCGGCAAGCTCTGTCAGCCGCGAGGGGGAAAACTTTTATCTGATAAAAACTCTGCCCGTCAAGCCCTCGCAGTACGCCTGGGCAAAGCTGATTATATCCTTAATCTTCAACGGCGCGGCGTTTGCGCTGTCCGTTGTTTTTGAATGTATCTTTGTCAAAATCGGCATAGTTGTCGGGCTGCTGGATTTCTTGACTGTATTTTGCGCGTCAGCGGGCGTGTCGGCGGCGCTGGTCTTAATCGACATGAAAAATCCCCGCCTCAAATGGACAACCGTTCAGCAGGGGTTAAAAAACAATCCGTCAAGCCTGTGGGGAATGCTGGTCGGATTCGTGGCGGGAGGAGTGTTGACCGTAGTCGTTGTTCTTTCCGCGCTGGACGGCTGGACTTTTGTCGGACAGCTTGTAAACCTGCTTTTGAGCGCGGGAATGGCGGCAGGCGGAGTTGCGATACTTCTTAACAACTGTGAAAAATATTTTTACGCCGTGGAGTAGACGGCAAAGAGGCGGTTTCGTATGAAAAACGTAATGGATATTTTGAGAGAAAGGGGCTTTGTCAAGCAGACGGTGTTCGAGGACGAGCTTTACAGGCTTCTCGGCGAAAAGAGCGTGACATTTTACATCGGTTTCGACCCTACCGCGGACAGTCTGCACGTGGGGCATTTCGTTCAGCTTATGGCTATGGCGCATATGCAGCGGGCGGGGCACCGTCCGATTGCGCTTATAGGCGGGGGCACGGGCATGATAGGCGACCCGTCGGGGCGCACCGACTTAAGAAGCGTCATGACAGGCGAGACGATTGCGCACAACTGCCTGTGCTTCAAAAAACAGATGGAAAGATTTATTGATTTTTCCGACGGAAAGGCGCTTGTGTTGAACAATGCGGATTGGCTGTGCGGCTTGAATTACATCGATTTTCTGCGCAGCGTGGGCACTCATTTTTCGGTAAACAAAATGCTTACGGCGGAGTGCTACAAAAAGCGTTTGGAAAAGGGGCTTACCTTTCTCGAATTCAATTATATGCTGATGCAGGCATACGATTTTCTCGTGCTCAACGAGAATTACGGCTGCCAATTGCAGCTTGGCGGGGACGACCAATGGAGCAATATGCTTGCCGGCGCAGACTTAATCAGGCGCAAACTTTCAAAACCCGCTTTTGCCATGACCTTTTCTCTGCTTACCACGTCGGAGGGCACGAAAATGGGCAAAACCGCCAAGGGCGCGGTGTGGCTTGACGAAAACAAGACGCCTCCTTACGATTTTTATCAGTATTGGCGCAATGTAGACGACGCCGACGTGGAAAAGTGTCTTAAACTGCTTACCTTTTTGCCCGTGGCGGAAATCGAGGAGATGTGCCGTTTCAAGGACCAAAGAATAAACGACGCCAAGGTAAGGCTTGCTTACGAGCTTACGAAAATCGTACACGGAGCGGACGCCGCCGACAAGGCGCGGGCGCAGGCGGAAGCTGCGTTTTCCGACGACGCGGGCAATATGCCCTGCAAGGAAATACCCTTTTCCGCAAACATAATAGACGTTCTGACGCTGTCTGAGGTTGCCAAGTCTCGCGGCGACGCGCGCAGGCTCATAGACGGCGGCGGCGTGTCCGTCAACGAGCTCAAAATTACCGATTACGGCGACTTGCCGTCGGAAATAACGGAAAAAAGAGAGTTTGTTCTGCACAAGGGAAAGAAGGTGCATCTGAGGATAGTTCTCAAATGAACAGATTTACCGTTTGCGGCGAATCAAAAGCCGAAATCACGGTTGAAAGGTCCCGTTTTCTCGCCGTTGCCGCAGGCGTGACGGACGAAAAACAGGCGGCGGAGTTCGTCGCGGGCGTCGCAAAGAGGTTTTATGACGCGACGCACAACTGCTATGCGTTTTCCGCGGGCGGAGCGAAACGCTTTTCCGACGACGGCGAACCGTCGGGCACGGCGGGCAAGCCCATACTGAACGTAATCGAGCAAAAGAAGCTTGTCAACACCGCGGTGGTTGTGACCCGTTACTTCGGCGGCGTAAAGCTGGGCGCGGGCGGACTTGTGCGGGCTTATTCCAACGCGGCGGCGGCTGCGCTGGACAGAGCCGAGCTGGCGCGCTGCGTGAAAGCGCGTGAAATTTTCCTTTCCATGCCCTTCAATCTGTTCAGACAGGCGGAAAGGCTGTGCGACAGGTATGCGCTGCAAAAGAAAACGGTTTTTTCCACTCAAGCCTGTTTGAACCTGCTTGTGGAAAAAGAAAAGACGCAGGCTTTTTTGGACGAGCTGTCGGCGCTTAACTATCTCATTGCGGCGCAGTGCGGGGCAGAGCGGGATTTTATCATACCCGTCGGAGGCGGCGAAAACAAATGATAACTGCGATAGAAGCGCAAAAGCGTAACAAGGACAAGGTCAATCTTTATCTTGACGGAGAGTTTGCCTGCTCGCTGACCGCCGAAAGCGTCGTCAGGGCGCGGCTGAAAATCGGTCAGGAGCTTTCGGAGGAAAAGCTGAGAGAAATTCTCGCCACGTCGGAAACCGAGCTTGCCTTCAAAAAGGCGCTGGACTACATCTCCCGCGCGATGAAAACGGAAAAGCAGGTCAAAGATTATCTTTGCTTAAAGGGCTTTGACGCGCTTGCGGCGGAGCGCGCGGTAGAAAAGCTTAAAGAATACAAATACGCAGACGACTTGCAGTTTGCCGCGCTTTACGTGGAAATGAACGGCAGGCAGAAGGGAGCGAGAAGAATAAAAGCCGAGCTTATGCAAAAGGGGATTGACGAGACAAAAGCGGAGCAGGCGCTGCTTATGCTTTCGGAGGAAAGGTCGAGTGAGAGCGCGGCGGCGCTTGCGGATAAATTTATGCGCGGCAAGGCAAACGACTTCAAAAACCTCGTCAGGCTGTCGAGGTTTTTGGCGGCTCGCGGCTTTGACTACGAAACGATAAATCAAATTGTAGACGGGAGAAAAAACGAACATGACAGGGATTGACGTTGCGGACGTAAACAGGATTGAAAGGCTTTTGAAATACAATCCGACTTTTCTCGACAGCCTTTTCTGCGCTGAAGAAAAGGAGTATCTTGCTTTAAGGGGCAACAATCCCGAAACGATAGCGGAGTTTTTGAGCCTTAAAGAAGCGGCGCTCAAAGCGCTTGACGCAAGGGAAAAAAGCGACGGCTACTCGTTGGTAGAGGTGCGCGTTTTGCCAAACGGCAGGCACGGGCTTGTCTTAAAGGGCGAGTTTAAAGACAAAAAGGTTTCCGCAAGCATTTTTCATACGGAAAACAACGCCGTTGCCGTCGCGGAAACTGCGGAAAATTAAATTTCGATATAAAAAAACGGAGACGAAATTTCGTCTCCGTTTTTGTTTTGGATTAATACATGTCTCCGCCCATCTGGGGTGCGGGAGCGGGTGCAGGCTCCGGAATGTCCGCGACCGCGCTTTCCGTGGTGAGCAGGGTGCTTGCGACGCTTGCCGCATTCTGCAACGCGCTTCTGGACACCTTTGCGGGGTCGATGATGCCGAATTTTATCATGTCGCCGTAGCGGTCGTTAAGAGCGTCGTAGCCGTAGTTGGCTTTGTTGCTGTTGACGACGTTGTAAACTATTACGCTGCCGTCCACGCCCGCGTTGGAGGCGATTTGCTTCATGGGGGACTGAATTGCCTGCGCGATGATCAGCGCGCCGGTCTTTTCGTCGCCCTCAAGGGTTGCGGCAAGCTCCTTGACGTCGTTGACCGCGCTCAAAAGAGCAACTCCGCCGCCCGCGACAATGCCTTCTTCAACAGCGGCGCGCGTTGCATTGAGAGCGTCCTCGATACGCAGCTTCTTTTCCTTCATTTCTATTTCGGTAGCCGCGCCCACGTTGATGACGGCGACGCCGCCCGCAAGCTTTGCAAGGCGCTCCTGATATTTTTCCTTGTCGTATTCGCTTGTGGTTTCGGCGGCAAGAGCCTTTATCTGTTTGATTCTTTGGGCAATTTCCTCGCTTGCGCCCGCGCCTTCGACGATAATGGTGTTTTCCTTGTCAACCTTTACCTGCTTTGCGCGTCCGAGCATATCCACCGTAGCGTCTTTGAGTTCGAGTCCCAGCTCGCTTGTGATTACCTTTCCGCCCGTAAGTATGGCTATATCTTCAAGCATAGCCTTTCTTCTGTCGCCGAATCCGGGCGCTTTGACGGCAACGCAGTTGAAGGAGCCGCGCAGCTTGTTGAGAATAAGAGTCGTGAGAGCCTCGCCCTCGACGTCCTCGGCGATTATCAAAAGCTTCTGACCTGTCTTGACGATTTGCTCCAAAAGGGGCAGCAGCTCCTGAATGGAGGAGATCTTCTTGTCGGTGATGAGGATATACGGATCGTCGATG
>OHBD01000066.1_pt1 | contig 67610 bp, 47 predicted proteins | sample 1577291 | NCBI WGS metagenome assembly OHBD01 (sample SAMEA3879572, study PRJEB24766) | human gut metagenome | biome: human-associated habitat; feature: feces | place: USA | collected 1985/1987
TTTCGCCATAGCCGTGGAATAGAGCGCTATGAAGGATTTTCCGTTTTTGCTCTTTTGCGCGCCGATAGCGGTATCCGCCTGTCCGCCGCTGCCCGAGAACTGAACCGAGCCCAGACTCTCGCTGCAACACTGTCCCGTAAGGTCAACCTCCAGCGTGGTGTTTATGGAAATCTGATTGTCGTTTTGCCCGATAACGTAAGCGTCGTTGGTATACATACCGTTCATTACCATGATTCCGGGGTTGTCGTCTACAAAATCGTAAAGCTCGCGCGTGCCGATAATCATCGTAGTGACGGCGGAGCCTTTATGCAGCGTTTTTCTGCTGTTGTCGATAACGCCGGCTTTCGTGAGCTTCATCATGCCCGTAGTGTAAAGCTCGGTATGCACGCCGAGATGTTTGAGACCGTAAAGGGACTCGGCAACGGCGTTGGGTATGCCTCCTATTCCCAGCTGTATTGTGTCGCCGTCGTTGATAAACTCGGCTATCGTCTTGCCTATGGCAAGGTCTTTCTCATTGCAGGGAGCGTCGGGTATTTCGGGTATTGCGTAATCCGCGTCGATGAAATAATCCACCTCGTCTACCGGTATAAAGACGTCTCCGAATGTGCGGGGCACGTTGGGATTGATTTCAAGTATGACAATGTCCGCCCTTTCCATAACATACGTTTCATATGTGTTGGACAGTCCCAACGAAACGTATCCATGCTTGTCGGGCATAGAGCAGTTGCCTATAAATATATTGCATTTCAGATGACAAAGACGTTTCAATGCCGCCGTGGAAAGCTGCTGCGGCACGTGACTGACGTTGCCGTTGGGCATGGCTTTTCTCAGCGCGGGAGTGAAAAACCACCCGTCGACATTGAAGCTGTCGGCGTAAGCGCGATTGGTCATGTATTCAAAATTTCCCATCGGCAGACAGCTTGTAACGGTGACGTTCTTGACACGGTCGGCTATCGTATGCAGCGAGCCGAGAAAAGCGGCGCCTTCGGCGGGCGCAAGCGCGGACACGATGTGGTCGTTGCTTTTGACCAGAGACAATGCCTGTTCTACGCTTATCATCTTTTTGCCTAAATCCATTTTTTACCTCCGTAAAGTTTCAAATTTATGAAACAAATTCATATTCGTATTATAAATCATAGCTCTTGTTTTGTCCATAACTTTTTTAGTTTTTTCCGAAATAATTTTTAAATACAAAAACGACGCGCTTTTTCAAGACGCGTCACAAGTATTGACAAAAAATCCCCCTTTCAGCCGTCGGAGGCAGAATCTTTTTCTTTTACGTCTTCGACGGAGTTTTTTTCGCAGGTTTTTTCTTCGGAATATTTCGCAATACGGAAAATACGTCCGAAGGACAGATAAAACTTTTCCGGTCTTACCGCAAGCGAGGAAAGCGCGGCAACGATTATTATCACCGTCCCCACCACGGTCGAGGCGCTCTCCAAGGCGACGTAGCCCATAGCCCATGCAAACAGAAAAGCAAAGACGGACTGCCCGCCCACAACCAGTGAAACAGACGGCGACGGCAGTCTTTTCTGCGCCAACACAAGTATAAAATAGGCCAGCCCCGTGCAAAACACGCCGAGATAAATCAGGCCGAAGGCAACTTCCATGCCGTTTTTTATCTCCGACATATATTTCATTTCAAAAATCAGAGTGAAAGCCGAACAGACAACTGCCACTGTCGCCAGCTGATAAAAAACCCAACGCGCGGTGTCGAACCTGTTTGCGTACCTGCCCAAAAGATAATAATAAAACGCGAAGGCGATTCCTCCCATAAGCGACAAGCCGTCGAACAGACTGAAAAAGAAATCGGACTTATGAAACATATTGTAAAAAAGAGCAAGTCCCGTCAACGCAATCAATCCGTCTATGAGTTCTTTCAAAGCCCATCTTTTTTCAAAAACGCATACAAGTACGGGCACGAAAAGCACGAACGCCGAAGAAAAAAAATAACTCTTGTCCGTCCCTTGGGAATACGAATCCAAACCGAAATGTTTAAGCACCAAGGCTGCTCCCAGCAAAAGTCCCAAAAGCAAGCCGTTTATCGCCTCGCCTGCCGAAGGAGGCTTGCGCTCGGCTTTTTTGCCGAAAAACGCAAACCACGCCAGACAAAACGCGCCTATGGCAAACTGAATTGCAAAGAGCATGAATACGGGCACGTTGTTTTGCGTCAGCTGCTCGGTCACTACAAATCCTATGCCCCACAAAACCGTCGTCAAAAGCAAAAGCAGCAGGTAAGGCGCGACGCCTTTTTTTTCGTTCCGTTCCTCAATCATGTTTTAAGTATAACATTTAAGGCTGAAATGCGCAACGCAAAACGAAAGGAATTTTGACGTAATTCGACGCCGCGGCGCGTTTCATGCATATCCGTATTTTTTTCTTTTCGCAGCGAAAAAGACCACGGTAACAACCAGCGCGAGAAGCTCTGCGGCAACCACCGCCAGCCAGATACCGTCAAGCCCCAAAAGCAAGGGCAGGAGAAACACGGCGGAAACCTGAAAGACAAGCGTGCGGCCGAAGGAAAGCACGGCGGAAACCAAACCGTCGTTGAGCGCGGTAAAAAACGCCGAGCCGAAAATGTTTATTCCCTGCACAAGGAAGGATATTGCAAACAATCTCATTCCGCGCACGGTCATCTCGTAAAGACCTTGATAATCTCCCACAAACAGCTTGGACAAGGGCACGGTCAAAAGCTGTGACGCTCCCGCAAGCACGACGCCGAAAATCACCACGATTGTCATGCTTTTTCTGAAAAGGCTTTTCAGCTCGGCTTTGTTGTCCGCTCCGAAATGATAGCTGAAAACAGGCGCCGATGCAATGGAAAAACCGAAAAATATGGCAAGAAAAACGAAATTGACGTACATGATTACACCGTAAGCAGATATACCGTCCTCTCCCGCCAGCTTCATCAGCTGAAAATTGTAAAGCATGCCCACTACTGCGGAGGAAATGTTGGTAAGAAATTCCGACGAGCCGTTTCCGCAAACCTTGAGAAAAATTTTTCCGTAAAAACGCGTTTTGGTCAGGCGGAGCAGGCTGCCGTTTTTTACCGAAAAATAGACGACGGGAGTTACGCCGCCGACAACCTCGCTTATACCCGTTGCCAGCGCGGCGCCCCAGATTCCCCAATGCAAAATCCCGACAAAAACAAAATCCAGCCAAATGTTGGTTAATCCCGCGCCCACTATTACCCACAGGCCGACGGATGTTTTTTCGGCAGTTGCAAAAAAGCTCTGAAATGCCGATTGCAGCATAAAAAACGGCTGAAACGCAAGCAAAATCGAACCGTAGGTCACACAGCCGTCCAGCAGCTCGCCTTCCGCACCAAAAAGACGCGCTACGGGCTTTACTGCGACAAGTCCCAATATCGCAATCAGCACGCCCAGCGCTATCGTGGCGTAAACAAGCATTGAAAAATAGCGGTTTGCTTTTTCTCTGTCCCCCTCGCCCAAAGTTTTGCCGACTATGGCGCTGCCGCCCGTTCCGAGCATAAAACCGATTGCTCCCGTACATATGATAAAGGGCATAATCAGATTTACAGAAGCGAAAGCGGTTTTTCCCACATAATTGGACACGAAAAGTCCGTCCACAACGCCGTAAACCGAAGTGAAAATCATCATTATTATCGACGGAAGGGCAAACCTCAAAAGCTTTCCGTAGGTAAAGTGCTCGTTAAGCTGTATTCTTTGCTTCATATACTTTCCTCCCCGTGTTCCGAAGCGCGCTTTTTAAGAATTTTTTCCGCTTCGCCGGCCAGCATGGCAACGTGCTTTCGGGCAAGCGCAAGAAACATATCCGCTTCCTCGTCGTCAAAACGGGAAAAAGCGGAAATTTCAAGTTCAAAAACTCGGTCTATCGTGCTTTTCGCAAGCTCCTCTCCCTTTTCGGTAAAGCTCAACAGCTTGTTCCTGTGATTGTCCGAATCGGCTTCAAGACGGATGAACCCGTCTTTTTCCAAACGCTTGAGAGATGAATTTACCGTTTGCTTGGGTATGGAGAGACGGGATGCGATTTCGCTCTGCGTGCAATGGTTTTTCTCTCGAATAAAATAAAGCAGCCAAAAGGCAGTCGACGTCATTCCGAAAAAATGCGCAAGCTTTCCGTAAATTTCGTCCGTTTCCTTGTAAAGCATATTGTAAAGAGATTCGATTCTGTTCATTTTTTCGTTCATGATTATGCCTCTTATAAAAGTCCGATTTCGGACGGAGCACATTATAGTCCCGTTTCGGACTATTGTCAACAGATTTAGAGCATTTTTACAAAAAAAGCTGCGGTTTTGCACCGCAGCTTAAAAAACTCAGACCTTTTGCTCTCTCTTGCGGAAATTGGCTTTAAGGCGTTTTTCCGTGTCGAGAATCGTCTTTCTTATTCGTATGTTTTTGGGTGTGATTTCCAAAAGCTCGTCGTCGTCGATAAACTCTATTGCCTCTTCAAGACTCAAAATACGCGGAGTTTCGAGTCTGAGCGCGTCGTCGCTGCCCGAAGCGCGCGTGTTTGTGAGATGCTTTTTCTTGCACACGTTTACGCTTATGTCCTCGCTTTTGGGAGAAACCCCCACCACCATGCCCTCGTAAACTTCCGTTCCGGGCACAATGAACAGCGCGCCGCGCTGCTGCGCGTTGAACAAGCCGTAAGTCACCGCCTCTCCCGTCTCGAAAGCAACGAGCGAGCCTGTCTGCCTGCGTTCTATTTCCCCCTTGAAAGGCTGATAGCCGTAAAATACCGTATTGAAAACGCCTTCTCCACGCGTGTCGGTCAAGAATTGACTCTTGTATCCGAACAGTCCGCGCGCGGGTACCGAAAACTCCATCCGCACGCGGTTGTTTACGTTCTCCATATTGAGCAGCTCGCCCTTGCGTTCGCCCATGCTCTGAAAGACGACGCCCGTCTTTTCATTGGGCACGTCCACCACAAGCTTTTCCATCGGCTCGTACAAAACTCCGTCAATGCGCTTGAAAAGCACTTTGGGAGCTCCGACGAGAAACTCGTAGCCGTCCCGCCGCATCGTCTCGATTAAAATGGACAGGTGCATCTCCCCCCTTCCGCACACCTTAAAGGAATCCGCCGAATCGGTTTTTTCCACTTTGAGAGAAACGTCTTTGAGCATTTCCCTGAAAAGGCGGTCGTGCAGATGCCTTGTCGTTACGTACTTTCCCTCCTTGCCCGCAAAGGGACCGTCGTTTACGCTGAAAGTCATTTCGACGGTAGGTTCGCTTATTTTAACAAACGGCACGGGAGTCAGGTCCTGCGGACTGCATACGGTGTCGCCTATGGTTACGTCTTCAAGACCGGAAATGCAGACGATGTCTCCCGCTTCCGCGCTTTCGACAGGCTTGCGGCTCAAACCGTCGATTTGAAATACAGTCACTATTTTCCCCTGCTTCGCAGGCGCGTCGGGCTGATTGAAATTGACAAGCGATACGGCGTCGCCTACCCTCACGGTACCTCTTTCTATCCTGCCGACGGCTATTCTTCCCACGTAATCGTTGTAGTCTATGGAAGAAACAAGCATCTGAAAGGCTCCCTGCTCGTCGACCGTCTGCGGCTCGAAATGATTGATTATTGCTTCAAACAAGGGCTTCAAATCGATTCCCTGTTTGCGGAAATCCTCCGATGCGGTTCCGTTGCGCCCGGAACAGTATATTATCGGACTCATAAACTGCGATTCGTTTGCGTTGAGTTCAAGCAGCAAATCGAGAATTTCGTTTTCCACCTCGTTGAGTCTTGCGTCCGGTCTGTCCGTCTTGTTTACTACAAGTATCAGCTTGTGCCCCAATTCGAGCGCCTTTTGCATAACGAACCTCGTCTGAGGCATGGGACCCTCCGCCGCATCGACCAGCACCAGAACGCCGTTTACCATTTTAAGCACACGCTCCACTTCTCCTCCGAAGTCCGCATGCCCCGGCGTGTCCACAATATTTATTTTCGTGTTCTTGTAATAAACCGACGTGTTTTTTGCAAGTATAGTTATACCGCGTTCGCGTTCAAGGTCGTTGGAGTCCATCACCCTGTCGGCTACGCTTTGATTTTCTCTGAATATACCGCCCTGTTTGAGTATTTCGTTGACCAGCGTCGTCTTGCCGTGGTCTACGTGGGCTATGATGGCTACGTTTCTCAAATCTTCTCTGACTTTCAAAATATTCTCCCGTAAAAATACCGATAACAAAGATATTGCAAAAATGGCCTTTTGTCAACGGTTTTAAACCTGTTGGGAACAGGGCACGGACAATTTTTTTTACAGCGGCGGTCAGGTTTCTAAATTTTGTTCGCCAAGCAAAGCCAAAAGTCCTGAAACGGTTGTCTCTTCGTCATACGTCTGAAAGCGCAGCCTGAGTATGTCTCCCGCTTTAAGCTCCTTTTGGCCGTCCTTAGTCAAACGCTCTCCGTTCTCGCTCTCCGTGTGCTCCGCGCGCGTCACCGAAAGGATTATCGTATTTGCGGGCCAAAGCACGTCGCGCACCGTCTTGCCCGCGACAAAAGCGTCCGGCTTTACTTCGAGCGAAATTTCAACGTTTTTGGGCTGTCTTTCGTGAGTGGAAATTTTTATAGTGGTTTCCAGCACTATGTCGTTGATTGCGGGAAGCTTTGTCAACTCTAAAAGCATGAAAGAAACCGATACGGAAACCGCGATAAACAATATGTTTCCCGTGCCGTTCATGGCTTCCAACGCAAGCATAATCGCGGACAGCGGAACGCGGGAAGCGGCGGACATGAACCCGGAAATCGAAAGCACGACTATAATTTTGTAATAATCGGGGTTAACTCCCCAAGCGATAAACAGCTCCGCAAGCAGCGCGCCGATAAGCGCGCCCAACGCGAGCGTCGGTATAAAAAGTCCGCCCGTCGCGCCCGACACGTTTGCCACGGGCACGAGGAAAAATTTAAGACAAAAAATCAAAAGCAACGCAAGCGGAACAACGCTGCGCGCGTTTATGTGAACAATCAGCTCGTGTCCTCCGCCGATAAAATCCCTTGCCCAAAGCCCCGCCGCTCCGCACAGCACAAAAACCAATGTCAGCTGCAAAAAATGCGGTATGCGTTTGAGCTTGTTTATAAACAGATGGTTTATCGAACGGGCGAGCAGCAAAAACAAAGCGGCAAACAGACTTACGGCGCAGCCCAGCACAACGGGAAGCCAAATATCGGAAAGTCCGAGAGAAGGCATTTCTCCGAAATGAAAGAACGCGGTGTCAACCTTGAACAGCTCTCCCAAAAGTCGGGTGGTTGCGGTTGCGGACAGTACGCTTGAAAAAACCGTCATAAGCAGCATGGGGGAAAATTTCTTGTGTATTTCCTCCAACGCGATAAACACAGCCGTCAGCGGCGACATTGTGGCGGCGGCAAACCCCGCTCCCGCACAGCCCGTCATGACATACCTGTCCCATGCGGCGCCCTTTTTGCCGCCGAGAAGAGAATTTACTCCCCTCCCCAGCGACGCGCCGATAAGCACGCTCGGACCGTCGTTGCACAAAGGCATTCCCGCAAAAAATGTGATTACCGACGAGGCTATGACTCCGACAAACGTGCGAAGCCATTTGAAGGTAACAATGCCGCGCAAAATCCCCATCGCCGTGGGAATACCTCCTCCGTTGGCGGAGGGCGCCCATTTCAGGATAACAGAAAGCAAAAACGCAAGCGCCGCAAGCGCAAGAAAAAACAGCGGCAGCAGCCAAAGGTCGGCGCAAACCGCGTCGTAAAGCACAACTGCGGTTTTGTTGAGCCAATCGGTCATAACCCTGAAACCGAAAATGACCGCGCCGGTAAGTATGCCGCCCGCCGAGCTGTAAACGAGACAGGGCAGCAAAATATGAAGAATATAATTTTTTTTGTTGTCCTTTTTCATGGCGCTCCGAATATGAATATTATTCATTATTTATTTTAACATTTTTCCATAATTTTGCAAACAAATCTATATATATTTTTTGATAAATCGAAATAAATCTCACCGATTCCCAAAATTCAAAAATCTTTTATGCTGTTTTGCTTGGAAAATTCGACAGAATAATATAAAATATATTCAGGGTAATTTTAAATGAAAAAAATTAAGGAGTCGGCATACAAAACAGTTTTGCTTAAATATTTGAATTCGTTTTGCTGCATTGCAAACGCCGCGCTGTTTATCCTTGCGGAAATACTCATTCACTTGAATCCGAAAGATTTTCATTCGGAACAAAGCACGGCGTCCGTCGTATGCGTTGCGCTTGCTTTGACTTCCGTTATCTTTTCCGTATATTATATCGCATCGTCGAAAACCGAATCTTTGTCTGCGGAAATCGTTTTCATCGTCGTCAATATTTTTTTGTGCTGTTTTGTTTTCTGGGAAGAACTCGAAGTGCAGTATTCTCTGGCGCTTGACACGGTTCGCATTTTTCTAAGCGTATTCATAATTTTACTTAACGCCGCAATCATTCAGTTCAACGCACAAAAAGCCGAATACGTCTTTCACAAAAAACGGATTCTGCTCAAAGCCAACGGCATAGCAAACCTTGTAAGAGGCATTTTAACCGCCCTTTCAAGCGCATTGATTATTTTATACTCGCGGTTTGCCGATTTCGATTCGCTGTTGCCCGTTTTACTGTCGGCGGCGGTAATAGTTCTCTCATGCTTTCTCATCAAAGAACAGCATTGGAAAATGAGCGGCAGATACAATGAAAAAACTTTAATCAATATTTTATTTGTACTTTACTACATTTACGATATAAAGAATCTGCTGGAAGGTGATTTGCTGTACGAGCAGCCCGTTTATTTTCTGAATATTCTTTTGAGTATGGCAATAATCGCGCTCAGTCTGATTTGCATTTTCGACAGATTCGAATTCGGTCCCTTTGAGGACAAACGCGGGCATTTGTCTTTTTGCGCGGACAAAGCCCTTCTTCCCCTGTCCATTCTTCTCGCAGTGACCGTGATTGCAAATTTTGTTTTTTGTCAAAAGGACGATACGTTGAGGCGCATTCCCGATTACGCCGACTACATTTATCTGGTCTCGGGCACGGCGGTCGTAATTCTTGCCCTTCCGCTGCACTTTGGCAAAAAAATCTTCCCGCCCGTCGTCATGAAAACGCTTATTTTCGTCGCCTGCCTCTTGTGCCTGACATTCGGGCTGATTACAACGCCCGAGCAAAGTTATCTCAGGGCATCCTGCGCATTCGGCTTTGCGCTTGCCATCTGCTGCGCCGCGTCGACAGTTTTGAAAAAAAATTCGACGTCGCCCGAACAAACGGAAACAACGGTTGTGACGGAAGAAAATGCGGAAAGCGCGGAATAAACAAGTTTACGTACTTAACAGGAGGGATGCAATGCTGCATTTTAAAGAAAAAATTTATCAGATTTGCGGGTGTATAGCCGGAATACTGTTTGCGATTTTTGGTTTTATCAACGCCGCAGGGCTGCGCGGTACCGGGTTGGAAAAAATTTATATCATCTCTTTCAACGTGGTATACGGTTGCATAATTTTGCTTTCGCTATTTCTCGTTTTTAGCGAAGAAAAGGGCAGCGCGGCAAGCGCGGTTTTGCTTTTTGCTGTCCTTGCGGGCTCTTTTTCCGTATTTCTTTCCCAACCTTTTTTCGGTTACGTGAATTTCGTTTCAAACACTCTCGGCGTTTTTCAATTTGCGCTTTTCGGCGTTTCCGCGACATTCGCCTTTTTGACGATTTACAAATACGGACAGTCACCCGCGCGCGCAGTCGCTCTGAAACGCAATATTCAACTGGGAAACGGCATATTCAACACAGTCCATTTCTCGTCGGTAATCATATTTTGCGTGATTTGGATGTTCAAAGAAAAAAATTCGGTTCCGTTTCTGTTTATGCTGTTTTATATAGCTTATACGACTGTATTTTTGATCGTTTCGATTATGTTAATCAAAGCGCCGGAACGAACAAGCAAAGGTTTCGCTCCAAGACGTGCTCTCGATTTAATCATACTTTTGTATAATATCTTCACGTTTATCGGCATAAAACCGATCGACGTGGAAATTCCGTTTTTAGAAAATAGCTTGTTAAACCTGATTTATCTTTTGATAAACGCGGCTTCCGCTGTGTTGTGTATCATTTCGCTTTCGTTTTCTTCCGAAGAAAAGCAGTTACCGACTTCTTGTTTTTCCCGTGCAAAATTACGTTTTGCGGCGACGATTTTCTGTCTTGTTAGAGCGTCGTTTGCCGTTCTCGATTTTTTTTACTGCCTGTTCGTCAATCCGGAAATCGTCGGCAATATGTATTGGCAGCTGATTTTGTCCATATTTTTGCTGGTATTGGGAGCCGTAACACTCGCGCACAGCTCGGAAAATAAAAAAAGTATTTTCAACTCTTATATATCCGATATAGTATTTATCGTCCTTCACGTTGCAATCGTATTTGTCATTGCAATTCTGAATGAATATAAATTCGGAACAACTTCGTTCAGCTATTTCAGAAATCCCGCGCTGTGCGCGGTGACAATCTCTTTGCTTTGCGTTTCATTGGCTATGGCAAGAAAGAAAACCGACGCGGTTCCTACCGAAAAAACAGAAAACGAATTTGTCGGCGCGAGCGTCGAAAGCCAATAAGAAATATTAAAATGAAAAAACGCGCTTAAAGCGCGTTTTTTACTGTAAAATTACATCTCGGAAACGTCACCGCATTGAAAGCCCAGACTCTCTATCGTTTCTCGAATCTGTTCCGCCGGCAAACCGCGTGTATCCGCAGTTGCGGTTCCCGTTTCCAGTTCAACCTTGACCTTGCCGCAGCCTGCCTGCTTCAAGGCCTTTTCCACACGCATTTTACAATGATTGCAAGTCATACCTTTGATTTGAATTTTTGTCATATTTCTTCTCCTTTTTTATTTCAGCCTCTGTACAGTCTCAATGCGTTTCCGACAACGAAAAGCGAGCTTAAACTCATTGCAAGCGCGCCAATCATTGGACTGAGAGTTATCTGCCACAACGGATAAAGCACTCCTGCCGCAAGCGGAATGCCGAGAGAGTTGTAAAAGAACGCCCAGAACAGGTTTTGTTTAATATTTCTGATGGTGCGTTTTGAATAATGTATGGCGCGCGACACGTCCGTCAAATCGTTTTTCATAAGCACAACGTCGGCGGACTCTATCGCTATATCGGTGCCGCTGCCGATAGCTATGCCTACATCCGCCTGCATGAGCGCGGGACTGTCGTTTATTCCGTCCCCCACCATAACAACCTTTTTGCCGGCATTTCTCAATTCGGCTACTATGCGCTGCTTGTCGGCGGGCATGACTTCCGCTTCGACTCGGTCTATACCGACCTCGTTTCTGATTGCCTCCGCGGTAACGGCATTGTCGCCCGTCAGCATAATCACCTCAATACCGCTCTTTTTAAGAGCCTCAACAGCTTCTTTGCTTGTGGGTTTGACCTTGTCTGCCACGGCAATCAGTCCGAAAAATTTGCCTCCGCAGGCAAAATACATGACCGTCTTGCCTTTGTTTGCCAATTCCTCCGCGGCAACAGACGCCGACGAAACGTCGATATTGCGTTCAGCCATAAGTTTTGCGTTGCCTGCCAAAGCCTGACGACCGTCGATTGTTGCTTCCACGCCCAATCCGTCGAGATTTTTGAAATTTTCCGCGCCGACGGTACGGATATTCTGCAAATCCGCATACTCGGTTACTGCGACAGACAAAGGATGCTGACTGTTTTTTTCAAGCGCGGCGGCAAGCGAAACAAGCTCACGCTCGCTCGCTCCGTCAGACGGAACGACGTCCGTGACCGACGGCTTTCCCTCGGTCACGGTGCCCGTTTTGTCAAGCACCACTGTCGTAACATTGTGCAGCTGTTCCAAAGCTTCCGCGCTCTTGATTAAAATTCCGCGCGAAGCGCATTTGCCCGTCGAAACCATGATTGCCAACGGAGTAGCAAGCCCCAACGCGCACGGACAGGAAATAACAAGCACCGAAATTGCCACGTTAAGGGCAAATTCAAATGTCGCTCCGCACGCAAGCCAAACAATCGCGGTAACGAGAGCGATGCCCATGACAACGGGCACGAATATGCCGCTTACTTTGTCCGCAAGCCTACCTATCGGCGCCTTTGACGAAGCGGCATTTTTTACAAGCTCGACTATCTGCGAAAGCGTCGTATCGTCCCCGACGCGCCGCGCTTTTATTTTAAACGCTCCGCTTTTGACAATGGAAGCGGAAATAAGCTGCGCTCCGACGTTTTTCTCCACAGGCATACTTTCCCCGGTGAGCGCCGACTCGTCAACCGTACCGCCGCCCTCTGTCACCTCGCCGTCAACGGGAACCGAGCTGCCGGGTTTGAGCAAAATTATGTCTCCGACCGCTATTTTGTCTACGGTTATTTCTACTTCCTCCCCGTCGCGCAAAACAAGCGCCGTTTTAGGCGCAAGGTCGATGAGCTTTTGTATCGCAGAATAAGTTTTGTTTTTAGAGCGCTCCTCCAACAATTTTCCGACCGTCACCAGCGTGAGTATCATGCCGCCCGACTCGAAATACAGTCCCGACAAGTATTTTTCGGCAAGCTGCAAATTTCCGTTGCCGATGCCGTAGGATATCATGAAAATAGCGAAAACTCCATATATGACAGCCGCCGACGAACCGACTGCAACCAAACTGTCCATATTGGGCACGCGATGCCACAGCGCCTTGAAACCGTTGACGTAAAATTTTCTGTTTACGTAAAGGATTGGCAGAACCAGCAAAAACTGAACGAGCGCAAATGCCACGCCGTTATGAACGCCGTGCATAAAAGCGGGAACAGGCAGCCCTATCATGTGCCCGATAGATACGTACATCAAAAGCACGAGAAAAATCAGAGACACAATAAGGCGCGTTTTCATGGGAGTAAAGCCGTCCGTTTCCGCAATCGGGTTCGCCCCGGCATTTCTGTCCGCGCCCTGACTCGAATCGGCAGATTTTTCGGGATAGGCTTTGAAGCCCGCCTTTTTCACAGCGTTCGCTATCTCTTTTTCGCTTATTATGTTTTCGTCGAAGTCGCAAACCATGCTTTTTGCAACAAGGCTGACTTCCACCGAATTAACGCCTTTGAGCCTGCCGACCGCGCGCTCCACCCCCGCAGAACACGCTGCGCAGGACATACCCGTAACTTTGAATCTTTGATGCATTCCGCACCTCGCCTGTTTTATTATTTCATATTACAACAAAAAAATAACCGCGTCAACTTTTACGTAAAGCTAACTCGGCTTGCCGAACAAAACGAGAAACAAAAACTTATTTTTTGTAAACTTTTTGCATATTTCGGCTTGACTTGCGGTTGGGGATATGGTAGAATAATCTGCGGTAATCAACAAGCAACGTTAATGCGCCGTTACGGCGCTTGTTTGTTGCCCGTCGAGGCGTGGCGCAGTTTGGTAGCGCGCTTGCTTAGGGAGCAAGAGGTCGTGGGTTCAAGTCCCGTCGCCTCGACCAACGTCGAAACTCGACTGTTTTGCAAAGAGAGTGCGTTTTTACGCACTCTCTTTGCTTTTTGTCGGTTTCTCCTCCTCCCCGAAAGCTCGCTTTCGGGGTTCCTCTTTTTTACAAGCCCTTTTTGCTTGTTTGGCTTTTTTGTTGCGCCCCCATCTAAAACAGGCGAAAAGCGCCCTCGAAAAGCATAAAAATTGTTGTACCCCAAATGTACCCCAAAAAATTTTAGCGTCAAAAACCCGTTTTCAGAGACAAAAAAGAGAACCGCCTGACCGTAAAAGTCGGGCGGTTCCGCAGCTTAGCAAATAAATTACAATTTAAAATCTATCGCGGTATATTTTTCCGCGCCAAAAAACACGGTCTTTTTGACTGGTGTTTTTGAAATAATCTTATTCGACTTTATTTCTCATCGGTCAAAACCCGCTCCGTCGCTTCCGTTTTTCCTTGTTCGTACTCTATGGCTTGCTCCAAGCCGAGTTTAACGTCGTCAAAAATGTTCATGTTCTGTCTCCTTGTTTGCCTTTGCCGTTCACCAAACGGGAACGTCCATGTTTTTCGTCGTCACCTTGACTACCTTTTCGTCTACAAGCGTCACCTTTACGCTGCGCACGATTGTTCCGCCGCGCAAAAATCCCCGCCACTGCGTTTTTTCGTAGATGATTATCAGCTTTCCGTCTTCCTCATCTTTTAAAGCCGGCTGTTCTTCGAACATATTTTGAAGTTCCTCTATTGACGCGCCTTGCTGTATGGATTTCGTTAATTCAATAAAATTGAAATGCCTTTCTGCAGTCAGGGACAAAATTAAAAACAACACGCCGAACCCAATCAACGCGCCTAATCCCGTCGGAATTACAATAATATTCGCAACCGAATATTTTACAGCCAAAATTACAATATAAATTGAATTAAGGTACAGAAGTACGAATGCGCCCGTCAAAGACGAAAACACGCCGAAAAACAAAAACATAATCGGTACGCTGCATAAAAGAGAAGTAACAAAATTCCGAATAGGCATATTTGTTAAGTCGGGTATACACACAACGACAACCAAATACGTCAACAAAACAGCAAGCAACAAAACAAAAGAGGAATATTTGACGGCATTTATGCGTTTCAATCCTTTATTTTTGTTTTTGCTCACAAAGTCGCTTAACACCAAACAGGGAACGGTTAAAGCAAGACAGAATACAGCCACCGCAATTATAACAATCCACATTTTTCGCGCCTCTCCTTACACAAACAATTATCCATAAATTCCTTCGTTTTGTCAATGATTTTAACAAAAAAAACATAAAATCGAAAAAATCAATTCAAGCAAAACGAACACATTTTGCACCGTTTTGTTCAATTTTCGCATAATCGCTCGTTTTTGGATTTGAGCGCATAAAAAAAGCGAAGTCTTTTAAATTTCTTCGCTCTGTTTTTCCGACGACAAAATGAAATCGGACAAATTGTTTAACGCTTCCGGATTGCCGGAAAAAATTTCTCCGACAGTTTTACATTTTCTCATTTCCAGACAATCCGCGCAGGTTTGATATTTTTTTGCGGAAACGCATTTTCTGACAGCGCAGAGATTTTCGCAAAAATACGTCTTAACTCCGCCCGACCTGCAACCGTAACAATTTATCATTTCGGGCGTAATGTCTACACCGTTGAGGCTGCTCCACAGTTTTGAAGTTTTTTTTCTCAATTCATCGTCATCGTTAACGGTTGCGAGTTTTGCGTCGCATTTTTCACAGTTTAAGCCACAGCAGCCGAGCTTGTCCTTCATTGCCTCACTCCTTCTGTTTAAGTAAATTATTTACATATTCCGTCGGAACATCCATTCGCTTTGCAATCTGCCCGGGCGTCATTCCTTCGGCTTTAAAACGCTTGCAAACAAATTGCATATTCTCCCCGACCTCTACAATGTGCTTGTCGGGGTCGTAAAAGCGCACTACCCGCTGTCCCCAGCTGTGTTCTTTGACAGGATGAACATACTCGATTTGGAGTTTTTCGATTTTCTCGGCAAACTCGTCGAAATCGTCGACCTCGAAGTATATTTCCGAATTATTTCCGCCGAATCGGATATTGTCCGTTTCAATAAATTGCTTATACGAATCGAGCGTTTGCAACGCCAATCCGCCCGACAATGTTTTGTTTGCGCGGAAATCCGATATGATTTTAAGCCCGAGCACCGTTTCGTAAAAATCAACGGATTGATTGATATCCTTAACTACAAGCATAGCGCTGATTAACTTCATTTACACCTCGCTCGACTGTTCCTTTTTAATAATCCTATATTACGTTTTCACTCTCTGTTTTCCGCATGATTTTTCATGTAATCGTTTCCCCAATCGGTCATGGCGTCGAAAATCGGCCGCAGGGAATTGCCAAGCTCCGACAGGGAATACACCACCTTGGGCGGGATTTCGGCAAAAACTTCGCGTCTCACTATTCCGTCCCTTTCCAACGAGCGCAGATTTTCTGTAAGCACCTTTTGAGAAATGCCCGTCACTCCTTTTTTAAGTTCGGTGAATCTTTGCGGCGCGGAAAGCAAATTTCGTATGAGCAGAAGTTTCCATTTGTTTCCAATTACCCTTACCGTCACAGCGACAGGGCAATAAGGCAATTCTTCCTTGGTCAGCATTGTTTTCTCCTTTTTTTGATTTTAAAGCAACATTCGCAAAAAGTCAAGCATAGGTATCCAAAAGAAAGTCTGTTACAAATTTATTACCTAATAATAAAAAAGTAACCTTGTTGCAATTTTTTCGCGCGTCTGTTATAGTTTTAACGGCAAAGGACGCGGAAAACAAGAGTTTGCCATACAAAAACAAACGGAGGTAATATTCGATGAACAACTATTCCAAAATCAGTTTGAGCGAAAACGGCAGAACCGAGCTTCACGACGCGCTGAGCCTTACCGGCGCGGAAATCAGCGTAAACAGCCTGCCTGCGGGCGCAAGCGTGCCCTTTGTGCACGTGCACAGGCAAAACGAAGAAATTTACGCCGTTCTCGAAGGAAAAGGCAAAGCGGAAATCGACGGCGAAAGCATAGAGATAAAAGCCGGCGATTGGGTTCGTATTGCGCCCAAAGCCAAAAGACGCTTTTTCGCTGCCGACGACGAGGGTATCAAATATATCTGCATACAGGTAAAAGAAAATTCCCTCGGCGGCTATTCTATGGCGGACGCGGAAATTGCGCAATAACGTACATTCGATTTTCAAACGCAAAAAAGACGGAGTTTTCTCCGTCTTTTTTGCGTTTCATGCCATGATACCTACATTCAACAATTCGCCGAAGAGCATTCTTTCGATAGGCTTATCGGTGCGCACGGATATAAAGTCCACGTTGCGTTTGGAGCAGAACGTCTTTATATCCTGCTTAAAGTCTCTCAACGCCTCCTCGTACGCCTTCTGCATACTACGCGTGATTCGGATTTTCATATTCTTTTGGTCGGACATATCCACCGACTCAGAGTCTATCAGGTTCACTCTTCCGTCGTACGTAGGGTCTGTTTCCTCCGGCGACAGCACCTGCACCAGCAGCACCTGACGCTTTTTGTAGCACAGGTAGTCCACCGCCTTCTTCCAGTCGCTTTCCGTGAAAAAGTCCGAGATTATTACAGACAGTCCGTTGTTCGTTCCTATCTCCTGACAGCTCGCTATTCCTTTCTCTATGTCCGCCTCTTCGTCGAAACCCATCTCTCCTATCGTGCTTATTGCACGGAAAAACGCGTTCTTGCCTATTATCGTACCGAACGGATTCTCCGACCTATCTCCCTTTATCAGGTGAAACGACACCTTGTCCATGTTGTGCACCGCCAGATATCCCAGCGCCGCCGCCGTCGCCACCGCATACGAGCCCTTCTTCGGATTGTCCTTACCCATCGAGGCAGAGCAGTCCAGAAATACCTGCACCTGCATCTGCCTCTCGTCGGTAAACAATTTCAGATAATGCTTCTCGAAGCGCGAGTACAAATTCCAGTCGATTCTTCGGATGTCGTCCCCAAGCTGATACTCTCGGTAATCCGCAAACTCCACCGTCTGTCCGTAGGTGTTTACCAGATGCTTACCTCCGAAATATCCCGCAAGGCTGCTCCTTAGATTCAACGCCAACGTCTCCAGCCGACTGAAAAACTTGTCGTCCAAATGAGATATTTTCATCTTTTTCTCCCATTCTCCGCCTTATTTCGCCGTCTTCGCTATCTCTTCCAATATCTTCTCTATCGCGTTGTCCGGCGTAACTCTCTCCGCTATCGCTTCGAAGTTCATCTTTATCCTGTGTCTCAGTACCGGATACGCCAGCTCGTTTATATCGTTGTACGCCACGTTGAACCTGCCTTTGATTAACGCTTTCACCTTGGCAGCAGAGATTAATGCCTGTCCCGCTCTCGGGCTCGCTCCCACTCTGATGTACTTCTTCGCCGTCTCCGTCGCGCACTCGCTGTCCGGATGCGTCGCAGACGTCAGATACATCGCGTATCTCATTACCTCCGTTGCTACCGGTATCTGATTCGCCGTCGCTCTCATTTCCAACAGCTCCTCCCCCGTGCACGCCGCGTCTGCTACCTCCTCCATCGTCTTCTGCGTCATGTCCACGATTTCCATCAGCTCGTTTAAGCTCGGATTGGGCACCACCAGCTTGAACATAAATCTGTCCATCTGCGCCTCTGGCAACGGATACGTTCCGTCCTGCTCTATCGGGTTCTGTGTCGCCAGCACGAAAAACGGCTCGTTCAGCTTCCTCGACTCACCCATAACCGTAACCGTGTGCTCCTGCATCGCTTCCAGCAATGCCGACTGCGTCTTGGGCGTCGCTCTGTTTATTTCGTCCGCCAATATTATGTTGCTGAATATTGGCCCCGGCTGAAATTGAAACGTCGAATTGCCGCTTGCGTCCTTCACTATTATATTTGTTCCCGTTACGTCAGCAGGCATTAGGTCAGGCGTAAACTGAATCCTCTTGAACGGCAGGTCGAATACTCGCCCGAGACTCCTCACTAGCCTCGTCTTCCCGACTCCCGGCACGCCCTCCAAAAGTACGTTTCCGCCGGCTATCATCGCTATGATAGTCCCTTCCACGACCTCCTTCTGCCCAATCACGTCCCTCGATACCTGCGCAAATATATTCGCACACTGCTCCCCGAATTTTACTACATCTTTCTCTGTTACCATGTCCTATCTCCGTGTTTATTTGATTTTTTTGCAGATTTGATTCAGTCGTTGTTTAAGGCTATGCTTACCCTTTCAACCTCGCCGTCCTCGTTTTTGTGAACGGTAACGGTATAGGTACCCTCCGACGTGACGACGGTAAAGGTTCCGTCTCCGTTGTCGACACACGACAGGGCTTCAAAATAAACGTCGTCCACAATCAGCGCCGTTATTTCAAGCGCCTCGCCCGTTTCCTCGTCGCAAACGACGCGGGCTGCGTCGCCAAGCGCCGACGCGATGTTTCTTTCCGCGTAACGCACCAGAACGCCCGACTCGACGTTGCCCTCTCCGTCAAAAACGAACTCGAAACAATATCTGAAATCCGAATATGCGTTCCCCGCGTACTCTCTCGAATAGAATACCCACCGAGTTTCGCTCTCCTCCTCGAAATTGTAAACCGCGACGGGTTCCCCTCTGTAGCTTAGCGTAGGATAAAATTCGTCGCCTTTGGCGTAATATTCCACCTCTCCCGTGAGCGGGTTTTCTCCCTTGACGAAACGGAACGCAGACGAATAAAGGAAGGTTTCCCTGTACACCGCGCTGCCGTCGTCCGACCTGAATATCTCCTCCGCCAAAGTGCAGGAATGAATTATATACACGAATTGCTGCACGTTTCGGTTGTACGCCAGATAAAAATTCAGGTGGTAAGTGTTGCCGTCCGCCGCAACAAACTCTGACGCGAACAGATTGCCGAAGCCTTCGACCTGCGCGTCTATAAAGCCCGCTTTGCTCAGCGTGCCGTCGGCGAATCTCAGCGGATTGCCGTCGGCGTCCTTTATAAAATTGAAGCTTCCCGAAACGGAATAAACCGTTTTGCCGTCCGCAACGTCCGCAACGACGTTGATATATCCGTAAGCGCCTTCAAACAAAAACGCGAGGCCGGAACCGTAAACCGTGAGCAGCTCGACATAGGTGTAGTCGTAAGCCGTCAGACCGTAAATATACTTTTCGCTGTCAAATGCGAAAGTTTTTTCGGTCAGGTTCACTTCGATGAAGTAGTTGACGGTAAACAGATAATCCGAAACGCTGCCGTATAGCGCGCCCGTAGCAAGACAGGCAAGCATGGTCTCGACGCCGGAATCGCCGTAATAAACCAGAAAATAATACTGAGTCTGTTTGCCCGTCGAGTCGGTGTAAACCGCATCCACGGTAAACTCGGCTCCTCCGTCGGACTGAAATTCGAGTTTGCCGCCCTTGCCGTCCTCTAAAACGGTGTACTTGCCGTCAAAGCGCATATATGTTCTCGTGACGTTGTCTGCGGGGTCGGTATAGGTTATGCTGCCGTCCTCCTCGTCGAACTCCTCCGCGACAAAGCCGTAAGCGTTGGCTTCCGAAGAGTCCGACGGCGTGTAGGTGTAAATTTTTTGCGAACTTTCGTCATAGCTGTAAAACATTGCGGAAGCGTTGTTGAACAGCACCACGCCGTTTGAATAAAAGACGATTGAGGCGAAATCGCTTGCGTAGTAAGTCGCGGAAAAGCTCGACCTTGACACCTGTCCGTCCGCACAGATTTCGTACAGCGCAGAGCTGCCCGTTTCCGACTCGAAATAGAAAAGTCCGTCGCTTAAAACCGTGTATCTTCCCGTTTCGGAGCGTCCGTCCGAATTGTATCGCAAAGCGTTGCCCGTTTCGTCCAGTCTGACAACCGAAAGGTCGTCGCAGTCGAGATACGCGCCCGCAATTTTGTCCGAATAGAACAGAAAAGCGTAATATACGTTTCCGTCGGCGGCAAACAATCCCGTTTCGCCCACGTACTCGCCTCCGTTGAAGGCAATCGTGTACAAACCGTTTTCAAACGTGTAGACGGCTTGTATTTCCGAGTCGTCGGGCTTTTTCAGCGTTGCGTTGCCGTGTCCGTCAAAAACAATTACCTCGCCGTCGGGGATATTGTTTTCCACTTTGAGGTAAGCCCCCTCTTCAAGCCCTCTGATGCCGAACGAATTGTCCGAGCCGTTCAAATCAAAAACGCGCTCCTCTCCGTTTATCGACATGGCGACGGCTTTTTCGTTTTCGTCCAGCACGTTGAGCGCCGCGACGTAATAGCCGAAATATTCGTTTTCGGTGTCCCAATATCTCGCCGTGTGCGTTGCGCCGTCAAGCTGCAGCGTGCTGCTGTCGGCCGCCGTAAACGACGAATCGGGAGCGCAAACACGGAAATACGAGTCAATCAGCGTAAATTCGAAGGTAAAATCTCCTTCCGTTGCCTTAAAGGTGTAAACCGTCTGCTTAAACCTGTCGAAGGCAACCGTTTCGCGGGAAGCGAACGTGCCCTTTATGTTGTTTTCACCCTCGACGTAAACCAATATCGCTTTTCCGTCGTCATCCTTTTCGTCGGTGAGCTGCAATTCCGCAAGGGAGGTTGCTTGACTGTCGTCGGACAGCTCGTCGTATTTGCCGAACATTATCACCTCGTCAAGCTCGAAATAATGAAAATAAACTGCGGAAGACGACGCGCTGACGACAAATTTAAATGTTTTTTCCTCGGAGCGGAAGGTGTAAACGCCGAACACCGCACCCGCCGTGTCCACCGTTTCAAGCGTATAATATCCGTACACCGTTACCGAAACGCCGTCGATTTTTTCGGTAAACGCCGCTTCGTATCCGTCGCCGTACTTTACTCCGTTTACGGTAAGCATGGACGACGAAACGGTCGAGCCGTTTTTCTTCATGAGCAGCACCGCAGGCTCGTAAGCCAGCCGCACAAACGTGCCGTTTTGCACGTCGATACGGAAATAGATATAACTTTCGCCGTTGCCCAGCCTTATGAAATCCGGTCCCTGACTAAACACGCCGGACACGACGTTTCCGTCCGCGTCCTCGAAAACGGCAAAGCAGGAAACGATTGTCAGCTTGGCGCCCTCTCCGTCCGAATAAACCGTCGAATAGTCCGTAGTTTCCTCTCCGTCGTCGGAGCCTATCACGTAATACACGTCGTAAGAAGTGGAATGTGTGTCAAAATTTACAAGCAGTGCGGCAAAACGGTTGACTGACCAATCGGCGGTCTGCTCCGTCACGGTGTAAAGATAAAAGCCGTCCTTGCTTTTTATAACTCCCGAAGAAGTCATTTCCGTATTTCCCTGCGCGTTCTGCTCGTACATTGCCGCAGTTCCGTCGCCGTTGACTACAAGGAAAGGCACGCCGTCCAGTCTGCCGTCGTCGCTTACGTAAAGATACTCGGCGTAATCCGCGTGCTTTTGTTCAAACGTGAGAACGGCTCCCGACGCGCCCTGCTTTTCAAAAACTCTGAACACCCTTACGCTTCCCGACGACGAAACCACCCTTATCAGGCTGCCGCCGACAAGGGAGCTTTTAATCTCGTAGCTGCCGACAAAGGAATCTCCGTTTTTGACAAAAACCGCGTTTGAACAGCCGTCGGTAGTAAGCGTCGCGCCGTCTTCGCGCGTAAAAGTCGTATCAAACTCGGCGACATAAGGCTCGTAGCCCATCGTTCCGCCGTAATCGCCCGCCCTTGCGGTGAGAATTACGCTTCCGCTTGCGGTGTCGTAAAGCGTAAAGACGTCGCCGTCGATAACGTAAGCGGCGTAAGCCGTGCTGTCGGGCTGCTGCGAAACAAGGGCATAACCGAACCCGTCAAGCGTGACGACGGGATAATAAACCGCCTTGTAAGGCAGCACGCCCCAATTCGCCTCTTCTCCCCTTATTCTGAAAACATTTGTTTTTGCGCCGTTTGCAGGCTCCGTCGCCGTTCCCAGCAAAAACACAAAGCCCGTTCCGTCGGAAAAGAGAGCTTGATAATAGCCGTTTTCGTCTATAAAATACTCCCCTTCGAGATACTGTTTGTCGCCCTCTCCCGTGCGGTAAAGCTCTATGCCGTTCATGTCGTCGAGAGCGAGCGTCACGTCTCTGTCAATGCCCGTCGGCTCGAACAAAAAGTATTCGCCCTTTCTGTTGGCGTAAAAAACAAAGGTTCCGTTGTCGTTTATCCGCGCGTTTAACACATACCCCGTCGTGGGGCTTTCAAATTGGTACCAATCCTTTTTTTCGTTGTAAGAGCCTTCAATATCCACTCCGCCGCGGCACAAAACGGCTTTGCCCGTGCCGTCGCGCATGAGAAAAATTTCGTCCTCTCCCGAAAACATATCGGTGTAGCCCTTGTTCCAGATTGCGTAGAGCACCGTGTCCTCCGCAAGCTCGAAATTTTCCTCCTCTATCGCCTCGTCAAAGTCCGAATTCGTGTAGGCGCCCCAGCCGAAAAACCTGTAACCGTCCGCCTCGAAGGGCACGGACTTAGGGAAATCTATTTCCTCCCCGTAAAGATATGTATAGGCAAGCTCCTCCTCGTTCCGCCCCGAGCCGTCGGGATAATTGGAGACAAACCAAAGCCCGTAGCTGTTTCTGTCAAATCTCAGCTCGAAAACATTTTCGGAGGAATCGGCGTCGATGACGCGGGACTGCTCCGCTCCGCCGCTCAAAGAAAAGCCTTTTACCGAAAGCTCGGGAGAAAACTCCTCTCCGATTAGGGCATAGCCCGAAGAATAGCCCTCCTCGAAAGCATAGTCGGCAAGATTAAGCTCCTGCAAATATACGTTTATTTTATACTCCGCCATGTATTTGGCTGTCAGCACAACGTCCGACGCAGGCATTTTGTCCGACTCCGCAAGCGCTCTGCCGTTGATATACCAGCCGCCGAAGCGGTACTCACCCTTGACGGGAACAAGTCCGTCCAGCGCGGCAAGGAGTCCTTTCCCCTCGGGCAGAAAAACCGAAGCGGTTTCCATAGCGCCGCCGTCAAGCTCGAAGGTGACGGCATACGTCTTTACCCATTTGGCGTAATAAGTTTTGTCCTTTTCAAATACCGCCTGACCGACGGGCTGACCGACGAAGCTTTCGTCCTCATACCAGCCTTCGAGCGCGTATCCGTCGCGCGTAACTGCGGGGAAATCCGCAATTTCTCCCGCTTTGCCTTCCAGCACCGTAAAATTGCCGTCATACGTCACCAATTTGAGCGTTACCTTGCTTTCGCAGCCCGCAAGCAGCGCGCACGCAAGCAGCAACGCCAATGCGACAATCAAAAATGCCGTACATTTGCTCCTTCTTTTCATTTTTTCTTACCTCCGTCTGAAAAGTGAATAGTAGTTTTATGCTTCGGATTGTTCCGCAGCAGTATCCGTTTCATTTTCCGAATCGGTCGCGGCTGTTTTCCACTCCGCAACCGCAAGCGCGCCCTGCGGCAAATCCGCCGTAAGTGACGCGGCAAAGGTTTTTTGTCCCTCCGCCGTACTTACCGTCCAGCAGTCGAATCGGTATCCCTCTCTGTAAGGTGCGGAAAATCCGTTCCTTGCCGTTTTGTTTTCAATTGACGACTCGCCTACCGTAAACGACAGCACGTAATCGCCGTTTTCGGACAAATCGCAGCCCCACACTACGGGACGATAGCCCGAGTTCCAGCGAGCGCTCCACTTTTCCCCCGCGTTTTCGCCCTCGCAGTAAAGCGTGAGAAATTTGCAGCCGTTGAACGCATGGCTGCCTATTTCCTCCACGCTTTGTCTGAGCGTAACCGATTTAAGCGACGCGCAGCTTCTGAACGCGTAGCTGCCCAAGCTGCGCAGCGACGCGGGCAGAACAACGCTTTCAAGCAAATTGCAGGAGTAAAAGGCATATTCGCCGATTCTTTCGACGCTGCCCATTGTCACCGAAGCAAGCGACGCGCATTTGTAAAAGGTTTTGTCGCCGATTTCTTTGAGACTGTCGGGCAGAACAATGCTTTCGAGCGCGGCGCAATTGTAAAACGCGCCCTCTCCGAGTCGGGTCAGATTTTCGCCCAACGCAACCGAAACAAGCGACGCACAGCCGGAAAACGCCTTTTCTCCTATGTCGAAAACGGAAGACGGGACGGAAAACGAACCGAGCGACGCGCAGTTTGCAAACGCATAGTCCGACAGCGTTTCCAGCCGCGCGGACTGTCCGAAGCTCACTTCGATGAGGTTTCCGCAGCCGTAAAAGGCATAGGCTCCGATTTCTTTCACGTAATTGGGAATTTTCGCCACCACAACTCCGCTTTTGTAAAACGCGGAGCGTCCGATTTTTTCCACTTCGAGCGGAATGTCTACCTGCTTCAAGCTCGAACATTTGTAAAAGGTGTAGTCGCTTATTTCAAGGAGATTGCTCGCCAATACGTCCATGTACACCCTCGAAAGAGACGAACACTCGTAAAAGGCGCCGTAGCCTATGTATTTTACGCTGTCGGGCACCGTCACCGCGCCTAAACCCGTCTTTTTGTAAAAGGCGTAATCGGATATACCGACCGTTCCGTCGGCTATGGTTATGCTTACGCTTTCCTGCCCGTCCTTAAAGCCCACTACCCAGTTGCCGACGTAAATCAATCCGCTGTCCACAGCATTCCACGCCGCAGTGTTGTAAAAGGCGTAGGTGCCTATGGATTCTACCGACGAAGGCAGTCTGACGTCGCCCATATACGCCTTGTTGCCCAAATCGGTGCAGCGCGCGAAAGCATAGCTTTCTATGTTTTTAAGGCTGCTGCCGAGAGAAAAATAGCCCCTGCCCAGCACCTTGCAGCCGTCGAAAGCGTATCTGCCTATGCGCTCCACGCCGTCCCCCGCGTCAAGGGACATAAGCTCTGTGCATCTGTAAAAGGCGTAGTCTCCGATAAACCTGACGGAATCGGGAATCACGGCTTCCGTGATTGCGCGCCCCGCAAAGGTCATGTCGGCGATTCCGCGCGTGCCCGCCAAAAGATTAAGCTCCGAAAGCGTCGCGCTGCAAGAAACAGCCCACCCGTCGGCGTAAACTATGCCGCTTGCGCTTTGACTCAAAGCAGTAGAATCGAAAGCCAACGCCCCTATTTGCTTAACGCCCGAGCCGATAACCACGTCCGACAGGGACTGACACCCGAAAAACGCCTGTTCGCCTATTGAAACGACGCTGTCGGGCGTTTCGAAAGAAGCCAGCTTGACGCAGCCGTTGAAGGCGTTTGCTCCGATAGCGGACAGTCTTTGATTTAAGGCAAAGCTTTTTAAAGACACGCAGGAGGCAAACGCTCCCTCTCCTATGCTGTCGACTGCGGCGCCGAGCGTCACGCTTTCAAGCAAATCGCAGCCGTAAAAGGACTTTTCGCCCAGCGTGCGCACGCTGTCCGGCACCTTAAGCTCGGAAAGCTTGTCGCAATCGGAAAACGCAGACGCCGCCACCGAAAGGATACCGCCGCCCAAATCGACGGACGTCATGTTTCTGCAATACTGAAAAGAACTCTTTTTCACTTCTTTGAGACTGTCGGGCAATTTTATGCTCTGCAACGCGCGGCAGCCCTGAAAAGCGTGCTCTCCAAGCTCGCTTAACCCGTCGGGCAGCGTCACGGATTGGAGATTGGAGCAGTTGGTGAAAGCGTAGTCTCCGATTTCCCTGACGTTTTTGCCGACGACTATGCTTTTGACTCCGCTTGACGAGTAAAACGCCTTTTCCGCTATGCTCGTCACCGGCTTGCCCCGATAAACGTCGCCTATTTCTATATCTCCTCTCGCGCTTCCCACACGGGTAACCTCGTATTCGGTGTTGGCGTTTGTCAACGTGTAGACAAGACCGTTTTCGTAAGGCTTGGTAAACACAAAGGCGTCCGACCATTTGGAGTCTCCCGTCTGTCCCAACGCGTCGGTTGCTTTCACTCTGATTTTGTAGCTGCCCTCTTCTAGTCCTTCGAGCGAATAAGAGGTTTTGCTGCTTACGTATTCCCTGCCGTCTATTTCCACTATGTAGGTCGTGGACGACGTTGCGTTTTCGACGGGAGACCAGGACAATACCCAATCGGTTTCGTTTACCTTCAAATCCGACGGTCTGCCAAGCCCGCCCGAACAGCCCGCCAGCGCAAGCATACAAAAAATCAAAATCAAAAGATAAGGCGCTCTAAGTTTTTTCATCATTTTTTCCTCGCTTCGTTTCGATTTGAAGAGTCGTTTGCGTCCTGCAGTTTTTCTCTGCGCTCTCTTATCAGCTCGTGCGGCCATTTCCATTTGAATTTTCTTGCCGCTATGTCAAGCAGAAACAGGCAAAGAGCCGTTATTATAAACAGGAAGCGCGGGTCGAAGCTTTTTTCCAGAGTTTCCTTAAACCCCTGAAAGACCGTTACCGCGTCCTTTTCCGACAAAAGCTCGTATTTGCCGTTTCCCGATACGGCGATTGCTTCCATCACCTCGGCTCCGTCCGTGTCGCTTGCAAGTAAATTAAATTCCTCCGAATAGGAAAAGGTTTTGTAAACCACACACGGATTGCCAGAAGGCGCGTTGTCGGCGCCTTTTTTCTGCACCGTTATTTTGTACACGCCCGCCTCCGCGGCAAACAAAGTTGCGCGGCTGTATTTTTCCTCCGCCAAAGGCGCGGTAAGATGCGCGGACGCGTCCGAGGAGGTCAGGTTTTCCAGCAACACCTCCACGCTTTCCCCCTCTTTAAGCTCGATTTTGGGGTAAATGCTTAACTGAGTGGTATAGTTTTCCTCTCTTAAAACCACGTCGAGATTTTTCGGGCGAATGTCCTCAGTCGGAAACAGCTTGTTTATTACGCTCAGCAGAAATTCCGAGCCCTTGCCTTCCGCACTCAGAAAATCCGCCGACCAAGTGCCGTCAAGGTCGCACATAAAGCTGCCAACCGTCCCGTTGCCGTATTTCCACTGCGCGTAAACGGGCACGTTGTACTCTCCCGAAAGCACCAGCTCCGCATCGTCTTTTTTCTTTGTTCCGTAAAAGCCGTAAAGCGCCGGCATTTCCTCCTGCGATATGACTGTCGAGTAATAGGAATCGGGGTTTATATTCGGCACAAATTCCCTGAATTCCACCTCTTTTATTTCGGGTATGCGTATGTCGTCTTTAAGCACGCCCGTCAAATCCGTCGCGTCCGCATTGTACGCTTTGCCGCCGCCAACCTTCGCCGCTTCGTTGAGCTGCTCCATAGACGCGCTTGTCGCCTTTATCGCGATAAAGGAATATGTAACTCCAAGATTGTTGAAATGCTCCACTCTGCTTACGTAGTCCTCATAGTCCGCCGCCCCTCCGTCGGTTATCATGACGACGTGCATTTTTTCGATTCTGCCGCTCGTGTACAAGGCTCTTAAAGCCATGCCCGCATGATTGACCGCCGGCGTAAACAGCGTTCCGCCGCCCTTTTCCACGCCGTAAATGGCTTCTATGATTTCGTCCTGACGCGTCATGGGCAAAAGCGATGCGTCCTCGGTATAGTCTTCGCTCAAAGTCATAACCCCGCAGTAATCTCTTTCGTTTAAACAGGTGTAATCTCTGACCATGCTGACCGCCGCGTTTTTTGCGGCGTCGATTTTCTGAACCGTGCCGACGTCCGTACCCGAAGACATACTGCCCGAAACGTCTATGACTATCATCATGCCGAGAGGCGGCGTATAGTCTATCGCCTCGACGGGCAGCATACGCTGCAAAAGCGTGCCCGCCATATCCTCTCTGTTGTAGGCGTGCGCCTTTTCGGAGTCGCCGCCCTCGCTTCCGCCCACGGTGAACAGTCCGCCGCCAGCCTCGTAAACGTAACGGTTGAGTATCTCGTCAAAGCCCTCGGGCAGGTCGGAGTTGGCTATGTTGTTGAGGATTACCTCGTCAAAGGCGCACAGCTCGTCAAGCGTCTTGGGCAAGCTGCTTTCGTCGGGACGAACCGTCGTCACCTCATAGCCCTCCAACAGCGCGCAAATCTCTTGGGAAATACCCTCGCTGCTCTCCACAATGAGCACCTTGTCGAAAAGATTTAGATACATATAGGAATAAAGCTCGTTGTTTTGCGAAACGGCATCTGCGTCGGCGTCTACCCTGAACCGCAGCGCGTGCAGTCCCTCCTCTTCAAGCGAATGGGGAATTGCGATATCCTGCACGCCCTCCCTGACGGATGCGGACACGCTTTGACACTCCTCCCCGTTGTCGAACAACGTCACCGTGACGGGCGTTTCGCCTTTTCTCGAGCTTGCAACGGAAAGAGTAATTTCAAACTGCTCGCCTCTCAAAATATTGCTGTCGGGCAGCCCCACCGAGAGCGCCTGAACCTCGTCCTCTCCCGACAGGGAGCCGCACAGAACGCTGTCAATGCGCGTGCCCTCCGCAACAATCGATTTGACAACGGAGGAGGCTTTTCCGTCCGTTTCCACGCCGTCGCTCAAAAGCACTATCTTTGCGGATTCGGGATGGGTAAGCATATCCCTTGCAAAAACCAACGCCGACGAAATGTCCGTCGCAGTGACGTCCGGCTGCAAGGAGTTTTGATACAGATTGAAAGCGTTGCGCAAGTCGTCGGTAAGAGGCACCGCGCACACGGGCTTCAAGCCGAAGGTGACTATGCCGAGGCTGTAAACGTCGGTGTTGGTCATTTCTATGACGCTGCGCACGAAATCGTCCTTCGCCTGTTTTTCTTCGGCGGTGCTGTAAGAAGCGTCCACCACCAGCACAAGCTCGTTTTCCGAGTTGTGCACCTCGTAATCGAATGTCATGCCCGACAGCACGAAAATACACAGGACAAGCGCAGTCAGGTGCAGCACGACGGAGGAAATTCTATTTCTTGTTTTTCTGAATTTTTTCGACAGCTTGAAGTAAGGCAGAAGCGTAAGAAGCACGGCGGGCACAATAAGCAGCAGCAGCCATGCGCAGGAAAAATTCACTTGTAAATTCAACATTTTTCAGCCTCCACGGTCACAGCCCTTCAATCGAGTGCAGCGCCCACTCCAAAAACATAAGCGCGACGATTGCCGCGGCAAACCAGACAAGCAAATCCTCTATGATTTTTTGCGCGCCGTTTGCGGCAAAGGGAACGCTCAAAACGTCCTCCCGCGTTATGTCGCTTTGAGACGCGGCGACCTTGGCGTAAAATTTTTCTTCCACGATTTCTCCCGAAATGAGCTGTTGACGCAGGGTGTAGGTTCCGAAGCTTTCTACGTACAGCTTTGCGGGAAACTCCCCGAAGAGCAGCTCCGTGCCGTCAGGGGCGGTAACAATCAAATCGCTGCCCCTCGCGTTTACCTCTATCGTGTCGTAAACGTCGCACAAATCCTCCGTTAAGGTAGACGGCAGGTAATAATTGAACATATTGTAAATGAGAATGGGATAATACACGCTGAGCGCCAAAGTGGACATATTGAGACTGAAAGTCATCACGGCGATTTTTGAATCGGCTTCGTTTCTTGCAAAGAACACGGGATTGCCCTCGTAATACATCAGCACGTCGTATCTTTCCAGACTTGCTTCGTCCACCTGAGAATATTGGGTTACCTTTATTCCCTCGACGTCCATGTAGCGCACCAGAGGATGCTCGCCGTCTCCGATAGCAAGAGACGCGCCGTCTCCGTCGTAATCGTTCACCTGCACGTTTCTTCTCACAATCGAGAAGCCCGCGTCCGCCGAGCTGTCGGGATTGACCAAAAAAATTATTCCGTCCTTTGGCAGAACTTTGGGCACGGTGTGCTCGAATATGTAAAAATCAAATCCCTCGGTTGCAGGCGTATCCTTGCCCTTGACCTCGGTTATTTCTATATTCCAGCTGCCGAAAGTCTTTTCTTTGAGCGTCCTCAACACGCCGCCGAAAAAGACGTTTGACGCCGTGCTGTAATACTGAATCTTTACCGTCGGCCTTAATCCGCCGTAAATGAAAAACTCGTTGTCCAGCAAAAGCGAATCCGCTTCGTCAATATGTATATACGCCTCGTCGAAAGAGTAAATTCTTTCGTTTTCGGTAAGAAGCACGGGAATCACGTCCTGTCCGAGATTGCGCGCGGCGGAGGTGTAAACTATTTTGGTCGGAATGCCGTCCAGTCCGTTTACCGTCTGCACGGGAAGAGTTATTTTTTCTCCCTTTCCGTTTACGTTGCCCACCTCGCAGAACACCTCGAAAGCCTTGTCCAAGCCGTAACACGCAACCTCTATTTCAAAGGTATAAAAGTTGTCTTCGAGTCTCGCCGACGCGCTCAGCACGGCTACGTTCCACTCGTATCGGTCGGAAACGTCCACGATTGTCACGTTTTCGGCGTCGTTGACGTAGGTCGTGCCCGTCAAAAGCAGAATTTCGGAATCGGCGTTGTAGCGCAGCGTTTCCTCCGCCAAAAGCATGGCTCCGTCCACGTCTCCCTCGCACAGAGAACACTGCATTCCGTTTATGTATGCGTCTATTTCCGACAGCTCTCCCGCGCCCGCGCGCCTAACCACGTACGACGCTTTTTCTCCCGCAAGAATAACGGTTACCGTTCCGTTGTCTTTTAAGGTTTCGTCCGCGATTTCGCGCGTTTTTTTCAACGCCCTGTCAAAGCGCGTGTCGTCGGAGCTCTCGCAGGAAGCGAGCATGCTCGCGGAAGCGTCCACGATTATTATTTTTTCGTTCTGTCCGACGCTTGTCTCGGCAACGACCGCGGGCTTTGACAAAATCAAAGCGGCGGCTATGCAAATCAGCACCTGACAAAGCAGAATAAGCACATTTCTCAGCTTGTTTATCGGGATTTTTTTCTTTCTGTATTTAAGGCTTAATTTCCATATATAAGTGCTTGAAACAAATTTCTGCTGATAATTGGGCTTCAATATGTAAATAATCAACAAAATCAACAGCCCGATTAAGCCCAGCAAGCCTATTGGAACCAATAAATCCATAATGTCTCACCTTGTCCGTTTTTATTTTCAAAGTCTCAGCTTTTTTCGCGTTTAAAGCGGGGAGCGTTTCGCGCTCCCCGCCGCAAGAATCTTTCAATCTTAATGAGAAGCAGCTCTCTTTTATTCGATTGTTCCGTAGTACGACTCGATAAATTCTCTCAAATCGTCGGGTATTTCGCCGTCGTTTTCCAGAATTTCCTCTGCCAACGCCAGATATTCTTCCAATCTGTCGCCGTAGTACTGGTCGCCGTCTATGACCTTGTTGGAGTCCTGATACTCTCCGCCCTTGCCGTCACCGTCTTTGCTTTCGCCGTCCGTTTGCTGCTGCTCTTGCTCCTGCTCCTCGCCGTCGGAGGGTTGGTCCTGAGCCTGATCCTGCTCCTGTTCCTGCTCGTCTCCTTCGCCGCCGCTTCCGTCCTGCTCGGACTCTTCAAGCTCCATGAACACGGCAAAATAGGTTATTATTACATTGCCGTCCTCGTCCACCTCGGAAAACTCTCCGTCGGGCATTACCTCCTTATCATGTCTGTAAGGCTCCTCGCTGCCGTCCGACCAGCACAGAAAAGCCCAACCGTCTTCGGCAACAGCCAGCACAGGCTCCGCGTCTCCGCCTTTTAGCACAAGCTGATCCGCGTTGCCCTCGATTTCTCCCTCTCCCTCGACTTCGTAAATAATCGTATAAAAAACCTCGGGATAGAAAATAGGCTCCACTATGCCGGGCAAATCTTTGATAATGCCCTTTGCGCTGAGCGCGCTCGCAGTGGTCGCGGCTCCGGCAGTCAACAGCATCACGCAGGCAACGATTATGCTTGCCGCGGATACGACTATTTTTAAGCTTCCCGATTTTACGCTTTTAAGCTTTGCCGCAGCATCCTGTCTTTGCTTTTTGGCGAAAAAGTCCTCCTTTTTCTCATATTCCGTCATGGTGATAACTCTTTCTTCAAGTCCCAGCCCGTCTACGCGACGCGCGACGTCCTTAAACGTGGGGCGGAATTTAAGAAAATACAGCAAAGCCGACGAAGCCGCCCAAACCGCGACGAAAACGCCGAGGGACACGCACAAAACGAGTTTCAAACTCTTTACTCCCAGGCACCAGGTCACAAGTGCGGCGACGGCGTTTGCGCCAAACGCAAAAACCGCGCCCCAGACAATCGATTTCAACCATGCTTCTTTGGATAATCTTTTGCGATATTCGGACAATAAATTTTTTACCGACATTTTTTATCTCCTTTATTTCAAGTCAAGCCGCCTGTCGCAAGCGGCGGCTCGGGGCGGAACGGGCAAGCAAGCAGTCCGTCCCGCCTTTCCCCTTTAAGCCTCTGCCTCCGTTTCGGCAGATTTCCAGTAAATCGTTGCTTTCATATCTCTGTTCCAGCCCTCCGTCCAGTCGCAGTCCTCCTCCGACATGTCAATGCGAATCACCTGCTCCTCCGTCCAGCCGGCAAACGCGCCTTCGCCCACGCTCATTGCACCCGACGGTATGACAAGCTCCTTTATTTGAGTCAAGCCGGCAAGCGCATATTTGCCGACGGACGTGACGTTTGTCAAATCCAAGCCCGTCAACGGACAGCCGTTGTAAACGCTCGTTCCGTCCTCCGACTCTGAAACCTCGCAAAAAGCGTAATCTCCTATTGAGCTCAGGTTGGGTGCGACAAATTCTTTGAGGGACGAGCAGCCCGCAAACGCGCTTTTGCCCAAAGTTTTCAATTCGGGCAGGCTTATGCTTTCGAGCGAAGCGCAGCCAAAGAAGGCAAAGTCCCCTGCTTCCGTTGCGGCAGCCGCCGACACGGAGACGAGTTTGCCGCAGTTTGAAAACGCGTAATTGCTTATTTTCGCCACTTTGGGAATGCTCGCTTCCTTCAAAGCCGAGCAGCTTTCAAAGCTGTTTGCGCCGAGCGTCGCCGCCTGCGGCAGATTGACGTATTCCAGCGCTGCGCAGCCCCTGAACGCATTGTTGCCGACTGAGTTCACCTGCGACAGGTCGATTGTGTCCAGCGCGGCGCAGCCGTCGAACGAGGCGTTTCCAATCTTGGTTACGCTGCCCTCGAAAATGATTTCTTTGAGTGAGGCGCAGCCGACAAATTCGTTGTTTTCTATTGCCGTCACGCCTGCGGGGATTGTAAGACTTACAAGAGAGGTGCAGTTTTTGAACGCGCCGTAGCCCGCCGAAAGACGCTGCAACGTCGCAGGCAATTTGATTGTCGTCAAGGACGTGCAGCCCTCGAACAGATAATTTTCAAGTCTCAGCAATCCGTCGGCAAACGTCACCGATTTAAGGGACGTACAGCCTTTGAACCAACCGTTCCCCGCCGTACCGCTGCTTGACACCGTTCCGTTGAGATTGCCCACATTTACTTCCGCCGTTTCAAGTCTCGTGCAGTCCTTGAACGCCTCGGCTTTCAAAGCTATTACGCTTGCAGGCACGGTCACGTGTTTAAGGGATGTGCACCCCTGAAATACATACATATTGATAAATTTTGTGCCGTCAAGCTTGATTTCTCCAAGCCCCGTGCAGTTGAGGAACGCTTTGGAATAAACAACCTCCGCAGTAAGCGTCACGGAAGTCAGCTGCGCGCACCCCTCAAAAGCGTTTCCGTCGATATAATCCACGTTTTCGAGATTGATTTTTCCGACGGCGGAGCCGGCAAACGCAAAGTCGTCGATATACTTCACCGACGCGGGCAAAACCACTTCCTCAACAACGGAATTGTTCCTCAACGCAGCCCTTGCGACGATTTCCGTGCCGTCCCTTACCGTCAGCGTCGACTCTTTGCCGAAATAATGCACGAGAGCCGTTCCGGTAATCTTGACGGAGGTCGTGTTGTTGCCGTTGGCGTTTATCGTATAGAAGGAATCCGTATATTCGGCATATATGGCGTTGTCCTCTATCTCGGTTTTGACGTTGCCGTCGGCAAGACAAAATTCGACGTTGCCGCACCCCTCGAAGGCGGCCTCCCTTATCAGAGTAAGAGCGCCGCTTACCGTCACTTTTGAAAGCGACTCGCAGTTTTTGAAGGTGGCGACGTCTATAATGCTCACGCCCTCGGGCAGCGTTATCTCCTTTAAGGAAACGCAGTTTTCAAATACGTTGCCGTAACCGGCGTTGCTTGTCGTCGAGCCGTTGCCAAGCTTGGTCAGGCTTTGCGGCAGAGTTATTTGTTCAAGCGCGGCGCAGTTCAGGAAAGCTTTTTGCTTGATTTGGGTGATTCCGTCGGAAAGCGTCACGTTTTTAAGTTTGACGCAGCCTGCAAACGCGCTTGCCCCTACCGTGCCCGCCGCATCGGACTGCATAAGCACCGTTTCAAGGGAAACGCAGTCGAGAAACGCGTTGTCGGGTATTGTCTTTACGTAGTCGGGCAGAACGATGCCCGCAAGCGACGAACAACCCGAAAACGCGCTCGCGCCAAGCGAAAACGAGCCGCTCAGAGCGGGTAATACAAATTTCGTCAGAGACGAACAGCCCGCAAAAGCGTTCATTGCGATAAATTCCAAAGCATTGCCGTTGAAAACCACTTCTTCCAGCGACGTGCAGTTTTTGAACAGCCCCTGTCCGATTTTTGTGACTGCCGCGGGCAGATTGATTGACAGCAGCGCACCGCAACCCTCGAAGGTTCTGCAATTTTTCGTGCTTGTCGTATAAGAAGAGGTGTATCCCAACTGAGTGAGCGTAGACGGCAGCACAATCTCTTTGAGAGAGCGGCAGTTGAAAAACGCCATTCTGCCTATCATTTTTACCATGCCGTTTTCCTTGAAAACGACGGAAGAGAGCGACTCGCAGTCGGCAAACATACAGTCGGGAATTGTCTCGACATTTACGCCGATTGTCACGGTTTTGAGTTGACTGCAACCGTTGAAAACGCCGTCCTTGGCTCCGGAGTCGGAAACCGTGCCCGCTCCGAGCGTGTCCACCGTATCGGGAACGGTAAATTCGGTAATCGCCGTATTCTGAAAAGCTCCCTTTCCTATCTCGTTGAGAACATTGCTCTGCAAATTTATTTTGTCGAGAGAGACGCAGCCGGAAAAGGCGAGAGCCTTTATGCTTTCCGTCGCCGCTCCGATGTTTGCCATTTTGAGCAATACGCAGTCGGCGAACATATTTTCGCCCACAACGACGCTCTTGATTGTCGCTTCTTCGAGGGCGGCGCATTCCTCAAAGGCGGATTTTCCTATCGTCGTTACCGTAGACGGAACGGTTATCGATTTAAGTCCCGTTTTTAGTCCCGTCTTTTCAATGTACTGACCGCACCCCGAAAAAGCCTGACCGTTTATCGTAACAAGTCCTTCGGGCAAAGTGATTTCGCTAAGCTTCACGCAATTCTGAAACGCATACTGCCCTATGCCTTTGAGACCCTGCGGAAGCAGAACGGTTGCAAGCGAGGAGCAATGTTGGAAGGTGTACATCGCGATATATTCAACCGAGCACGCGGACAGGTCAACCTTTGCAAGCTGCTTGCAGTTGTAGAAGGTGTAGGAGCTTGTTTTCTCCGTCACCGTGTCTGCCGTCGTAGGCTTGCCGAAATAAGCAAGCGTCGCGGGCGCGGTAAATTCGACAAGAGCCGAGCAGTTTCTGAATGCGTGCTGACCGATGGTGATTAGCTGACTGTTTGCGCCCAGGTTGAAGTTTGCCAGCAACGAACACCCGGAAAACGCGTAGATGCCTATGCTTGTCGTCAGGTCGGGAATGGATATTTCCGTGAGAGACGCGCACTTTTCAAAGGCGTAATTTCCCAGAGTCGTAAGCCTGCATTGCGGCTCGAATGTCACGCGCGCAAGCATTGCGCAGCCTGAAAAGGCTCTGTCGGATATCGAAACAAGCCTTTCGGGCAGCGTAACGGACACTATTGCCGCGTTTTGGAAGGCGTAAGCGCCTATCGTCAGACTGCTTTCCGCGCTTTCAAATTCAACGGCTTTGACGCCGACGTTGTCCTTGAAGCTGTAATCGCTTATCTTCCGCACGTCGGCAGGCACGGTGTAAACCTCCGCGACCTTGTCGGCGGGGCAGAAAACCAGCTCCGTTCCGTCTTTCGAGAAAAGCACTCCGTCAACCGTCGTGAAGTTTTTGCAGGTAGAACGGCACTCGATGTTTTTGAGTCCCGATATGCCCGCCACAAGGTCGGTAAAACCGTCCGACGCAAGGCTGTCGGGCACCACAAGCCGCGCTATGCTGCATCCCTCAAAGGGCTTTTGCCCCAATGTCGTCACGCTTGCGGGCAGCTCTATTTCCTTAATTTTGCAATTCTTGAACGCGCTTTTTCCTATTTCGTTCAGTCGGCAGTCCGGTGCAAACGTCACGACGGAAATGTTGTGGTTCGAGCGTCCCGCAATCGCCTCGCCCCAATAAAGCGCGTTGTCGCCTATTTTAACGAGACGCGCGGGGAAAGCTATGGAGGACAGCTTGTAGCAATTGTAGAACAGCGCGTCCGTCGTATAGGTGAAGCTGCCGCTTACCGACGGCAACTCGAAATCCGCCGTTCCTCCCTCCTCGAACTCTATTGCGGAGAGAATCTGACAGTTCCAGAAGCAGCCGACTCTGAAAGTCTCCGCTTCTTTGGCGATTGTTATCGTGCCGGACTTTTGCTGCGGGCAGAACACAAGCATCTTTCTGCCTGCCGTATACAGCGCTCCGTCGTAAGAGGAGAAGTAAAGACCTCCCTCCTCCACGTTTATGCTTTTGACTGCGGCGCAGTCGCGTCCGTCGTATTCGCTGAAACACATGACGGCGTTGGGATTGCTTAAACCTCCCGCGAGTTTAAGCCCGAACTGAAAAGCGTCGTAGTCGTTTTCCACTCCGCGCAGTCTGTTGGGCAGATTGAGAGTTTTGAGCGACGTGCAGCCCCAGAAAGCTCTTTCCGCAAAGGAAAGGTCGCCCGTGCCGCCAAGCCCGAACTCGATTTCGGCAAGGCTTTCGCAGTGATAGAAGGCACGCGGACCGATTGCGCGCGCAAAGCCGCTTACCCCCGCAACCACGTCGTCGCCGTTGGCAACGGTTTTGGGTACGTAAACATAAGTGAGCGCGGCGCAGTTGTAGAACGTGGAGTCTGGTATGCTCGTCAGTCCGTCGGGAAAAGTCGCTTTTTTGAGCGACGCGCAGTATGTGAATACGCTTTTGCCCAATTTGAGAGGTTCAAAAGGCGTTTCTTCCTTCCCCGTCGCCCTCGGAGCGAATTTGATTTCGGAAATTGCAGAGCTGCTGAAGGCGTATTTGCCTATTTCCGTCACCGACGCGGGTATTGTGAGGACGGACAAGCTCTTGGTGTTGCCGAAAGCGTTTGCCGCTATTGTGCGGACTCCGCCGAAATCTATATCGGACAGGCCGCTTCCGTCGAAGCAGTTTTTGCCCAATGACAGCGTACGCTCGGGCAATTTGATGCTCTTTAACGCCGTACAGCGGTAAAACGCCTTGTCGCCTATGGTGAGAAGCTCCTCTCCCTCAACGAACAACACCTCCGAAAGATTGACGCAGCTTTCAAACGCGCCGTTGCCTATGTTGACAACGCTTGCGGGTATGGTAATTTTAACCATATTGGCTTTGCCGATAAACACGCCGCCGCCGATAACCTTGATAGTATCAGGTATAACGTAGTCGCCCGTCAGTCCTTCGGGATAATAAGCGATTTCGGTCACGTCGGCGTTGTAAAGCACCCCCTGTTCGTCCGCGTAATAGTTTGGATTGTCGGGGCTTACAACAAAGCTTTTAATCTTGGTGCAGTTGTAAAACACCGAATTGAAGGGTATATACCCCACATTGTCGGGGATTTCCACGCTTTCCAGCATACGGCAGTTTCTGAACACGTATTCGCCGAATTGCAGGTCTGAACGCACGTGGCTTAAATCTATGTCGTTAAGTTTCGAGTTGTCGGCAAAGGCGTTTTTGCCTATCGCCGTGAGCGTGGACGGCAGCAGCAGAGATTGCAAAGAGCAACCCTCAAACGCCTCCTCGCCGATTTGGGCAACGCCGCAGCTTTTGGTATATTCGAATTTAAAGCTGACCTTTTCTCCTTGTTCCGTCGTTTCCGTAACTCTTGTCATTGTCCCGCTTTCTTCAAAAACCAGCTCGGCAAGCTTGGAACAATCGGCGAAAGCCCTTCTGCCGATAACCATTGTGCCTGCGGGGCGCTCGCTCGCGACAAAAACAACCTTTGTCAGACTGTCGCACTCCGCAAACGCTTCCGCCCCTATCGTGCGGACGTTGGCGTGTAAATACACCTCTTTGACCGTACTCTTGATTTTGGTTGAAGACGGGTTGGTATAAAACGCCCTTTCGGCAATGTTGAGCGCCGCCGTCGGCAGCGTGTAAACGCCGCTGTCCTTGTTGTGCGCGGCGGGATAATAAAGCAGGGTGTCCTTTGCCGCGTTGAACAGCACTCCGTCGATTGACGAATAGGCTGCGTTGTCGAAGGAGCCGACGATGTTTATATTTTCAAGTTTTCCGAACAGCGAAAAAATCTCGTGCTCTGCCTTTTCAAACTTTTTAAGTCTTGCGGGCAGCGTGAGATTTACAAGCGCGGTGCAGGAAACGATTGCTCCGTCGCTCATGGTAAGCGGAATTTCCTCCGTTATCGACTGCTCGAAAACAATGGATTTAAGCGTCGTGCTGTTTGAAAACGATGCGCGGGCAACCGTCTTGACGGAAGCGGGAACGATGATTTCTTCCAGCTTGGTTTTGGCAAAAGCGTTCTGCGTTATTTTTGTCACCGCGTCGGGTATGCGGTAGCTTCCGGTAAACGTCGCGGGCACGAGAGCTATTTCCACCTCTCCCTGCATGACGATGTTTCTGTAAAGAAGCGTGCCCTCCTGCGCGAAGTAAACTGGGTCGATTTCCCCCTCGATTTCACGCACTTCATAACGCTCGATATATCTGCATCCGTCAAACGCGGTCAAAGAAATTGTCCTTACCGTGTTGGGAATGCTTACGCTCACAAGCTTGGTGCAGTTGAGAAACGCATAGTCCTGAATAGAAACCACTTTTAGCGTTTCGGGATTGGGATTTTCGTCCGTCGGCGCGGGAGTGTACGTCGCGGGTATTATCAGGTGGGTCACCTGAGATATTTTCGGTCCCGCCTTGACGGCGTAACCGTCGCCGTCTCTGACGTAATCGATTGCGTCGACGTAATAAGCGTAAAGAACGATGTCTTCCGAGGTGTGCGGCCATTTTATTCTGCTGCGGCCTTCGGAGTCAGTGTAAGCGACGCCGTAGCCGTCGGCGCTCGCGCACCAATACGTAAACACCTTTATTTCGTAATTTACGTCGGGCACGGGCAGAACGAAATCGCTGCCGTAAGCCACCTCGGCGGTAAGCGTGCGCTGTCCGTCTACCGTGCCGAACTCGCCGCAGTCGAGAGTTATCGTATAAACGTGGGCAACCCAGTTTGCATAGAGAACAACGTCGGCGTTGAACGGGAAATATTCTTCGGAAAACTCCGCGCCGTTTGCCGCCGCGCCGCCCTCTTTGTTGTACCAGCCGCCGAAGTCATAGCCAGTTTTGCTTGTTTCGGCAAGCTCCACTTTGTCGCCCACCGCCAGATAAAGCGGGGCGACCGCTTCGCCTCCCATAGCGTTCAAGCTCAACGTATGCGCCCACACCTTGAGAGAAGTCCAAACCGGCTCGCTTTCGTCCTCGGTGTTTTCGTCCGCGCATCTGACCTCTATCAGGTTTTCGCCCGCTTTGGTCAGTTTTATCTCGGCGAAGTTGACTCCGCCCGCAACACCGAAAGCGGAACCGCCGTTTATCCTCACTTCATAGGAGGAAACGCCCGCGACATAGTCCCAGGAAATTACGTTTCTGAAATAGCGCAGGTTTGTAGCTTGCGTCTGCCAGCCGAAAACCGTTTCGTCGCTCCACTTGGATTCGGATTCTCCCGCAGCCTTGATTTTGAGGGAATAATATCCGCCCTTCGACCATGAAATGTCGGTGTCCGAAAACGGCAGGCAGTTCTCGTCAGTCTCGAAGTTTTTGCCGTCAATCTTGACTATGTAAGAAGTAGCGTCGGCAACGACGTTCCAGCTTATCCTGTCGGCGGATACGACAATACCCGACGGAGTGGCAAGCTGATTTTTTTCAAAGACAAACGTCGCCTCGTCCGAAGGGACGAAACCAGGCGTATACGCGCGCACGGCGACGGAAATTTCGCCGGAATACTCTTTGAGGCTGAAACTGTTTCTGCCTCCCGTGGACGCGGGCGCGCCTCCGTTTACCGACACGGTATAATCCGAAGCGTCGTCAAGCGCGTCCCACACCAAGAGGTCGATCTCCGTGTCGAGATACAGTCCGCTTACGACGGGCAGCTTGCGCAGATAGACAAACGCTCTCGAAACGGACGAAGCATAGCCCTCCGCAGTAGCGGTAACAACAAACACAATGCCTTCGGGAGGCATTTTGCAATTAGAAAAATCGAAATACACCGAAGCGCCGTTGTCAAAATGAGTGTGAACGTGATTTTCGTCGCCGCACACAACGTCGACGTAATATCTCGCAGCATCGGGCACGGGTTTCCAAATAAGCAATCCGTTGTCCGCAACGGAAAAATCGGACACTCTGTTGAGCGCCTTGTTTTTGTAGTATCTAGAAACCGTGACGTCGCCCGCGGTGAGCGTGATTTCATAGTCGCCTGCAATGCCGTTGGCAAAATCCAGCTTTTTGGAGCTGCCCGCCGTCGCGCCGATAGTTTCGTCGACAATGACTGCGCCCAGCGGGTTGATTACTTTAAGCCTGACCGCCGTGCCGACGCCGTCCCAGGAAACACCCTCCGCGCTGACGTAAACCAAAGGCAAAGCCGCGCTTCCCTTTTCCTGCCAGAGGGCGAAAAGCGTGGTGTCCTCGCAAAAAACCATTCCGTCCGCGTACATATAGGACAGTCTGTCCCTGTCCTCGTACATGCTTATCCACCAGCCCTTGAATATATATCCCTCGCGCTCGGGCGACGGAACTTCAAGCAGCTTGCCGCCGACAGTCTCCGCTTCGCTCGGCTTGCCGCCGTCGTAATTCAAGTCAAAAGTCACGGCGTACTCCGACTGTCCGTGAACTACCGCGGCAAATCTTGCGAAAATCGTCGTGTTGCAGACGATTGCGGAACCGAAATCGTAAGGTCGGGTAAAGTTTTTGTCGCTATACCAACCGACAAAAACACAATCCGTCTTTTGCGGCTCCGCGACAGGTCTGTCAACAGTCCTTCCGTTTACCACGGACACGGCTTCAACCGCGCTTCCTCCGTCGGTGTCGAAGGTCACAGTATAAGTAATTTTGGGCAGAAATACAAGCCGCTCCCCCTTGTACGTCAGCTCAATCCCGCCGTCAGAATACGATGCGGCGAGCTGCCCGTCCTCCTCTTTGAGAAAAGTCAGGGTAAGAACTCCGTTTTCAAGAACGTAAGTACCCGACTTGTTGTCGCCCAAAACAACAAAGGAGAATCTGTTGCCGCTGTTTAAGACAATTTGATACTCCTCTCCGTCGGCGTCGCAATAGTAAACGCCCGTTTCCGGACCTTCATCGATAGGTTTCGGCTTGCAGCCGCCAAGCACGAGCAGCGCAGCCGCCGCCACGCAAACAAGTAGCAGCAACAAAAACCGTTTCTTTTTAGCCATAGGATTACCTCCTCGATATTTAAACGCCTTCGGCGTTTGAATTACATCAATCGGAGTCGCTTTCGTCAGGATTTCACATTGCACCAATCTGCGACATATCCATAAGAAAAAATATGCTGTTTAAATATATTATGACTTGCATACAATAAATGACTTAATCATTTATTCGGGTATTATTCATGATTTTGTCGATTGTACTCTATGTATGAAAAAATCAAGATAGATTTATAATAATAGTAGAATTCTACTTTGTCAAGACTTTTCAAGTAGGTTTCTACTAAAATATTCCAAATGGATATTCTAAGCCGACGGATTAAAGAATTGAGAGAAGAACATTTTCTTTCGCAAAAGGCGCTCGCGCAAAGAGTAGGCGTAACTCAAAAAGCAATCGATTTTTGGGAAAAAGGTCAGAACGAGCCCAAAGCAACGTATCTCAAAAACCTTGCGCTCACCTTCAACGTCAAGGCGGGATATTTGCTTGGACTTGAAAACAGAGACGATTGAACGCTTTGCCAACCGTCAATTAAGCGATATTTGACACCCACTCCCATAACATGCAGCTTCAAGGCTTGCAATGCTTGTGCGCCGAAAAAACGCCGTCACTCAAATCAAAGCGGAGAATCTATTGTTCCGTACAGTTATGGTTTTTGCTTTTTTCAACACACTCATAAATTTGAAAAAAATTTAAAAACAAATATTTTCGCAATGTCAAAAAGTATAAAAAAAACGCCTGTCTACACTTTAAAGCGCAGACAGGCGTTTGCAATCAGAAAGCCCAATAGAGATTTGGCATAGCCCTGCCGAAACTCACCGAGGATATGAGTCCGCTTTCGCGGCGCTCTCTAATCTTCGACCAGTTTTCAAAAAGCCTGTCGTTTCCGTAGCACTCAAACGAGCCGGCTTCGGAATAAACGCCGCTTTCGGTCTCGACGACGCCCTGAAAATAATATACGAAATGCCCTTCAAGCTCCAAATACTCCAACACCTTTATCCTGAGCGTTCTTATATCCGCTCCGTCCTCCTTCATTGCTTTGAGTTCATTGACGAACGCCGCTTCATCGGGATTGTCAAAAGTCGCGTTTCCATCGAAAATTTTGTCGTCAACGTAAAAAGCGCAGCCGATTAGATACGGATAATTTTCTTCGGCGCGGCGCAGATATGTTTCGACGCTGCAACTTCCGTCGTTGTTGCCCAGTCCGAAATCGACTTGCAGCTTGCCGTCGGAAAACTTCCAATTGCCCGCAATTTCTTCGGCATTGTTGTTTATTTTCTTAAATTTCTGCCAATCGAAAACCATGCTTGTCACGAGAGGGCTTTGACTTTTTTCAAGCAGCAGCTCCCATTCGTCGGCATAGTAAGGCGTTAAAACGTCTTCCTGCTTGTCAAACGTCGGATAGTAATAATCCTTGTACAACTCCCCTTTGACTCCGCCGCTCATAACTATCCCCGACAGTCCGAGATAACGGATTGCCGCGCGGTTGAAAACGTCCGCCTTGTCCCACTCCTTCTCGTTTTGCATAAGAGCTTTTGTCTCGACGACGAAAGCGTTGAGCTCCTCGTCCTCAAAGGTTTTGTCGAGAATATCCGTATCCAACTTAATTTTTACAGTCATCGTCTTATCCTGACTGAGATAATCCTCGAATTTGACGTTTTTTATTCCTGCGTTTTTTTTCAGATAACTGTCCAAATCCTTGCTGCCGTCGGCTTTGCCGAGATTGAAAGTTACCTTGTCGGAATAGTCCCAGCTGCCGTTGCCGAATTGCAGCATCCCGACGTAACCGCTCTCTTTCGGTCCGCACGCCGCGAAAACAAACGCGCACAAAAACAAAATTGCCGACAGAACCAAAATCGCTTTAATTTTTTTCATTTTTTTCCTCCCTCCTTTGTTTTGTTAATTATACACTTTAAGGCGCGTTCTGTCAATCCGTTTTTAGAATTTTAGTTGCAGCGTTTAAAAAAATCCGACAAAATGAGACATTATTTATTTCAATCCGTAAAAATGCTTTTTCGCGCCAGCTTTTTTTCCAGCTTGCGCGCCGTAGGAGTCGCCGCCACGCCCCCCTGAGAGGTCTCCTTGAATTCGGGCGCCATCTTTTTGCCAACCTTGTACATTGCCTCGATTACTTCGTCGGGTGGAATAATGCTGACCTGCCCCGCAAGGGCAAGGTCCGCGCTCGCGACGGCGTTTGCCGCCTGACTTGCGTTGCGAAAACTGCACGGAACCTGAACAAGTCCCGCCACGGGGTCGCAGATGAGTCCCATACAGTTCATGACGGCAATGGCAACCGCGTTTGCGCACATGGCGGGTGTCCCTCCCGCAAGATAAACCGCTGCTGCCGCCGCAATGGCTGCCGCCACTCCGCACTCCGCCTGACAGCCGCCCTCCGCGCCCGAAACCGTAGAATTTCGCACAAAAATAGCTCCAAAGCCCGCCGCAACCAACAGCGCGTCGAGAATTTCCTTTTTTGTGCTGTTGAGTTTGCGCGATGTTTCGATGAGCACCGCAGGCAGTATGCCGCAGGCACCCGCCGTCGGCGCGGCGCAAATTCTGCCCATACCTGCGTTGACCTCGCAGCAGGAAAGCGCCATGGTCATTATGTTGTTGAGATAACTTCCGCCAAGCGTCTGAGACTCGGAATACTGCGCTTGTTTCAGGCTCTGCCCCTTGATAAAATCCACGCCGGGCATATCCTGAGGCGCGTTCACCGCCTTTGCCGCGCTCGCCACCATTGTCTGATAATGCTTTTCCAATCTGTCGTAAAGCATTTCCTCGCTTATGTCGCCGATTGACATTTCGTTTTGCGCGATGACCTCGTGCAGCCTTTTGTTTTCGGTTTTGGCTCTTTCCAAAAGCTCCTCTACACTGTTGTACATAATTATTTCCGCCTTTATTCCTCGTCGTCCACGTAGATTAGTCTGACTTCGTTTACGCCGTCAAGCTGTTCGAGCAACGGCTTTATGTGCTCGGGAAAAACCTCGTCCGTCTCGATTACCGTCGTCGCGGTGCCGCCCTTGTCGTCGCGGGAAAGCCGCATAACCGCAATGTTGATTCCCTGCCATGCAAGAAGCTGCGTAACAGAGTTGATGACACCGCGCTTGTCTCGCTGCCTAATCACTATTGTCGGCTGCTCGGCGGTTATTTCGGTATCCGCTCCGTCCAGCTTTGTTATCAGAATGCGCCCTCCGCCTATACTGCTGCCCTGCACCTCGCTCTTTGTCCCGTCCGTGTTGTAAAAAGTAATCAGACAGGTGTTTTCGTGCACGTCCCCCAAATCCGTTTCGTAAAACTCGTATTTGATGCCCTGCAAACGCGCGTATTCGTAAGCGTCCTTAAGCCTTTCGTCGTCGGCAAGAAAACCCAATGTTCCCGCAAGCAACGCTTTGTCCGTTCCGTGCCCGAGTCCGGTTTCGGCAAAGCTGCCGTGCAAACCGAACGTAACCTTGTAAAACGGCTTGTAGCAAATGTCGTTGGCGATTTTCGCAAGACGCGCCGCGCCTGCCGTGTGGCTCGACGACGGACCTACCATAATGGGACCGATTACGTCGAAAATACTTATATTCATCCGTTGTCTTCCTTTGAAAACCAAGCTGTTTTCGATGGAATTATAACAAAGGCTGACCTCTAATGCAATTTATTGATTGATGTAGAACGGCAAAATATAATGAAAAAAATTCATATTTAAAGCCCGCAGATTTTTCTGCGGGCTTGATTAAAAGTTTTTCAAAGCGTCCAGCCATTTTTCGCGGTCAAACCGCACGTTTGCAGGACTTGTGGAGGGCAAAAGCACAGTGTTTGCGTCAATATCGGGAAAATATCTGTTGAGCAGCTTAAAGGCCGTCGTGCCGTTGCAAAGGATTGTTTTTATGCTGCCGCCTTTTATCAGCCTGTCCACTTCGTTGGGTTTGAGACACACGAGAGAGCTGTCCGACGAGCCCTTTATTTCGCATTCGCAAACCACGTCCCACAGAGCAATATGCCTTTCAAGCAGAAACGCTGCTTTGTCAGACGGAGCGGCGAATTTGTCAAGCCCCAACGCCTCCTCCAAAACGCCCCAGAAACGGTTCTGTTTGTTGCCGTAATAAAAGGAAACCTCGCGGCTCTTTACGCTCGGAAAGCTGCCGAGAATCAACAGACGGCATTGCTCGTCGAATATAGGCGGAAAACTCTTAAAGCTCATTTTCAGACCTTGATTTCGCTGTCCGACTCGGTTGTCGGATTTGCTTCAAGCAGCGGACAAACCACGTCGGCGAGATAGCGCTCCGTCTGCTTTTGGGCGCGTCCGACAAACAGCGCGGGGTCGGTAAGCCTGTCGAGGTTGATTTTCTCGAATTCACGCCTTTGCGCAAGCAGTTCAATCAGATTGTTTTCTCCGCCGTTTTTCTTGACGTTTTCGGCTGCCTGCATGGAACAGACGCGGATAATTTCGTGCAGCTCCTGTCTGTCTCCCCCCTGCTTGACCGCTTCCATAAGTATGGATTCCGTCGCCATAAAGGGCAGCTCCTCGCGGACGTGCTTTAAAACAACCTTTTCGTAAACGACGGGCGCGGAGGTAATGTTTTCGTACAGGCTCAAAACCCCGTCCAAAGCAAGAAACGCCTGCGGTATGGTTATGCGGCGGTTGGCGGAGTCGTCAAGCGTCCTTTCAAACCATTGCGTGGACGCGGTGACCGCCTCGTTCAAGGGCAAGGTCAAAACAAACCGCGCCAGACTGCCCATACGCTCGCTGCGCATGGGATTGCGCTTGTAAGCCATTGCGGAGCTGCCTATCTGATTTTTTTCAAACGGCTCCTCCATTTCCTTGCGGCTTTGCAGAATGCGCATATCGTTGCTGAACTTGTAAGCGCTCTGAGCGATTGCGGACAGTGCGGACAGAATCGTGTAGTCGAGCTTGCGCGTGTAAGTCTGTCCCGACACGTCGAAAACCTTGTCAAAGCCCATTTCCTTAGCCACGAATTTTTCCAGCCTGTCAACCTTGTCGCCGTCGCCGTCAAACAGCGTGAGGAAACTCGCCTGCGTTCCCGTCGTGCCCTTGACGCCTCTGAGCTTCAACTGAGACAGGGCAAAATCCAACGCTTCCAAATCCATAAGCAAATCCTGAATATAGAGCGTGAATCTCTTGCCTACGGTTGTCAGCTGAGCAGGCTGCAAATGAGTGTATGCCAGACAAGGCAACCACTTGTAGCGCTCGGCAAGATTTTTAAGGTTCTTCACGACGGCAAGCAGCTTGTTTCTGATTTCAAGCATCGCCTCGCGGAAAATGATTATGTCGCCGTTGTCCGTGACAAAGCAGCTTGTGGCGCCGAGATGTATTATCGGCTTGGCGTGAGGCGCAACCAGCCCGAATGCATACACGTGCGCCATAACGTCGTGCCGCACCTCTTTTTCGCGGCGGGCGACCGTTTCGTAATCGATATTGTCAAGATTGCTTTCCATTTCGGAAATCATCTGCTCCGTGATTTCCAGACCGAGCGCCTTTTCACCCTTTGCCAGAGCAAGCCACAGCCTGCGCCAGATGCCGTAACGATTGTCGTCTGAAAAAATGCGCTGCATATTTTTGCCCGCGTAACGGGTGCAAAGCGGATTCTCGTAAACGCTGCCGCTCATAAAACCTCCCTTTTCAAAGCGTCGCTATGCTGTCGCGGTCGGGACCTACCCCCGCGTAAGCCACCTTGACGCCGGTGTATTCTTCAATCAGTCTGAGATATTTTTTCGCGTTTTCAGGCAGGTCGGCAATTTTTCTGACGCGCGTGGTGTCGCATTTCCAACCCTCCATTTCGCGGTAAACGGGCTTAACCCTTTCAAGCTCCGAAGTCGAGGGCATGACGTCAAGCAGTCTGCCGTCAAGCTCGTAGCCTACGCACACCTTGATTTTGTCAAAGGAGTCCAGCTTGTCTATTTTGCATACGGCAAGCTCGGTGTAGCCGTTTATCTCCGCGCCGTACTTTACGACGGGCAAATCCAGCCAGCCCAGCCTGCGCGCTCTTCCCGTGCGCGCTCCGAACTCGTCGTCCACGTTCTCGCCGCTGCCGCGGAATGCCTCCGACTCGGCTTCTCCCATTTCCGTAGGGAAGGGCCCCTGCCCCACCGCGCTTGAAAACGCTTTGATAACGCCCGTAACGTCGGTGATTTTTCCTATGGGTACGCCGCACGACGCGCAGGCGTAAGCCACCGTGGGATTGCTGCTCGTTACGTAAGGATAAATACCGAGGTCCAAATCCTTCATTACTCCCAGCTGTCCCTCGAACAGCACGTTTCTGCCGCCGTCGATATATTTTCTTACAAATGAAACGGGTTCGACAAGCCTGTGTGCAAGCTTGTACGACCAATACTGCAATTTTGAAAACAGCTGCTTCAAATCAACCTCCCCGCCGCCGAATGCTTTGAGCTCGAGGTTGATTAAGGGCAACACGCTTTCCAGACGACCTTTTGCGTAATCGAGATTTTTCAGGTCGCCCATACGCAAAGCAATGCGTCTCGCCTTGTCCGCATAGGCGGGACCGATACCGCGCTTTGTGGTGCCTATTCCGTTTTTGCTGCGCTCGAAAAGCTCGTCCAACGTAATATGATAAGGCATCAGCATGGTTGCCCTTTCACTGATAAAAAGCTTCGAGCTGTCAACGCCCTTGGACTCTACGTCGGCAATTTCTTTGAGCAGCTCGTCCGGATTGACGACCATGCCCGTGCCCGCAAGAGCCGCGCACCTGTCGTAAAAAATGCCGCACGGAATCAGGTGCAGCTTGAATACGCCTTTGTCGTTGACAACGGTATGCCCCGCGTTGTCTCCTCCCTGATAACGCACTATCAGGTCGGCGTTTTGCGCAAGATAATCAACCATCTTGCCCTTTCCCTCGTCGCCCCATTGCGCTCCCACTACAATCCTTGTCGCCATAATCCTTTTCTCCTTTTATCTCGGTGCAATTTGCATAAAAAAAGCATAGACTTTCGCCTATGCCCGAGCCTTGCCGACAGTATGAGGAAAGACAGCGCCGCTCGGTTGCGTGTCAGATTGAAAAACAAAGCCCATCGTCCTTTCCTCCTGTCGTATTATATCATATTTTTTCCGAAACTCAAAATGTTTTTTTGCTGTTTGAACGATTTAAGGCATATCCTTTTCTCGCATTTACCCCTCTCGATTCAGGTATTGTCGCTTTCATATCGTTTCGCAGAACTATATACAGATTAAACCTCTTTCGCTTTCATATCTTAATTGAAATCCAAAATTATCTCCTGTTAATATATAAATATTTCATCTTCAAAAGGCGTGTACTCCACTGTTTTTTTATTATACCTTACCGTTAAAGCATCAATTTCTCCCAATTCATCCCGTTCTATTTCCAGGATACAAACAAAGTGCTTATTTTCCCCTTCGGGCAATAAGAGATTGGCGTCGTTAAATATTACATCTAAATCAATAACCAAAGAATTTTTTTCCTTGGTCAATTTCTTTACTTCTACTCTCTTTATCGGCTCGATGTTGGTGCTCCATTTTTTAACTATTATTACGAGAGAATTATTTGAAAAATATTGTCGGTCGTATCCTTCCAAAACTTCATTCAGCCTTGCATCGCTTTTTTGAGCGTCAACCGTCTCATCCCCAAGCCATCCTGCAGAATTGCGAAACGCATTTAAATCTTCAAGCGAATTGACCAAAACCTCAGGCTGCAAATACTCTGGATATTCCTGTATATCAACATGCCCTCCCCGAAATTTAAAGCTCACCTTATTGGAACAGCCCGTCAAAAACATTGAACAAGCGAGAACTATCGCCACCGCCAAAATTATTTTTTTGCCAAAATCGACTTTTATTTTAATCATTTTTTTCTTCCTTTAAATGCAATAAAAAAGAAAAGCATTGTCAGTTAAACGCAATATCCCTTTTCTTTCGTTTTTCATATTTCCCTCTCTTATAAAATATTAAAATTGTAAATCGTATATTCGCTTTCTATATATCGATATTCTAAATCGGAACGATTAATTTCAGCTAAAATTACCCATTGCTCGCTAGGCATAACCATAGGTGTTGCAATAAATCCTGCATTGTAATCAATATCCAGCTCTATCCGTATACAATGCTCCACTAACTTTATTGATTTTAAAGTTATACCTTTGATTTGATAAGGACAACCGGTATAAATCGCAAAAACCAAAGCCTTTTTATCAAAAAAGTCTTCGTCATAGCTCCGTAAAATTTGGTTTAATTCTCTTTCGCTATCTTCTTCGATACTTTCTTCAAATGCAGTAATATTTACGCGGCTACAATAAATTATCAGAGATTCAAGAAATTTTATAGAACTTTCGCCTCTGTAATAGTTACTATAATTTGCTTTACAATAGCTTCCGCTGTAACGTATTTTGTATTTGACGTTTATTGCTTCTTTTTCTTCTGGGGTACACGCACACAGAAAACACATACACAGCAACAATAAAAGAGCTACCGCAACAATCGACTTTACTTTGTTTATTTTTTTGTTCATAAAAACAAATCCTCCTTGTTAGTAAATAAATTCACCCTCGAATGTGACGTCTTCCGGTTGCATTTTAATTTCTTTTTTATCTACTCTTATCGCAGTTGAGGCAATTCCTTGTATATCTTCCTGTTTTACTTCAAGCATATATACATAATGACACCAAAATGTCCAAGGAACGGCAATTGCATTTAAATAATAAAATGCATCGATATCTATTATCAATGAATCACTTTCTTTTGTCAATCCCCTTACCTTCACTTCTTTCATCACATCGCGACTATTATCCCATTTGTAAACTACTATAATCAAAGATTTTTTTGTAAAATACTCTTCATCATAATTTTTTAAAACCTTTTCAATTTTAGAATCATATTTCCAAGGCTTTCCGGGTTCTGACGGACGCCAGCCGACCATGCTGCAATAAACATACAATTCTTCAAGTGAGTTTATCAGATTGTCAGGGCGAAAACACTCGGGATATTCTTGGATATCGCAATATCCGCCGCCACGCAATCGATAAGTTATTTTGTCAGAATTTTTTGCGCAGCCCGTAAAAAACAAACAACAAGCAAGAACTATCGCCACTGCCAAAATTATTTTATTGCCAAAAATTATAAAACGCTTTTCTGTTTTTCCTTTCATGATTTGACCTCGCTTTCGCTGCCGATTACTGTAAATTTGGTTGCTGTTCTTAATAATCTTATACTGACGACAGAGGGTATTTTTATAAGAAACACGCGATAACTTTCTATTCCGTCATTTTCTGCTCCGCCGTCGATTGACACCTCGATATCTGCAATCAACGAATTATTCTCAATAGTAAGCCCCGCCAAGTTGACATTATCTGTCGCATTTCCGGTATAAATCACCATTACCAAATCATTCGCATTGAAAAATTCGTCGTCGTATGTCCTCAGTTTTTCATTCAACAAGGCGTCTCCGTTTTCCTTATCCGTTTTTGTATAAAAGTCCCACCAATTCAGAAATGAACCGACACACCTTACATCGTATTCTCTGTTAAAATAAAATATATCGTTGTAAAAACTGCTGAAATTTTTTAAATCAAAATATTCATCAGACAAAATAGTGAAATTTACTTTCTCATATCTGATTTGCTCGGTGCCGTTATTACACCCGCACAGAAAACACATACACAGCAACAGTAAAAGAGCTGCCGCAACAATCGACTTTACTTTGTTTATTTTTTTGTTCATATACTTTCTCCCTCTTTTTTAATTTTATTGTCAAATCATAAATCCAATCGCTTATGTGCATAGAAAGCAATAAATTCACATGCCTGCGCAGTTTCCGGTTGACCGTTTTGAAAACGGAATTTTTCACCTGAAATCAAATTGACAAAATCTTCTCCTGTTTTGATTGCCGGTATAAAATAACCGTCTTCATTTTCTAAAGATAATACTTAGCGTTGCCTGCATTCGCCACATAAAACGGACTTCTGTTGTAAACTATTTTGTTGCCTTCTTCATCCAAAATCCACTCTTTTTCAAATGTCGTTGGATTTAAAGTATAAGGACTCCAAGTGCTAATAATTGTTGAGTTGGATAATGTGTACATACTTGTCCTAAATCCCAACCAACCGAAAACTTTGTTCAACTCGTCGCCCACAAGAACATATAAATAACCGTAGGGCTCAAATTCCACCAAAAAAATATTCAGCATCCCATTTTCGTTATAAAGCGGTTTTATTTCAAAGCCCGTCCGTTTGCTATTGTCCTCCGCCATAAATCTTTTTTCTATCCGCTCGGACATCCGCTGAATATGTTGTTCTGTAGTATAGTCGCTTGCCTGACGCGCGTGCCCCCAAACAAAACACATACACAACGAAAACAAAAGGACTAACGCGACAATCGACTTTACATTTATTTTGTTCATTTAGCCTCCTCCCTGAATTTTTAATCAGATAAACCAAATCCCGTTGCGCAAAATCCTTTACGCTCCCCCGACGCGATTTTAAATCAAATAAAAACCGCAACACAAACCAAAACGGTCGGTTGCGGTAAACAGACGTAAAAATCGGGTTAAATTTTTCAGGCGGACGTCATTTCGGGCAGAACTTTAATACCGTCTTTGCAGTTATCTTACCACACATATTAAAGTAAGTCAACGAATTTATATCCGAGTTGTTTCAGCGTTTTTTGTCGCCTTATTGCGGCTGCGTGGCTTTTTCAATCGCCTTGTCGAACTGCTCCTCCGTGAGAAATCCAAGTTTAAGCGCCGCCTGTTTGAGCGTCAATCCCTCTTTCCGCGCGGTTTTGACAATAAAAGCCGCACGGTCGTAGCCCACAACGGGAGAAAGGGCTGTCGCAAGCATAAGGTTTTTGTCCAGATTGTCCTTCATTCTGCGCTCGTTCGGAACAATGCCCGCGACGCAATTTTTGTCAAAGCTTTCAGCCGCCTGCGCAAGCAGGTTGATGCTTTCGATTGCCTTGAAGGCAATGACGGGCATACAGGCGTTAAGCTGCAGCTGTCCCAGCGCGCACGCCGCAGTAATCGTCTGATGATTGCCGAAAACCTCGCAGCACACCATAATCATTGCCTCGCATTGAGTAGGATTTACTTTGCCGGGCATAATCGAGCTGCCCGGTTCGTTTGCGGGCAAGGATATTTCCGCTATGCCCGTGTCGGGACCGCAGGCAAGGAATCTGACGTCGCCCGCGATTTTCAGCAAATCGGCTGCAAGCGTATTCAGCGCGCCGTGAAAATTGAGCGCCGCGTTTTTTGAGGACAGCCCCGCGAATTTGTCCTTTGCCGGCACAAAAGGCAAACCGTATATTTCGGAAAGACACTTTACCGCCGCCTTATCAAAGCCTGCGGGCGCGTTCAGTCCCGTGCCCACGGCGGTGCCGCCCAAAGGAAGAGCGTAAAGATACTTCATACTGTCGTCAATCATCGACAGGTCGTTTTCAATCAACGTCTCAAACGCGCCCAGCTCGCTGCCGAAAGTCACGGGAGTGGCGTCCTGCAAGTGAGTGCGCCCCGATTTGACAATACCGCCGTACTTTTTCTTTAAACCTCCGAATGAGGCTGCAAGGCTTTTGAGGGCGGGACGAAGACGCGTGCGGTACAGCTCCGCGCAGCAGACGTGTATTGCGGTAGGAAACACGTCGTTGGTGCTCTGCGACATATTGACCTTGTCGTTTGCGTGAGCCTGAACGCCGTTTTGACTGCACAGACGGGAAATAACCTCGTTGAGGTTCATGTTGGTCTGCGTTCCGCTGCCCGTCTGAAAAACCACAAGCGGAAACATATCGTCCGCACCGCCCGACAAAATCAACTCGCATGCCGCGACGATTGCCCGCTCGGTTTGCGCGTCAAGCACGCCAAGCCGCGCGTTTGCCTTTGCCGCTGCCTTTTTGACGTTGGCAAGCGCATAGACAAGCTCCTTGGGCATTTGTTGCCCGATGCGGAAATTCCTGCGGCTGCGCTCGGTCTGCGCGCCCCACAAAGCGCCGCTTTCTATTTCTATTTCTCCGAAACTGTCTTTTTCCTTTCTGTAATCCATAAATACCTCGCGGCAATTATACCACAAAAGCGCGCCTCCTTCAACCGCAGGGACGCTCAAAACAAAAAAGCCGTCTTTGTACGACGGCTTTTAGACAAATGCTTATTTCAGCTCCGCAACAGCTCCCGCTTCCTTGAGCTTTGCGACCATCTGTTCGGCAAGCTCCTTGGGCTGAGCTTCTTTGATTGTGGAAGGAGCGCTTTCCACCATGTTTTTCGCTTCCACGAGTCCGAGACCGGTTAGCTCTCTGACAACCTTGATGACGTTGAGCTTGCTCGCGCCGATTTCCTTCAAAACGACGTCGAACTCCGTCTTTTCCTCTGCGGGAGCCGCAGCCGCTCCGCCTGCCGCGGGACCGGCAACCGCGACAGCAGCCGCGCTTACGCCGAATTCGTTTTCTATTGCTTTTACAAGCTCGTTGAGTTCAAGAACGCTGAGCGCCTTTATATCTTCTATAAATTTTGCAATATCTGCCATTTTTTTAATCTCCTTTAAATTTTTTCCGCGGTTTTCCGCTTTTTTTAAATCACGCGATTAAGCGCTTTGTTTTTCCGCAACTGCATTGAGGGCGATTGCGAGACCCTGTATGGGAGCGTTGAGCACGTTTGCCAACATTCCGTAAAGAACCTGTTTGCCGGGAATTTTCGCCAAAGCCTGCACCGTCTTGTCGTCGACGTAAGCCTTGTCCATCATTCCGCACTTAATGGACATAACCTTGTACTTGTCTATGCCCTCGCTGACAACCTTTGCGGGCGCGATTGCGTCGTCGTAAGATATGGCGATTGCGGTAGGTCCGTTGAGCGCGGCGTCGAAATCCTTGTAACCAAGCTCGTTGAGAGCTATCCTGACCAGCGTGTTTTTAAGCACCTTGTACTCTACGTTCGCCTTTCTGAACTCGGCGCGGAACTCGGTATCCTTTTCCACCGTGAGTCCTTTGTAATCGATAATGACAAACGAAGCGCATCTTTCAAACTTTTCTTTGAGGTCGTCTATGATTACTCTCTTTGCGATTTGACTCTCTCTCATCTGATTTCCTCCTTTAAATATTTTGCCGGGAAAAACCCCGTATAAAAACCCTTGCACTAACAAAAGTACAAGGGTCGGAAGAACTTTTACCGTCTTGTACCTCGGCAAGATTTGCTGTCACTTGCTGTCTTTGGTCAAGGGAATTTATTTTGTTTAAACGGTGCGGTAATTGACCTTTATGCCGGGTCCCATCGTCGAAGAAACGGTGACGCTTTTGACATAAGTGCCTTTTGCCGCCGCAGGCTTCGCCTTGATGATGGCGTCCATGATTGTGGAAAGGTTTTCCATAAGCTTCTCTTTGCCGAAGCTCTTTTTGCCGAATATGACGTGGCATATTGCGGTTTTGTCCACTCTGTACTCCACCTTACCTGCTTTGACGTCGTTTATGGCTTTTGTTATATCCTGAGTTACCGTGCCGCTCTTGGGGTTGGGCATCAGTCCCTTAGGACCGAGAAGCTTACCTATACGGCCTACAAGTCCCATCATATCGGGGCTTGTGATGCAGACGTCGAAATCAAACCAGTTTTCGGTCTGAATCTTCTGTATGATTTCCTCCGCGCCGACGAAGTCCGCTCCCGCCTTGGTCGCTTCGTCCGCTTTTTCGCCCTTGGCTATGACAAGAACGCGGACGGTTTTGCCCGTTCCGTTGGGAAGAACCACAACGCCTCTGACCTGTTGGTCGGCATGACGGGGGTCAACGCCCAATCTCACGTGCAGCTCCAAGGTTTCGTCAAACTTGGCTTTCGCCGTCTGGAGAGCCAGTTCTATCGCCTCTCCCGTTTCATACTGTTTGGACCTGTCTATGAGCTTTGCGCTCTCTACGTATCTTTTACCCTTTTTCATCGCAAAGCCCTCCTCAGTCAACCACGACAATGCCCATGCTGCGGGCAGTACCGGCTATCATGCTGCAAGCCGATTCCAAGGACGCCGCGTTGAGGTCTACCATTTTTGTCTTGGCTATTTCCTCAATCTGCGCTTTGGTTATGTTGGCAACCTTTGTTTTGTTGGGAACCGCAGACGCCGTCTCTATGCCGCACGCTTTTTTAATCAGCACGGGCGCGGGAGGCGTTTTGAGCACAAACGAAAAGGACCTGTCCTGATAGATAGTGACAATAACGGGAATAATCAATCCCGCCTTGTCCGCGGTCTTTGCGTTGAACTCTTTGGTAAAGCCCGGAATGTTGATGCCGTGAGGTCCCAATGCGGAGCCTACGGGAGGCGCGGGCGTCGCTTTGCCCGCGGGCAGCTGCAATTTGACAACCGCCGTAACTTTTTTCGCCATTTTTATCTCCTGATATGTGGTATTGATGAAACGCATGAAAATATTTACGTTTCTCCCACTCGGACGCTTTCAAAAAACGTCCGTAAAAAACTATTTCAATGCCTCGACCTGCACAAAATCCATTTCGACGGCTGTTTCCCGTCCGAACATATTGAGCACAAGTCCCACCTTTTGGTGCGCGCGGTCGATTGATTTTATCACTCCGATAAGTCCCTCGAAAGGTCCGTTGACCACCTTTACGCTGTCTCCGATTTCCATATCGAAATCGACAACGACCTCTTCGAGACGCAGCCGTCTGACCTCGTCCTCGTCGAGAGGCCATGCCTTGCCCTGCGGACCGACAAAGCCGGTGACGCCGCGGCAGGTATATGTCAGCATATACCACAGCTGGGAGGAGTAAACCAGCTTTACGAAAACGTAACAAGGCATCGTCTTGTTTTCCACCGCTTTCTTTTTGCCGTTCTTTTCCTCTATGGTCTGCTCGGTAGGGATTTTTATGTCGAGAATCTGTTCTTGAAGATTGTTGTTTTCAATCATCTGTTCCAGATTTGCCTTGACTATATTTTCATATCCCGCATAGGTGTGCAGAATATACCACTTGGCTTCCTTGTTTTCGCTCATTTCCCACCGATTTTTACGACACGCCCGTAAGCGCTTTGAGCGCTGCGGAAAGACCGAAATCGGCGGCGCCGATAATCAACGTAAAGAATATAACGACAGCCAAAACGATACCCGTATTTTTTACGACGGTCGCAAAGGACGGCCACGTGACCTTTTTAAGTTCAGACGCGCTCTTGCCCAAAAAATTGCCGAAACGTCTGAATACGTTGGGCTTTTTATTGCCGACTTGATTGTTTTTCGCCATAGTTCAACCCTCTTTCAGTTGGCGCAAGGTTGTCCAATTAAAATTATTTGGCTTCCTTGTGCGCGGTGTGTTTTTTGCAGAATCTGCAATATTTGTTAAGCTCCAGTCTGTCGGTGGTGTTCTTTTTGTTTTTGTAACCGTCGTAGTTACGTTGTTTACACTCCGTGCAAGCCAAAGTTATCTTAACTCTGTTGCCCTTGGTATTAGCCATCGTAATATCTCCTAAAATTTTTCAGTGCAAAAATTTGCACCCCTTAAAAGAGTGCTTGTTTATGTTAGCAAAGACCGAAGATTTTGTCAAGCAAAAAATCGGACAAAACCCAAAAAAAACGCTTTTTTCAAGATATTTTTTCCCGACGGCGGCAAACGTCCGAGCTTTGCCGAAAAAAGTCCGCAGACACAATGTCTGCGGACTTTGCTTGAAAATTGTCAGTTGAGAATTTTGGTAACAACGCCGGAGCCGACCGTTCTGCCGCCTTCGCGAATTGCGAAGCGCAGTCCCTCTTCGATAGCGATGGGGGTGATGAGCTTGACGGTGATGGTGGTGTTGTCGCCGGGCATAACCATTTCAACGCCTTTCTGCAGCTCGATGGAGCCGGTAACGTCCGTGGTACGGAAATAGAACTGAGGACGATAGCCGTTGAAGAACGGGCTGTGACGACCGCCCTCTTCCTTGGTCAGAACGTATATCTGAGCCTCGAAATCCTTGTGGGGATGAATGGTGCCGGGCTTGGCGATAACCTGTCCTCTCTCCACTTCGTTTCTCTGAATACCTCTCAAAAGCAGACCTACGTTGTCGCCCGCATAAGCGACGTCCAAAAGCTTTCTGAACATTTCGACGCCTGTGACGACCGTCTTTTTGGGTTCGTCCTCCAAACCGACGATTTCAACGTTGTCAAGCGGCTTGATTTCGCCTCTCTCCACTCTGCCGGTTGCGACGGTGCCGCGTCCCGTGATGGTGAAAACGTCCTCGACAGGCATAAGGAAAGGCTTGTCCGTAGCTCTTTCGGGAGTAGGGATGTACTCGTCAACGGCCTTCATAAGCTCTTTTATGCAGTCGTAAACGGGGTCGGAGATGTCCTTGCCCTCGATGGCGGCGTCCATAGCGACCTTGGCGCTGCCCTTGATGACGGGAAGCGTGTCGCCGGGGAATCCGTACTTGGAGAGAAGCTCTCTGACTTCCATTTCGACCAGGTCGATAAGCTCGGGGTCGTCAACAAGGTCGGTCTTGTTCATGAACACGACGATGTAAGGAACGTTAACCTGTCTTGCGAGCAGGATGTGCTCTCTTGTCTGAGGCATGGGACCGTCGGCTGCGGAAACGACGAGGATTGCGCCGTCCATCTGCGCCGCGCCGGTAATCATGTTTTTGACGTAGTCCGCGTGTCCCGGGCAGTCAACGTGCGCATAGTGGCGCGCGTCCGTCTGATATTCAACGTGAGCTGTGTTTATTGTGATGCCTCTCGCTTTCTCTTCGGGGGCCTTGTCGATTTGGTCATAACGCATAACTTCGGCTTTGCCTTGCATAGCCATAACCATGGTGATAGCCGCAGTCAAAGTGGTCTTGCCGTGGTCAACGTGACCTATGGTACCGATATTGACGTGGGGCTTGCTTCTGTCAAACTTTTGTTTTGCCATTTTGAGTGTCCTCCACTAAAATTTTTAATTTGAAATTTTAATAAACTTTGCGTTTATTATAATATAAGATAATTTTTTTTGCAACTGTTTTTTTAACTTTGCGGCAGCGCTCTTATTTTTTGCCGATGATTTTTTCCGCTATGTTTTTGGGTATTTCGTCATAGTGGTCAAACTGCATCGTAAAGTTGCCTCTGCCCTGCGTCCTGCTTCTCAAATCGGTCGCGTAACCGAACATTTCCGAAAGCGGAATAAACGCGTGGATTGCCTGTATGCCGTTGCGCATATCTATGCCCGTGAGGTTTCCGCGTCTGCTTGAAATGTTGCCCATTACGTCGCCCAGATAATCGTCGGGTACCGTGACCTCCACCTTCATCATGGGTTCGAGCAGCACGGGGTTGGCTTTCTGACATCCCTCTTTGAACGCCATGGAGCCTGCCACCTTGTATGCCATTTCCGAAGAGTCCACCTCGTGGTAGCTTCCGTCCACGACGGTAACCTTGAAGTCCACCACCTCGTAGCCTGCAAGCACGCCCGTCTTTGCAGCCGCCTGAATACCCATATTGATGGGCTGAATATACTCCTTGGGTATGCAGCCGCCGACAGTTTGGTCTTCGAAAACGTAGCCCGTTCCGGGTTCCGTGGGCTCCAGAATGATTTTGCAGTGACCGTACTGCCCCTTGCCGCCGCTCTGCCTTACGTATTTGCCCTCCGCTTCAACTCTCTTTCTGATTGTTTCGCGGTAGCTCACCTGCGGTTGGCCGACGTTGGCTTCCACCTTGAACTCCCTGAGCAGTCTGTCCACGATGATTTCCAGATGAAGCTCGCCCATGCCTGCGATGATTGTCTGTCCCGTCTCGTTGTCGGTGTAGGTCTTGAAGGTGGGGTCCTCCTCGGCAAGTTTTGCCAGAGCAATGCCCATCTTTTCCTGTCCCTGCTTGGTTTTCGGCTCAATCGCCACCTTGATGACGGGGTCGGGGAAAACCATATTTTCCAACACGATAGGATGCTTTTCGTCGCACAGAGTGTCGCCCGTGGAAGTTTCTCTGAGTCCTACCACGGCGACGATTTCGCCGGCGTAGGTTTCGGGAATTTCCACCCTCTGCGCCGAGTGCATCTGCAAAACCTTTGCAATCCTCTCGCGCTTGCCCTTGCTCGCGTTGTAAACGTAAGTACCCGATTTGAGAGTGCCGCTGTAAACGCGCACATACGCCAGCTTGCCCACAAACGGGTCGGAGACGATTTTGAACGCCAGCCCGCAGAAAGGCTCGTTGTCGTCGGCTTTTCTCTCCTCTTCCTTTTCAGGCTCGTCGGGATTGAATCCCACGACGTGGTCGATATCTATAGGAGAGGGAAGATAATCGGTAATGGCGTCCAGCAAAAGCTGTATTCCCTTGTTTTTGTAAGCCGTACCGCAGAAAACGGGATTGAGCTCGAGCGCAATCACCGCGCTGCGCACGCCCGCCTTGATTTCCTCTACGGAAATTTCCTTGCCTTCGAGGAACTTTTCCATAAGCACGTCGTCGCGCCCCGCGACGAACTCCACCAAATCGGCTCTCGCCTGCTCCGCACGCGCCCTGATGTCGGCGGGGATTTCCCCTTCGTCAACGCTCATGCCGGTAGGGTCGTTGTAGAAATAGGCTTTCATCTTTATGACGTCTACAATTCCCTTGAAATTCTCCTCCTTGCCGATTGGCAGTTGGAGGGGCATGGCATTGGCTTTGAGGCGCTCCCTTATCATGTTGACCACGTTGTCGAAGTCGGCGCCGTTGATGTCCATCTTGTTGACAAACGCGATTCTCGGAACCTTGTACTTGGTCGCCTGATGCCAGACCGTTTCGCTCTGAGGCTCCACGCCGCCCTTGGCGCAGAACACCGCGACGGCTCCGTCGAGCACTCTCAAAGAGCGCTCCACCTCTACCGTAAAGTCAACGTGTCCCGGCGTGTCTATCAGGTTTATGCGATAGTCAACGCCGTTGTCCTTGTTTACCCAATGCACCGTGGTAGCGGCGCTGGCTATGGTTATGCCTCTCTCCTGCTCTTGCTGCATGGAGTCCATAACCGCAGTGCCCTCGTGCGTTTCGCCTAACTTTCTGGTTTTGCCGGTGAAAAACAGGATTCTTTCGCTTGTCGTAGTTTTTCCCGCGTCGATGTGCGCCATGATTCCGATGTTACGCACCTCGCGCAAAGGATATGTTCTTGCCACCTGTCTTTTCTCCCGTTACCAACGATAATGTGCAAACGCTTTGTTGGCTTCCGCCATTTTGTGCACGTCTTCCTTCTTTTTGAAGGCTCCGCCCTGACTGTTGTAGGCGTCCATAAGCTCGCCCGCAAGCCTCAGGTACATTTGTTTTTCGCTTCTCTTTCTGGCGTAAAGCACCAGCCATCTTATTGCCAGCGTCTGCCTTCTGTCAGGTCTGATTTCCATAGGCACCTGATAGTTGGAGCCGCCGACACGCCTTGCCTTGACCTCCAACACAGGCATAATGTTGTTAATCGCCTGATTGAAAACTTCCATGGGGTCAAGATTCATTTTTTCTTTGATTGTATCGAATGCACCGTAAACGATTTCCTGCGCGATTCCCTTCTTTCCGTCAAGCATAATCTGATTGACAACCTTTGTCACGACTGTGCTGTTGTAAACGGGATCGGGCAGAACTTCTCTTTTGGGTACGCCGCTTCTTCTCGGCATAATATACCTCCTTTCAATATTCGAAAATTTTTGATTTTGTCCGATGGACCTTGATACGGCTGACTGCACGGAAAATTCCGGAGAAACTTCTGCGCCTTAAACGCATACTGCCTATCGTGAACAACGGACAAAACCTATCCGACCTTCACAATTTGTGCCGTAATCAGTTGGAAAAATTATTTCTTGGGACGTTTTGCGCCGTACTTGGAGCGAGCCTGCTTTCTGTTTGCGACTCCGGCGGCGTCAAGCGTGCCTCTGATGATGTGATAACGCACGCCGGGCAGGTCTCTGACTCTGCCTCCGCGAATCAACACCACGCTGTGCTCCTGCAAGTTGTGACCTTCGCCGGGAATGTAGCACGTACCTTCCTCACCGTTGGTGCGGCGGATTCTCGCAATCTTGCGCAAAGCCGAGTTGGGCTTTTTGGGAGAAGTGGTAGTCACGTTCAGACAGACGCCTCTTTTCTGAGGGCATCCGTTGAGCAACGGCGACTTGGACTTTTCCTCCGCTCTTTCCCTGCCTTGACGGATCAACTGATTGATTGTTGCCATTTGTTACCTCCTTGTGATATTTTGTCGGATATAAAAACTCTCGCGAGATATATCGTCAGTGTTTGAGCACTCCCACCACGGAAGCGCGATTGTGCGCGAGTCCGCATTTCTCCGCGAACTCGGCGCTTGTTCCTCCCACCTCGACCTGAACGTTTTTTTCGAGCGCAGCCGTAAGCACGCGCTCCTTGTACGCCGCGTCGGAGTCTTTGGCGAGATAAATTTTGCTGATTTTGTCCTCCTTGAGAGAGGCCAACACCTCTCTCAGTCCGACAACCCTGTTTTTGTTTTCTGTTCGGTCTACGTCCATTTTTCGGTACACCAAAAGCAATAATATCAAAACGCGCAGCCTAAGTCAAGCGTTTTTTTAAAACTGCTCTCTGTCGCTCCTTTCGACGACTTCCTTTATCTGAACGTTGCGGTACTCCGCAAGCCCCGTACCGGCTGAAATCTGTTTGCCGATAATTACGTTTTCCTTCAGTCCGTAAAGCGGGTCGACCTTGTTCTTGATTGCCGCTTCGGTAAGCACTCTCGACGTTTCCTGGAAGGACGCCGCGGACAGCCAGCTGTCGGTGGCGAGAGCCGCCTTTGTGATGCCGAGCAGCGTGCGCTTGGCGGTGGCCGGTCTGCCGCCCTTTTCCAGAATATCCGTGTTGGCCTCCTCGAACTTGAAAATATCCACAAGCTCGCCCGGCAACAGCTCCGTATCGCCGCCGTCCTCCACCTTGACCTTGCGCATCATCTGCCGCACGATGATTTCAACGTGCTTGTCGTTTATTTCGACGCCCTGCATACGGTAGACGGACTGCACTTCCTTGACAAGATACTCCTGCACCGCTTTAAGTCCCTTTATGCGCAGCAAATCCTGCGGATAAATGGAGCCTTCGGTAAGCATATCGCCGCTTTCTATCACGTCGCCGTCATGCACTTTGAGACGCGCGGTGAAAGGTATGGAATAGGATTTCGCCACGCCGTTCGCGTCGGTTACCACAACGTCCTTCTTGCCGTTCTTTTCCTCTATCGCGACAGTTCCCGAGGTTTCGCTGAGAACGGAAAGTCCTTTGGGCTTTCTCGCCTCGAAAAGCTCCTCGACGCGGGGCAGACCCTGAGTTATGTCGTCCGCGGTTGCCACGCCGCCGGTGTGGAACGTTCTCATGGTGAGCTGCGTTCCCGGCTCGCCTATGCTCTGCGCGGCAATAACGCCTACCGCTTCGCCCAAATCCACGGGCTTGCCCGTAGCCATATTTTTGCCGTAGCATTTGCTGCATATACCGTGCTTGCTGCGGCAGCTCAAAATGGTGCGCAGATAAACCTTCTTTATGCCGGCGTCCACAATCGCTTTGGCCTGCTCGTCGGTTATCATGCTGTCGGCAGGCGCAAGCACCTCTCCCGTCTGCGGGTGCACCACGTCGTCTATCGTGTATTTGCCGATAATTCTGTCTTCCAGCTTTTCGATCACTTCGTTTTCCGAGCTTCCCGTGATTGCGGAAATCCACATGCCCTGCGGCTTGCCGCCGTGCGCGCAATCCTCCTCGCGCACAATCACGTCGTGGCTTACGTCTACGAGTCGGCGCGTCATGTATCCCGAGTCGGCAGTTTTCAACGCCGTATCCGCAAGACCTTTGCGTCCGCCGTGCGAAGAAATGAAGTATTCCAAAACGGTAAGTCCCTCGCGGAAGCACGCCTTGACGGGCAGCTCTATGGTTTTGCCGCTCGGGTCTGTCATGAGTCCGCGCATACCGGACAGCTGTCTGATTTGGTTCATGCTGCCGCGCGCGCCGGAGTTTGCCATCATCCAGATAGGATTGAATTTGTCGAGGGTACCTTTAAGCTTTTCGGTAACCTTGTCGGTGGCTTCCTTCCAGATTCCGACAACTTTTTTGTAACGCTCGTCGTCCGTAACCATACCCATGTTGTAAAGCTCCTCGACTTTGAGCACTTCCGTGTCGGCGTCGGCAAGGATTTCCTGCTTTTCCTTGGGGATGTGCATATCGAATATGCTTGCGGTGACCGCTCCGATTGTCGAATACTTGTAGCCGAGCGCTTTTATTCTGTCAAGCACCTCGGAGGTAACGGTAGCGCCGTTGACCTTGAAGCAGCTCTCCACAATCTGACTCAGCTGCTTTTTGCCCACAAGGTATTCTATTTCGTTTTTGAGGTAATCCTCCTTTGTCTCTCTCTTGCAGAAACCGAGATTCTGAGGAATAGCCTGATTGAAAATCATTCTTCCGACGGTGGTGGTTAAAAGCGTGCTTAGCTTTTCGCCGTCTATTTCCTTGGTTACTCTTATTTTGACCACAGATTGAAGCTCGATGTCTCCCGCGTTGTAGGCAAGGATTGCCTCGTCCACATCGCTGAACACCTTTCCCTCGCCTCTTGCGCCCTCTTTTTCGATTGTGAGGTAATAGCACCCCATAACCATATCCTGCGTGGGCGAAATAACGGGCTTGCCGTCGGAAAGCTTCATGATATTGTTGGACGCAAGCATGAGGAATCTCGCTTCCGTCTGCGCTTCCACCGAAAGCGGCACGTGAACCGCCATTTGGTCGCCGTCAAAGTCCGCGTTGAAAGCCGTGCAGGCGAGAGGGTGCAGTTTAAGCGCTCTGCCCTCTATGAGCACGGGTTCAAACGCCTGTATGGAAAGCCTGTGCAGCGTAGGCGCGCGGTTGAGCATGACGGGGTGGTCCTTGATGACTTCTTCCAGCACGTCCCACACCTTGCTGTCCGCGCGTTCTATTCTGCGCTTTGCGCTCTTGATGTTTTGGCACTGATTGGTTTCCACCAGCTTTTTCATGACAAAGGGCTTGAACAGCTCCAAAGCCATTTCCTTGGGGAGACCGCACTGATGCAGTTTAAGCTCGGGACCGACCACGATAACGGAACGTCCGGAGTAGTCAACGCGCTTGCCCAAAAGGTTCTGACGGAAACGCCCCTGCTTGCCGCGCAAAAGCCCCGACAGGGATTTAAGCTCTCTGTTGCCTGCGCCGCTGTGCGGACGCTTGCTTCTGCTGTTGTCAATCAGGCTGTCCACCGCCTCCTGAAGCATTCTCTTTTCGTTGCGAATCAGTATATCGGGAGCGTTGATTTCCTTGAGCTTTTTAAGTCTGTTGTTTCTGTTTATAACGCGGCGGTAAAGGTCGTTGAGGTCGCTTGTCGCGTATCTGCCGCCGTCCAGCGGAACCATAGGTCTCAGCTCCGGAGGAATAACGGGCAGCACGTCCAGAACCATCCATTCGGGTTTGTTGCCCGAGCGGCGGAAGGACTCGACTATTTCAAGACGTTTGATTGCTCTGATACGTTTTTGTCCCGTAGCCTTTTCCAGCGTCTTTCTTAGCTGCTCGGCTTCCTTTTCGAGGTCCACCTCCATGAGAAGCTCTTTGATGGACTCTGCGCCCATGCCCACCTTGAAATTGGCGGCGCCGTAGGTCTCAACCGCTTCTCTGTGCTCGTTGGGGGTAAGCACCTGCTTTTTTGCAAGCGACGTCGCCATGGGGTCAAGCACCACGAAGCTTGCGAAATTCAGAACCTGCTCCAAAAGCTTGGGCGACATATCCAGCAAAAGCCCCATTCTGCTCGGCACGCCTCTGAAATACCAGATGTGGCTTACCGGTGCGGCAAGCTCGATGTGCCCCATGCGCTCGCGGCGCACCTTGGCGCGAGTGACCTCGACGCCGCACTTGTCGCAGATGACGCCCTTATAGCGGATTCTCTTGTATTTGCCGCAATGGCACTCCCAATCCTTTGTCGGACCGAAAATCTTTTCGCAGAACAAACCGTCCTTTTCGGGCTTGGTTGTCCTGTAATTTATGGTCTCGGGCTTGGTGACTTCTCCGTAAGACCACTCTCTGATTTTTTCCGGGGAAGCGATACCTATCTGTATTGAATCGAAATTGTTAAGCTCGTACATTTATCTTCCCTCCTCAAAACTCCTCGTCCTCGTCCGTTTCGTCATCGTCGAACAAATCCTGAATGTCGAACTCCTCGTCCTCGTCCATTTCCTCGTCGTCGAAGCTGAAATCGTCCGCCAAAATGTCTATTTCTTCGTTTTCGTCGAAGCTCAAAATCTTTTCTTTCTTTTCTTCCTTAGCCTTGTTGATAAAGTCGGCGTAGTCAAGCTCCGTATCGGAACTGTCTATTATCTGAATTTCCTCGTTGTCCTCGGAAAGCACCTTTACGTCGAGCGCAAGTCCCTGCAACTCCTTTATCAGCACCTTGAAGGACTCCGGAATACCCGGGTCGGAAATATTGTCGCCCTTTACTATGGATTCGTAAGTTTTCACTCTGCCCACGACGTCGTCCGACTTGACGGTAAGAATTTCCTGCAAAATGTTGGAAGCGCCGTAAGCTTCGAGCGCCCACACCTCCATTTCGCCGAAACGCTGTCCGCCGAACTGAGCCTTGCCGCCCAAAGGCTGCTGCGTGACAAGACTGTAAGGTCCCGTGCTCCTCGCGTGGATTTTGTCGTCCACAAGGTGAATGAGCTTGAGCATATACATGTAGCCCACGGTGACGCGGTTTTCAAAGGGAAGTCCCGTTCTGCCGTCGTAAAGCGTCACCTTGCCGTCAACCTTGTTGGTAGCGGGATTGGTCATGCAATTCTGCTCGAACAGCTCCTTGATGTCCGTTTCCGTCGCTCCGTCGAAAACCGGAGTAGCCACCTTCCACCCCAAAAGCTTGGCAACAAGCCCGAGGTGCACTTCGAGAACCTGACCTATGTTCATACGCGAAGGCACGCCCAAAGGATTGAGCACTATCTGCAAGGGTGTGCCGTCCTCCATAAAAGGCATATCCTCCTGCGGCAGTATGCGGCTGATAACGCCCTTGTTGCCGTGGCGTCCCGCCATTTTGTCGCCGACGGATATTTTGCGCTTCTGCGCTATATAAACCCTGACAAGCTTGTTGACGCCGGGATCCAGCTCGTCCTTGTTCTCTCTCGTGAAAATCTTGATGTCTACGACAATGCCCTCCTCGCCGTTGGGCACGCGCAGCGAGGTATCCCTTACCTCTCTCGCCTTTTCGGAGAATATCGCGCGCAGCAGACGCTCCTCGGGCGTAAGCTCCGCTTCTCCCTTGGGCGTTACCTTTCCTACCAGAATGTCTCCCGGATGGACCTCCGCGCCTATTCTGATAATACCCTCCTCGTCGAGGTCCTTCAAAGCGTCCTCGCCGACGTTGGGAATATCGCGCGTGATTTCTTCGGGACCGAGCTTGGTATCGCGCGTTTCCGTCTCATGCTCCTCTATGTGAATGGACGTGAACACGTCCTCCTTGACGAGGTTTTCGCTTATGAGAATGGCGTCCTCATAGTTGTAGCCCTCCCAGGACATGAAGCCTATCAGGATGTTTCTGCCGAGCGAAAGCTCGCCCGCGCTTGTAGAAGGACCGTCGGCGATTATGTCGCCCGCCTTTACGACCTGTCCCACGTTGACAATCGGACGTTGATTTATGCAGGTGCCCTGATTGCTGCGCACGAATTTTTTGAGAGGATAAGAATGGACAAGACCGTGAGTGTCCCTCACCTCGATTTTGTCGGCGGAAACGCGGTTGACCACGCCGTCCTCCTTTGATATGACCATTACGCCGCTGTCGTATGCGATGCGGTGCTCGATGCCGGTAGCCACTATCGGCGCTTCGGGCTTCAACAACGGAACAGCCTGACGCTGCATGTTAGAACCCATGAGCGCGCGGTTGGTGTCGTCGTTTTCAAGGAACGGAATAAGGCTTGTTGCCACGGATACGAGCTGCTTGGGGCTTACGTCCATATAGTCTACCATGTCGCTGCGGAACTCTTTTATGTC